>Ga0126377_10004448_pt1 | contig 10208 bp, 8 predicted proteins | sample PanSoiMetPlot_22_FD_92647 | JGI IMG/M metagenome (GOLD analysis project Ga0126377, IMG submission 92647) | Tropical forest soil microbial communities from Panama - MetaG Plot_22 | ecosystem: Environmental > Terrestrial > Soil > Tropical forest > Bulk soil | place: Panama | collected 2016-02-17 | reverse complement strand
TGCCACCCCATTCACCTCGCAGATCGGTGAGGGTAAGAACGGCATCGAGATTCAGGCCTTCACCTGGCGCGACGTGCAAGAGGCACTCACGGATCAGTTCAACCAGCTCTTCGAGGAGGAGCGTGAGGATCTTGGTGATCTGCCCGACGAGTGCGAGAGGCTGTTCAAGTCGTACCTCAGGTTCTGGAACGATGATCAGGACCGCTACGAGGTTGCGACGCTGCCTAACGGCAAGCCTGCTATCGAGTTCGTGGTGCAGGCACCGTTGGCAGAGTTCGGGTTTGAGAATCACCACTTCAAAGGCCGCGTCGACTTGCTCGTGAGAGACCTAGAGTACGAGGGTCTGTGGATTTGGGACGCTAAGTGGGTCAAGAAAGTGCCCCCGCCCGACGAGCGCATGCTCTCACCACAGGCACCACTCTACGTGTGGGGTCTGCGCAAGGCTTACGACCTGGACGTGCGCGGCTTCCTCTACAACTACGGAAGGAGCAAAGCTCCTGCTATCCCACGAGTCCTCCGACGCCCACCAGGCATGCTGTCCATGGCTGCCAAGATGGACACCGACTACGCTACATACCTGTCGGCGATCAAGCAGCAGCACGGCGCCCGGTGGAAGCAGTTCGCCAAGCATTACTACCTGCCTAAGCTCAAGGACCTTAAGGGTCGTGAGGCTCTGTGGTTTGACAGGCAGCGAATCCCCGTAGAGGACGAGCGGATCCTGCGCACACTGCGGGAATATCTGACCACAGTGAAGGATATCATGGGCCGTGAGAAACGCCGTGAGTACGTACCGCGGTCCTACTTCTACAACTGCAAGTGGGGCTGTGAGTACCACGACCTGTGTGCTGCAGAGTACCAGGGTCTCGATATTCTGCCCCTCGTCCGGGACGGGTTCGAGTTCGTGGGCGAGCGCTACGAGCGGGAAGGAGACCTGCTGAATGCATAGTACCTTCCAATCCGCTCTCGATTGGGTCTCAGCAGAGCACCAAGTATATGAGGAGCAGAAGTTCGAGGAGGAGGCTGACGACCAGAAGACAGCTGAGGACTGGGAGGAGCGCATCGCTATGTACCTCCATCGAGCGAAGACACTCGGGCTCGACAATCCACTTGGTCGTCAGGCTGTGGGTAAAGCAGCAACCACAGCAGTGGCCTACCTTGAGTCTACGCTGAGGGCACACGGTGAGGTACCCGCTCCCGGATTCCCCTCAGGTACCGTTGAAGGGACGTGGAAGCATGCCTGATCGTAGACCCAAGGTCAATATCGAGGCGGTGAGGAGCAGGGTCGAGAAGAAGATCAAGCGGGCCAGTGAGTACGATGCCAACCTAAACTTCCTCATCTATGGCAACCCGAAGGTCGGGAAGACTCGCTTAGCTTCGACAGCTCCCGAGGTGTTGCTCGTAGACGTTGACGAGGAGGGCACTGACTCTGTCCGTGCTGACTACGATCCTCGCTGCATCCGTATCAAGACCTGGACGGAGATCAACGACATCTACTGGTACCTTCAAGCCGGCGATCACCCGTTCGAGTCCGTCGCTATCGACGGTCTGACGGGCCTGCAGACCCTCTGTATGAACTTCGTCCTCGGAGACGAGGCTTCTCGTGATGCCTCTCGTGACCCCGACTCCCCCACGCCGAGGATCTATCAGAAGGTCTCGCAGCTGATGAAGATCCAGATCACGAACTTCCGTAACCTACCCATGAACACCATCTTTACTGCCCTGTCGCGGACACGGGACGTAGGTGAGTTGGACGACGACTCGCCTCATCAGATCACTGGGCCCAGCGTAAGTCCCGCTATCCAGTCCCACGTCACGGCAGCGGTGGGTACTATCGGCTACGTGATTAAGAGGGAGGTGACAGTCAAAGCTAGGAACTCTAACAAGACCAGGAAGGTTACCCGCACCCGCCTGGTACTCGACGGTATGGACGGCTTCATTCTCGGAGAGCGTAGTAACCTCTTCGGGAACTACGTCGATGGGCCCAATCTCACGGACATGCTCGAGACCATCAAGAACGGTAAGCGGAAGGAGACATAGTGGCAGGACAGAAGAAGGTTCGGATCGACTTCGGCGAGGTAGACAAGGAGATCCGTGGGCGCTCGCAGCGTTCCACGAGGGTCCCCGAGGGCGACTACATCGTCAAGATCCAGGACGGCAGCGTCGAAGAGTCCGAGCGCTCGGGCAGCAGCTACATCCGCTGGAAGCTGCAGATCGTGCAACCGGCTACCCACAGTGGCAAGACGCTGTACGCCAACACCTCGCTCAAGAAGGCGGCCCTGTTCAACCTCCGCAACCTGATCCACGCGGCAACGGGCAAGAACGTGGCGGGGCGCGCCCTCGACTTCGACCCGGAGAAGGTGTTCGGCAGGACGGTCGGGTGCTCCGTCGAGGACAACGAGTACCCGGAGGGTTCGGGGAAAGTCAGGTCTCAGGTCCAGTCGTTCTTCCCCGAAGCGGAGGCGCAGATCGCCGACGAGGAAGAGACTGAGGTCGAGGACGAGACCGAGTACGAGGAGGAAGAGGACCTCGAAGAGGTAGAGGTCGACGAACTGTAGCACTGTGGGCGCGGGAAATACCCACTATCTCCTCTCTAGCTGGACCGTGCACTCCTCACCGGCTAGGGTGCAAGCTGTGGGTACCACAAGTTTCCGCTGAGAGCGCTCGCGGAATAAGGGGGCAAGGGAGATTCTAGCGGGCTTCCTTGCCCCCACCTTTCTAGGCATGTATAATGGCCGTGTGCCAAGACAACCCGAAGGCAAGCTTGTGGCAAAGATCAAGGAGGTGATGCGAGCAGCTAATGCTCGTCCCTTTAAGATACACGGGTCCGATGAAGGGTTCCAAGAGATTGGGATACCCGACCTACTCGTGTGCTTCAGGGGATGGTTTATTGGAGCGGAGGTTAAGCTGCCGGGAGAAAAACTAAGGCCTGCGCAACGGGCCGTGCTCAGTGAAATCCACAGGGCTGGAGGTATAGCCGCAGTACTTGAGACGACTGAGCAGGCAGCTTCTCTTCTTGCGTATCTCGAGAAGCGAGGTCGACATGGTAAGACTGGCTATTCTTACGACCGCGGTCGCATTACTCGCACCAATCTCTTCGCAAGCAGCAAGCACGTGGCGTAACGGCCCAAAGTCCATCAGTGCCTGGCTCTCTACCGCTCGTTGTGAGAGCGGGCTGCGATGGCATCTCTCTACAGGCAACGGGTACTATGGAGGTCTCCAGTTCGATCTGGGGACCTGGCGGGCACACGGAGGTTTGAGGTATGCTCGGTACCCGCACTGGGCAACACCACAGCAGCAGGTGATCGTTGCCTCACGACTAACCTACGACGGCTGGCCGCATTGTCCGAATCCGTAGGTTAGTGTCGCGATGAGTGACTCGTCGCAGTCATAGTATCCGACGTCTCCGGGGATCTGTATAAACGTCTCTGGTGTAATCCCCGAATCGGTGCGCGCGACGAGTGAAGTGGTGGGGGCCCGGAGGAGACTGCCGGACCCCCACTCCCACGGGAGGGCATCCGTGGGCCGACGCGTGGGCTACGTCAGCTCTGCTCCTCTTTCTGGGGCCAAATCACTTGGGTCGGTTCCTCCGAGGGTCGCGTCGTGTGGTCGTCCCTCTCGATGAAGATGCCGATCCGAAACCTACGAGGCGGTGGCGGCCCCTTCCTCAGTAGTACACGGGCGAAGGCGAGTAGTGCGAGCAGCCCGAAGAAGGCTGCTACAGCTGCTGTGATGACCACAGCGTCAGAGTAGGCTAGCATTAGTCCTCGATGCAGGTGTAGATTCTGGTATGGCCGCCCGCATGGTTGATCTGGAGAATCCCAGGCGAGTAACCCGTCAGGCAGGTGAAGTCTCCAGCTGGTCCGACAGGTCCGGGGGGACCTTGAATGCCTGGATCACCTGATGGCCCTGCATCACCCTTGTCACCCTTCGGTCCTGGAGGCCCTTGCTCACCCTGTGGTCCGGTCGCTACGTCCACGGTGACGGTCTTCGTCGGTGCCTGTTGCCCACCTGCTGTCGCTACGAGGAAGCCCGCGGAGGCAGCGAGCGTGAGCGCTAGGATAGCAAGGACGTACGGTAGTCTACTCATGATCCCTCATCTCGTAGCCCTCGTGGATCGCTTTCTTGACCTCTTCTACCCGCTCGTCGCACTTCTTCTCCATCCGCCTACGCATCGAGCGGAGTGCGTAGATGGAGCTAAGCACAGCGCCCGCTCCGGATAAGAAGGCTCCAACGTGTGCAAGGTCCACATCTACGGCTCCGCTACGCGGATGAAGACGACGTTAGCATCGTCGGCCTTGCGAGTCCTCCGCATGACCTGACCCCCGTTGCTATTGTTGGCGGTAGAGGTATTACCCTCGATGGCCTGCCAGCTAAACACCGTGCCATCCTCGAAGAAGCCGATGTGGTCGAACACGCCGTCTCGACCCCAATCGTAGGCGACGAGGTCCCCCGGAACCGGGGACGATGTGGTCGCGAGACCTCGCCGCCCACTCCTTGCGTCGTTGACCATGTACGGCACGTAGCTGTAGTACTCACCACAGAGGAAGCTGGGTGAGTTGCCGACGTGCTCGAAGCAGTAGGTCACGAACATAGCACACCAGGGCTCGTAGTTCGCCCCGTACCAAGCCCCGAACATGTTGCCGTTCGTCCCCGGGGGACTCTCGGCGTATCCGATGTAGCGCACGGCGAGGGCTAGCGCCTTCTCGCGCAGCTTGTCACCGCCTGCAAGGTCGTTGGTGTAGTCCTCGAGGAGATTGATCGCCGTCTGGTCTAGTAGCGGCTCACCCGCGTTCGGTAGTCCCTGTGGTATGCGCGCGGAGCGGATGAGGTTGTACGTCCACTCGCCCATCCAGCCCGTCGCATCGCCATTGTTCTGCCTCTGCAGGCCTGCGAGGCCGTTGTCGGACACGTTGCCAGACTTGCCGTGGCTGAAGGCGTTGCTGAAGGAGTTGTCGAAGGTCTGCCACGGCCAGTGGCCACTGCGCGAGACCGCTCGCTTGATTGCTTGGACATCTTTCCCGTCCGAGCTGGGCTTCTTGCCCTTTGTCGTAGAGTCTGGCGGGTACAATGGCCGGATAAAGGGAGGGCCGACCATTGGCCCGCCAGGATTTGCCTTCTCCCACCACTCGGTCATCTTACTGGCACCCCGATCAGATCGACGTGGACTGGGTCAGGCCGACCTTTGAAGAAGCCTGGTGTGTTGCCCGAGCGCAGGCCTAGCGACGCGAGCTCGTCAGGTGAGTACACGTCGCCGATGGGGTGCCCATTGATGGTGGCATCCACCGCTGTCCCATGTCTGTGGTTCGACCTGGTAGCACCGCCGATCTTGGCGTTGTACTCATTGGAGCGGTAGCCAGAGTTGATGACCATGACCCCGCCAGATTTCTCCGCAAGCTTCTGGAGAGTGTTGAGCAAGCGAGGATTGATGTGCTGCCAGTCTACGTGGCTAGCTGCCTGGAGGTTCGGGTACTTGGCGTTGATCTCCCCACCCGCCACCATAGGCACCTGACCGTTCAGCTGCGAGCGAGTAGGCACCACGGGCACTTGCCCCGGCTGTAGCTCCGTCGGTAGCGGCCCCTGTACCTCATCATCGGGGCCTGCGGTCATGGAGGTGATTGGAGTGGCCACCTTCTGTGTCGGGAACGGAATGGGTGCCTGAGCACCCTTGGCGGCCTTAGCAGCCGTACCGCCGAGCTTGCCGAGGATGCCGACGCTAGCTTGCGACGGGGCTGCGTTGGCAATGAGTTGCTGAAGCGAGGACCCTGTACCGAGTGCTGGTGCTCCCGATGGCTGGATGCCAGGGACCACAGAGGTAGGGTCGATAGAATAAGGAGCAGCGCCGGGTTGGCCACCGGAAGCGCCCATGATGGACTTGACGTAGTTCTGGGTCTCTGGGTATGGCGGTACGCCACCATACTTAGAGACGGCGCCTGGGCCTGCGTTGTACGCTGCCAGCGCCTTGTCCCAACTCCCGAACTTCCGATACTGGTCCGCCAGATACTGAGCGCTGCCCGTCAGGTTCTGCTCGGGATTCATGGGATCGACACCCAGACCATGGGCGGTACCAGGCATCAACTGCCCCAAGCCAAGGGCACCCGCCGGACTCTCCGCCGCCGGATTCCACCCACTCTCCTGGTTGATGAGGGCATTGAAGATGTTCCATGGCACCCCCTTGCTCTGGGCGATCTGCCGTCCCTTGATGCGCCAGTCAGGTCCTTTGCTCTTTGCCATTATGGCCTCGCCTCCGTCGACTCAAGCCCATGAGCAATCGCCAGCATATCGGTCCACTTCCGACGTAGTCTACCAATACCTGTCATCCGCCAGTAGGCATTGGCTACGTCGTTAACCGCCAGGTCTGGAGCATTGTCCAACGTAGCCTTCACCTCGTCTACACGCTTCGGATCCATGTAGGCGAACTGAGCAGCAAACTCCAAGGCTGCTTCAAGCTTGTTCTTCGGCGGGAGATTGCGGAATCCTGTCTGCCCGTGGTCGTGTGCGTACTCGCGCTGGAACTTCTTCTGTACCTGAGACATCTCCATATCGCCCTTGATCGCCGAGACAAACTTCGTCGGGAGTTTAGTGCCCATCTTGTTCTCGTAGAACTTGATCTGCTGGGGCAGCAGTGCGAGCGGGTCGCCTTCGTGCTGGCGCTCAAGAGACTTGGTGATGGCCTCCTGTGATGCCTCACGTGGATAGAGTGTGCCGGCGACGAAGTGGCCAACTGCTTCCATCCGAGAGGTGGGGTACACACTGCCTGAGCCCGGATGCTGAAGCTCCTTAATGAGGCGAAGTGGCGCGATCTGATTCTGCAGGTTCGGAGGCGTCCCCTCGCGAGTGCCCATGTAGGCTTGGAACAGCGGGTGAGCAAGGCTCAAGATGTCGGTCTCAGCGAACTTGTTGAAGGGCTTGTCGATCTGTGGTTTCCCCTCGACCGTAGAGCGAAGGATAGGTCCAAGCACCTTCGCCGTACCCTGCGCAGCGCGAAGCTCATCCAAGCCTGTGCCCAGCGGGTTCAGAGCGAAGGGGTTAATCATGATGGGATTCCCATCCTTGGTGCGCCCCACAGGGATGGCACCGACGAGGAAGTTGGGGACACCACCCATCTGTGTCTCAACCCACTTGTTGCCTGGCTGACTTACCGCTTGCATACCTGCGGTCTGGATTGGGTGCTGCAGCGGGAAGCGCATGCCATAGCGACCCGCACCTTTCATCCATGAGTAGACGAAGAAGAGGTTACGGACGACGGCGCGCTCTTCGGGGTTCATCTTGCCGAACTTGACAATCTCCTCCTGGCCACGGCGAGCGATATCCGCAATCTCGTTCCGAGCCTGGTTGCGGACTGCGGCATCAGCACTACCCGCTCGGTCGAAGAGCTCATTGACCTGAGAGAGTTTGCGGTAGCCCTGCTTGCGGGCCTCATGGAGAAATGCCGCACGGCGGAACGGCACATCAGCGATCTTCCCCATGACCTCCATGCCAGGTTCTGCGACGGCGCCGATGTAACCCTTACCACCCTGCTTGCCCGCCTGCAGTACCGCTTGGCCCGGCGTCGTGCCCATGGCCTTGTCCATCGCCATGCCGTACCGTTTGCCTAGAGCCTTATCGACGTAAGCACTCTTGGCTAGGTTGACGGGCGCGAAGAAGCCCTGATGAGCCATGTTCATGAAAGTGTTACCTGCCCAGTTGTTTGGCAGGTAAGCAGGCCGCATGTAGATTGCGCCGATACGGATGCCGTCCATGAACTCGCGCAGCGCGATGCCGGCTGTAGCAGTCACGCCTGCAGCAAGTCCTCCTGGCCTCATGAACCCAAGCTGCTTCCGAGAGATGTCTCCAGGCTTAGCAACATCCTCCTTCGCCTGCAGCTTAACACCCGCCCAGATATCCTTGCCTACCTCCTTCGGACTGCGGCGATCCGTGCGGAGATTAGGATCGTCATAGACCTCAGCGAACTCGTTGGCGATATGCTGGTTCTCGCGGGTGTAGTCTACGCCTGTCTTCCGCTCGTAGAGGTCGAGCAGGCCCCCGCGCGCTCCCTTCGCCATGAATCCCTTCCGAGCGAGCGTCGCTGGACTTCCGCTCAGCCTGTGCGCTGCGCCTAGTGCTTCGTTCGTGGAGAACTGCTGGGCCGACTTCACGGCTGAAGCCTTGTCTGGCAGGTTAGTAGTGAGCCATTCATTACCTCGGCGCACCATCCACTTGCCGTCCTTCTGTTGCTGCACCACAGTCCGTGCACCGACACGGGTGATTCCTGAACCCACCTCTTCTACTGCTCTACCAGCACGGACTGCAGCGAGTGCATCAGCCGTACGAGCAGCTCCACCAATGCCTGCACTTGCCAGCGCAGCTACGTCGAGCATAGGCCCGAGTGGGTGCTCGAAGACACGATGGCTGAACTCACCCACGTCGCCCTTGACCAGCGGACCGTAGGTATGCGCGTAGCTTTTACCCATCGGCTTAAGGACCTGCTTGTACGTCTCTGTGGGTGCCTCGCCTTGCGCGACGTGAGCCACATCACGGGCGATAGATCTACCAGTGAGGTAGAGACCGGGCAGCGTACCCGCAATGGTAGACTCAATGTCCTTGGACATGTGAGAGCCAAAGCCGAGACCCGCACCCTTGTATTTGTCCGACGTAGTGTGCCCCGGCTGCTTACCCATCGTTGTCCAGTTAAGCGCCTGGAGCTCGTCTCGCACGTGCTCGCCCTTCGTCGCGCTTCTGATCAGCGCGTCACGTGCCAAGCTCTTACGGTCGCTGTCATCAAGTCCCACCAGCATCTTCTTCGCCCTCTGGACTTCGACGCGACCCATCTTCACGTCATCGAGGATCTTCTTTGCCCGAGCAAGACCCATGGCCTTCTGGTTAATGGCTGCGTCTAGAGGCGAAGGTCCAGAAGACCGAGGTGCCAGTGATGCCCCAGAGAAAGTGGGGAGGCTACTCAGCGAGCCGCTGCTAAAGCTGGGAAGCCCGCTCAGCGACCCGCCTAGTGTGGACTGGAAGCCCTGCCCTTGACGTGGGATAAGCGGCATTTAGGGCTGCTCTCCGTAGACCCAGTTCGGAAGGCGTAGGCGAGTTTTGACCATGCTCACGGCAGTCTTCATCGGTACTCCGTGCGAGCGAAGGAAGTCGACGAGAGCTCCAGGCTGGTCGGGGCTGATCTGCTGAACGCCTGCAGTAGGCTCTTTGACCTGCTCCAGGTATACCCAGTAGCCCTTCGGGTGATCCTTATCCTTGATGAACCGAGCCTTGTCATCCATGCCCGGGATCTGTGCGTTTGCGATCTGCTCCTTGCTCAGCGGAACGGGCACGGTCCGAGTCACCGTTTTACCCGCCGTGGGCGAGAGCGCAGCGTCCATCCACTGAGCGTAGGTGTTAGCCTGAGAGGCGTTAAACGTGTTCTGGGCTAGGGCGTCGGCTCTCTTCTGATGCTTCAGACCGGCCTCGTACTCCTTGAAGCTGAGGTCGTACTTCTTCGCCTCCAGCCTCTGATCAGCTGTCAGACGCTTCTCCGCTGCCTTGTTCGCTGCGATATCCGCATTCACCTTCTTGGTGTCGAGCCCGAGCTGACCCCACTCACGCTTGTCCGCAGACTGCGCAAGCTTGAGGCGAGCGGTGTCGTTCTTGAGGGTCTGCCTCGTAGCGGCCCTGTCGGCATTGAACTTTGCTGTCTCAAGCTTGAGTTGCCTCTCGTTGTTGTTGATGGTCTTGAGCTGGACCTGCCAGTCGTGGTCGGCCTTGACCTGGTCGAGCTTGAACTGGGCATTCTTGAGCTGGTACTCACGCTCCTGAGCCTGCAGTTCGTTAGCGCGGACGTTGACCTTAGCTCCCTTCTGGGCGCGTAGGTCACCGATCTGACGGTTGAGGTCGCTGATCTGATCCTCGTAGTAGGTACGAGCCTTCGCAGTCTCCTCGGTGCGGAGCAGCGGAAACACACGTCCCGCGAAGGCCTCGGCCTGCTGCACCCCCGCCTGACCGTAAGCCAATGTGTGTAGCTGCTGACCCGCACCGAGGTTGGCAAGCTCAGACATCTGCGGCATGACCGACTCGGTGAACTCGCCCAGGGCAACCGGTCCGCCCATTTGCTGGGCCAGCGTCTGTGCTTCCACAGCGCGCTGCTGCTTGAGGTCGTTGAGCCTCTGTGTTGCGGTCGCGAAGATCTGCCGCTCAACGTTCTGAGCATCCGCCCAGCTTCCCCGCACAGCGTCTGCAGC
>Ga0126377_10004447_pt1 | contig 10209 bp, 10 predicted proteins | sample PanSoiMetPlot_22_FD_92647 | JGI IMG/M metagenome (GOLD analysis project Ga0126377, IMG submission 92647) | Tropical forest soil microbial communities from Panama - MetaG Plot_22 | ecosystem: Environmental > Terrestrial > Soil > Tropical forest > Bulk soil | place: Panama | collected 2016-02-17 | reverse complement strand
GTCCACCGCAAGCGCCACGAAGGGTGCCGTTCGCGATGACCGTGGTCTTCTTCGTCGCGGCCTTCCTGAGCTTCGGGGTGATGTTCTAGCCGTACATGATCCCGTATTTCCATTACGGTCGCGAACGCGGCGTCTCCGGATGCCTCGTTGCGGTTCTTGTTCTACGGCGGCGTGGTTCTGCCCGTCATCGCCGCCGAATGGGACCAAAGTCCGATGGAAGCAAGTTCTCTCTGTGGTTCAAGAACGACTGGTCGTGGACCGGAGAGGCGAGCAAGCCGCGCATCACGGTCCTGCGGGAAGGCGATGACGTGCTCGTGCTCAAGGCCGAGCATCGCGTGCCGTCGGCCTATTCGCTCCACTGCGAGCCGCCGAAGGAGGAGCTGTTCACCGAGAACGAGTCCAACGCGATGCGCTTGTGGAACTGGCCCAATCCTTCGCCGTACGTTAAGGATGCCTTCCACGAGTACGTCGTCGGCGTCCGCACCGAGGCGGTGAATCCGGCGCGGGTCGGTTCCAAGGCCGCCGCGCATTATGTGTTTTCCGTCGACGCAGGCGAGACTTCCCGCCGATCCAGAAGCCGAACAGCTTCACGATCGACGATGCGATGAAGGCGATGCATAGCGCCGCTGCAGGCCATTGACGCGGTCGGCCGGGCGGCGAGACTGACTCGCCGTCCGGCTCGGTGCCGCGCAACCGTCGCAATCGGAAAAGGACTTGATGATGGCTGACCAACTCCGCCAACCGCACGGACTCGAGGTGAGGGTGACCTCGGACAGCCATTTCGCGTGGATGAATACCCGCATGGGCCTCGAGCGGACGATGATGGCGTGGGTGCGGACAGCGGTGGCGCTGATCGGCTTCGGCTTCACGATCGTGCAGTTCCTCGAACACCTTCACTCGACCGAAGGCGCCGAGCCGGCGCTTCGGCCGGAGGCCCCTCGGTACTTAGGCCTCGCGCTCATCGCGACCGGCGTACTCACGTTGCTCATCTCGATGTGGCAGTACCGGGCGGTGGCGCGCTACCTGCTGAGCAGGGAGTTCGAGCCGATTGCCGGAATCGGTCCAGTCGTCCGGCATACGCCCCTGTATGCGATTTCGATCGTGATGATCTTCATCGGACTCTTCGCGTTTGGGGCGGTGCTCTTACGCGCGGTATAGCCGTTCGCTAGCCCGGAGATCGCTCGTGCAGATCAATTCACCGACGCAAGACGAGACCCTCATCGAAGCTCGACCTCCGCCCGGCAAGCCGCCCGCCGAAGGGAGGGTCTGGATCCCGGGGGGGACCTTCCTTACCCGGAGGAAGCGCCGGCTCACCAGGGCAGAACAACCTTCAGTCCCGGCGAATTGTCAAGTCGAACGGCGAATACGACTCGATGGGATGCTGAGCTTCTATCAGTATGACGTCTCCTGAAAGCCCGTCTCTATTTTGGGCCGTACGGGCACGAGCGAAAACCCGAACGTCCTGGTGCTCGGCTTGAAGGCTTCGATGAGCTTCTAGTCGGAATCGCGGCGGGGCGAGGCCCGGCCACGGCGACGTCATTCGTCACACAGTTTGCGGCAGCTGCCACGCCACGTGGCAAGCGTGGCAGGGCCTCGACACAGGCGTTTGGTGCAATGCCTCTGTCCGCCCGACGTCTCCTGAAGGTGGACGCGAAAATCAACTCCTCTTCGAAAGGCAATCATCATGACGTGGCAAACACCCGAGTTCGTGGAAGTGAAGATGGACGCCGAGATCAACTCCTACCAGGACGATTTCGACGAAGACCGCGACAGCGGCATCTGACCGGTAGCGTGCCAATGCAGGTCAGGGTGCTCGGCGCCGCCGCTGGCGGTGGATTTCCGCAGTGGAACTGCCGCTGCCCCAATTGCCGCAAGGCGCGGTCGGGCAGCCGCGACGTCGTGCCGCGCACGCAGGAGTGCGTCGCGGTGAGCGTCGACGACGAGCGCTGGGCGCTGCTCAACGCCTCGCCGGAAATCCGCTCGCAAATCGAGAGCTTCCCTGGCCTGCATCCGCGCGAACCGCGGCACTCGCCGATCGCCGGCATCATCCTCACCAACGGCGACCTCGACCACTGCCTCGGCCTGCTGTCGCTGCGCGAGTCCCACCCACTGACCGTGTACGCCACGAGCGCCGTGCAGCGCGGCTTCATGGCGGGCAACGTGCTTTACGGCACGCTCGAGCGCTTCCCCGGGCAGGTCACCTGGCGGCCAGTCGAAGGCGAGCTCTGCGCGGGCCTCTCGGCGAAGGCGATTCCGACTCCCGGGAAGCCGCCGATCCATCTGGAACGCTGCGCGGCGTTCGACCTGGAGGAAAACATCGGCGTCGTGCTGCACGACCAACGCTTCGGCAAGCGGCTGGCCTATTTCTCCGCCGCAGCCGCCATCACGCCGGCGATGCGCGACGCGATGAATTCGGCGGATTGCGTGTTCTTCGACGGCACTTTCTGGTCGAACGACGAGCTGATAACGCTTGGCGTTGGCACCAAGCGCGCAGATGGCATGGCGCATGTTCCGGTGGCCGAAACCCTTGCGGCGCTGAACGGCCTGCGCGCGAGAAAGATCTTCATCCACATCAACAACACGAATCCCATGCTCGACCATGCATCCGCCGAGCGCAAGCTGGCTGAAAACGCCGGATGGGAAATCGCCTACGACGGCATGGAGTTCTCCCTGTGAGCGAGATTATTGAACGACTGCGCTCGGAGGGGGAGAAGCGCTATCACGACCGCCATCGCTACCACGTGCTGATGCACGAGGGACGACTTACGCGCGAGCAGCTGCAGCAGTGGGTGCTGAACCGCTACTACTACCAGACCCGGATCCCGATCAAGGACGCGCTCATCCTCTCCAAGTCCGAAGACCCGAGATTCCGCCGCATGTGGATCCGCCGCATCCGCGACCACGACGGGGAGGCCGAAGGCGAAGGCGGCCTCGCGATGTGGCTGCGGCTCGCCGACGGCGTGAGGCTCGACAGCGAGGAAGTCGCGATCTGCCGCTCGGTGCTACCGGGCGTGCGCGCGGCTTGTGACAGCTACGTCGAGCTGGTGCGTCGCCGCAGCCTTGTGGAAGCCGTCGCCTCGTCGCTCACCGAATTCTTCGCGCCCGACTTGATGGCGAAGCGCGTGCTCGCATGGGAGAAGCACTACCCGTGGGTCGATCCGGGCATGCTGAGCTACTTCCGCGCACGCGTGACGCGTGCGCGCCAGGACTCGACCGAGGCGGTTGCCTTCGTCGAGCGTCACGCGACCACGCCGGACCTGCAGGATCGATGCGTGCAGGCGCTCATCGACAAGACGCAGATCCTCTGGCAGCTGCTCGACAGCGTCTACGCCGAATACGTCAAGCCGAAGCTCGCGCCCAAGGTGAAGCTGCGCTACGACCGCAAGGCCGATCGCACCATGCTGCTGTATCCGGAGAAGGGCCTGGTGCTCAACCCCACCGCCGCGGACACCGTCAAGCTCTGCACGGGAGAGAGCACCGTGCGTGATATCGCAATCGAATTGTCCAAGAAGTACAGCAATGCCACCGCGACCATCGAGCGCGACGTGATTTCGCTCGTGGGCTCGCTCGCCGAGCGCGGATTAGTGCTGGAGTAGCGAAGTGCGTCCCTACACGCTCATTGCGGAGCTCTCCTACCGCTGCCCGCTGCGCTGCAGCTACTGCTCGAACCCGGTCGACTGGGCCAGGCACCGCAACGAGCTCGACACCTCCGCCTGGCTGCGCGTCTTCCGCGAGGCGGAAGAGCTCGGCGTGGTGCAGCTCAGCCTGACCGGCGGCGAGCCGCTGCTGCGGCCTGATCTCGAGGAGCTCGTCGCCGGCGCGCGGGCGCTCGACCTCTATACCAACCTGATCACGAGCACCGTGCCGCTCGAGCGCGCGCGCCTGGAGCGGCTTCGTGCAGCGGGCGTCGACAACGTGCAGGTTTCACTGCAGGACGCTGAAGCGGAGTCCTCCGATCGCATCGCGGGCATGCAGTGCTTCGAGCACAAGCTCGAGGTCGCGAAGTGGGTGAAGGACCTGGGGATGCCGCTCACGGTGAACTTCGTCCTGCACCGCGCAAACCTGGACCGCGTGGGCGAGATGATCTCGCTCGCCGAGGAGCTGCGTGCCGATCGCCTCGAGCTCGCGAATACGCAGTACCTCGGCTGGGCGTTGCTGAATCGCCAGGCTTTGATGCCGACGCGTGAGCAGCTCGACTGCGCACGTGCGCTCGCCGCCGGGGCGAAGAAGAGGCTCAAGGGGCGTATGGAAATTCTGTTCGTGACGCCGGATTATTACGCCGAGTATCCGAAGACGTGCATGGACGGGTGGGGCCAGCGCTTCATCGTCGTCAGTCCCGACGGCCTCGCGCTGCCCTGCCATGCGGCGCATACGATTCCCAACTTGAAGTTCGACAACGTGCGGGACCGACCGCTCGCCGACATCTGGATGCAATCCGCCGGCTTCAACGCTTTCCGGGGCGAAGACTGGATGCAGGAGCCTTGCCGCAGTTGCGAGCGGCGCACGAAGGATCTCGGCGGATGTCGGTGCCAGGCGTATCACCTGACCGGCGACGCGGCCGGCACTGATCCGGTATGCAAGCTCTCGCCGACGCACGGCTTGATCGACGCCGGGCGTGCCGAAACCGAAGTCCTTGCGCGACTCCGTTACCGCTCCGCGAAGATTCCAATCCAAACGGCTCCGTCTGAGCCGTCGCACGGCATCGCATCGTAGTCGGTCGCGTCGTCCATCGACCGCGCACATGACCGTTGTAAGGGTCCGTACGGCAATTGTCGACGTCGTGGGCTCCTCTGACAGCACACCGCAACGCTCTGTTGGTATCTATCACGTAATGCAATACCCCATCCCATTCACCGAGTACAGGAGAACGTAATGGCTTCGATACCTCACGAAGGGCCCGCGCCGACGGAACACGCGGTGTCAGCGGTGCAGAGACACATCGCGTGGGCGCCCGCGCTGCTCGGCGCGGCGATTGCACTGATGGGGTTAGTTCTCGCAGGCGGCGGTGCTTACCTCGCGGTGCTCGGCGGAAGTTTGTATTACGTTATCGCCGGCGCGCTCTTCTCCGCTGCGGGCTATTTCATCATCAAGCGAAGGATTGCCGGCTTGTACATCTACGTCGGCGCGTTCGCCTTCACGTGCGTTTGGGCATTCGCGGAGGTCGGGCTGTCGGGCTGGCAATTGATTCCTCGTCTTGTAGCACCGTTCGTGTTCCTCGTCCCCGCGATTCTGATCGCTCCCGCACTCGACGAGACGGTTGGACGCCGTGCGCGCAAATTCGGCTTGGTCGGAGCGGGAATCTACGTGGTCGCGCTCGCCATTCTCATCCCGATCTTCAATCGGCAGCCATCTGCACTCCCGCTGCCGGAAGCGCGAGCAAACGCTTTCTTCGAAGATGCCGCATATGCGCCGAAGAAGGGTGAGTGGAGCGCCTACGGCGGCGGGGAGAGCGCGCAACGGTACTCCGAGCTCGCGCAAATCACACCCGCGAATGTCAAGGACCTCAAGCGCGTCTGGACGTTTCACACGGGCGACATTCCGAAGAAGTACGGGTCGGAGCTCACGCCGCTCAAGGTCGGCAATGCGATCTATGGCTGTACGCCGATGAACCAGTTGTTCGCGCTCAACGCGGCGACCGGCGAGAAGCTGTGGATGTACGACCCACAGGTTCCGACCAAGTGGGTGCCGTATACGGCGGCGTGTCGCGGTGTCGCGTTCTACAAGAATCCCAAGGCGACGAGCGGCGAGCCGTGTTCGGAACGCATCATAGAGGGAACGCTCGACATGCGCCTGATCGCGGTCGACGCAAAGACGGGCCAGCCGTGCGCCGGTTTCGGGAACAACGGCGCTGCCGATCTCAAAGTCGGCCTCGCGCAGAAGGACACCGCGACGGGCGCCGTCACGCCCGTGATCCCAGGGACCGCCGCCATCACTTCGTCGCCGGTCATCGTGCAGGGAGTCGTCGTCTCCGGGCATCAGGTGCTCGACGGGCAACGCCGGTGGGCGCCATCGGGCGTCATCCGCGGATACGACGCGGTGACCGGCGAGCTTCGGTTTGCGTGGGACATCAACCAGCCGGAGGTCACCAAGCTGCCGCCCGAGGGGAAGCCTTATTCGTTGGGCACGCCGAACATGTGGACGACGGCCGTCGGTGACGAGAAGCTCGGCCTCGTCTACTTGCCGATGGGCAACTCGGCGGGCGATTACTACACGTCGCTGCGCTCGGACGAGGAGAAGAAGTACAGCTCCGCGCTCGTGGCGCTCGATGTCCACACCGGCAAGCCGCGATGGGTCTTCCAGACCGTGCACAACGACGTGTGGGACTACGACCTCGGCTCGCAGCCGACACTGGTCGAGTTCCCCACGACGGGCGGCAAGGTGCCGGCGATCCTGCTGCCGACCAAGCAAGGCGACATCTACATCCTCGACCGCACGACCGGAAAGCCGCTGCACGACGTGGAGGAGGTGCCCGTGCCGCAGGGCGGCGCCGAGCCTGACCAGCGCTCGCCCACGCAACCCTTCTCGCGTTTCCACACACTGCGCAACCGGGATCTCGTCGAGCGCGACATGTGGGGCATTACGCCCGTCGATCAGATGTTTTGCCGGATCAATTTCAAGCGCGCTCGCTATGAGGGTCCGTACACACCGCCACAACTCGGCCGTCACAGCATCGAATATCCGGGCTACAACGGCGGATCGGACTGGGGCAGCGTTGCCGTCGATCCTCGTCGCGGGGTGATCATCGCGAACTACAACGACATGCCGAACAACGACATGCTCGTGACCCGCGAAGAGGCGGACGCGATGGGTTTGTTTGCCGCCGGCGATCCGCGCGGTGCCAATAGTTCCTCGAGCGCCGAAGGGGCCGGCGCGCAGGCGGGAACGGCTTACGGCATCCTCGTCAACGCGGGATGGCAGACCCCCCTGGGCGTGCTGTGCACGCGTCCTCCTTATGGCGGCATCCGCGCGATCGATCTCGCGACCGGCAAGACCCTGTGGGATCGCCCGTTCGGTTCGGCGCGGCGGAACGGCCCGTTTGGCATACCCACCTTCATTCCGCTCGAGATCGGCACGCCGAACAACGGCGGATCGGTCGTGACCGCGGGCGGCCTGATCTTCATCTCGGCAGCGACCGACGATCTGATCAAGGCGATCGACATCAAGACCGGCGAAATCGTGTGGAGCGACGTGCTTCCCGCCGGCGGCCAGGCCACGCCGATCGTCTACGAGCAGGATGGCAAGCAGTATCTGCTGATCATGGCCGGCGGACATCACTTCATGATGACGCCGGGTGGCGATGCGCTGATCGCGTACGCGTTGCCGGACGGGAAATCCAAACCCTGACGCAGCGACGGACGGCGGCTGCACCGATGGAGAAGTCCCCGGTGCAGCCGCGCCACGCAACCCTCAGGAACCCAGCATGAACATGTTCGACGCGCTCCACCTCGCCCGGCTGCAGTTCGCATTCACGATTTCGGCGCACATCATCTTTCCCGCCATCAGCATCGGCATGGCCAGCTTCCTCGCCGTGCTCGAGTGGAGATGGCTGCGCACGGGCGACCATGCCTACAAGGAAATGTTCGTGTTCTGGTCCAAGATCTTCGCGATCGGCTTCGGCCTGGGCGTGGTGTCCGGGGTCGTGATGGCCTTCGAGATCGGCGCCAACTGGAGCGGCTTCGCGAGCGTCGCCGGAAGCATCAACGGCCCGCTGTTGACGTACGAAGTGCTGACCGCGTTCTTCCTCGAGGCGGGCTTTCTGGGCGTCATGCTGTTCGGCTGGGAGCGCGTCAGCCCACGCGCGCACTTCTTCGCCACGCTCATGGTGGCGGCTGGAACGCTGGCCTCCACGTTCTGGATCCTTTCCTCGAACAGCTTCATGCAAACGCCGCAAGGCTATGGCATCGAGAACGGCCATATCGTTCCGCTCGACTGGATCAAGGTCATCTTCAATCCGTCGTTTCCGTACCGGCTTGCCCATATGACTATCGCGGCGTTCATCGTCGCCGGCTTCCTGGTCGCCGCCTGCGGTGCCTGGCATCTGTTGGCGGGTCGACGTGACGAAGCCGTCAAGCGCAGCTTCTCGATGGCCCTGTGGATCTTGCTCGCGCTCGCGCCCATCCAGATCCTGGTGGGCGACGCCCATGGGCTGAACACGCGCAAGTACCAACCCGCCAAGATCGCAGCCATCGAGGGCTTGTGGGGGACGGAGAAGGGCGGCACTGCGCTGAACCTGGTCGGACTGCCGGACATGGAGGCCGAAGCAACCCGGTATGCCATTCAGGTGCCTCATCTGGGCAGCCTCATCCTGACTCACTCGTGGGACGGCGAGATACGAGGCCTCAAGGAATTCGCGCCCGAGGATCGCCCGTACTCACCGATTGTGTTCTGGTCGTTTCGCGTGATGGCCGGGCTGGGCATGCTGATGCTGGCAACGGCTGGGCTCGGCCTTTGGCTTCGTCGAGGGAATCGCCTCTATGAAGCACGCTGGTTCCAGCGGTTGGTCTTGTGCATGGGCCCTTCCGGGATCGTAGCGCTGCTCGCCGGCTGGGTGACTACCGAGGTGGGCAGGCAACCGTGGACGGTGTACGGCGTTCTGCGTACTGCGGATGCGGTCTCCTCCGTCAACGCCCAGCAGGTAGGTGTATCCCTCCTGGTCCTGGTCGTCGTCTACTGCCTCGTGTTCGGAAGCGGCATCTTCTACATGCTGAGACTGATGGCCCGAGGGCCCCAGCACAGCGAGCAGGTGAGGACGACCGACCATCCGGCTCTGGGCAATCGGGCACTGTTGCAGTCGTTCAAGTGATCGCAGGAGGGCATGACCATGCACATCGACTTGGCCGTAGTCTGGGCCGCCATCATCGGACTGGGCGTTTTCATCTACGTTGCGCTGGACGGCTTCGACCTGGGCATCGGGCTGCTCTTCCCCTTCGTCGAGGACAAGGCCGAGCGACAGACTATGCTTAACACCGTTGCGCCGGTCTGGGATGGGAACGAGACGTTCCTGGTGCTCGGCGGCGCCGGTCTCTACGGAGCGTTCCCGGTCGTCTATGCCACGCTGCTGCCCGCGAACTATTTGCCTTTGATCCTGATGGTCATCGGCCTCATTTTTCGCGGCGCGGCGTTCGAGGTCCGAGCAAAGGCCAACCGCACCCAACGGCTCTGGGACCTGGCCTTCGTCGCCGGCTCGGCGCTGGCGGCGTTCTGCCAGGGGGTGGTGCTGGGATCACTGCTGCAGGGAATCCGCATCGTGGACGGGCGGTTCGCCGGCGGACCCTTCGACTGGCTCTCGCCCTTCAGCGTCTTTTGCGGGATGGGGGTGTTGATCACCTACGCAACCCTGGGCTGTGGCTGGCTCATCCTGAAGACGGACGGCGAACTGCAGCGAACGATGCGATGGCTGATGCGGCCTCTGACCGCTGCACTGCTGGTCATGATCGCGCTGGTCAGCCTCTGGACGTCATTGGGCCTGCCCGCGGTCGCCACACGTTGGTTCGGCAGTGGCCACCTGGCGTTGTTCCTGCTTGTACCTGTGCTCGTCGTAGCTTGCGGTTTCGGCATCTTTCGTGGACTGCGCCTCGAGCAGCAGCTGACGCCGTTCCTGCTGACGCTTGCGCTGTGCTTTCTCGGCTTCACAGGACTTGTGATCAGCATCTGGCCCAACATCGTGCCCCCGTCATTGACCATCTGGGAGGCCTCTTCGAGCCCCCAGAGTCAGTGGTTCGGCCTCGTGGGGACGATGGTCACATTGCCCGTCATCCTTGTCTACAACGCGCTGCAGTACCGCGTGTTCAGGGGCAAGGTGCGCGAAGGCGACACCGGCTACCACTGACTGCGTGAGAGGCAGACCGCTTCAGCGCGCATCGCGAGAAACACCCTGTCCGCGTCTCCCGTGACCAACCCATTGGGAATGACCATGTCACGCATTCGCCAGCCTCCCGAAAGACTGAACGTTCGGCCTTGGCTTTGGTTTCTTGCGCTGTGGATCGGCGGTGTCGTTGGAACGGCATTGTTGGCGCTGCCATTTCACGTGCTTGTTGCCATGGCGCTGAACAAGTAGCCATGCATCGCAATCTGAGCAGCCCGATGCCGTACGGTTCGAAAACTCGACCGTGCATCCCGGCTTCCCGGATCGCCGTGGCAGGCGAGGCGTGATAGTTGACGCGGCAGGATGGTGCAGCCAACATCCCGGCCGAAATGCCGGCTTCCACG
>Ga0126377_10004446_pt1 | contig 10209 bp, 8 predicted proteins | sample PanSoiMetPlot_22_FD_92647 | JGI IMG/M metagenome (GOLD analysis project Ga0126377, IMG submission 92647) | Tropical forest soil microbial communities from Panama - MetaG Plot_22 | ecosystem: Environmental > Terrestrial > Soil > Tropical forest > Bulk soil | place: Panama | collected 2016-02-17 | reverse complement strand
CCATTCGGGACGCCGTTCGGGGCGCCAGTCGGCCCCGGCCCCGGCGGGTTCGGCGGCGCAGGCCGCCCCCGGTAGCCGCAATTACAGCTCGCTCATCACCGCGTCGTGAACCGCAGGGCGAACTTGTCTGATTGCGTCGTTCTCTCTCGTCGGGTGCACGCGATTGGTCAGTAGCACGACGTAGACGTTTTTCTCCGGATCAATCCACAGCGACGTTCCCGTAAACCCCGTGTGGCCGAAGGCGCGGGGAGACATCTTCGATCCACACGACGATGTCGGGAGCATCGTGTCCCACCCCAGCGCGCGCGAACTGCCGGGGACGTTGCTGCGTTTCCTGATGAATTCCTCGAGCGTGGTGCGTCTGACGGCGCCGCTCCTGCCATCGAGCACCTGAAGCAGATGCCGCGCGTACGAGCCGACGGCGGCGGCGGTGCCGAACAGTCCTGCATGCCCCGCGATGCCGCCCAGCACAGCGGCGTTCTCATCATGAACCTCGCCGACGAGTAATCTGCCGCGCCACGCGTCGTATTCCGTCGGTGCGATGCGCGCACGCCAGAGTACGGGGGGCGCGAACTGAATTTCTTCGACGATGCCCATTTGGGACAGCATCAGCGCAAAGCGCTCTGCGAGCGGCAGGCGCCCGTCGACGATGAAGCCAAGCAGCATGAAGTCGAGATCGCTGTACACGGACTTCGTCCGCGGCGGATATTCGAGCGGTTCGGCGGCTATGGCCGCTTCATACTCCGCTCGCCCTTTCAGCTCGCGAAAAAACGGCCGCCATGCGGGGAGGCCGGAACAATGTGCAAGCAAGTCGTGCAGCGTGACATCCGCGCGATCGTCGCCACGCCAGGCGGCGATGTGGCCCGACACGGGATCGTCGAGTGCCAGCACACCTCGTTCGACCTGCTGCATCGCCATCGGCGTCGTCGCGACGACCTTCGTCAGGGAAGCGAGATCGAAGATCGTGTCGTCGGTTGCGGCTGCGGCGGCTGTGTCGAAGGTCAGTCGTCCGAACGCGCGCCGCCAAAGCGGCTCACCCGAGGTGCCGATCTCGATCACGGCAGCGGGAAAGGCGCGCTCGACGATCGCGCGCTCGAGGACCTGCTGCGCAGCGTCGAAACGAAGTCGCCCCTTCGGGCCGACAGCGCTCCCGCTCAAGAGCCCGCGAATGCGCCGCGTCCGATTCCGGTGAGGAATTCGGATCCCTTCGGCGGACTGATCAGGCTGTCGTAGGAGAACAGAACGATACCCTGCGCCCCGGCGCGGCGCGCGGCGGCAATGCCGTCGATGGTTTCGCGCTGCGAGAGTCGGTTCGCCCCGATACCGGCCCAGAACGGACGCCCGGCCGCAAGTTCGTGGATTTGTGACAGCTGCCCTGTAACATCGGCGCCAGTCACCATCGGACACAGTGCGTCGATGAATTCGTTGGCTGCCCACGTTCGCCAATCCTGCAGGTTCTCTCGCTCGGCGGATTCCGCATCAGCAGTGACCGCGACGCTCACCGTGGTCCCTGGACGAACGCTCTTAATGGTGCTGCGCAACCGGACGACAAGTGCGGTGAGCTGCGCCCGCCGGAACGAGCGCCATTCGTCCGGGAGCTCGTTCGGGTACGCGAACGGATCGAGGGCTTGAACCGAGTCGATGCGCTGGCGTTCGGTCAGAGGCAACTGCCCCTTCAACGTGTCTCGGAACGCGGCAATCGACCTTACGCCGTAGTCGAAATCGGCTCCCGGATACCGCACGTGGTCCAGGTAAACGCCATCGAGCGGGTAACGCCGCACAACGTCGCGGACCGCCTCGGCCAGATACGACGCCGCTTCGGGCAGCGCCGGAGACACGTACAAGCCGTCGATTCGATCGGTGTTGGTTCGAGTCCAACGGACCAGCCGTCCGAGGTAGTCCGGACTGTGTACATCGACGGGCAGCAGCTCCGCCGCGATCGCGCGCGGCACCATCAACCATTCAGGGTGCTGATAGATGACGTGATCGCGTGCGAACGGAAGCTCGCCGGAGGGTGCGACACGAGCGATGTCGAGCCACGCATGTACTCGTAACCCCGCCGCATGTGCCTGATTGATCGTTTCAGCAACAGGATCAAACGTTTGCGCGGCTGCGGCAGCTTCGTTTCCGATTTGAACGAACAGGGTGTTGAAGCCGGACGTCGAGGCGGATGCAACCATCCTGCGGATCGATTCTTCGGTCTCAAGACTCGTCTGCCGGACCCAGAGCGCGCGCATTTCATCCGTTGCGCCTGCCGCACGAAGGGAGCGATGAGTCGCCGATAGGGCGAAGAGACAGAGCAGAAACGCGGTCAGCGTCCGCCGAAGTCCTGTGTTGCGCTCGCGCACCCGCGCGGGGAGGCCGTAACGAGGCATGCAGGGAAGGAACGGAGACTGTACTACAATTTTCAAGCATGTACGTCCTCGGCATAGATGCGGGCGGCACAAAAACGATGTGTCTGCTCGCCGATGGTGACGGCCGCATCGTCGGCGAAGCGCGTGGCGGGGGCGCCAACCTGCAGGCTTCCGGCGAACTCGAGGTCGAGAAAGTCCTGCATCAGGTGATGGACGCCGCAATCGGCGAACGCGACTTGCGGCCTTCGGCCATTTGCCTGGGCATCGCGGGGGTCGATCGACCGGACGACACCGCCGCGGTGCAGAGCATCATGCGCCGCATCGGTTTCAAGGCTCAGGTCATCGTTGTCAACGACGCGCTTGTCGCGCTTGTGGCAGGTGCCGGCGATGCACCTGGTGTCGTGGTCGTTGCGGGCACGGGATCCATTGCGTATGGACGCGACGCCGCCGGACGCGCCGCTCGAGCCGGCGGATGGGGGTATCTCCTCGGCGACGAGGGTGGCGGCTTCTGGATCGGGCGCGCCGCACTGACCGCGGTCGTTCGACAGTTCGACGGCCGCGGACCGGCAACACTGCTGACGCCGATGATTCTCGAACATCTCGACCTTTCGACGCCCAAGCAGCTCATCCATGAGATTTACTACCGGGACGTTCACCGGCACACGATTGCGGGCATAGCCGGGCTGGTGCAGCGCGCGACGGACGAGCGCGACGCGATTGCCGCCGAGATTCTGCGTCGCGCCGGCGGCGAACTGGCGTCTGCGGCGGCATCAGTGATTGGCCGTCTGCAGATGCGCGGCGATGCCTTTCCCACGGTGCTCGCCGGCGGCATCTTCCGCGGCATTCCGTGGCTGGCCGGCGATATCACGAAGCGGCTGTCGGAAATTGCACCGCGAACACAGATCCACCGGCTGGAGGTCGAACCTGCGGTAGGCGCGGTCCGTCTAGCGCTCTCGGCCGCGAAAGGATCGCTGGCTGTTCCGACGTATGTCTAGCCTCCCGTGAAGATCACGGTGCTCGACAGCAGCGACGACGTTGCTGCGGCGCTCGCCGAACGCGTTGCGTCGACGTTGCAAGCCAGGCCCGATGCGGTCCTCGGCCTGGCGTCGGGGCGCACGCCGGTCGACGGATATGCGGAGCTGCGCAGACTGTCTGCGGCCGGGACCACCGACTGGTCGCGCGTCTCCACGTTCAATCTTGACGAATTCGCCGGCATAGACAGCAGGAATCCAGGAAGCTTCCGGACCTTCATGGAGCGTCACCTGTTCGACGGCGTCAACCTCCGTGCTGAACGAATCCACTTTCTGAATGGTGTCGCTGCCGACCTGAACGCCGAATGCGATCGATACGAAGCCGCGATCGCCGCCGCGGGCGGCATCGACCTGCAGTTGCTCGGCATTGGGACCAACGGCCACATCGGATTCAACGAACCTGGCGACGATCTGCCGGTGCGTACACATCGTGTGCGGTTGATGGAATCGACCAGACGCGACAATGCGATGCTGTTCGACAATGATCCGTCACGGGTGCCTGCGGAGGCGTTGTCGATGGGAATCGGAACAATTCTTCGAGCCCGGCGAATCATCCTCGTTGCCACCGGCGGCAAGAAGGCCGAGTGCATCCGTCAGGCGACGAGCGGTCGCTTGACGACTCGTGTACCCGCGTCAATGCTGCAGGTACACGCGGATGTCGAGTTGATTCTGGATCCTGAGGCCGCGTCGCTGATTTAGCCGCGTCCGTTGCCGGCGGCTTCAGCAGCGCCCTGCAGCATGCCGCGGAGCCGCGGCTCGATATCCTCGCCGAGTGCTTCGCGCATGGAGTCGTGCGCCTTCCGGAGGCGCGAGAGCGCCTTCGGATAGGGAAGTCCGGTCTTCTGCATGACGATTGCCGCTTTGACGTTCCAGTGGGCCCGTTTGAGGAGTTTGTCGGCCTCGTCATATTCCAGGCCCGTCACGATGTTGACGATGCGGCGCGCGCGATCCTTCAGCTTCTCTGAGCCCGTCTGGACATCCACCATCAGGTTGCCGTAGGTCTTGCCGATGCGGATCATCGCGCCGGTGGTCAGCATGTTGAGCACCATCTTGGTCGCCGTGCCGGCCTTCAGACGTGTTGAACCGGCGATGACCTCCGCACCAACGGCCGGAGAGATCGTGAGATCGACAAAGGTCTGCAGCTCTGTGTGCGGGTCACAGGTGACGAAAATGATCCGCGCACCCGCCCTGCGCGCGCGCGTCAGCGCACCACGCACGAACTGCGTCATGCCGCTGGCCGACACGCCGACGAAGATGTCCCGTTTGGTCGGCCGCAAGCGCATGATCGAACGCGCGCCTTCCTCGTAGTTATCCTCGACACCTTCCTTCGCGGTGAAGATGGCGTCGCGGCCCCCGGCCATGATCGCCTGAACGAGGCCCGGTTCAGTACTGAACGTGGGCGGCATCTCCGCCGATTCCAGCAGTCCGAGGCGGCCGCTCGTGCCGGCGCCGACGAAGATGATGCGTCCTTCCTTGCGGAGCGCCGTCGCAATCATTTCGATGCCGACGGCGATGCGTTCGTGCTCACGCTGGACCGCGGCGAGCATTTTCCGGTCTTCGCTGAGCATCAGTTCGACGATGTCGTCTGGGGAGAGTTTGTCAATACCGAGTGTCGCGGGGTTGATGGCTTCGGTCGGCAGCGACTGCCACTTCGAGCGCACAGGCATAAGTTCGTTACAATTCTACAATCCCGCGATCATCTTCTGAGTCCGCCGTGCCGTCCGCTGGTTCGCGCCGAAGTCCGTCCCGGGCAAACGTCGCGAGTCGAGGGGGCTCGCCCCGAGCGATCGGAGCGAGTCGAGGCGTCGACGCTTATCTGTCACATCTCACGGTTGAGCGTCGCCTGGCGGCGAATTCGATCGCGAGCTACGCGCGGGATCTGATTCTGCTGCGCGAATTCGCGGCAGCGGCCGGGACGCCGCTCGAGCGCCTCACACGGCAGCGGCTGGAAGAGTTCGTCCGCCAGTTGATGTCAGCGGGACGCTCTCCGCGGTCGGTGGCACGCGCCATTGCCTGTTACCGTGGCTTCTACCGATTTCTGGTGATCGAAGGCCGCCTCGAGGTCAGTCCGGCGGACGATCTGCGTGCGCCCCGCGCCTGGACGTCGCTGCCGCGCCATCTCTCCGTCGATGAAGTGGATCGTCTTCTCGCCCAGCCCGATGTGACGACCCCTCGTGGCCTCCGCGATCGCGCGCTCATCGAGCTGTTGTACGCGACCGGGCTGCGTGTCTCGGAACTGATTGCGCTGCGGCCCGGCGACATCAACCTCAACGCCTCATACCTGACATGCACGGGCAAGGGCGGCAAGCAGCGAATCGTACCGCTCGGCGATGAAGCCGCAGCCTGGGTGAGCCGGTATTTGCAGGATGCACGTCCCGTCCTCCTTGGCAGACGCAGCAGCCCTCGGGTGTTCGTGAACGCGCGCGGTGGCGGACCAGGGCTCACGCGCGTCGGATTCTGGAAGATTTTGAAAGCGTATGGCCGGCGGGCGGGCGTGAGGACGGCACTCAGCCCGCACACACTCCGGCATTCCTTCGCCACCCATCTGCTCGAACGCGGCGCTGATCTTCGAGCCATTCAGATGATGCTCGGGCACGCCGATCTGTCGACGACGCAGATCTACACGCATGTGCTGCAGCAGCGGATGCGCGCGGTCTACGACCGCTTCCATCCAAGGGCCTGAGAGGCGTGTTTCGCCTCCTGACACGTCTGGCGGTTCTTGCCGTGGCTGCTTTCGTGCTGCTCGCGGCGCTTCCGAATGCTCCGCGCCGCTTGCCACCGCCGCCGGAAGGGTTGAAGACGCCTATCCATGGCGTCGTCCACGTTCATACGAACAGATCGGACGGCACCTCTTCTGTCGACGACGTCCTCCGCTCCGCCGCGAATGCCGGCTTGCAGTTCGTCATCGTGACCGACCACGGCGACGGGACACGCGCGCCCGATCTGCCAGACTATCGCAACGGCGTGCTGTACATTGACGCGCTCGAGATCAGCACCAGCAACGGCCACCTGATCGCGCTCGGACTGCCGAAAGCGCCATACCCGCTCGCCGGTGAGGCGCGCGATGTGGTCGAGGACATCCATCGACTTGGCGGCATTGCGATCGCTGCACATCCGGGATCACCGAAGCCAGAGCTGCGGTGGACCGACTGGGACACGCCGGTGGATGGCGTCGAATGGCTGAATGCGGACAGCGAGTGGCGAGACGAGCGAACCTGGACGCTCGCGCGCGCGCTGATCACGTTTCCATTTCGCCCGCCGCAGGCACTGGCGCTGCTGCTGGATCGGCCCGAATCGGTTCTGCGCCAGTGGGACGCACTCACACAGCGGCGTCGTCTGTCCGCGGTTGCGGCATCCGATGCGCACGCGCGTGTTGGAGTGCGCTCGCTGGGCGAACCATACGACAGCGCAGGTTCGTTGCACTTTCCGTCATACACGAGTTCGTTCCGCGAATTCTCGATCGCCCTCTCGGACACGACGCTGAGCGGCGATGCGGAGACCGACGCTCGGCGTGTCATCGAGGCGATCCGCGCCGGTCACGTGTATTCAACCGTCGACGCACTCGGTGGCCCCGCCGCGATGCGGTTCGTGGTGACGAGCGGTTCGCGAACGGCATCGATGGGCGAGGTGCTGCCGGTTGCGGGACCGGTCCACCTTCACGTCGACGCGCAGGCGCCCGCGGACGCGACCATTACGTTGTTACGCGATGGCATGTCAGTGGCCACGGCACGTGGGACGCGTCTCGACCACGACGCACCTGAACAGCCAGGTGTGTATCGCGTCGAGATCGGACTGCCAAATGCCCCTGGCACACCTCCGGTGCCGTGGATGCTGGGGAATCCTGTTTATGTCGGGCACGGCGCCGACCACCAGATCACCTCGCCGGCTCCCGCTCCGCGAAGCTTCATGCCGTTGTACACCGACGGCCCCGCGCGCGGATGGCGGATCGAGAAAGTCGAGGCATCGGATGCCGCGATGGACGTCATCGGCGCTCTCCGGGGAACGCAACTCCTGCTGCGGTTCGCGATTTCGGGAACAGCAGCTGCGAGCCCGTATGTGGCGTTCGTCATGCCGGCAACCGGCACGATCGCGATGTACGAAAGACTCGTGTTCAACGCGCGCGCAGACCGGCCGATGCGTCTGTCCGTCCAGCTTCGCGCCCCTGGCGGAGAAGGCGAACGATGGCGTCGATCCGTCTATCTGGATTCCATGCCGCGTACGGTGGATGTGGCGTTCGACGACTTTCGGTCTGTTCGTTCGACCAATGCCTCGTCGCCCGATCTCGCGAAAATCGATTCGATTCTATTTGTCATCGACACGACGAACACGAAGGCCGGATCGAACGGCCAGATTCAACTCGACGACATTCGATATGCTCGTTAGGACCAGCCATGCCGACGGTCCGTTTCACGGACAACATTCAACGTCAGCGGTAAACCCATCGACTGGACGGCTGAAGCCCGCACCGGTATCGGTGGCAGCCGCCTTTAGGCGGCGCTAGGTTCGTACGGTCAGCAACAGGTACGCTGCGCCGGCGCCAAACAGCAGATTCGGCGCCCACGCGGCCAGCGTCGGTGCGACGACGCCACCGGTACCAAGCGCGGCGAAGACGCTGAACGCGACCCAATAGGTGATCGCGATCACGATGCCGGCGCCGACGCCGTACATCGCGCCACGGCGACCGGCACTTACGGCGAATGGCACCGCAAGCAACGTCATGATCACCGTGACGAACGGAAAGGATGCCTTCCGTTCGAGCGCCACCTGCTGCGCGATGACATCGAAACCGCTGGTGCGGAGCTGCTCGATGTACGTGCGAAGCTGCGAGTAGCTCATGAATTGCGGCTCTGGCTGCCGCGTTCCGAAATAGGATGGCGGCTCCAGCGTGAACTGCGCGATGGGATCCGCAGAAAACTTCCGCGTGTCGCCGGACGGCGTCAGCTCACGCGACCACGTGCCTTCAGCCCGCCAGGCGTCCGGATGTCCGGGGGCCGGCTCGTAGCGGACGCGTTCCGCGTACGAGCGCCGCGCGATCGACCGCATTCCGTTCGAGAATTCGAACACCGAGAGGCCCAGCAGCGCGTGGTTGCCGGGATCGAAGTAGTTGTAGTGATAGATATTGCCGTGGCTGCCGACCACCCATTGCCGCGTCAGCATGTCGAGCGTGGCGGGCGCAACGCCGTTCATCACCGCTTTGATGCTGTCGGCCTTGCGATTCCATTCGCCAAGGATGGTCTGCTCGAGCGCGAAGAGCGTCCCGCCGGCGACGAGCGCGGCGCCGAGCATCGGCACTGCGACGCGATACAGGCTGATGCCGCAGGCTTTCATCACGATGAGCTCGCTGTTTTTCGTCAGGACGCCGATCGTCACGAGCGACCCGAGCAGCACTGACATCGGCAGCACGAAATAGACGTACTGCGGCAGCAAGTACCACAGATACGCGCCCATCATGCTCCACGTCGCGGCACCCTTGAAGACCTTGTCCGAACGATCGATGAACGTCGAGATGTAGAACAATGCCAGCAGTCCGAGCGCGCACAGCGCAAACACGCGCACGTACATTGCGGTGACGTACCGATCGAGGATGCTTGGCCTCGGCAGCAGCCGACCGACGAGTCCTGGTGTGCCGAGGCTCGCCTCGACGACCACCGGTCGGTCCGCGGCAGCGCGAGTTACCACACTGCGCGGCCGCAGCCACCGCGGAATCGCAAACCGGAATTCCTGGTCGGCCGCGCGAGAGCGCCAGAAAAACATTGCGGCGCCGACGGCACTCAGGATGATGTTGGGTGCCCAGACGGCGAGCCAGGGCGGAATGAGATGTCCCTTGGCGAGCGCCGGCCCCAGCGTGAGCGGGATGTAATAGGCGAAGATCACGCCGAGGCCGAAGACGAAGCTTCCGAGCCTCCCATCGCGGCGGTTCGTGGCGCCGAGCGCGAGGCCGATGACACCAAACACGAGACACGCCACCGGGATCGCGAACTTCCGGTGGATGGCCATGATCTGATTGTGCGAAGAGAGTCCCTGCCGTTCGAACTCCGCGGCGCGCTCTTTCAGCTCCGCAATCGTCATCTCGGGATCGCCCTTTTGCGGACCACCGCGCGGGAAGGCGCGTTCCGGGCTGACGCTGACCACCTGCCGATCGAACTTGATGACCTGGTAGGTCCCGTCGGCGTTGGTGACGTGGCGTGTGCCGTCCTCGAGCACCATTTAGACCTTGCGCTTGACCTGATCGAGAATCACGCGCCCGTGCCGCACGAGGTAAATCGCCTGTGGGCGGCCAGGCGTGTTGTCGGCCATGAAGACGTCGTTCCAGCCACCTTCGGGAGGAATGTCGCGCACGTACAACACGAGATCAGGGAACTCTTCGAAGAAGACGCGCGGCTTGACTTCGCCCTCTGCGCGCTGCGCGAGCACGTTGTACGCGATTTCGCGGAAGGCCTGGTTCGCGTCCGGCAGCGCTTCGAGCATCACGTACGACGTTGCGACCCAGCCGAGAATTGCAATGAAGGCGACGGGCCGGAGCAGCCTTGCGACGCTGATGCCGCACGCCTGCATGGCGACGAATTCACGGTCCGCCGACAGCCGGCCGAACGCGATGAGCAACGCGATGAGGAGAGCCGAAGGAATCGACAGCGCGAGCGAGGAGGGGAGCAGCGTCGCCATCGCCCGCAGCACGATCGAGGTCGGCACGCCCTTGGCGATGAACGCCTCGGCGTACTGCATCATCGACGGCACAATTAAGATGAACGTGAAGACCAGCAGAGCAATCACGAAGGGAAGCAGGACTTCACGGATTACGTAGCGGTCGATAATGCGCATCACAT
>Ga0126377_10004445_pt1 | contig 10209 bp, 9 predicted proteins | sample PanSoiMetPlot_22_FD_92647 | JGI IMG/M metagenome (GOLD analysis project Ga0126377, IMG submission 92647) | Tropical forest soil microbial communities from Panama - MetaG Plot_22 | ecosystem: Environmental > Terrestrial > Soil > Tropical forest > Bulk soil | place: Panama | collected 2016-02-17 | reverse complement strand
GGGCCGACCGCGAGCCCGCTCGGCCAACTCGTCACGCGCGTAATCACGCCGCGACTTTCGGTGACAGCCAAGCCCGTCCCCGGACCGCCGAAGCGCTTCGCCCAGGGCATCGGCGCGGTGCTGTCCATCTCGGCCGCCGTGCTGGCACTCGGTTTTGGGCAGACCACCATCGCGTACGTCCTCCTCGGTCTGCTGATCGTCGCGGCGACGCTGGAGTCGGTGTTCGCTATCTGCCTCGGCTGCAAGATCTTCGCCGTTCTCATGCGCGTCGGCGTGATCCCGGAGAACGTGTGCGTGGAGTGCAACAACATCTGGTTGCGTACGCCGGCCCGAGCGAACGGCTGACCGCCGCACGCCGGTCAACATGCGTCGCGATGTTGCATGGGGACGGCGTTTGGCGGAGCGTGCCAGACGTGCGCGACCGCCGCGCCGCGACCCGGCGGACGGCGCACCACGTAGGCCACTTCTACGTCGAATTCAAACAGCCACCAGTCAACCCGTGGCGTCGCCCGAGCCTGTGCGCTGACGCGGCGGATCACGGCGGGGTCGGTGACCCGGCGCGCCGAACCTCCTACGCACGCCTCGTCGTCGGAGTCGTCCGGCGGGTACGAGTGCAGTGCGTACCGGCCATCGCGCACCAGGTCCCGTCGCTTCGGCGTGTCGAGTATGCACGCATAGAGCCCGTCATCCGCGACCACCGGCGACACCGGGTGCAGCCGCGGAGCGCCGTCCGGACGGATCGTCGCGAGGTATCCCAACCCCGATCCGTATTGATGCAGTGCACTGCGGATCGCTCCGGCCAACGCGGGCGCGGCGTGGGCGAATTCGGACCAGGTGGCCATGGTGTCCATTTTATCGAACACTTGTACGAAGCGCCAGAGCCGTCGCGCACGCCTCAGACGATGCGCCTCTCACGGCGGTAGGCTGCCCAGGTGTTGCTCTCCGACCGCGATCTGATCGCCGAGATCAAGTCCGGCGCCCTGCAGCTCGAACCGTTCGAGCCCGCGCTCGTCCAACCGTCCAGCATCGACGTGCGCCTCGATCGGTGGTTCCGGGTGTTCAACAACCACCTCTACACCCACATCGATCCGGCCATCCAGCAGGACGACCTCACGGCGGCGGTGGAGGTCTCCGACGGCGAGGCGTTCGTGCTGCATCCCGGCGAGTTCGTGCTGGCGTCCACGCTCGAGGTGATCACGCTCGGCGATCAGCTCGCCGGTCGGCTGGAGGGCAAGTCGAGCCTCGGCCGGCTGGGCCTGCTCACGCACTCCACCGCCGGCTTCATCGACCCGGGTTTCTCCGGCCACGTGACGCTTGAGTTGTCCAACGTCGCGAACCTGCCGATCAAGCTGTGGCCGGGTATGAAAATCGGCCAGCTGTGCATGTTCCGGCTATCGTCGGCCGCCGAACATCCCTACGGTTCGACCGTCTACGGCTCGCGATATCAAGGCCAGCGCGGTCCGACGCCGAGCCGTTCGTACCAGAATTGGCGGACCTGGCCGACCGGCGGAGCGTGACATCGACACGCGGCTCGGCACATCACGTGGATGCAAGTGCCACACGGCGGCACCGCAGATAGCGGCACCGCCGTGTGGCGTTCTTGCGAGATCCGGGTCAGGCTACGGTCTCCCGTAGCCGACCGGTGTTATCTCGTTATATCGCTTCATGCGTACGACGTCTCCGGTCGACGGCGCACTAACTACCCAGCCGTTGCCGACGTAGATCGTCACGTGCGAGATCGCCGCGAAGTAGAACACCAGGTCGCCCGGCTGCAGGTTGGAGAACTTCACCGCCGGGATCGAGTGCTTCTGCTGGTAGGCGTTGTGCGGCAACGAGACGCCTACCGACTGCCATGCGCGCATGGTCAGACCGGAGCAGTCGAAGGTATTCGGGCCAGCGGCGCCGAAGACGTACCGCTTGCCGATCTGGTTGCACGCCCATAGCGCAGCGCGGCTGCCTGGATCGCCGTGATAGACCTGCGGGCACGCCACCGGCCTCGTCTTGCCGGGCTCTACGGTGCTGCCCCATGCCTTCTTACGGAGCACGTCGAGGCTCGAGATCGCTGAGTTGATCTTCGCTTTCTGAACCGCGAGCGTGGCACGTTGCTGTGACAGCGACGCGACGAGCGCGTCAATCGGTGCCTTTTGAGCCTGGTACTTCTGCTCGAGCGCCGCCGTCTTGGCGATCTGCTGGTTGCGGTGCGCGGCCATGCGGTCGACCGTCGCGATCAGGTCGAGCGCCTGCCCGGCCGACGACGAGTTGAGAAGCACCGCGAGTGTGCTGGTCGGCCCGGTCTCGTAGAGCCGCGCCGCGACCGGCGCGAGCAACGACCGCGCGACCTGCACCTGGAGTTGCAACGGCTGGATCGCCGCCTGCAACTTGTTTGCCTTGGCCTGCTGGGTGGCCAGCTTCTCACTGACCGCATCGAAGTTCTCGATAACCGGCTCGAGGGCGTTCCACTGCTTGTTGATCTGGGCAACTAGGGCGCTGACCGACGAATCGGACGGGCTTTGCACCGGCGCGGCGTACGCCGCGGTCGCCCCAAGGCCACCGCCTACGACCAGGCTCGCCGAGAGGATAAGGACACTAAAAGCCGTACGCAGAGGGCGCACCATACCTAGCCGTACGGCGCGCGGCGCATCGGGTGCCACTTGCGACGAACTCCTTCTTCCCTCAACGCCTACCGGGTTAGCTGACGGGTTCGGGTCGGGAAGTCTCGCCCTACCGCTGACTCCACAGTGGTACGGAGCCGGCGGATTCACCCCAGGTGACACAGGTGGTTCCCCGGTTCGAAATACGATTCGGCGTGCCGCTGGGGTTTCTCCCTCTGGAGAAACCGACGTCCGAGCGGCGGATTGCTTGCTTACCGTATGGAGTCGGCATGGGTGATGGCAAGTCTGCAACACCCTCTTGTACGCATTGAAAATGTCGACTCACCGACCGTCACCAGTGCGGTCTCCAGGCGTTGTGTGTCTACTGTGCGCCACCGAGGAACAGCTCGATCACGATGCGTCGTGCCACGATTACTCAATCGGATTAGTACCGTCGTTAACTGCTCGTGATCTGCGTACTTCGATAGTGGTCAGCAATTCGGCGGATCGGGAGACCCGACCCGCCGATTGAATTGCTCCAACCGCCCGTTTTGTACGGCCGATCGATCAGGTGCCGTTGACCCGCCGATAGCCGTTCGTCACCGGCGTCTCGAAGTTCAGCAGCGACTCCTTGAGCGGCTCGCCAGTATGTTCGGCCTGCACGACGAAGCCGTTGCCGATGTAGAGGGCGACGTGATTGCCGCTGTTGTAGAAGACGAGATCACCCACCCGCAACTCGCTCTTCGAGATCGCGTGCGATTCGTTCCACTGATCTCCGGTGAAGTGCGCCAGCGTGACACCGGCTGCCTTCCAGGCCGTCATCGTCAGGCCCGAGCAGTCGTACTCGCTGGGTCCTGCCTCACCCCACCCGTACCAGTGGATCGGCCAGACAAGTGAGCATGCCTTCTTGGCCGCGGTGTACCCCTTGCCACCGCTGGAAACCTGCGGGCACGCCACCGGCATGACGTAGGTTTTGCTCGTCTTGGATCCGTGGTTGATGTTCGAGCTGCTGCTGCCGCTCGTGTCGCCGGCCGCCTGCAACGCCTCGAGGTTGGCGAGTTTGGCCACGATGTCGCGCTTCTTGGAGGCGAGCGCGGACTTCTGGGTGGCCTCCTGCTTGATGAGCGCGTCAAGCGCCTTCTTCTGCGTTTGGAACTGGCCGACCAGCACGCTCGCCGTCGCGACCGTGTCGCGCTGCGCGGACGCGATCACCGACAGCGTGCCGATGGCGTCCACCATCGAGCTGGTGGACTGCGAGTTGACCAGCACGACGAGGCTGCTGGATGGGCCGCCGATATAAAGATCGCGGACCACCGCGTTGATGCGCTGCTGTGCGACAGCGGACTGCAACTGTGCCGGCGCGAGTTGAGCGGCAAGCTTCTTCGACTTCGCCTGGTCGGCGGCGAGCTTCGTGCTGATGCCGTTGTACTGCTCGACGATGACCTCAATCTGGTTGTTGAGGGTCTGGATCTGTTCCGAGGTCGTCGGCGCCGCCTGCGCGGCAGTGGCCGGGGCGAGCACCGTCAAGCCGGCGGCGAGCAGCGTCAGCGCCGCGGTGATCGCGGTGCCGCGACGGCGTGCCTTGCGTGATGGCGGTATGGGGGCTGCGGGGTCTTCCGGTTTGACCGGGGGCCAGGCCACGAGCTTGCGCTCCTTCTTCCAAGCCGCTCACCGGGTTAGCTGACGGGTTCGGACCGGAAGTTAGTCCTACGCGCCGCTACGGCGCCGATTCACCCCTGAGTGCAACGGGTCCCCGGTTCGCAAATCAATGCGATTAGGCGGAGTCGCGCCTGCGGACGCCGGGATGGCGACCGAACTCAGTCGCAGACCGCTCCCACCTTAGGGAAATGAGAGAGTGAGTAGCAAGCACCACATGCCCTAAATCGCTGTGTTGTCAGGCGGGTACGCAACGTGTTCACCCGTACGGTCAGCCGGCGCGACTGCCTACTGTGGTCGCTGGACACCGACCACGGCGGTCAGTACGTCGTCGAGCGTAACCACGCCGAGCACCGTACGGCCGTCGCTGATCAGCGAGATGTGACGTCGGCCGCGCCGCATGGCGAGCAGCGCGTCGCCGAGCGACCGATCCGGTGCCAGCACGAGCAGCGGACGCACTAGCGATCGCGCGATCGGCGCGAGCCGCTCCGCACCGACCAGCCCGATGACGTCCTTGACGTGTACGAAACCGAGGATGCGTCGAGTGCCGCGCTCGACCATCGGAAAGCGAGACCGGCCGGTTTTCGCGGCGAGCGTCTCTAGCGCCGCCGGCGACACGTCATCGCCAACCGTCGTAACGTCGGCCCACGGTATGGCCGCGTCGCCGACCGTGCGGTCGTGGAGCGCGAGTGCGCCGGCGATGCGCGCGTGCTCCTCCGGATCCAGCAGCCCCTCGACGCGCGACTCGGCAACCAGGCCGGCCAGCTCTTCGGCGGTGAAGACGGTCTTGATAGTGTCGGTCGCCTCGATGCGCCAGATTCGAAGCACCTGCCGGGACAGCCAACGCATGGCGAGCAGCAGTGGCTTGGTCGCGATGCAGAAGCCGAGCATTGGCGGGCCGAGCCACATCGCGGCCACCTCGGGGCCGGCCAGGGTCAGGTTCTTCGGCACCATCTCACCGATGACCGTGTGCGCGAACACGACGATGCCGAGTGCGATCACGAAGGCGACGGTGTGCACGGCCGCGTCCGGCACTCCCACCGCGTGGAACGGTGCGGCCAGTACGTGTGCCATCGCCGGCTCCGCGATCGCCCCCAGTCCGAGCGAGCAGATCGTGACGCCGAGCTGCGCACCGGCGATCATGAGAGGGATCTAACTCATGGCCCGCAATGCGAGCTAAGCGCGGCGCGACGTCTGCGCGATCGGCTCCAGCACCGTACGCCTTGCTGAGATCAGCGAAAACTCCGACGCGACGAAGAACGCGTTGCCGGCGAGCAGCACGAGGACGAGCAGGAACTGGTTCACTCGACCGGCTCCGTACGCGTCACGCGAACCTGCTCGATCCGCCGCTTTTCCACCTCGACGACGGTGAACTCCCAGCCGGGCACCCGCAGCGTCTCGCCGTCGACCGGGATGTGGCCGAGTTCGGCCATGAGGAATCCGGCGAGCGTCTCGTATGGCCCCGGCGGCAGTGTGAATCCGGTCTGCTCGGCGAGTTCGTCCTCACGCAGCACGCCGTCGACGACGACCGGACCGGCCGTCGCGGGCACCGTCAAGTGATCTGCGCTCACGTCACCGGCCGCAGCGCGCGGATCGTGCTCGTCGGCTATCTCGCCGACCAGCTCCTCCACGAGATCCTCGCCGGTGACCACACCGTCGGTGCCGCCGTATTCGTCGACCACGATGGCCAATGCCGCGCGTGACCGGTTCAGCACCTCGAGCACGCCGTCGAGGTCGAGGCTGTCCGGCACAAGCACCGGCTCGGTGGCAATCGACGCGACCGACGTGTTCGCGCGCATCTCGGGCGTGACGCCGAGCGCATCGGTCACGCTGACCACGCCGGTGACGTGGTCGAGTGTCTCCTCGAAAATCGGGAACCGGCTGAAGCCGGTGTCATGCGCCGCGGTCAGCAGGTCCGCAACGCTGGCGTCGGATCGCAGCGCGGACACGTCGACGCGCGGTGTCATCGCCTCCGCGGCTCGCTTGTCACCGAACCGGATGGTCCGGCGCAACAGCACCGCGGTGTCCTCCGGGATCGCACCGGCGCGCGCGGAGATCGCGGCGAGCAGGCCGAGTTCCTCCGGGGATCGGGCGCTCGCGAGCTCCTCGTGCGGCTCGACACCGACGCGGCGGACGAGGAAGTTCGCCGACCCGTTCAGCGCGCGGATGAGCCAGCTGAACACCGACGCGAAGGTCCGCAGCGGTCCGGCGCTGGCCCGCACCAGCGGCATCGGTCGGGCAAGCGCGGCATTCTTGGGTACGAGTTCGCCGAACAACATCGAGAACAGCGTGGCGACGCCGAGCGCCGCGACGTGCGTGAGGCCCTGGGTGTGCGAGCCGCCCCACGGCTGGATCAGCGGCCGAAGCAGTCGCGCGAGGGCCGGTTCGGCGAGATAGCCGGTGAGCAGTGCGGCGAGCGTGATGCCGAGTTGGGCGGCGGAGAGTTGGAACGACAACTCGTGCAGCGACTTCGAGACGGTGCGTGCCGTCCGGTCGCCGGCATTCGAGGCCTGCTCGATCGTGGCGCGGTCGACAGTCACGAGGGAGAACTCGCCCACCACGAAGAACGCGTTGGCGAGCGTCAACAGCACGAACGCGAGCAGCGCCAACAGCGCGGTCAGCAGCGCGGAGTCGATCTCACCTCACCTCGCGCCCCATTCTGCCGCACCCAAGATTCCCCGTGCCGCACACTCACCCACGACCCCAACCGCCCCAACCACGGGAGCCGATATCACGGCCACCCTCCGCGCCACGGCCACGCCGGACGCCGGTATCGCGGCCACTCGGCGTATCACGATCACTCGGGAGCCCAATCCCCTTGGCGCCGGCGCCGCAGAGGGGTCGGGGCGGGTTTGCCCACGTCGGGATCAAGCCTGACCGCCCAGAGTGGGCAAATCCGCCCCGACCCTCAACGCTAACTAGGACGAAGAAGGCCGTACCGATCGAAGCAAGACCGTCGCCACGTCCACGACCTCGACCCCATCAGGCGCAGCCCCGGACGCTATCTGCGACGTCACCCCATCCCCGATCATCGTTGAGCAGAACGGGCAGCCGACCGCGATGGTCTTCGCGCCGGTGGCGACCGCCTCCTCGACGCGTTCGATGTTGATGCGCTTGCCGATCTTCTCTTCCATCCACATCCGGGCACCGCCCGCGCCGCAGCAGAAGGAACGCTCGGAGTTGCGCGGCATCTCGGTGACCGCGCGGGCGCCGAGCGACGTGCCGAGCACCTCGCGCGGCGGCGTGAAGACGCGGTTGTGCCGACCGAGGTAGCACGGGTCGTGGTAGGTCACGCCACCGTCGACCGGCTGGACCGGCGTGAGCTTGCCCGACTTCACCAGGTCGGCGAGCAGCTGCGTGTGGTGGACCACCTGGTACGACGCGCCGAGTTGCGGATACTCGTTGGCTAGCGTGTTGAAGCAGTGTGGGCAGGTCGCCACGATCTTGCGTACGCCCGCCGCGTTCAGCGTCTCGATGTTCTGCTGCGCCAACATCTGATAGACGAACTCGTTGCCGATGCGGCGCGCCGGGTCACCCGTACACGTCTCGGCGTTGCCAAGGATCGCGAAGCTGACGCCCGCGTCGTGCAGCAACGTGGCGACCGCGCGGGTGGTCTTGCGCGCCCGATCCTCGAGCGCTCCCGCGCAGCCAACCCAGAAGAGATAGTCGTAATCGCCGCCACCTTCTCTGGCGGAGCCGGACACCGAATCACCGATGCGCGGGACGTCAAAGTCAAGCCCCTTCGTCCAGTCCTCTCGGGTGTTCGGCGGCGCGCCCCACGGGTTGCCCTTCGACTCGAGGTTGCGCAGCATCACGCCGGCCTCGGACGGGAAGTTCGACTCGATCATCACCTGGTAGCGGCGCATGTCCACGATGTGGTCGACGTGCTCGATGTCCACCGGGCATTGCTCGACGCATGCGCCACAGGTCGTACACGACCAGAGGACGTCCGGGTCGATGACGCCGCCGACGTCGGCGCCACCGATCAACGGCCGCTGCGATTCGGCCATCGCGAGCACGTTCACGCCCTCGAGCTGCTCGGCGGTCGCCTTTTCCTCGCCGGACATGGTCAGGCCGCCGCTGGCAAGCAGGTAGGGCGCCTTCGCGTACGCGTGATCACGCAGCGACAGCACGAGCAGCTTCGGTGACAACGGCTTGCCGGTGTTCCACGCCGGGCACTGCGACTGGCAGCGGCCGCACTCCGTACACGTCGTGAAGTCCAGCAGCCCCTTCCAGGTGAACTGCTCGACGTTCGCGACGCCGAACTGATCCTTCTCCGGATCGGCCTGCTCGAAGTCGAGCGGCGCGCCGTTCGACATCATCCGGCGCAACGCGCCAAGTGCCGGCCGACCATCACCGGACCGCTTGAAGAAGATGTTCGGGAAGGCCAGGAACCGGTGCCACGCCACACCCATCGTGACGTTCAGCGCAATGACGATCGCCCAGGTCATGGATATGACGATCTTCACGAACGCGATGAGAACGACGGCCAAGTCCGCCTTCGGCAGCACATTTCCGAGCCCGTGCGACACCGGCGCGGCCCAGGTCGGGAACGGCAGATAGCCGCCGGCCGCGCTGAACGCGCGGATCAACAGCCCGCAGATCAGCACCAGCAGTACGACCCACTCGACGAAGTAGCCCTGCCACATGGTGGACCCGAGGAACCGCGACCGGCGCCGATGGTTCGGGCGCATCACGAGCCGGATGCCCATGAGCAACAGGATCGCCGCGATGCCGAGGACCGACAGCCACTCGGTCACGAAGCCGAACACGCTCCAGTGCCCGAGCAGCGGGAGGTCGGACGACGGTGAGAACGCCTCCCAATACGCCTGCAACACGAGCGCGGACAGCAGGATGAAGCCGACCATGACGAACCAGTGCGCCGCTCCGACCCAGCCCCACGTGAGCATCTTCGTGTGACCCAGCGTCTCGCGGAGCATGGTCATGGTCCGCTTGCCGCGATCCGTCGAGCGGCTCGTATCGGGCTGCCCGAGGCGCACCACCGCGAACATTTGACGCACGGCTCGGACGATGAGCACGACAGCTACCGCGGTGATCACGAGGGACGCGACTCCCGCGACGATCTGTGTGGCTCCCATCCCTACCCCTCACTCGCGGCGGCCATCGTCCGCTTGGCCCACGTGGCGGCAGCCTAGCGGACCGCTGTTACTGGCTAGTAATCCACACCCGCGGGGTACGGCGGTGTCGAGAGGTAGTTCGACGACGCGGCTATCCCGCTGCCGTCACCCACGACGGCAGAGTGGTACGGCGCCGGCCGGACGTAGTGCGGTGGCGAACCGACGCCGCTTCGTGATCAACGCCAGCGCGACAGCACGATGAGCGAGGCGACGAGGCTTGCGAAGCCCACCGCGAGGTTCCAATAGCCCCAGCTCGCGACCGGGTAGTTCTGGTCCGACAGGTAGAACGTGACGAGCCAAAGCAGGCCGAACAGGATGAGGCCCACCGCGGTCATGCCGACCCAGGACGGGCTCGGCTGCCGGTTCGCCGCACTCGACGCCGGGCGCAGATCGGCCGGCGGCGTGTATACCTTCTTCTTGCGTACGGACGACTTCGGCATTTCTTTCTCCTGTCAAGGCGGCGGTACCAAGCGCCGCGGTACTTCGCGTGCGTCGGCGCGATCTTGTCACTCGACGCCGGACGGTGGTGAGAGTGAGGGGTCGAGCGGAACAGTGTTCAATAGTGTTGCTCGTCATTAGCGTAGACAAGTCGCTGCCTGATCGGGAGAACGGGGCGTGATGGAGGACACATCGCCGACCACCGCGTCGGGCGCTGCGGTCCGACGTCTCGGCGACCTCTTCCGTCCGTCCGGTCGGGCGCGCTCGGCCTGGTCGGTGCTCGTACCGGTAGTGGCGCTCTTGGCTGGTCTGCTGTTCACCACGTCCGCGACCACGGCCAACGGAACCAACCTTCGCGAAGATCGCACGCCCCAGTTGGTGAACCT
>Ga0126377_10004444_pt1 | contig 10210 bp, 10 predicted proteins | sample PanSoiMetPlot_22_FD_92647 | JGI IMG/M metagenome (GOLD analysis project Ga0126377, IMG submission 92647) | Tropical forest soil microbial communities from Panama - MetaG Plot_22 | ecosystem: Environmental > Terrestrial > Soil > Tropical forest > Bulk soil | place: Panama | collected 2016-02-17 | reverse complement strand
GTCGACGAGGTAGACCTTGTAGCGGCCGCGGGTCGGCGCGTACTGCACGTTCTCGAGCAGCTCGCGCGTGTCATCCACCTTGGTGCGCGACGCGGCGTCGACCTCGATCAGGTCCACGAAGCGGCCGGCGTCGATCTCCTTGCAGGCCGCGCACACTCCGCAGGGCGTGGCGGTGACGCCGGTTTCGCAATTGAGGCACTTCGAGAGGATGCGCGCGATGGTGGTCTTGCCCACGCCGCGCGTGCCGGTGAACAGGAAGGCGTGATGCACGCGGTTCTGCGTGAGCGCATTGCCCAGCGCCACGCGCACGTGCTCCTGGCCCACGAGCTCGGCGAAGGTACGCGGCCGCCATTTGCGCGCGAGCGCGAGATAGCTCATGGGTGGCGATTCCTGTTTGAAGAGGCATGGGAGGCAGCCCGCACCAGCCGGACTTCGGCGCCCGACATCGAAGCTACCGCTGCTCCCTTCCGGGCCTGACGGGGTTTACAACTAGTCGTCGCGAAGGAGCCGATACGGACTGCCATGGTCAATAAAATGTGGCGGACAGGCAGGGATTCGAACCCTGGAACACCGGTTAGATGTTACTTGCTTTCCAAGCAAGCGCCTTCGACCGCTCGGCCACCTGTCCGTATCACGATGCTTCCCATGCACCCCGGCCCGCGCTCGGCGCGCGCCTCGGGGGGCGAATGGTAGCAACTTTGTCAGTTCTTGGGAGTTGCGGGCTTGGGGGCTTCCGCAGGTGGCGGCGTCGAGGTCTTGGGCCTGGCCGGCTTGGTATCGAACGGCGGCGGAATGTCGAGGCAGGGTTCGTCCTTGCCGCGGATTCGCTCAGGGGTATTGAGCGGCGGAACCTTCAGGGCATTCCGGGTATTGGGGGCGTCGAGACCGGCCGGCGGCTGCAACGGCGGCATCTCCTTCGCCCCGGCGTAGTCCTTGTTGGTCTGGTTGCAGCTGGCCATCTTGCTTTTGAAGCAGCCGCTGAGGCCGCCCGCGGCGAAAATACCAATGAGGACGATTCCGACAATTCGCATAGAGCCTGCGACCCTCCGTGACATCAGGAGTTCACCGCCATCTGCGGCGTGACGGAGATACCGGCCGCGAACAGCGACTCCGTCACGATGGCGTGGAATTGGGGTGAAAGTTCGGTCAATGGCAGTCGCAACGCACCGTTGATCAACCCCATGCGCGCCAGGGCCCACTTGACCGGAATGGGATTGGATTCGACGAACAGGTTCCGGTGCAGCGCGACCAGGCGCTGGTCGATCTGCGTCGCGCCCGCGCGATCACCGCGCACGGCGGCGGCCACCATGTCGGCCATGCCGCGCGGCGCCACGTTCGCAGTCACGGAAATCACACCTCCAGCACCGGCGCCGATCACCTCGCGCGCCGTCAGGTCGTCGCCGCTGAGCACGCTGAAGCCGGCGGCACTATTGGCCACCAACTCGCGCACGCGGGCGGTTTCACCTACCGCCTCCTTGATGCCGGCGATCTTCGGAACTCGCGACAGCCGCGCGACGGTCACGGGCAACATGTCCACCGCGGTACGGCCCGGCACGTTGTACAACAACACCGGCACCCGGGAGCTCTCGGCAATGGCCGAGAAATGCCGGAACAATCCTTCCTGCGTGGGCCTGACGTACGCCGGTGTCGCGACCAGCAGCGCATCGACATCGAACTCCGCGCGCGAAAACTCGCGGGCGCGTTCGCAGGAGCCCGCGGTATCGCTGGTGCCGGTATTCGCGACCAGCAGCGCGCGGCGACCGATGACGCGGCGCGCACGCTTCAGGAGCTCGGCCAGCTCCGCATCGCGAACGGAAGCGGATTCACCGGTCGAACCCGCGACGACGATTCCCGACGTGCCATTGGCGAGGTGAAATTCGAGGAGGCGCGACCAGGCGTCGTAGTCGATACCGCCAGTGGGCTGCATCGGGGTCACGAGCGCCACCAGACTGCCGGCGTACATGTGGATCCGAGGGTTCGGTGAAAGGTCGCGAATGGTACGGGCCTATGGCGCAGGTCCGCAAGACGACAGGTCCTTGAAGACATGGGGCTGCTGTACACTCGCGACAGATGAAGCAGCACCTCGCCGTATCCGCCATTGGCAACGATCGAACCGGGATGGTCCACGACCTGACCCGAGTAATCTCCGACTGCGGCGGGTCCATCAGCGAGAGCCGCATGGCCAGCCTCGGCAACGAGTTCGCCATGCTGGTCCTGGTGAGCGGCAACTGGCACTCCCTGGCCAAGCTGGAAAGCGAACTGCAGCGTCTCGGCGAATCCACCGGTTTGTCGCTGCACATGAAGCGCACCGAGCCGCGGGCGCCACGCACCGAACTGTTGCCATATTCCATCGACGTGGTCTGCCTCGACCAGTCCGGCATCGTGGCCGGCCTTTCCGGGTTCTGTGCCAGCCGCGGCATCGACATCGCGGAAGTGTCCACGCGTACCTACCCCGCCGCGCACACCGGGGCGCAGATGTTTGCGGTGCAGATGATCATCAACGTGCCCAAGCGACTGCAGCTCGCCCACCTGCGCGAGGAATTCATGGACTATTGCGACGCGCAAAACCTCGACGCAATCCTGGAGCCGGTAAAGTCTTGAGCATTGGCCTGGGCAAGAAGCTTCCCGCGTTTTCGCTGCCGCGTTCCGACGGCAGCCCCTGGAAAACGTCCCATTGTTTCGAAGAGGGCGCCGCAGCCAAACTCGTGCTCTTCTTCTATCCCAAGGCGATGACCCCGGGCTGCACGCTCGAGGGCCAGGATTTCCGCGACCTGCACGCGCAATTCAAGCGCGCGAAGACCACGGTGCTGGGCATCTCCAAGGACAGCTGCGAACGCCAGGCGAAGTTTCGGGCGAAGGAAAAGTTTCCCTTCGAACTGCTGTCCGACGAGGATGAAAGAGTCTGCCGCCTGTTCGACGTGATCAGGGAAAAGTCTCTGTACGGAAGGAAGTTCATGGGAATCGAGCGCAGCACTTTCCTGTTCGATGCCGGCGGCAAGCTGGCGCGCGAATGGCGCAAGGTGCGCGTCAAGGGTCACGCCGCCGAAGTCCTCGAGGCGGCGAAGGCGCTGTGACCGCCGCCAAGCGCACGCCGGGCGCGCGACCCGGCAAGGCCCCCGTGCAGCGCCGGCTGTTCGTGCTCGACACCAACGTGCTGATGCACGACCCCACGTCCATATTCCGTTTCCAGGAACACGACGTCTACCTACCCATGGTGGTGCTCGAGGAGCTGGACGCCAACAAGAAGGGCCTGTCGGAAGCGTCACGCAACGTCCGCCAGGTCAGCCGTTTCCTCGACGACCTGATGCGCGACGCCACCAAGGACCAGATCGACGCGGGCCTGCCGCTGCCCGGCGCACAGGGTATCGGCCAGCGCAACGAGGGCAATGGCAACGGTCCCGGCCACGACCGGCCGGCCAATGCCGGGCGGCTGTTCTTCCAGACGCGGCAGCTGTCCTCCGCCCTGCCCGACTATCTACCCGGGCACGGCGCCGACAATGCCATCCTGTCCCAGACGCTGGCGCTGCAGGCGCTGCACCACGAGGCGCGCGTCACGCTGGTGTCCAAGGACATCAACCTGCGCATCAAGGCCGCGGTGGTCGGCGTGCACGCCGAGGATTACTACAGCGACAAGACCATCGAAGACGCGGACGTGCTCTACACCGGGCTCGCGCCGCTGCCGGTCAATTTCTGGGACGCGCACGGCAAGGACATGCGTTCGTGGAAGGAGGCGGATCGCACCTTCTACGAGATCGCAGGACCAGCAGTCGCGGACCTGCACGTCAACCAGTTCGTGCACGAAGAAGGCGCGGCCGGCATCGAGGCCATCGTCCGGCGCATCGAGGGTGGCAAGGCTACGCTCGAACTCGCGCGCGACTTCCGTTCGGAGCGGCACAGCGTCTGGGGTGTGAATGCCCGCAACCGCGAGCAGAACTTCGCGCTCAACCTGCTCATGGATCCCGAGATCGATTTTGTCACCATCCTGGGCCCGGCCGGCACCGGCAAGACGCTGCTGACACTGGCGGCCGGCCTGATGCAGACCCTGGAGTCGAACCGCTTCGCGGAAATCATCATGACCCGCGTGACCATCCCGCTGGGCGAGGACATCGGCTTCCTGCCCGGCACCGAAGAGGAAAAGATGGAGCCGTGGATGGGCGCACTCATGGACAACCTCGAGGTGCTCACGCAGAGCTCCGAGGGCGGCAGCTGGGGTCGCGGCGCCACCAACGACCTGCTGCGAAACCGCATCAAGATCCGCTCGCTGAATTTCATGCGCGGCCGCACGTTCCTGAACCGCTACCTGGTTCTCGACGAGGCACAGAACCTCACGCCGAAGCAGATGAAGGCGCTGATCACGCGTGCCGGCCCGGGAACCAAAGTCATCTGCCTCGGCAATATTGCGCAGATCGACACCCCCTACCTCACCGAGACCACCTCGGGCCTGACCTACGTCGTGAACCGCTTCCGAGGCTGGAACCACTCCGGACACATCACCCTGGTGCGCGGCGAACGCTCGCGGCTGGCGGATTTCGCATCGGATACCCTCTAGGGGCCGGGCCGAAACTCGACCCGAAACTCGACAAGGCGCCGAGGGTCCAAATCGCGATGCCAAGCCATTTCGGAAAACCCTTCCTGAAACGCCTGCTGGCCGTGGTGCTGGCGGCACAACTGGCGCTGCCGCAGGCCGCGCTCGCCCAGGCGTCGAATGACCTGCCGGACATCGGCAGTCCCGCCTCCTCCTCGCTGACGCTGGATGACGAGTACCACATCGGCCTGCAGGTGATGCGGCAGCTGCGCGACGAGGGTCAGATCATCGAAGACCCGGAGGCCACGGAATACCTGAACAGCCTCGGCTCGCGCATCGTCGCGCAGGCCACCGGGGATTCGGGACAGAAGTTCCAGTTCTTCTTCGTGCGCGACAACTCCATCAACGCGTTCGCGCTGCCCGGTGGATTCATCGGCGTGAACTACGGCCTGGTGCTGGCCACGCGCAACGAGTCGCAGCTCGCGGGCGTGCTGGCGCACGAAATCGCGCACGTCACGCAGCGGCACATCGCGCGGCGCATCCACGCGCAGGGCCGGCAGAGCATCGCCACCATGGCGGCCATCCTTGCGGCCATCCTGGTGGGCGCCGCCACGGGATCGAGCGACGCCGCGCTCGGCGGCATCTCCATGGCGCAGGGCGCCGCCATGCAGCAGCAGATCAATTTCACGCGCGCCAACGAAAGCGAAGCCGACCGCGTCGGCATGGGTTTCCTCGCCGCCGCGGGCTTCGACCCATACGGAATGCCCGACTTCTTCGAGACCATGGGGCGGCGTGACAGCCTGCAGGGCGCCGGAACCTCGCGCAACGCGCTGCCGGAAATCCTGCAGTCGCACCCGGTCACCACCAATCGCATCGCGGAGTCGCGCTCGCGCGCGGCGCAGTACAAGGATGTCCACCCCAACCCGGAGTCGGTCAGCTACGCACTGACGCGCGAGCGGCTGCGCGTGCTGGTGACGCCGCCCGAGGAAAACGTGCGGCGCTACTACGAGGAACGTCGCGCCGCGAGCAAGCTGAACCCGGGCGTCGGCGACGAATACGGCGAGGCGCTGGCTAACTACCAGGCCGGGAATGCCACGGTGTCACTGGACACGCTGACGGCGCTGGCGCGCAATTACCCGCAGGTGCCCATGCTGCAGTCGACGCTGGGCCAGGCATTGATGGGCGCCGGTGCCACCGACGAGGCGCTGGACACGTTCCGCCGCGCGCTGGTGCTCTCGCCGCGCAACATCCCGTTGACCATGCGTTACGCCGAGGCGCTGCTCAAGGCCGGCCAGGCGAAGACCGCACACGCGGTGCTGCTGGATCTCTTCAACAATGTCGCGCCGACACCCGAGCAGATCCGTTTCACGGCGCTCGCGGCCAGCAGCGCGGGCGACACCGCGGACGCGGCGTTCTACATGAGCGAGTACCACATCTCCACCGGCAATCTGCCCCTGTCGGTGACGCAGCTCGAAATGGCGTTGGCCGTTCCGGACATCACCTCGGTCCAGCGCAGCCGCTTCCAGGCGCGTCTCGACGAGGTCCGCGAGGCCATGTTCAGCGACCGCAAGCGGCGCAAGATGGCCGAAGAAGCCGAGAAGCAGAAGAAACAGAATCCGCCGCCTTCGGAATCCCATCGGCGGGGAACCCTGACCCCTGCGGGGGATTGACAGGGTCAAAGCGCCGCGCGGGGCGGCGGCACCTCGAACAAACCAGTAGAATTTGGCGCCATGCAAAAAGGCCTAGTCGCGCTGGCGGCCCTGTTTCTCGCAGGCTGCGCCACGCTCCCCAACGGTAAACCCGATCCCCGCGATCCGCTCGAACGATTCAATCGCAGCATGTTCGCGTTCAACGACGCCATGGACAAGGCGATCCTCAAGCCGACCGCCAAGGCGTACAAGAAGGTGATCCCGCAGTTCGCGCGCACGGGCGTCAGCAACTTCTTCAACAACCTCAATACGGTCAACAGCGCCGTCAACGACGTCCTGCAGGGCAAGATGCGCCAGGCGGGTCACGACTCGGCGCGCTTCCTGATGAACAGCACGCTGGGCCTGGGCGGACTCTTCGATCCCGCGTCCGCGGCCGGCCTCGAGCTCAACGACGAGGATTTCGGGCAGACCTTCGGCAAGTGGGGCATGAAGCCCGGCCCCTACCTGATGCTGCCGTTCGTGGGCCCGTCCACGTTCCGCGACACCTTCGGCAAGCTGGCGGACCAGTTCACCTACCCGGTGTACTGGCTCGAAGACGACAGCACGCGAATCATCATCCGCGGTGTCAACCTGATCGACATCCGTGCCGGGCTGCTGGATCTGGACGAGCAGATCAACCGCAGTTATGACCGCTACGCCTTCATCCGGAACGCCTGGCTGCAGCGCCGCGAATTCCAGGTCACCGACGGCGCGATCGACGAATCGGAAGATCTCGAGAAGGGCATGGAAGAGGAGCCCGCGCCCGAGGCTCAGCCTCCGGCCGGTGCCGCTCCGCCCGCGGACGCCGCACCATCAGCGGGCGAGACCCGGCCTGAATCGGGCCCGGACGCCGCGCCAGCTCCTGCGCCGACCCCTGCCCCACCCCCTCCCCAGTAGCTAGAATGCGACGCACAGGGAGAATAAGAACATGAACGATTCCAGCCAGGGCCGACTGCCGCCGCTGCTGCTGCTGCATCCGGACGACAACATCCTGGTGGCCCGGCGCGACATCGCCGCCGGCGAACGCGTGGAAATCGACGGCGAGAGCCTCTTGATCCCGGGCCCGGTGGAGCTCGGCCACAAGCTGGCGCGCCGCGCCCTTGCGCCCGACACCCGCGTCCTCAAATATGGCGCTCCGATCGGCTCGATGAAGATGGCCGTCGGGCGCGGTGAACACGTACATCTTCACAACCTGCGCAGCGATTACATTCCGTCGACCACGCGCGACGTCGGAACGGACGGACACTGATGAGCACGACAGCAATGAGAGGATTCCTGCGCAGCGACGGCCGCAAGGGCATCCGCAACGTGGTGGCCGTGGCCTACCTGGTCGAATGCGCGCACCACGTCTCGCGCCTGATCGTGCAGAAGTCCGGCTCGGACGACGTGCATCTCATCGGTTTTCCCGGTTGCTACCCGAACAAGTACGCGCTCGAGATGATGAAGCGCCTGTGCACCCACCCCAACGTGGGCGCCGTGCTGCTGGTGTCGCTGGGTTGCGAGAGTTTCAACCGCGAGGAATTGCGCAAGCACATCCGCGCCAGCGGCCGCCCCGTCGACCTGCTGGTCATCCAGCAGGCGGGTGGCACCACGCGCACGCTGAACGCCGGCCTCGAGGCGGTGAAAAAGATGCGCGCGCAGATCACGCAGCAGCAGCCCGTGCCGATGGCGCTGAGCGAGCTGGTGGTCGGCACGGTCTGCGGCGGCTCGGACGGCACCAGCGGCATCACGGCGAATCCCGCGGTCGGCCGCTGCTTCGACTGGCTCATCGAGAACGACGCGGCCTGCATCTTCGAGGAGACCGGCGAACTCATCGGTTGCGAGCGCATCATGGCCTCGCGTGCCGTCACGCCCGAGCTGGGGCGCGAGATCGAAGCCTGCGTCGACAAGGCCGCTAACTACTATCGCATCATGGGGTACGGCAGCTTCGCGCCCGGCAATGCCGAGGGCGGGCTGACCACGCTCGAAGAGAAATCCATGGGTGCGTATTCCAAGTCGGGGTCGTCGCCCATCAGCGGACTCATCAAGCCCGGCGACATTCCACCGCGCGGCGGCCTGTACCTGCTCGACGTGGTGCCCGACGGGGAACCGCGCTTCGGCTTCCCGAACATCTCGGACAATGCCGAGATCGTCGAGCTCATCGCGTGCGGCTCGCACCTCATTCTGTTCACCACCGGCCGCGGGTCGGTGGTGGGCTCCGCCATTTCGCCGGTCATCAAGGTCTGCGCGAACCCGGACACCTACGAACGCATGGCCGACGACATGGACGTGAACGCCGGACGCATCCTGCACGGCGCCGAGCTCGACGACGTCGGGCGCGAGATTTATGGCCTCGTGCAGAAGGTAGCGGGCGGCGAGCCCTCGAAGTCCGAGGCGCTGGGCCACCAGGAATTCATCCTCACCTACAAACAATTCGAACCGATCGGCCCGGCGTGCCTGCCGGCGGCCTAGGAGCATTTACTTGAAACTCGTGCGATTTGGTGCCGCGGGCGCGGAACGCCCCGGCCTCGTGACCGCGGATGGCAGCATTGCGGACCTGTCCGGCGTGATTCCCGACATCGCGGGCGCCGCGCTGTCGCCGGAGTCGCTGAAGAAGCTGGCCGCGCTCGACACCGGCAAACTACCGAAGGCGCCCGCGAATGCGCGCCTCGGCGCCTGCGTGGGGGGTGTCGGCAAGTTCATCGCCATCGGGCTCAACTACGCGGACCATGCCGCCGAGACCGGCGCCAAGATTCCGGCCGAGCCCATCGTGTTCATGAAGGCCACGAGTTGCATCGCGGGTCCGAACGACACCGTGCTGAAGCCGCGCGGCTCGACCAAGATGGACTGGGAAGTGGAGCTGGGCGTGGTCATCGGATCGGTTACGCGTTACGTCAGCGAGGCCGAGGCCCCGAAGCACATCGCCGGGTACTGCGTGATCAATGACCTGTCCGAGCGTGCCTTCCAGCTCGAGCGCGGCGGCCAGTGGGACAAGGGCAAGGGCTGCGATACCTTCGGTCCGCTGGGTCCCTGGCTGGTGACTTACGACGAGGTCGGCGATCCTGCAAACCTCTCGATGTGGCTGGACGTGAACGGCACGCGCCGGCAGAACGGCTCGACGAAGACCATGATCTTCAAGCCGGCCTTCCTCGTGCACTACCTCAGCCAGTTCATGAGCCTGCATCCGGGCGACGTGATCACCACGGGCACGCCACCGGGAGTGGGCATGGGCATCAAACCCAACCCGATCTTCCTGAATGCCGGCGACGTCATGGAGCTCGGCATCGAGAAGCTGGGCAGTCAGCGCCAGGTCGTGGCGCAGGCGTAATGGGGACAGTCCCCGTTTCCTAGCAAATGGGGACTGTCCCCAATTCCGTCGAAGACCTGCGCGTGCTCGCGCGGCGCCGCCTGCCGCGTGCGCTGTTCGACTACATTGACCGCGGTTCCTACGACGAGCTGACCTGGAACCGCAATCGCGACGACCTGCGTGCCCTGGCGCTGCGCCAGCGCGTCATGGTGGACGTGTCGACTCTCGACACGAGCATCACGGTGCTCGGCGAGCGCTGGGCCTCTCCGCTGGCGCTGGCGCCGACCGGGCTCACCGGCCTCTTCTATCCCGAGGGCGAGATACTCGCGGCACGCGCGGCCGAGGCAGCCGGCGTTCCGTATTGCCTGAGCACCATGTCGATCTGCCCGCTCGAGGAAGTGCGAGCGGCATTCGAAGGCACGCTGTGGTTCCAGCTCTACGTAATGCGCGACCGCGGCTTCACCGAAGCCATGATCGCGCGTGCACAACAGGCTGGCTGCACCGCGCTCATCGTCACGCTCGACCTGCCCTTGCAGGCGCTGCGCCGTCGCGATCCCAAGAACGGCCTCGCGGTTCCACCGCGCCTCACGCTGTCGAGCGCATTCGATTTCGCCATCCGCCCCGCATGGTTGTCTGGCTATTTGCGCAGCCAGAATCGCACCTTCGGCAATCTCGCGACCTTTTTTCCCAAAAAGGGCACGGCCGCACTAT
>Ga0126377_10004443_pt1 | contig 10210 bp, 5 predicted proteins | sample PanSoiMetPlot_22_FD_92647 | JGI IMG/M metagenome (GOLD analysis project Ga0126377, IMG submission 92647) | Tropical forest soil microbial communities from Panama - MetaG Plot_22 | ecosystem: Environmental > Terrestrial > Soil > Tropical forest > Bulk soil | place: Panama | collected 2016-02-17 | reverse complement strand
TCTTCCAGATGACGATTCTGAAAGCGGGGAGAAATTAAGGGAGCTGAAATAGGAAGCAGCTTGTGAAGATAAGTGCAAGAGTTTTCACATGCGGTAGTTGGGGGTTTTGAGACCCATACTAAACCCTTCTAAAACAAGAGGTTACGTTCTGTTTGCAGGCGGCCGGAATGGAATGTGGCATGCAAAAACGTAAGGTGTAACTCCAAAGAAAGAAGCATATGAATCAGCATATAACTCGATCTGACCTCATATTCCGACAGGTGCGATGGTGGTTGTGGACTGGCGTAGCCGCCTTGGCCTTGAGCGGGATGGCGGGAGCGCAGGAGTTGGCGAAAGCCGAACCCGCTGGCAGTAAGGATGCCAAAGTTTCGTCGCCGGAGAAGGCTGTTGAGCAGCCCGAATACATAGTGGGCGAAGGCGATGTCCTGCATATAAACGTCTGGAAAGAAACCGAGATTTCGCAAACGGTTGTTGTTCGGCCGGACGGTAATATTTCACTTCCGCTGGTGAATGAGATTTCCGTCGCCGGACTCTCGCCGCGTCAGATTCAGCAACTGGTCACGGAGAAGCTCAAAAGCATTCTCACCAATCCGCAAGTTACGGTCTCAGTGGCAGAAGTACGCAGCAAGATGGTCTACATCACTGGCGAGGTGGGAAAGCCGGGAGCATATTCAGTAGCTTCGCCGTTGAACGTTTTGCAATTGATCGCCCGCGCCGGCGGTCTTAATGAATTCGCGAGCCGCAAGAATATCTACATCCTGCGTGGAAACGACAAAAAGAACCGGCTGCACTTTAACTACAAAGAAGTGGTTAAGGGAAAACACAGCGAACAGAACATCATTCTCCAACCCGGAGACACGGTGGTGGTGCCATGATTTCGTCACACCGGCAACGGACGCCAATCTATGTTGGCCTTCTGATCTGCCTTTGCTTAATTGCTCCAACTGCGTTTTCGCAAACGGCGGGCCAGGAATCCTCGGCGAGGGACTCCTCAACCAAGCCATGCGATCCAGCGTTGACCGCGGGACCAGCAGGTACAGATCCCTGTCTACAGGCGCAAAACCAGGTGCCCGGTGATCCAACTGCTCCCATGCCGAAGCCGGTGAACGCCACCTACACAACCTCGCTGAATGGTGGGCCACCAATCGTGGTGCAGCAACCGAAACACTTGCGGTTCTTGTACGGCGCCGCCATGACGCAGGGATACGACAGTGATGTCGCCGGCCCGTTCAGCGACATAGATTCGTGGACCTCAACCTACGAGGGGTACCTGGCTGCCGCATGGAGATTCACCAGAAATTACGTCATCCTGCAACAGGATTCCTCCTATACACACTTCGGTTCGGACCTGCTGGAAGGCCATGCTTTTCATCAGACGGCGCTGTTAGCCACTGGCGAACTCGATCCTAACCTCAGTTGGATTTTTGAAGCGCATAGTTTTGAGGGTGACAACACGCTGACGCAAATCACTCCGTTGCCGCAAATCGTCGTAAACGGAGTTTCGGTGACAGCTCCGGGAGCCGCTACAGCCGGAGTAGACCAGGGATTCATCTGGGGCACAGACCTGGTAAGCACGCTCAGTTGGAAGGTGGACCGGCGCGACATTTTGGCGTTCCGCGCTGAAAACGCCAACCATCAATTCCTGGATCTGGATCTGCACGACAACGTAGCTTCGTTTGAATTGCAGTATCAGAGACAGCTGTCAGAAAAAACGTATGCTGGCGCTTATGGAATAACCAGACATATAACCGGCACGGTGCTCTGCGATAACGTTGGCTTCGGTCTGATGGCCAGCACAAAACCAACCGATCGCTGGTTTCTGCAAGCGTCGGGCGGGCCGGAATTTGACTCAACCGGATGCAGGCGCCATCAGGGTTTCGAGCTTCATGCCACTGCGATGTACAGACTCCATCCAACGGCATGGGCTTATGCCACGGCCAACCGCGAATACTCAACCGGCTTCGTACCGGGCAGCACGTGGGAAGACAATGTGGGCGTGGGCCTGGTTAAACAGCTCACTCGGCGTTTGACCTGGCAAATCGGCGGGGGGTATGTCAGAGGATTTGCCGGCGGCTTCTTGACGCCGGCTAGCACTGAATACCACGGCTTTTATGGCGAGACGCAATTTATTCAGCGCTTGTCAAAGAGCTTCAGCGTCGAAGCCACCTATCGGCGCTTTGATCAGTCCATTACTGGACAATCTGTCCACAGAAACATAGTGCTGTTCACGTTGCGCTGGTCGCCACCGAATCACGATCCGCGACGCACGGCGATGTATCCCTATCCGGGTGGAGACGTGGCGCCCGATTCCAGGAGTGGCCGTGAAGAATAACCTCAAAGAAGCATATTTGCCGCAGCAGATCCGGGAATACATCGGGCTGCTTACAAGCAGGGCTTGGACCATCGGCGTGGTGACTCTGGTAGTCACTCTCGGCGCGATTGTTTACATAACGTTTCTGCCAGACCAGTATCGGGCGACTACGACGATTCTCGTGGACCCGCAACAGATTCCGGATCGCTATGTCGCATCCACTGTTGCCTCTGATCCCGGGGAACGGTTGACAACCCTGACGCAGCAGGTTCTCAGCGCGGCACGCCTCGGCCAGATCATTGACCAGATGAATCTTTATGCGGAGATGAGGAAGAAGAGCTCGCGCGAAGAGGTGATCGAGAACATGCGGCGACACATCACTCTTCAAGTCAAGCAGGGGTCATCGCAGGGTTTGAGTTCGTTCACTATTACTTACGAATCGGGATCGGCACAGATGGCGGCCGCGGTGGCCAATCAGCTGGCGATCAGCTTTATCGATTGGAACCTGAAGAACCGCGCGCAACTGGCGGAAGATACCACGAGATTTATGGCTTCCCAGTTGGATGAGGCGCGGCAGAACCTGCAGAACCAGGAGCAGAAGGTACGCGAGTTCAAAATGGGGCACCTGGGCCAGATGCCCGATCAGGTGCCGGCGAATTTGCAGACTCTGTCGCGGTTGCAGACGGTGTTGCAAACAAATTCAGACGCATTGAACCGGCTCGAGCAGGAAAAACAAATGCTGATGCGCCTGCCTGACCCGGCCCCAGTTTCGCCGGCGCAACAGACAGAGCGGCAACGCGCGGAAGCGGAACTACGCCAGATGAAGGCCCAGGTGTGGGACCTGAAAAAGAAGTACACCGATTCTCATCCTGATGTAGTCGCGGCGGAAATACGCCTGAAGCAACTCCAGGATCAGCTTAAGGCCCTCCCGCCGGATCCTCCGTCAGTCAAAGATTCATCTACCACGGCAGTACGCATCGATTTGATCGGGAAAGAGCAGCAGCGCCTCACGCGAGAGAACCAGCAGATTCAGGGTCAAATCGCTGTTTATCAGGGTAAGGTGGACTCGGTCCCGCTCCGGGAACAACAGCTCAGTGAGCTGACGCGTGACTATGAGATCTCTAAAGAGCAGTACAAGTCATTGCTGGAAAAAACCTATTCTGCGGAGATGGCCACTGACCTGGAGAAGCGGCAACAAGGCGAGCGCTTTACCATCATCGATCCGGCACGAGCGCCGGAACGCCCATTCAAGCCTAATCGACTGGGTCTGATGTATGCATCGCTGGCGGGAGCGTTCTTTTTCAGCATCGCGCTGATCATCGTTCAAGACACCATCAGTGGCGCGATCAAGGCAGAACGGGAGCTGAAGGAGCTGTTACCCAGGTCAGTTATGTTCCTCGGCTCAATCCCCACTATTGAAACCAAGTCAGACAGGCGCCGCACGATTCGGTTCCGTGCCTTCGCGGTAGCACTGTCGTTGGTCGGATGTTTCGCAGTCGCGATGATTCTTTGGAAGGTGCATCCCATCTTATGAGCGCAATCGAACACCCAATTGCTGAAGCGAGATTTGTCCTGCGTGAGACACCGTCGCAGGGAAATGCCAAGCCCGCGCCTTTGACTGTGCGCGCTAAGGAGGGAGAAAGTCGCTTGGTCTTTGCTGCTGATCCCGGAGGTCCGGTCGCTGAACAGTATCGTGTGATCCGGCGCAAGCTCGTTGAGCAATATCCCGGCGGCGGCAGCCTGCTGATTACCAGTCCGGGTCCGGGCGATGGCAAAACCGTCACGGCAACCAATCTGGCCTGGTGCCTCGCAGAAGCCGGAATGCCAACTTTGCTGGCAGAAATGGACTTGCGCAATCCTTCAATTAACAAGCTGCTTGGCTACGCATTGGACGGTCCGGGTATTGAGTCGCTCCTGCAGGAAGGCCTGGAACCCAACGCAGTTATTCGCCAGGTCAACCGGATGCAGTTTTATATGGCCACCGTCCACCAGCCCCTGGAAAATCCAGCGGACCTCCTAACGGGAACGCGTCTCAGAAATTTCCTGCTTTGGGCAAAAGAAAGCCACAAATGGGTTGTGCTGGACTCACCTCCAGTCCTCAGTCTGGCCGACTCCATGGAATTGAGTACTTTAACCGACTCAACGCTGCTTGTGGTCCGAGCGCGTACCACCCCCAGAGTCCTGGTCGAGAAAGCGATTGAAATTCTCGGTCCCCGTTTGCAACAGGTCATCATGAACGAAGGTACGGAATGCGCTGACTCCTCCCATCGCTACTTCAGCTCGTCGTATCCGTATGGACCTAAAAGAAAAAAGAAAGACTGAGGCCCCATAATGCATTCCTACGGCAAGTTTAGCCGGACGATCATTTGTTGTTGTGTCTTTGCATCTTTGATTGCGGTATTGGGTACCGCTGCGGCACAAACACGTGATCTCACCGTCGACGTTCTGGTGAACTCCACCAATAGCACGGGCTACAACACAAATCCGGCTTCACCCGGTGAATATCAACGCTACCCGGAACGTTATCTGGAACATCTCCAGGTTCCATACCGTGTGATCGATGTCTCTGTGACCTCGCCTCCTGATCTGAGCCAGGTACAGTTGGTAATCGCCGGCCATCGTGGCTTGAATTTGAGTACCGCCTGGCAACAGGCAATCCAGACGGCAGTCCAGGGCGGAACCGGATTCGTGAATTTTGACTGGGACACAGCCATCGGAACCAACAGCCATATTCAGGCGATTTTTGGGGCCACTGGATCGACGCCGGGAACTGCCGGGACGTCTATCACTGTCCCCGCAGCCGTTCTATCCGATGGAGCTACGCCGCATTACATCACTGCATTGCAGTCAAGATGGCCGGTAGCGAATCCGGCGTCTGCATTTCCGGCCGACCTGGTTTATTCCTTTCATCAGGATGACAACGGCGTCCTAGGCACCGCCACCTGCACTCTGCTGACGAATGGCCATGGCACCGTACTGGCAAAAATTGGTAACGACCCTCTTCTTATTGCCACAACTTTCGGTTCGGGCCGTGCAGTTTATTTTGCGACCTATGATTACCTCCGTGCTGATCGCTTCGGCTTCGTGATGGGAATCGACGATCTTTTCTGGAGAAGCCTGGTTTGGGCAGCCCGGAAGCCATTCGTGCTTCGAGGCTATCCCCGGTATTTTGCCATTCAGCAGGATGACCCGGTTGATGCATGGTCAACGCGCGTAGGCGACATGTTCAACACGAGCCTGACTGGCGCCGTCGCGGCGGATGGAACTGGCGGTCCGTGGAAAGTTACCGGCATGTTTCAGGAAGCCGATTCTGATTTCAACTTCGGCTCCCAGGAACGCCAGACGCTAATCAACTACGTCAATGCCGGCAGTCTTAAGCTCGTACCTCACACCAATACCGGAGGGTCAGGCGGCGATTTCTATTGGACGGGAGAGAATTCCTCTCCATTGACCGATTCGCAATGGCTGGCAAATCTCAACAATCTGGCAGCAGTCAAGCAAGGCGCTGGTCCGAACGGAAGCTTTAATGGAACCTCGGATGTGTTGAGTTTTGGCGCCTCCATGGTGCCGCACTTCTGGGACCTCTCGAACAATACCGGCTTCGACATCTGGAATACGATTGGTGTTCGCTACATTACTGAGATTCAGCAACCCGGTGTGTACTACAGCGGTCCGTGCAAGACTCCGGCCCAGCGCTTGCCCGGCAAGCGTCCGTTCCGTCTTTACGAGCAGCCGCCCACAAACTGCAATCCTAACGAGATTTATTCAGTTTATTGGGCTGACGACTACACCGTCGGAAGCAGGTCTGGCCTGCCGGCGCAAACATTCTTTGGTTTCGCCACCCAGCTTCAGGGAGCGGGCTATCCCAGCTTCGATGCCAGATGGCCCCAGGCTGTCGAGGGAATATCACAGGCCACAGGCCTGGAAAACTGGCAGGCCTACACCTGGCGGTTCTGGTCCAGCATGGCGCCAGTGCAGATTTACAACCATGATGGCGGCAGCATGGCCAACGGCACGACGCAGGAACGACAGGGATTGATTACTTCGCTTTCGCCCTGGTTGGGCGCGCGCGGTGTTCGCCATCTCTTTATGGAAGATATGGGCGCCTATATGCGCGCTCGTACCAAATCAACCCTGAGTACAGGCAGCGTGACCCCCAGCACGATTACCTTGAGCTTTACCGGAAGCGCAACCGATGCCAACGGCGCTGTCGTCGCCACCCAATCGCTTGTCTTCTACGGCAATGACGAAGGGACGCTGGTCAATGTGCCCGGCTTCACCAACGGAAGCAGTATTTCCTTCCCCAACGTTACACCGCCCAGTCTCGCCCTGACAAAGAATGCCCTGACTTTTGGCGGAGTTCCCGGAGGCAGTAATCCTCCGTCGCAACAGGTGACAGTGAGCAACTCAGGCGCCGGAACGCTGAATTGGACGGCCAGCAGCGGCGCGTCGTGGCTGGGCGTCTCACCAGCTTCTGGAACTAACACAGGCACGCTCACGATCTCAGTGAACCTTTCTGGCCTGGCGCAGGGAACCTATACCGGAACGATCACAGTCAGCGCCGCAGGAGCGAGCAACAGCCCACAGCCCATCGGAGTAACCCTGGTTGTGAGCCCCGCGAAACTTGGAGTGAGCCCAACTTCGATGACCTTCAGCGGTTTCGTGGGACAGCCTAATCCTGCGCCTGCGCCGTTGACCATTTCGAATCTTGGCGGCGGAACCGTCACCTGGACGGCTGCAACCACGGGATCATTCCTTTCGCTATCGAGCAGCTCGGGCACCGCGCCTTCTACCACAAACGTGCAAGCCAGTATTAGCGGGCTGGGCATGGGAACTTACTCCGGAAGTGTCACGGTGACCGCTTCCGGCGCCACCAGTTCTCCGCAAACAATCCCGGTAACTCTGAATGTTTCCGGGCTTCTGATGTCTTCGAACTTTAGCGACGGCACCATGCAGGGCTGGGCAATCTCGCCGCTCGGGAGAGCACAGAACTGGACCGTAGCCAACAGCGCCATCCAATACAACGGTGGCGGCCACACCCAGATTTACGCTGGCGACAGTGCCTGGGCAAACTACGATCTTCAGGTCGCTGTGAAGCTGGCTACATTGAGCGACTATCCCGGAGGCATTCGTGGGCGTGTCAACCCAAGTTCCGGCGCCTCCTATGCTCTCTGGCTCTATCCCAACGAGAGGCTCATCAAGCTGTTTCGCACCATTGCGTGGAACATCGATTCTGGATTCACTCTTCTCGGCCAGGCCAGCTTCACATTTGATACGGCCAGCTTCCATACCTTTGAGCTGCTGTTCAACGGCTCGGCAATTACTGCCCTGGTTGACGGAAATTCGCTGCTCTCGGTAACTGACACTGTTTTGCCGAGTGGCATGATCGCTTTCGACACGTCGAACCAGGTCATCACCTTTACCAACGTCAACGTGAGTTCGCTGGTGAGCAATTCCGATAACATGTCCTCATCGGTTAGCTCCCTGTCATATGCTGCGCAGGTTGGCGGAACGAATCCTCCAGCGCAGTCCTTTACCCTTAACAGCTCTGGAGGAGTGCTCGCATGGACGGTGAAGAACACCGCTTCATGGTTGACACTGTCGCCCACGTCAGGAAATACCGGAACCAGCATCAGCGCGTCAGTCAATACCAGCGGTCTAGCCGTCGGCACTTATAACGACACAATCACCGCGGTCTCGAAGGGCGCGCAGAATTCGCCTGTCACCATTCCCGTACAGCTAACCGTGGCCGCCCAGCCGACGATCCTGGCTGCGTCGCCAAGCTCATTGAATTTCTTCGGCGCAACCACGCTCAATCCTGCTTCGCAGAATACAACCGTCAGCAACGCCGGATCGGGAGTGATGAATTGGACCGCAAGCACTGATTCAACCTGGCTGAGCGCCAATCCAACCAGCGGAGCCGCGCCAACCACAATCTCTGTTACGGCCAACAGCAGCTCACTGGCCGTCGGACAATACAACGGCAATGTGATCCTGAGTTCAACTGGCGCGACCAATACTCCGCTTAATGTGCCGGTGAGCTTGTATGTGGGCACGCTCTTGTTCAGTGATAACTTCAGTTCAGGCAATAGCAACAACTGGCTGATTTCACCACTGGGCCATGCTGCTGACTGGTCTGTTGTCAATGGTTTCTTCACTTACGATGGCGCGGGAGCAACTCAAGCCTATACCGGCAGCCAGGGCTGGACTGACTATAGCTTCTCCGCGGACTTCAAACTCTCGAGCACCAGCAATTACCCAGGAGGCATCCGGGCCAGACTCAACCTTTCGACGGGATCAGGGTATGGAGTGTGGTTCTATCCTGGAAGTGGTTTTGTCAGGCTCTACCGCATCGGCCAGTGGAGCATCGATTCAGGTTTCTCTACGCTGGCCCAGGCGCCGTTGACGTTCGATACCAACGTGCACAACGTTCGCATCGATCTCAAGGGTTCAACCATCACCGTGTTCTATGACAACGCTCAGATTATTCAGGTAACAGATGCGACCTATACCTCTGGTGGAGTTGCGTTTGATGTTTCCAATCAGCCGATCCGGTACACCAATGCGCGAGTCACGAGCTTCTAGGTGGAAGGGCGGTACAAAATGGCAACAGCCACGGAGGTGCAGTTAGAGGATTCAAAGCAAGCTCAAGGGGGAAGGCAGATCCCCAGGACCTACAAAACAAGGTGGATCCTGGGGATTTTTTTGCTTGTTTCTCTGTGGATCTTCGGCGCGTTCATTCGCGGACGAGGGTACTCGCGTCCTTTGCAACTGGTCATTCTGGTGGCCGCCATAGCGTTGCTTGTTGGGTTCGGCTGGCTGGCCTCAAGAATAGTTCGCCGGCAATTCATGCTCGACCGAGAGGAGAGCACGAGAATCCTGACATTCAGTTCGAGCGCTTTTTTTCTTCTGGCTGTATTTCTTCCTGAGTACCTGTTGGGAAAGCCCTTCCTCGGGAGATCATTTCTCCTGCTCATCTTTTCGCTCACATTGTTTGCTATGTACTTTGCGGTCTCCTTGCGAGCAGAAAGACCTGCGCTCAATTCCCGGGCGCCAGTTTCAGCAGGTAAGGTCCTCTTTCTCTTCTGTGTCGTCTATTTCTTCGCGACTAGCTGGATAACGCTGAGCAAATTGCACGCTTTTGGCTACGTGGGACAGGATATTGCTTACTTTACTCAGTGCCTCTATACCACGCTGCATGGGCATTTGTTCTACAGCAACATGTACCACGATCTGCTCTATGGCAAGCCGGTTACGAGCGATCTTGCGGGCCACAATCAGCTAGTGCTGTTTGTTTTCCTGCCTTTTTACCTGCTGCACAAGTCTGCAAACACATTGCTGATTGTGAGAAATATTTTTGTTGTGCTGTGCGCCTGGCCCGTGTACCTGATTGCGCGGCGCGTGCTTTCGCCATGGCTTGCCGCCGTCGCAGCGATTGCTTTTCTTCTGGTGCCGGCAGTTTTGTACCAAAACTTCTATGACTTTGCGCCGCTTTCGCTGGCCGCGCTTCCGTTGTTGTTTGCCTTGTATTTCTACCTGGAACGCAGATTCAAACCGTACCTGATCGCACTGCTCTGTTCGCAACTGGTGCGCGAAGACCTGGTGTTTGCTGTCTTTGGGCTTGGATTGCTGGCCCTATGGCAACGCCGACGCTTGCGCTGGGTTGCGATTCCGTGCGCGTTTGCATTGCTGTGGGCCTTCTTCTCGTGGAAGATTCTGTTTCCCTATTTCCTCCACGGGGCTACGCCCGCAGTTGCCAGTTGCTTTTCCTATCTCGGCGCCACTCCCGGAGAGATGCTGCGGAATATCATTCACCATCCCGGCCTGCTGCTCACGCATAAAAATGTTCTGTACGCCAAACAGATGGTGGATTCATTTGGCGGCGTGCTCTTCTTGATG
>Ga0126377_10004441_pt1 | contig 10213 bp, 11 predicted proteins | sample PanSoiMetPlot_22_FD_92647 | JGI IMG/M metagenome (GOLD analysis project Ga0126377, IMG submission 92647) | Tropical forest soil microbial communities from Panama - MetaG Plot_22 | ecosystem: Environmental > Terrestrial > Soil > Tropical forest > Bulk soil | place: Panama | collected 2016-02-17 | reverse complement strand
TCGGACGAGAGGAGCGAATGGTGTGGGTGCGCTGAGTTCGATTGCCCAGCGCGAAGACGAGCGCCATCTCGCGCGCGCGCTCGCCACGTGCGACGAGCGACGCGCACACAGTGCCGGCGAGCGAGTTGATGACGAACAACAGCCGCTCCGGATCTCTGAGCCCGTACTCCACCCATTCGACCGACGCACTCGGTAGATCGCGTTCGGGAATCTTGAAGAGAAAACGATCATCGTCGGCGCGCGCGCGTCTCCAGAAGCGCACCCCATCGGCGCCGAGTCGGACTTCCATCGCCTCGGCGTCGAGTGCGGCCAATGCACCGCAGGTCTCGATGCCCAACCCGTCGATGAGAGCGCCGAGGTGCTCGGGGGGATTCAGGACGGCGAGCTTGTATGGCGCGATGAACGAACGGTCTTGTCCAGGTTTGACGACGACAAGCGCGGACTCCCCCTGCGTCGCGGCCACCTCGGCGGCGACGGTCGTGATGGCGACGCCGGCGCGGACGTCGTCGAAACCGTAGTCACTCGCGACGCGAACCATTTCCGTCGCGAGCGCGCTGGCATTCAGACCGCGGGCGTCGCCCCACACCAGTCCACGGACGCCGACGGCCACACGCGGCGCGACACCGAGCAGACTGGCGACGAGATCAGCGGGGAAGTCCACGCCGGTCGGCCAGCTCGGACTCCAGAGACAGACGTAGCTCATGATTCACCACCGGGATCGGAAAGTCAGTATGAGCGCTCCAGCCGACGGCTCTCGCGTTGACGCGCACCGTGGCGTTTTCAGCGCTGGCGGGATCGCCGAACGGCGTGCGGCGCCAGCGATAGTGGAGCAGGCGGGACGTGAGCCGGAGACTCGCCATGGAAGCAGCCGAGCCGACCGAGACGAGCGCGGTGCCGCCTTCGCGGGCGGCGCGCGTGAGCCGGACGGTCTCGGTCCCATGCGGTTCAGTGCCCGCTAATACGAGAAGTGAAAAGCCGCCCGAGCGCAGCAACTCCTCCGCTGCGCGCAACGCGTGGAGCCGCGACGTGGGGCGGACGAGGTAGGGTCCTTCACCCCAGAACGCGCCGGCGACGGTGTTGTCTCCGTCGATCCACGCCGACCGCTCGCCGTTGGCGACCACGGCGTGACAAGCGGCGCGGAGGATGGCGGTGGAACCGCCGTGTGGCGCCCAGACCGACAGCCGGCCTCGCGGCAGGCCGCCGTTGGGCAGGACTTGGTCGAGCGCGCGGATCCCTGTGGCCACCTGTTCGGTGGTCTGCGCTTCGCCCGTGAGCGGGGTCGCGTCGGGGAAACGCTGCTGGATCAGAGCCCGGAGGGCGGCGACGGAACTGGCGGCCATGCGTGTGGAAAAGGGACAGACAGCTTATACCGAAGAAATACCGAAAGCAAGAGGGAAGCCAGGGGCACATCACAAATGTTATCAGTCGAGAAGGGTCAGCTGCTCCGACCCCGCGAATCGCGCCTCGACGAGGTCCGGCGCCGGATCCACAGACCGTCCGTATCGTCCGTAGACGACACCATGTTTCTCGCACAGCGATCTCATCTGTTCACTGAGTTGCGTGCTGTACGCGCTGCTCACCTTGTCGTCGAACGCGTAGGTCGCTCGATAACGCTTGGCGAGATGCGGGAACTCGCGCTCGATGAACGGGAGGTATCGCTCCTTCGCCGTCGACCGAAGCCGCAGTGCACACGCGTTCACGTACGACGCGCCGCGCTCGCCGACGGCTTTCACTAAATCCTCGAGCGCAACGGGATCGTCGGTGATCGCGGGCAACACCGGCATGACGTTGATCCCCGTCTCGATCTCGTTCTCGCGCAGTCGCGCCAGCGCACGCAATCGCGACTCGGGTGTCGGGGCCCGCGGCTCCAATCGCCGAGCGAGCTCGCGGTCAGTCGAGATGAGTGAGAGGTGGATCGACAGCCTCGAGTGCCGGTTGATGCGGCGCAACACATCGATGTCGCGCGTGATCAACGGACTCTTGGTGATGATGCAGATCGAGAGTCCCGGATGCTCCGCCAGCACTTCCAGCACCGATCGCGTGATACGAAACCTTCGCTCGGCCGGTTGAAACGGGTCGGTGGCCGTGCCGATGACGATCGTCTCACCTTCGAGCAGCGCGGTGTGTTTCTCCGATCCGTGCCGTAAGACTTTTCTCAACACGTCGGCCGCGTTCTGCTTGACGAAGATGCGCCGCTCGAACGCGAGCCAGGGCGGCAGGTTCTCGCGTGCCGACTGCATGTCGTCGTGCTCGGGATTCGCCGTGGCGTGCCGGTCGAGCACCCATCGGTGCGTGTAGCGCGCATAGCAGTAGGCGCAGCCGAACGCGCAGCCGACGTACGGATTGATCGACCAGAATCCCATCCCGGTCGTTTCCGGTCCATTCAGCACGCTCTTGGAGATGGTGCCGAAGTAGCGGATGTCTTTCTGCTCCCCGACCAGAGGCAGCGGCCTTGGGAGCTCGAATAGCGTCAGGTCCTTCATGGGTCAGTCCCGCCCGAACAGGGAACTGACTGTACCGAAGATACCCCGAACAAGCAAGCGTTGCTTTTTGTAGGCCGGTCGCTGCGCTCCCTGATGGCCGCTCGCTGACGCTCGCTGTTGGCCGCCTGCCTTCGGCAGAGCTGTTGCCCGCGTCGCGCTAAAGCGCTCGCTGTTCGTGTGTTAAGAGCGTGCCGTCAGTCTCAGACGAACAGCGAGGGCCGAAGGCCCTCACGCGGCCAACAGGGAGCGAAGCGACCGGCCATCAGCGAGCGCAAGCGAGCGGCCATCACTCAGCGACGCCAACCAAAATCGAGACGCCCCTCTGCGCTGGGGCGCACAAAGAAATATCCGTACCTAGGGTCTCTCATCATGCGCAGCACATGGCTCGCCGCAACTGTGCCAAACAACAGCGTCACCTGCGTCTTGTTCATCACACCCGTACGCGCGATGAAATCCACGTCGCTCACCGAACCGCGTCGGCCGATCGTCAGATAAAACACCGTCGTCCCAATGCCGCCCGCGAGCAGGCCGCGCTCGAACGCCCCGCCGCGTCCATGCGGAATGTCAAGGATGCCCTCATCGAGTAACGATTGCACTACGAGACCCGAGATCGAGAAATAGAACTGCTTCCTCGGCTCCGAATCCGAGTAGATCCCCGAGTAGATTGTCGGTCGCAACGCATCGAATCCAAACGACGGATGTCCGCCGACGGCGAACGACGTCGCGATGTGTGCCGTCTCGTGCAGCAGAATGCTCGTCGTCACACCGAGCGTCAGACGCTGCCAGTAATTCGGCGCCAGTCTCACCGAATCCGGCGTCTGACAAGACAAAACGATTGGCGACAACCCGACTAGAGCAGCAACGAGGAGGCTGGCACGGCGAAGCCGGTCGGTGATAGAATCTCGCATGCGACAGAAACTCTCGGACCTAGAAATTCAACGCGCACTCGGTGGGCTTCCGGGCTGGTCGCGGCGTGGCGACGCGCTCTCGAAAACCTACACGTTCGACAAGTTCGCCAACGGCATCGCCTTCGTCGGACGCGTCGCCGCCGCCGCGGATGCCATGGATCACCACCCCGACATCGACATCCGCTACACCAAGGTGACCATGACGCTCTCGACGCACGACGCGGGTGGGATTACGTCGTCCGATCTCAAACTCGCCGAAAAAATCGAAGGCACAGTTGCACAATAACACAGGTGCCAGGTGCCAGGCGCCCGGCGCCAGAGAATAAGGAACAAAAGATTTTATTGTGAAAGGCACACCGGACGTATCGGTGTGCCTTTTTCATCAATTACTTGTTCCGAATTGACTGGCACCTGGCGCCTGGCGCCCGGTATCAGGCAAGCGCCTCAAACAGATCGTCGGTCACGTCGCGCGTCTGAGGAAATCCACTGGCCAACGCGAACTGTTCCGTATCGAGCAGCACGGCGCGAACGAACAGATCATAGGCGTACCGCTGCGTCGCATGCGCCGTGAAAGCGGCCAACTTTCGCTCGTTCCACGGACGGACGTCGATCACCGCCGTCGCGGGCACGCTCTCGAGCTCCAGCGTCGGATCGACGTGCGGAAACGGCCACGCATGATAGTAGAGACGCTGCGCGCGGTGCGCCGCGAGCCCGTCGCTGATCTGATCGCTGTACGCCGTCGGCAGACCGGAAAGAAAAAACGCCGCGGTCGCGGCGCGTGAAATCGCTCGGTGATCTCGATGGCCGGTTGGCGCACCTTCGGGTCCAAACGTGACGATCACCGTCGGCCGTGTTCGGCGAATGAACGCCACCATGTCGCCGATGAGCTCCGTCGGATCGAGCTGGTTCAACGTACCGTCGCCATACCCCGGCGCCACGACTGTCTCGACACCCAACACACGCGTCGCCGCCTCGAGCTCCACGCGGCGAATTGCGGCAAGCTCCTCTCGAGACGACACAGGGACGCCGGAGCTTTTTCCGGCGTCCCCATTCGTTGCACAAAACAAATCAGCTGGAATTCCTGCCTCGGCGTATTTGGCGATGGTCCCGCCGGCGCAGAAGGTCTCGTCGTCGGGGTGCGCGAAGATGCAGCCAAGCCGGTGGTTCAACGGTGGACTAACGCCGGTTCCTGCCGCCGCCGAGCAAGCTGAGAATGAACAAGAACATGTTCAGCAGGTCGAGATAGATCGACACCGCCGCGGGCACGTAGTCGTCCTGTCCGAACTGACCCGACCTGACGATGCGCCACGTGTCGAACACGAGCAGTCCCGCGAAGATCAACACGCCAATGGCCGCGATCCACAGCGCAGCGCTCGCACTCGCGACGAAGAAGTTGATCACGCTGGCGATCAACAGCACCACGAGGCCGACCATGAAGAAGCTGCCCCACGCGCTGAAGTCTCGCTTGCTATACACGGCGTAGAGCGACAACACGCCGAACGCACCCAACGTCAACATCGCCGCCTGGCCGACCACACCGGGCGCGTTCGTCTCGGCGATGGCCAGGAAGGGCGCGATGAAGATGCCTTCGATGAATGTGAATAGGAACGTGAGAATCAGATTCTTCGGAAAAACCCGCGCGGCCCGCATCGCCATCACCAGCGGAATGAACATCGCGATGAAGGTGATGAAAGAATGACGGGCGACGGCAGTCATCAGCGCCGGCTGCGTGAACGCGAACGCCGTTCCCAGCATCGTGACGAGGATGCTGAGGAACACCAGTCCATACGTTCGTCGAACGAGCGTCGCGCGCTCGCTGCCGGAACGGACCTGGACGGTCGATGCGTAGGAAAAGCCCATGGTGAGCCCTAACTCCGTTGGTGGTAACGGGGAAAATATACCCCGATTTCCGGCGCCTGTGCCGGCTCGGCGAACCCTACTGCTGAACCGGCGCTCCCAGGCGCGTCAGTACCACCGATCCGTTGATACTTCGCAGCTTGATCGTTCGCACTGACGAGCCGATCTGGCCACGCAAGTGGTTCCCGGTCGGCAATTTCGACGTTGGCTGGAGGGGAAAGTCGCTGTGGACGTCCCCATTCACCGTCGAGACATCGAACGCACCTTCCGAGTTCGTCGGAAGCTCCGCGCGGATCTGGCCATTCGTCGTGGTCAATGCCACCGCATCGACACTGGCAGTGGGGTCGGCCGCGAGCTCGAGGCTTCCGTTGGTCGTCGACAGCGAGATCTTGCCGCCGACGTTCGTCGCCTTGACGTCACCGTTTACCGAATGTGCCTTGACGCCTGCCGAGATGCCGTCGACCGTGACTTCGCCGTTCCAGTTGCTGGCGTCTACCAGCACGTTCGCCGGAAGCTCGGCGGTGAGGTTCGCGGTCGCGTCGCTGTTGCGGTTGAAGAGACTGAACATGGCGAGAAGGCCGCCCGTGTTCTTTCCGCGGTATCCGTTCTCGGCGCAGCGGCCGCTGTTCCGCCACATCGCGCAGATGTAGAACTCGTTTCCGCTCTGTGTGACAACGAACTTGACGTCGCGCGCGCGTCCGCGACGCCACTGGCGTCCGCCGACGACTTCTGCCGTCTGTCCGGCGGCTCGCTTGACCTCGATGGATCCCGACCCGTTGCGGAGGTGCACCACGGAGCCGGCGGGGAGCTCCGTGGCCCACTCGAACGCGCGGTCGTCGGAACCACCACGCGAACAGGCCGTCGCGGCTGCAATGGCGGCGACGGCAAAGATCTTTTTCACGCGAGGCCTCCTGCAGGTGTGAATGACATACGCGCAGACGCCCCGAAAGTTACGAGAATCGAGTCAGCGCCGCCTGAGCTCGATGCTGCCGTTGACGGTTTGGATTCGGATCTGCGGGCCGCCTGGTGGTCCCACATGCGTCCGAAGACGACGGGGGTCGAGGCGGCCGCTCAGCGTCATCTCGAAATTCGTGCTCACCGAGCCGTTCACCGTCTGCATGTCGACATCGGCGCCCAAATTACCGGGGATGTCGACGGTCACGCTGCCGTTGAAGGTCTTGAACTCCAGCCGGCCGTCGTTGTCCACCCGATTGAGCCGAGCGCGCACGTTGCCGTTCATGCTGGCGCCGTTCACTCGGCCAGCGCCACCCGTGATGTCGACTTCGCCGTTCATTGTTCTGGCTTCGACATCAGTGGTTGCTCCGTCGACGATCACGTCGCCGTTGACCGTGGCGACTCCCACTTTCACGCCGCGTGGGAGCAGCACGCGAAACTCGACGGCGACGTCGTTGTTGCGGATCCCGCGGTCGCGGTTGTCGCCTTTGGACTGGTACCCGTTTTCGTCACAGGTGGCGCGCTCGCCCCACAGCGCGCAGATGAAGACATTCTCGTCATTCGGCCCGAGCTTTTTTGTCTCGAAGCGAACGACTTCCGGATCGCCGCGGCGCCAGCGTCTGGTCGCGCTGACTTCGACGTTGTCGCCGGTCGCCGCGCCGACGGTGATCACGCCGTTGAGGTTCTGGATGCGAATCCACCGTCCCGCCGGAATCTTTCCGCTCCAGTTGAACGCATTGTCCGATTGCTGCCGCACCTGCGCGAGCGCAGGCACGGCCGTCATCGTGGCAAGCAGCGTGAGTGTGGCAATGCGTCTCATTGATTCCAGTTGTATCACTACGACTGAGTGAAGTTCCGTTTAATTGATCGATCGAATTCGAAGATCGCCGCTGACCGTGTTCAAGTCGAGCCGGCGCCCACCGTTACCGATGCGTCCGTCGACGTTGCCGCGGCTCATCCTCGAGCCGCTGACGACGAGCTGGAAGTCGCTGTCGATTTTGCCGCTGACCGAGGACATCGACAGGTCGGCGTCGAACCCCTTTGGAACCTCGAGTGTGACGTCGCCGCTCACGGTGTTGAACTTCAAGTCGCCGCGGCCCGTGAACTCGTCGACGCGCACCACGACGTCACCGCTCACCGTGGTCGCGTGGACCGAGCGTGCACGCAGCTTCTCGAGCCGGACGTCGCCACTCACGCTGCTCGCGCGCACGTCGCCGCCGGCACCTGTGATGTCGACGTCGCCGCTCACGGAGCTCGCCGACACCTCGAGATTCGACGGGATCGACACCTGGAGATTGATCGACAGGTTGTTCCAGTCGCGGTCGTCGTTGCGATTGTTGCGGCCGTTCGTGTGGTATCCGCGGTCGTCGCAATACGAATCGTCGGTGTCGTACAACACACAGACGGTGATACCGCTCCGCGTCGGCTGCACCTCGACCTTGATGCGGTCGAAGTATGCGGAGTTGCCGCGTTTGATGCCGACGATTTCGACGCGGCCGTTGGTAGATGGGACGACCGAGATGTCACCGGTGATGTTGTGGAGCGAGACCTCTCCGCCGCTCGCGACCACGCCCTGCCACCGGAAGTCGGCTTGCCGTTGTTGGGCCAACACTGGCGACGCGAGCAGTGCGGCCAGGGCTACGGGAATGAGTCGACGCATCATACGCGTTACCTAATGTAAAAGGTGGTACCGCCAACCTACTCGGACCGCGGCGCTTGGGACTCAGCGCTCGCCTCCGCCTCGACCGCTCGAAGAAATGGTGATGTCGCCGCTGAACGCTTCCACGGTGATGCGTGCACCACCGCCGCCGATCTCGAACGTGTAGCGCTTGGACTTCGTGACGCCGATGCTCTGCTCACTGCCCGGCCGCAGAAGCATCTGGAACTGGCTGTCGATCGAACCGCTCCACGTCGACACCGTGAGCTGCGCGCTCGCATCGCGCGGGATGCGCAGCCCGATGTCGCCGGAATGAGACGCAAGCTCGTAGCGTCCCGCCGGATCGATCGCACCCTCGAACCGGACCTCACCACTCGTGGTCTTCGCGCGCACGCTCTTCGCGACGATGCCGCGGAGGTCGACATCACCGCTCACCGAGGCCACTTCCACGCTGCCACGCACGTCCGAGAGATGTACTTCCCCGCTGACCGAGTTGACGGTGACGTCGCCGCCGATGTTCCTCGCAGTCACGTCGCCCGACAGACTCGTGATGTCGAGGCGCGTCATCGACTCGTCGACGTCGATATCGCCGTTTTGCGCGTGGGCCTCGACGGGACCACGCGTGCCGCGCACGTTGATGTCTCCGGACGCCGCTTGCGCGTTGACGCGCGCGCCGTAGGGGACCGTGACCTCGAATCGCGCGTCGCCGCCGCGCCGGCTGCCGGCAACGTCGAGCGTCACACGTGACGATGAGCCCGTGAGTCGGATGTTGTCGTCATCACTCACCGCGTGAATACGAATCTCGCCGCGCGACCAACCGGTCACGATGATCTCGCCGGTCATGACCGAAACGTTCACCGAGCCGGTTTTGTCGAACGCGAACGTCGTGTCGACGCGCGACTCGTAGCCGGTGTCGCTGAACCGACGCCGCTGCTGCGCCTCGGCGCCTCGCGGAGGGAAGAGCGCCGATGTGATGACGGCGACGAACAGAACGGATCGGATCATGAGAGTATGCTTATGACCGCGCCGGCAGCAGCGCCGCTGTCCGGAGCAACTGGACCTTCGTGTCGAGCGCGTCGTTGAGCGATTCGATGAGGAACCGGCTGGCCGGATCGCGCCGGAGCGCCTCGCGGCACTGCGCGATGGCGTCGTCGATCACCTTCAGATTCTTCTCGATCACCGCGATCGTCGTCGTGTCGAGCGTCGAGCGACGTGCCGCGACGATCGCGCGCAATTGTTTGATTTCGGCGTCGAACGTCGCTTCGGCGCTGGGCTTGTTGTTGACGAGCGAGACCGACGGTGACCCGGTGGAACGGTGGAGCGGTGGAGCGGTGTCGGCCGTCGTCGGAGTCGCGGCGCTCGATGTGGTCTGCGCAGAGCGATCGGGGGTTTGAGGCGCGTTGGCCACTACTGGCGTCGGCGAAGAAACGGGGGCTGTCGACCTCGTCACCTCGCGCGTAATGGTGGCGGTGATGGCAACGAGTCCGGCGGCTGCGAGACCAATCCATAACGGACCGAATCGATGGCGCGGATTGCTGCCACTCGAGCGGTTCACCGTTCCACCGTTCCACCGTTCCACCGTTCCACCGCTCGGCGTGATCTCCACAACCGGCGTCTTGATCCGCGTCGCGATTCCCGCCCACAGATCACGACTGGGGGCGAGCGGCGGCAGATTCGCGGCGTCGATGCGCAACTTGCGAAGATCGGCGAGCAGCGGGCCGCATTCCGTACACGACACCGCGTGTGCCTCGAGGCGCGCGCGCCCGTTCTCATCGACGTCGCGCTCGAGAAGCCCCGGCAGCGCGTCGGCGAATTGCTCGCAGCTCATCGTGGAATCGATTGGATTGCTCATCGGTTCAGTGCCTCCCGCAACAGGAGCCGTGCGCGGTGAAGCTGCGCCTTGGTTGCCCCCGATGTCACGCCGAGCATGTCGGCGATCTCCTCGTGTTTGTAGCCTTCGACGTCGTGTAGCAGGAAGACGCGTCGCGCACCGGGCGGAAGTCTGCCGATCGCTTCCTCGAGGTCGAGGAGGTCGCCGGGAGGGAGCGGCATGCCGACCACGCCGGGTCGCGCATCCATGCCGCCGGATTCCTCGTCGTTCTCCTCGAACCGCGTCCGCTGTCGTCCTTCACTCTTTCGCGCGTTGAGCACGAGGTTGACCGTCAGCCGGTGCAGCCAGGTCGAGAACGAGCTCTCGCCACGAAAGAGGTGCAGCTTTTCCCACGCACGAACGAAGACGTCTTGCGTCAGCTCCTCGGCGCGCTCGCGGTCGGAGACCATTCGTGCGCAGAGGGAGAAGACCCGATTGACGTGCTGCCGGTATAGCCGTTCGAATGCGACGCGGTCCCCGGCCG
>Ga0126377_10004440_pt1 | contig 10214 bp, 10 predicted proteins | sample PanSoiMetPlot_22_FD_92647 | JGI IMG/M metagenome (GOLD analysis project Ga0126377, IMG submission 92647) | Tropical forest soil microbial communities from Panama - MetaG Plot_22 | ecosystem: Environmental > Terrestrial > Soil > Tropical forest > Bulk soil | place: Panama | collected 2016-02-17 | reverse complement strand
GTCTCCCGCGCGGCGAGCGAAATCCGATAGCTTGCCGCGGTCTCGAGCAGCTCGCTCGGCTGCGGATCAAAGCCGATATTCGTTTGTCGCAGCTTGCCGTCGAGCCCGAGATAGGTCAGCAGCGTGCGAGCCCGGCTGGAAACCACGCGCTCGATCTTGCCCCGGCGCGGGCGGCGAAGGCCGCGCACCTCGAAGACATCGGCGAAGTCGTTGTCGAACACCAGCGACAAGGTCAGATTGACCGCATGGCCGGCGTAGTTGCGCAGCGCAATTCTCTGATAGAGGGTGTTGTGGTAGACAAAGATCGTGCGCACGATATGCACGGTGTCCTTGGGCAGGACGAGACGCTTCTCCACATACAGATCCGGATTGGTGAGATCGATGGTGAGCGACGTATTGTCGTCGCGCGTGTTGGAGCCCAGGAGCAGCGGCTGCATCCCGTTGATCAGCAGTTCAAAGTGCGACAGGAACCGGGTGTCGCAAAGAAACAGGCCGTCGCTGCCGCCGGCCGACGCGCCGATATCGCCGTGGCTGTCGACCACGACGAAGGTGTCGTCTTGCTTCAGTGTGCGGCGGGGCCGCGATGCCTGACCGACTGCCGGGATGTAGAATTGAGCTTCCGGAGAATCATCGATCGGCAGCACCCCCGCAGGAGCGATCGTCATTCATAAAATCTCCGTCAGTCGATCGTGTCTTCCAGCGCCGGCTGCAATTGTGGCACAACCTCCCGCAGCGATGAGCTCGGAGCCTGCTTGAGCAAGGCGCGATAGGTCTGGACATATTCCTTCGCCATGCGGGTTGCAGTAAAGCGTTGGTCAAAGCGTCGCCGCACCGCGCGTCGGTCGAGCGCCAGCACGTGCGGCAGTTTCCTGATTGCCTCGTCCATTGAATCGACGATCATGCCGGTGACACCTTCGTCGATCACCTCCTGCACGGAGCCATGCCGGAACGCAAGTACCGGCGTCCCGCACGCCATGGCCTCGATCATGGCCAGGCCGAAAGGCTCCGGCCAATCGATGGGAAACAGCAGCGCCAGGGCCTCTCCCAGGAACTCGCTCTTGGCGCTCTCATTGATCTCGCCGATGTATTCCACACCGGGTTGCTTGATGAGCGGCTCGATCTGCTCCCGGAAATAGACCTCGTCTACCTTGTCGACCTTTGCCGCGATCTTCAATTGAATTCCGAGCGTCCGGGCGAGCTTGATGGCGCGGTCTGGGCGTTTCTCCGGCGAGATGCGGCCGATGAACGCCAGATAGCCACCGCGCGGCTTGAAGGTTGGCTCATAAAGATGCTTGGGAATGCCGTGGTGGATGGTGGCCACGAAGTTGGCATTGGGGACCGGCCGCCGCTGCGCGTTCGAGATCGACACCAGCGGCATATCGCTGAAACCAATGTAGAGCGGCTTGAGATCGGGCAGGTCCTGCCGGCCATGCAACGTGGTCACCGTCCGCTCCGCTTGCGAGCGAAAGAGCGGAAAATGAAATTGATCGATATGGAAGTGAAGAAAATCGAAGTCCTCGGCAGCGGCGCGCACGCGGTCGAGCATGAGCATGTAATAGGGAATGATGTCGCGAACGCCGGCGTCGAGCCGCAGCGCCTTGGGGGTGCAGCTCACCAGGTTGGCGTTGGTGATCGAGTCACCGCTGGCAAACAGCGTCACCTCGTGCCCTTGCTGAACCAGCTCGTCGGCCAGATAGGACACGATCCTCTCGGTCCCGCCATAAAGTCGCGGTGGAACGCTCTCCATCAGCGGTGCAATCTGCGCTATTCTCATGAATGAAGCTCCGGATGCAGCCCCCCTCCGAAACTAAGGCGAGGTGAAAAAGTTCCTGCTTTGCCCGGCAGCTATGCAAGTCAAGAAAAGTCGCTCTGCATTCAAGAAGAGGCAGCTTGGTGCACGGAATCTCACCAGCTCTTGCACGCAGGATGGGCGAAATTTCGCTCGATTCGAGCTGATAGGACTTGACCTCGGCACGCGAGTGCTGCGCGTTGATTGAAATGTCCAACGCTGACCCAGGCAAACACCGTTGTTCCGTCGAACGCTGTGCGAGCGACCGAGGAACATGACTTTCATGGCTGCCAATTCTTAGCCAGCATAGTGCGGCGTAAAATAGACAAGATGTCGGATATCAATTTTTTGCGGGTCGCGGTGGCTCAGCTACCCAAGACTGCCAGCTCATCTTACTATGCTGCACCGTGGGGGCGTTCTGCTGACACGAAATCCTTGTCTGTTCGCATGTTCTTGCGCTTGGGGAGGCGAAAATCAATGCACCAGCCGAGCAAATGGTGGGTGGGGCTACTTCCAATCGCGGCCCTTTGGGTGCTCGCCAATGGCGTGAGGACGGAATCGGTCGAGGCCGATGTGGCGTCGCGAGCGCAAGCAGTCCTCGCCGAGGCGCCCGATATTGCGAGCGAAATGAAAGCAAAGGCTTCGGGTCGCGATGTCCGGCTCGAAGGGCTGGAATTCGCCGACGGCGACGGCAACCGCATCAGCCAGGCCGTAGACCGGGCCAATGGCGTGCGCCTGGTCGATTGGCGCCTGCAGCGGGTCTTGCCGGCCAGGCCGTTTGAGTTTGCCGCCACCCGGGTGGGCGATGAGCTTAGACTCACGGGTTCGGTGCCAAGCCCCATCATCCGTGGCCGGGTTCTGACCATGGCGAAGGAGAACGCGGCCGGCAAATCAGTTGTCGACGCGCTTGCCTATGCAACCGGCGCACCGAACGGGTTCGAAGGAGTCGTCGCCTATGGTCTTGGCGAGGCGGCGAAGCTCGACGGCGGATCGTTCGGCATTGTCGATACCGGCTATTCGATCTCCGGCGCCGCGGCGAGTTTCGACGTCTATGATGCGGCGATCGCGGCCACCAAGAGCCTTCCGGCCGGCTTGCAGCTGGCGCGCGCCGAGATCTTGCCGCCGGAAATCAAGCCCTACCGCTGGAATGCCAGCAGCGATGGCAAGAGTGTGACATTGCAAGGCTTGGCGCCAAGCGATGCCATTCGCGCCGAAATCGTCGCCACCGCCACGCGGCTGTTTGCCGGCCGCGCGGTTGGCAATGGGATGAGGGTCGCACGCGGGGCGCCGAATGGCGATTTCGCACGCGCGGCCACGAGCGCGCTGGCGGAGCTTGCCAAGCTCGCCGATGGCGAGACAACGATGACCGATGGGGAGCTCTCGATCCGCGGGCATGGCTCGGCCGCGGTGACGAACGACGTCGTCACCGCCTCGGTCCGCGCCTCGCTGCCGGAGCCATTCAAGGTTGGCGCCATCGACATCATTGCGCCCTATGCGTTCAAGATCGCGAAGGGCGGCGGGCGCGTCGTGCTCACGGGCTTTGCGCCCAACGATGCCGCGCGCGGTGACCTGGCCAGCGCGGCCAAGGTGGTTTTTCTGGGCGAACCGGTCGAGAACGAGCTCGCCAACCGCAGCGACGCGCCGGCAGGGTTGGTCAATGCGGTCAAAGCGCTTTTCCCCTCGCTCGCGCGCCTTGCCTCCGGCTCGCTCATTTCGGAGGACACGGTGTTCAACGTTGAGGGGCTCGCAATCTACGAGAAGGCTGCGAACGAGATCAAACTGGAGCTCGGGCGCGCGCTGGCGCGGGGCTTCAAGCTCGGTGTCGTCACCATCGGGGTTGCCCCACCGCCACCCGTACTGGCAGTCGACGAGTGTCAACCGGCCTTCGACGGTATGCTGACCAAGGGCCGCATCCTGTTCGAGACCGGCAGCGCCAATTTGAGCAAGGAGTCGCTCGCGCTGCTGGATCATCTCATCGAGTTGGTGCGGCGCTGTCGCGAGGCCAGCATCGAGGTAGCCGGGCATACCGACTCGCAGGGCTCACCCGAGCTCAATCTCGATCTGTCGCAGCGCCGCGCCGAGGCCGTCACCTCCTATATCGGCGAATCCGGCGTCGACACCACGCGCATCGCGTCGGTCGGCTACGGCGAGACGAAGCCTGTTGCCAGCAACGACACGGCCGAGGGGCGTGCGCAGAATCGACGCATCGAGTTCGTGGTGAAATAGGAGCGCACAGTCATGCTCTTCGATCTTGCGAGCTACCCGGTCTGGCTGGTCGCGACGTTGGCGATCGGCGTGGTGATCGGCTGGCAGACCTACTCGGACGCGCCGCGCCGCTACTGGCGCGATGGCTGGATCGTCTGGGGCGCGATCGCTTTCGTCATCGGCATGATTGTGGCCGCGCTGAAGCTCCTGCCGGGGCGTTATGGGCTGTGGCTCGAGATCGCTCTGCTGATCAGCGTGTTCTACATCGTTGGTTGTTTCGTCGGCGGCTGGCTCAAGAGTATCCTGAGTGTGCAGGAGCCGGTGGCCCGTTTGATGCCGGACGTCGAGGATCGGCACGGCTAGTGCCCCGTTTCCGAAGTTCGAGATATGTCGCAGCCTCTCGGACGCGAACTTCGAAAACAAAGCGGCACTAGGCCGGCGCTCTGAGTGTGGTGATGAAGCAGGTGCGTATCGATGTTGTTTGATCTTGTAAGCTATTCCGGCTGGCTGCTCGCCGCCTTGGGCATCGGCCTGGTGGTGGGCTGGAGGACCTATTTGGATGCGCCGCGGCGCAACTGGCGTGATGGGTGGATCGTCTGGGGTGCGCTCGCCTTCGTCATTGGCGTCATCGTCGCCGCCTTGAAGCTTCTGCCGGGGCGCTATGGGCTGTGGCTCGAGATCGCCCTGCTGATGGTTGCCTTCTACATCGTCGGCTGCGTTCTGGGTGGCGGGCTGAAGAAGCTTTTGGGTACGCATGAGTCTGGTGGCGCAGCCGCCCCGCCGCCCGCGGGCAACCGCGTTGACACGAAGCGTGAAGCCGAGCAACAGGCAACCGCCAAGGCAGCCGCGGATCGTCTCGCCGTCGAACTCGCCGCGAAGGCCGAAGCTGATCGCAAGGAGGCTGATCGTAAGGCTGCAGCCAAGGCAGAGGCCGATCGTTTGGCAGCGGAGGCGCTCGCGAAGGCCGAGGCTGATCGCAAGGCTGAGGCTGCCAAGGCTGCGGCTGATCGTTCAGCAGCGGAAGCTGCCGCGACAGCCGAGGCCGAACGAGCGAGAGCTGAGATCGAACGAAGGGCTGCCGCTGCTGCAAAGGCCGAGGCTGAACGTCTTGCTGCGGCGGCGCTCGCAAAGGCGGAAGCCGAGCGATTGACAGCGGCGGCTGTCGCAAAGGCGGTGGCAGATCGCAGGGCCCTTGCTGCTGCAACTGCTGCTGAGACCAATGGTGGGACTGCCGAGGCTGAGCCTGCGACGCGCACGCTGACGCGCAGGGGCGGACAGAGTGAGCGGCGGCTGCCGCCGCCAACGCACAGGCGGATCGTCCTGTGGCGGAAGCCGCCGCAACGACCGCGACTGAACGAGAAGCTGGCCCGGTCGTCAAAGCCGAGGCGGGTGGTCTGGCTGCAGCGAGTGTCGCAGCGCTCGCGGCTCCGAGAAACGCCGCCGTCGCGACCCACGCGCCCGATGCGCAGACGGACGCTCTGGTTGCGCAGGCTGCCGCGTCCGCGTCCGATTGGCACGCTGACGTTGCGTTACTTGCGGCGCCAAACAGAACAGACCTGATCACGCGAATGCGCGGCGTTGTGCGCGCGACGGCTCTGAGCGTTTGGGAAGAAATTTGCAACAGCAGCGCACCTGACAAGTGCGTGCTCAAAGGGGGATGGCTATGAGAAAGCGCATCTTTGGGGCCGGGCTGATGGTCGTCGCATTGGCCACCGGTCTTGGCGGGATTCTTGGCGGAATCAAGCAGATGGCTGCGCAGGACCAGCGATCGGGTCCAGTCTTGCCGGTTTTCGAGGTGGATCCCAATTTTCCCATCATGCCGGACCGAATGTTGTTGGGCGGAGTAGGCGGGGCGACCGCGGATTCCCACGGCAATGTCTGGGTGTTCCACCGACCGCACACGCTCGAGGAAGACAACGCCACGCTGAATGGATATGTGCCGGCCCCACCCGTCCTGCAATTCAGCGCGACGGGCCGCTACATCCAGGGATGGGGCGGTCCGATTAAGAGCGGCCAGTATGATTGGTTCAACCGCGGCGGACTGTTTTCGGCGCATGTCGAGTGCTCGTCGTGCACAACCGAGCGGCGCCGCAACGGCGACGGGCGTCCCGGGAGCGGCGAGCACGGCATTGCCGTCGACGACAAGGACAATGTTTGGCTGACGGGCAATGGCAACGGTGATGGACAAATCCTGAAATTCACCAAGGACGGCAAGTTTCTGCTGCAGATTGGCAAGGCCGGGGTGAAGGCCGACAGTGCCGACACGACGCATCTGAGCCGTCCGGCGGGCATCACCGTGCATTCGAAAACCAACGAGGTGTTGGTTGCTGACGGATACGGCAATCGGCGCGTGATCGTGTTCGATGCCGAGACTGGTGCATACAAGCGGCACTTCGGTGCCTATGGCAACAAGCCCGACGACGCGGCCCCAACGTCGCGGCAGCCGACCGGACCAGGACCGCAGCAATTCAATACGCCGCACGGCATCGCCGTCTCCATCGATGGCGTCGTGTATGTGGCCGATCGTGCGAACAACCGCGTTCAGTCGTTCAGGCTGGATGGCACGTTCCTAAAAGAAGGGTTCGTCAGGCGCGAGTCGCAGGGAACCGGCACGGCCTTCGGCGTCGCCCTATCGGCCGATCCGGAACAACGCTTCGTTTATGTTGCAGACGGCTCGAACGAACGGATCGCGATCCTCGATCGCACGTCGCTGCAAGAGATCGGTCAAATCGGTGGACCCGGGCGCAAAGCCGGTGAATTCTATCACATCCACAGCCTTGGGGTTGATCCGAGCGGCAATCTCGTGGCCGGCGAGTCGCAGGGCTACCGCGTGCAGAAATTCATCTACAAGGGACTATCGACGGCAGCGGCACGATAGGATCAGATCAACAGATCGCTCTCGCGTTAATGCAGGAGATGAGATTGCAAGTTTTTCCACGGCCATGGCCCCTGCTTGGCGCCAAAGGCTGATACCGAAAGCGCTGCCATGCCCAAGATCGACATCGCCGCCGTGCCGGAACGCAGAGGCTCGGGCTATCCGCCGCCATTTGACGCGCCCTGTGCCGAGCGCACGCGGCAGCGGCTGGGTAACGCCGGTGGGCTCACTGATTACGGGGTCAATCTCATGCACCTGCCACCGGGCAACTGGTCGAGCCAGCGCCACTGGCATTCGCACGAAGACGAATTCGTCTATGTGATCGCAGGTGAACTGACGCTGATTGAAGATGGCGGCGAGACGGTGCTGCGCGCCGGCGATTGCGCGGCCTTTCCGAAAGGCACTGGCAATGGCCATCATATGATCAACAAGTCGGGCGCGATGGCGGTCTATCTCGAAGTTGGCTCGCGCTCGCCAGAAGACGTGACTATCTGCTCCGACATCGACATGATGAGCACCAATGCCGACGGTCGGTTCGTGCGCAAGGATGGCACGCCCTATCCTGGGCAATAGAGCATTTTCAGGGAGCGTGGAGGCCCGGTTTTCCCTCCGAAGAAAAGTGACCATGCAACGATGCTGGAGGTCGCGAACGACGTCGTCAAGTTCGCTGGCATCGAGCCGGATTGATCAGACGTAAAGCTAAGCCGGATCCCGATTGCCTGCGTTAATTTCCGCTTTGCCTCAAAAGCGACCACGTGCTGCATAGCTGCGAGCAACGCGATGAGCCACAAGCGGTCATGCCCTTGCATGACATGAGCAGAACGAGTCCGCTTAACACCCACAAGTTGCGAACATCGGAGTGGCCGCCGCTTTTCGTCGCTCGGGACCGAAATCCGATACGCCGGCTCTGATGTTTATCACAGGCCCATCTGCTGTGTTTCAAACATAATAGTGGAAATGCCAAAACCTTTAACAAGACACCACCTTCAGCTCGGCTCCCTGTCCGAAAGTAAATGCGTATGTTGGACCATCGGGAGATGGGCGATGTCCTACAGCCTGAAAGAGCATATTGCTGAGTGTTGTCGGCGAGCTGACGAATACAAGCTCCTGTACGACCGAGCTTCAAACTCGGATGAACGCGAAGCATATTTTTTAACAACACTGCGTTTCCTGCGCTTGGCTGAAAATCTTGCGAAGGGCAATCGCGTTCTCTCCTCGCGACGTGCCGCAAGGTCCAGGCGCTCCGGCGTAGTGAGATAGAACGATGCTCCGTGATTATTTCATGGAGCGTTCAAAAAAAATGTTAGACCTCGCAAAGAGGATACGCGCCCCGAACCTTGCTGAGACATTTGCAAACCGGGCAAGACTTCTTAAGCAGACTGCCATGGAAGCCACGCGTTCAATGCGCTTGGCCAACAGGGTGGACGAGCCGCGTCCGCCTATTGTCGTCTCACTGGCAAAGACGCTTGCCGAATTGAGGCGCGAGCTGCAGGACCTTCCGGGCGGCACGGATCTCTGCGTTCAAATCAGAGAGTTTTCACTTGATCAGAGGGGCGAGCTTTGGCGTGCATCCTCTCACTTAAGTCATGAATTTGGGTGCAGCGCTGAGCTTCGACCCGATGGCTGTCTCTGGTTTGTGAAACGTTGACCAGCGGTACTGCTCCGGGCCGGCGCGTTTCCCATTGCACGCACTTTAGCGGATGACAGCAATAGTTGTGTCTGTAGGACCAATCGGTATAGTTGAGCGGTGTAGCGTGCGGGGGCATTGCTCATGGATCATTTCGCTCAGCGCGAGAACATCAAGCTTATTAGCAGTCGTCTTGAATCGGAGCTGCACGCGAACGTCCGATCGCAGTTGCATAAACTGCTTCTTGAAGAAGAACGCAGGCTAGGCGCCGATCTGGAATTTCTCGCGGAACTTGAACAGACGATCATCAGCTTCGACGCGCTGATTGATACGCAAGAAAGGCTCGTCACGATGCTTGAGCTCAACGGGGATGGTGAGCGTCAAAGGGCCATACTCAATGGATTCCGGAAGACTCGCGACTTGTGCCAAAGGTACCGTCAAAAGATAGTTGCCGCTCACGCAAAGACGGTTCAATAGGAATTGGTGACTGACATCCAATACTGCTTCCGATGTCTGCCGAAGCTCGAGTCGGGCCCCGTCCATGTTGCTTTCGAAGTGCTAAATCAATCTCCATCATCAGATAGGGTCAAACCCTTTTGCTCTGAAGACGGAAGTTACCGCAGGCGATCTCAGAAACTGAAGAAACGCGAGCGCTTCTTTGGAAGAGGAAGTGTCCTTGGTCGTGGCTGCCGAGGTTCTTGCTTTCAAGGACAAGATTTCGGGCGGCATTGTCCCGAGCACCACCACGCCGAGATTCGACACAAGCTCGCTCATCGTAGTAATGCCGAGTTCAACTTCGCCATGAGCAAGCGCCTCAGCTATAGCTTCACCGGTCGGGTACAGTTTGGTTTTCGCTTCTACGTGTGAAGCGATGCCATGCGTCGCGAGATTTCGCATCAACAATGCGGTGGCCGGACTTCTGTCCACCAACGCAATAGATTTCGCTTCGTTGGCGAGGCTCAGAAAAGTCGGGATGTTCATGGTCTCCGGCTTTTTCGTCCCGGTTTTCTTGCCGATTCCGAACGGAGTTGCAGGAAGTTCAATCCCTGTTTCGAGATTCAGCTTTCCAAGTTTCTCAGCTTCTCCCCATAGCGCTGTTGCCAGTATTACGACGTCGAAGGATTCTCCTCTACGTAACCGCTCCACGGTTGTGACCGGATTCCCGAAAGTAATTTGAATGCGGTTTCCAGAGTCGCGTTCAAAAATGGGAATTACGTCGCGCAAGACGCCACCAACCGTGCCTACTGAGAGCACTTTGAGCTCAGCGCTGATTGCCGGCGGACTGCTGGTGGTCAGCGACAACGCAAACGCAAGTGCGAGTTTCCAATTCACTGCTTATCTCCCGTACTCACGTATCGAGAAAAACCACCCGGCTCGTAAGAGCCGGGTGGTCATGCTGAAGGGATTCGCTGCTGCGCTTGCGATCAATGCGCCAGTGGATCAGGACGCAGCTGCAGCTTCACGAGCTTCGGCACATTGCCCTTGCCGACGCCCTCGTCGTGGAACGGCGTGCGGTTGCCTGAGCTCGCCCACATGCCGCGGCCCTTCCAGCCGGCATTCGGATCGTCGATGCGACCGTCGACCAGCTTGGCAAAGAAGCCCATCGGGTACGGCACCACGAAGTTGACCATCTTGCCGTCCTTGAGCGCGATGATCGACTCGTTCTGGTTGCCGGTCGCAAACGGCACGTCCTTGCCGAGGCCGAGTGTGTCGTGCTG
>Ga0126377_10004439_pt1 | contig 10214 bp, 5 predicted proteins | sample PanSoiMetPlot_22_FD_92647 | JGI IMG/M metagenome (GOLD analysis project Ga0126377, IMG submission 92647) | Tropical forest soil microbial communities from Panama - MetaG Plot_22 | ecosystem: Environmental > Terrestrial > Soil > Tropical forest > Bulk soil | place: Panama | collected 2016-02-17 | reverse complement strand
CGTTGTTGATCATGGCGATGATCCGCGGAGGCTTCACGCCATGGATCTCCGCCGCCCGCTTCACAGAGACGAATTTCTTGAGGTTCATTGCCCGCTTTCCCCTCTTTATTCAGTTTTCCTACTCAAACCACTTGAACTATTTGAACCGATGTGAAACGCTATTAACATAGTTAATAGCATGAAGACAAGCGGCGGGCATTTTGTCGACCGCTTTTTGTTTACTGGCTGATCCTACTGCGCCGAACACTCCGAGCGCGGAGAGGAAAGGCGGCCGCGACGACCGTCTCTCAAATTCATTGGGAAAACTTGCGCTCGCCCATCGAAAAGTGATCAACACTCGCGAGCGGATCAAGACTCTGAAGGGATGGCAACGAGGCTTTATCTGCCATCACGGTGGCTGCGCAATTCTTCTATGAATACAGATGGCCACCGCGCTGGCGAATAATGAGAGATACATCAGTGTGAACCACAGTTTATTGGCGCGCGCGCTGCCGCAAGTGGTTCAATGAAAAATTTGAGAAGATGTAATCGGGGAGGAGGAGGCCTCGCGATTCCCGTCCTCCTACACCACCGGACGTGCGCTTCAGCATCCGGCGGTTCACGTTTCGGAATATATCGTATGCGCCAAGTACTTCATCAGGCGTTGGGGATTGCTCTATTCGCGATGGCAGGAGTTTCAGGCGACATACCGTCTCCGCCTGCGCAAGCTGCCACATTCGTCTATGTCGGGAATGCTGAAAGCAACGACATTTACGTTCTGCAACTCAATCGGCAGACTGGCGAGTTGACGATGGTCGAATCTATTTTGATCCCAGGCATTATCAAATCGGGCGGCTCGACGCCGATGGCGGTCAGCCCGGATCGCCGTACTCTCTATGTAGCGACGCGAGGCGAGCCCCAGATTGTAGCCTGTTTTGCGATTGACCCGAGAAGCGGCAAGCTCAACTATATTGGCAGCGGCCCACTCACAGACAGCATGGCTTTCATCGCAACCGACCGCACGGGCCGCTTCCTGTTCGCGGCCTCCTATCCCGGACACAAAATCACGGTCAGTCCCATCGGGCCGCAAAAAGTTATTCAGCAGACTCAGCAGGTTTTACCGAATAATACCAACGCTCACGCGATTCTTGCGGATGCGAAAAACCGCTATGTGCTGGCCACCACGCTTGGCAGTGACCTGATCAACGTATTCAGATTCGATGTGACGACCGGAAACCTTGAGCCGAACACGCCGGCATCGGTTTCCTTGAAGGAAAAGACCGGACCGCGTCATTTTGTGTTTCATCCGAACGGCAGGCTCGTGTATGTCCTCGGCGAACTCGATGCGGCGGTTCACGTTTTTGACTACGATGACGACAAGGGAAGACTCAAGGAAAAACAATCCGTCAGCGCTTTGGGGCCTGGCTTTATGGGGAAGCCAGCCGCCGCCGACTTGCACATCACGCCCGACGGCAAATTCCTTTACAGCTCAGAGCGAACGTCGAGCGCTCTCACCGGGTTCAGGGTTGATTCGGCGAATGGGACTTTAACACCGGTGGAAAGTATTCCAACCGAGATGTCGCCGCGCGGTTTCGCGATTGACTCAGCGGGGCGCTACATGTTCGTGGTCGGCCAGCGCTCCCATCACCTGTCGAGTTATAAGATAGTTCCTGTTACAGGGAAACTCATCAAACTCCAGGAACTCCAGATGGGTAAAAGTCCTAACTGGGTTGAGATCGTAGACCTTCCGTCAAAATGATCATCTGTTAGTTGAGGCAAGGGCCTTTCCAAGTATTCGCTTCGATCTGTGCCGTCTAGATTACAATACTTGTCAGTAGTTGCCCATAGAATGAAAGTTTGAATATTATACTTAACAAAACTCGGAATCGATCCTGACGGCCTAGCGGTTAGATGTCCGTTCGGATTAAGCAAGATAGGAGACGTCTATACCGGCATGAAAACCGCCCTGGTTTTGTTCGTCATAGTGTTTACTCTGATCGCAGGCCTTGAAGGTCAGCAGGCCGCATTCGATCTGCTCATCCGCAACGGCCGCATTCTCGACGGCACGGGAAATCCTTCATTCGTAAACGATGTCGGTTTGCGCGATGGAAAGATCGAGGCGATCGGCGCGTTAGGCGCCGCCAGGGCCGCTCGCGTGATCGATGCGAACGGTCTCGCCGTGGCGCCCGGTTTCATAGATATTCACAATCACTCCGACGACACGGTACTGGAAGATGGCGACGCCCAGAGCATGGTTCGCCAGGGCGTGACTTCGATGATCTTCGGCGAGGGCGGCTCAGCCGCGCCTTCCGCGGAGTGGAAGGATTTTTCCAGCTATTTCGCCGAACTGAAGCGGCGCGGCGTTTCGACCAACATTGGATCGTATATCGGCTCCAGTTCGGTGTGGACGACGGTTCGCGGCGCCAAGGCCGGACCGGCCTCCGCCGATGAACTGAATCGCATGCGCGCCGTCGTGCGAGAGGCTATGGAGCAGGGCGCGCTGGGAGTCGCCAGCTCTTTGAGCGGCCCGCCCGGCGTCTGGATCGACACCGACACGCTGGTGGCCATGTGTGAAGCCGCCGCCCCTTACGGCGGAATCTATTCGACGCATATTCGCACCGAAGGCGAGGGAGTTTTCAAAGCCGTCTCTGAAGCGTTGGAGATCGGCCGTCGCGCGCGCGTACCGGTTGATATCATTCACCTCAAGATCGCCGAGCATAAACTCTGGGGCAGGATGCCGGACCTGGTTTCGTTGATTTCGGCGGCTCGTGCGCAAGGCCAGCTGGTCGAAGCGAATGTCTACCCGTACAGGGCGGGACAGAACAACCTGGCGAGCATTATCCCTCCCTGGGCGCACGAAGGCGGCGACGGGGCGATGATTCAACGTCTCAAGGACCCCGCGTTGCGCACGCGACTGGAAAGCGAGATCCTCAACGGTATTCCCGGCTCTGACTGGTACAATCATTACACCGCGACCGGCGGTTGGGAAGGAATGTTGCTGGTGGCGCTCAGTAACCCGAAGTACAAGCGGTTCGAGGGCAAGCGTATGAGCGAAGTCATCAAGGCCATGGGCAAGCCGCCGCTCGATGTTTTGTTCGAGCTGTTGACGGAGAACGACGGCTCTGTCCCGACCGTATATTTCCATCATTCGGAAGACGACATGAGATATGCGCTCAAACAACCGTTCGTCTCTATAGGCTCGGACGGCAGCGCCGTCAAAAACGAAGGCCCGCTCGCCGCCGGCCATCCGCATCCGCGCTACTACGGGACGTTTCCTCGTGTGTTGGGACGCTACGTGCGAGAAGAGAAGTTGATTTCGCTCGAAGAGGCCGTGCGGAAGATGACTTCAGCCAATGCGGCCAAGATTCACATTTACGACCGGGGATTGTTGCGTCCCGGGCAGTGGGCGGATGTGACCGTTTTCAATCCCGACACTATCATTGACAACGCCACGTTCGAGAAGCCGCACCAGTACGCGACCGGCGTCGAATACGTCATCGTCAACGGCAAGATCGTTCTCGAACGCGGACGGCACACCGGCGCGCGACCGGGTGTGATTTTATATGGGCAGGGGCGGAAGCAATGATGACGAAGAAGACATTATTGAAAGCGCTCCTGAGCGCGACGCTCTTGTTCGGCGTTTCGACGAACGCGACGACGCATAAGTCTGAGCGGGAAATCGCCGAGTGGGTGATCAGTCAAGGCGGCGGCGTCATCCTTGACGGCGCTCGCAACCCCATCAGAGACATCGCGCAATTGCCCGCTGGCGAGATTCGCATAATCGGCGTCGATCTGGTCGGGACGCTGATCGAGCCGAAGGAGTTGGAAAAGATCGGCGGGCTGACAGGGCTGAGGGAATTGTACCTGCCCGGCCCTATCTGGAATCCCGGCGCGGGCAGCAGCCTGGATGCGAACGAGGAATTGAAATCCCTCTCCGGCTTGAAGAATCTGGAGAAGCTTCACTTCAGCCTTCATTTCCTGACCAACATCAACGTGCAGGACAAAGGGATCGCTCATCTCACAGGTCTGACGCAACTGAGAGAGTTTCGCTGCGCGCAGTGCCGGATTGCGAAGCTGAACTTGGCGCCGCTGGCGAAACTGGAGTCGCTCGATCTCAGCCTCACTCCGTTCGACGACGGGGGGATGAAATGGCTGGCCGAGTTGAAGGCGCTGCGGCGGCTCAACCTGCGCGACACCCTGGTGACGGACGAGGGGCTCAAATATCTGAGCGGCCTCACCCAATTGCAGGAACTCGACCTCAGCGGCGCGAAGGTCACGGATGCCGGATTGGCATGGCTGCGTAATCTGACCGCGATGCGAAAGCTGAACCTGCTGGGCGCTGAGATCTCCGACGCCTCGGCGGACGCGCTGGCCGGGATGGCGCGCCTGCAGGAACTGAATCTTTACCGAAGCCGGATCACCAACGCCGGACTGGCGAAGCTCGGAAGCTTGAAAGAATTGATCAGCCTGGACCTGCGCTACAGCCATGTAACGGCTACCGGAGTAGACTCCTTTCGTGGCGCCGCGCCGAACTGCAGGGTCGATTTCGTTAATGCGATGGCGACCAGGGTAAAGAACTCGGCGACGGAGCGTCCGGCGGGAACAACCGCCGAAGCCATCGCAGCCTGGGTGAAAGCCCTCGGCGGGAAAGTGGAGGTTTCGGGAGGCAAATTGCGGACGGTTGCGCTTGCCGCGACAGGAATCAGCGACGTCCAGCTATCGTCGTTGGCTTCGTTGACTGAGCTTGAAAAGCTCGACCTTGAAGCGACGGAGATCGGCGATCTGGGGCTGGCCGCGATCGAAGGGCTGACAGGGTTGAAGTCGCTGAATCTCAGCAACACGACTGTGTCAGACAACGGGCTGGCGCGCCTGGCGAATCTTCGACTGCTTCAAGAGCTGCGATTGGATGGAACATCGACGCGCGGCCCCGGACTGGTAAATCTGAAAGGGCTGCCGGCGCTTGTCAAACTGGATCTCTCGGGAGCGCCGATCGGTGACGAAGGTCTGCGGCAGATCGCCGAGATTCCAACTATCGAACACCTGTCGCTCAGTTCGACGGATATAAGCAATAACGGATTGAAACACCTCGGTAAACTCGAACGATTGCGAACACTCGACCTGGGCAGCACGGATATTGGCGACGCAGGATTGCAACATTTGGGAACGCTCACAGGTATGAGGGAGCTTTCGCTCAACTATACTCGCTTGACTGACAAAGGCCTCGATCATCTTCGAACGCTGGTCAACCTGGAACGGCTGGAACTATTTCACACTCGCACAGGCGGCGCCGGCGCCGCGGCCATCGCGCGGCTCAAAAATGTCACTCGCCTCAATCTAGACTACACTTCGGTTGACGACAAGGCGCTCGAACTTTTAAAGACGCTTCCACGCTTGCGCGAATTGCGGCTCGATAGCACAAACGTCACTGACGCCGGCATCGCATCGCTTCAGACAATGACGCAGCTCAAGTCGCTGAACCTCTATCACACGATGGTTACGGAAAAGGGGTACGAACAGTTGAAAGCCGCGCTGCCTGACTGCCGAATCATCTTCGACCGCGACTCGTCTCTGCCGAATCGCAGGAAAAGCCAGAGTGTTAAAGAAAGAAATTGGGCGCGAAATGAGAGCGTAGAGGCGCCGCTCTATCGTAGAATTCACGGTCTGCGGCTGACTTCCGCCGCTCTGAAATCGCCGAACACGAGTGGAGACGACTGGATCACTGAGGCCGGCGGCGTTATTACGCGAGACCGCGCCGGGCGCGTTACCGGCGTTGACCTGCGGGCGAGTTGGGTTACCGATTCCGACGTGCAGCGGATCGCCGAACTGCCCTATCTTACGCATCTGGATCTGTCGCTGACCAGAATCACGGATCACGGCCTGCAGCATTTGAAAAACGCGCCAGGCATCGTGGACTTGAATCTCTACTACGCAGAACAGATCACCGACGAGGGCGTCTCGGCGTTGAAAAACTGGAAGCGGTTGAAGCGATTGAACCTGCGCGGAACGAAGATCACCGACACTACATTGGAGCATCTCGCGAATGTGACAACTCTCGAAGCGCTCGACGCCGGCTTTGCGCAGATCACGGACGTCGGCCTCGATCGTCTCGCCCCACTCCAGAATCTCAAGGAACTGGTGATCGGCGGCAACAAACTCACTGACACCGGTCTGCAACCCCTGCGGCAATTTCCAGGGCTGACTTCACTGAGCCTGGGCGGATCGCAGCGCACCGATTCCGGCTTATGGTCGATCAGTCTGACCGAATCGGGACTTGATGCGATTACGACGCTGAAAGAATTGCGCGAGCTTCGGCTCGACGGAGCCCAGGTTTCTGCGCGCTGGCTGGAGAAGCTGAAGGCGCTCAACAAGCTCGAGAGACTGAATCTGCAGGGATGCAAACGCCTCGGCGACGATGCCGCGCCGCATTTGGCTTCGTGGCCGTCGTTGCGTATTCTGGATTTGAAAGGGACCGCAATAACGGAAAAGGGACTTGCCGATCTACGTCTGACAAAGCCGAACGCCAGAATTTTCTACTAAACAGGAAAATGTGGGAGAGAAAAATAAGTTTACCTCTCCGCAAGTAAAGTCAGGAATGACACAAAATTTTTACCTGATCGCTTACGCCAGTAACGCGCTCAGCTTCTTCGTCGCCGTTGGGAATTTGCCGAGGCCCGCGTTCATCACATCATCGGCCAGCGTCAAATACAGATCGCCGAAAGTCCCCGTCATCCTAGAATGCAGGCCCGTCGCCAGCCGTCCGGCATGACCAGCGACAATCAGCCCGAGGCCGTTATTCTTGTGCGAATTGGCCTCGGCGTGTTCGTGCACGTAGACTAGTAGGCAATGATCGAGCAGCGATCCTTCGCCTTCGGGAATGGATTTCAACCTAGCCAGCAGGTAGGCGAATTCCTCTACGTGCCAGCGGCAGATGTCTCTCAGCACGCGCTGGCCGTCCGCGCCGTCCGCGCCTGGGGCTTTACCGTCCGCGTGCGTGTAATCGTGATGGCGCGCCGCTGTGTAGCCCAGCCACGGGAACCGGCTCAGCCCTTGGCATTTCGTAAGCATGTAAGAGGCGACGCGCGTCTGCCCGCTCGCAAAGGCATGCGCCAACAGGTCGCTCTGGAGCCTGGCGATGCGCGGCCAATCCTTCATATCGCCGTCGAAATCGGGCGGATCGATTCGACGGTACTCGGATGGCAGTCCGGCGATCGCCCGCTCCAAGTCGCGTATGCTCGCCAGATGCTCTTCAACGCGGGTCTGGTCGTCTGGCGGCAAGCGCTTCTTCAAATCCGCGGCGTCTTCACGGACCGCGTCCAGTATGCTGCGCTTGCGGTTGACCCAGCCTTCTTCACGCCGGCCGAAGAGCCGGTCGAAGAGTTTGTGTGGGATCATCTCCGGCGGCAGAACGCGCTCGTAACCGGCCCAGCTCATGTTTCGCTGTATGCTTTCGCCGAAGGATTCCTGCGAGACGCCGATCTGCAAAGACCGGAAACGCGACTCGCCCTTGAGCCTCGCCGCGATTGCCTGGTCTATGGATGGACCAGCCGTTCCGCGTCCGGTGAAAGGCGTGCAACTCATCAGCGCGCTCATGGATTTGTGATGCCCGTTGCCTGGGCCGGGCATGGTGGCGGCGGCGTTGTCTAATCCACTGATGACGTGAATGTCGCGCCGGAATGGGGCCAGCGGCGCAAGGCAGGGCGTCATTCGATAGTCCGCTCCGGTTTCGGCGGGAATCCAATATCGCTCCGGAATCCCATTGCCGTTGAACCACAGGACAAAACGGGGTTCGATTGGCTTTTCGCCTTCGTGAGCAGTGGCCGCGTAGGCCGCGCCGCTCGCATTGAACATCGAGGTGAGAGGCGGCACTCCGACGCTGACGCTTGCGCCCGTCAGCGTAACGCCTTTCAAAAATTTGCGGCGAGACAATCTTCCCCGTTCGGTATTGATGTTAGACACGGGCAGTCCTCACTTTCGAATTGTTCAATTGTCTGAAAACTCTCTCGACCTAACCAGTGAAATAATAAGTTCTTTGAAGCGGAATTGCGATTTTCTGAAATCTTCCGACACCTGCCGTATCAATGGCCTGTCGGCCTGAGTCTCCATTCGCCCGGCTGTGTAACGGAAATACTGTCGAACCAGACATTCCTGGCACTGAGGCGAACGAGCCAACACAGCTCCCAGTTCGCGCGGCGAGGAGAACTTCGAGTCGGGTATGCCGGCGACAAAGCCGCGGGTATTAATTTCAAGCTCGAGAGTTCCTGGCTTGACGCGACGCCCGCCTTCCTCATTCTCGCCGTAAACCAGCAGCTTGAATTTCTCCCGCCGGGCGCCGATGGCGTCGAACTTCTCGAATCCGAACCCGATCGGATCGATCAAGTTGTGACAGGTCGAGCAGCTCGGATTGCTGACATGTTCATTCAATCGCTCGCGGTTCGTCTGCGGCTTCGCTTCGGTGATCTCCGGCAGGTTCGTATTAACGCCCGGCGGCGGCTCGGAGACATGCTGGCAAAGAAATTGTTCGCGGATGAAGAGTCCTCGCGCCGTGGGAGACGTATCATCAGGTTTTGCAGTCAGGGATAGAAAGAGGCTCTGCCCAAGCAGGCCGGCGCGTTCCGACTCCGCCGGGAATTTGACGCGGTCGAATTCCCTGGCCGGCGCGGGCACGCCGTAGATCGCCGCCAGGTCGGCGTTGATGAAGCTGTAATCGGCGGTGAACGCGTCCATGAAATTGCGGTCGTTCCAGACCAAGTCTGAGATGAAGCTGCGGGTCTCTTCAGTCATGGCGGCGGCGGCTTCGCGGTTGAAATTCGGGTAGCGGCGGCGATCTTTGGCGCCGGTCAGAAGGCGATCGAAGCGCATCCATTGCGAGACGAATTCGTCCAGCGACCGGCGCGCGCGCGGATCGTCGAGCATCCGGTGGGCTGTCGCCTCTACGCCCTGCGGCGTCGAAAGCTCGCCTCGCGACGCGCTCTCGAGCAACGCCGCGTCGGGCATGCTGTCCCAGATCGCGTAAGAGAGCCGGCTGGCCGTGACGTATGGTTTCAACTTCGGATCCGATGTTTCATCGAGGCGGAACAGAAAGCTCGGCGATTGGAGCATAGCTTCGACCACAATCTGCGCGCCCTTGAAGAAATCGGTTTCGCGCCGGAACAAATCATCGTAGCGTTTACGCTCTTCAATTTCCAGCGGGCGTCGAAAAGCTTTCAATCCGAATTCACGCACAAAGCGCGCGCGGCACGCAGGCGTTGGTTTGCAGGGAATCAATCCGCGACGGTCGCCTCCCTGAAACGCATTGAGCGCCAGGCGCTCCGCCGCCGCGCTGTAAGCCTCGACGAGCAGCGGCGATGGATTCTGCGACTGGTACTGGTTCTTGAAGCCGTTGACGAAATCTTCGGGCGGGAACTGATTCGCGGGAGCGCTCTGGTCGCCGAGCAGATCGCAGACGGTGTTGTTGTACTGGCTGTGAGTCAGCCGTCGCAGCGCCGATCCAGGCCGCGCTCTGCCTGCGCCTGCGGCTTTCTCCTCGCGGCTCTTCAGCGCGTCCGCTACTTCGTCATCAGACATTCTGGCCAGGCGCTGAATCCAGCTTTTCAGTATCGCTTCCTCCTCGCCGCCGGGCTTGATCCGCAGGCCTCCGACGTGCGGGATGCGATTCGTTGGTTTCTTCAGGAGCAGCGATTCTTCCGGATTGTGGCGGTCGACCAGCGCGACCAGAGATCTGCCGAAGGCCTCGATTTGGTCGGCGTTTGCGTCCGGTTCAGGGAATTGCAATCTAGTAACCGACGCCACACCGTCCGGACTATGGCACGACCGGCAAGCCGCCTTCTCCAGAACCGGGTAAAGCGTCCTTGCGAAAGAGCCTTCCTGAGCCGGTGAGAAACCTTCCTGAGCCCAGATCGAGAAGAGAGCCAGAATCAACAAAGCCTTGAACCTGCCTGGTTTTCCTATGTTTTTGCCAGACATATGAAGCGGATGTTTTCAGTTATCGCAGCTGTTTGGAATTGGAAACAAAATTTGCAGGCGGAAATACACAGCCCAGCGAAGTATATTTAGTCAACTACCGCCAGCTAGAAGCAGGCGGCTCGTGGTTCCAACCTTCGGGCCAGCCGCTGGTTCGAGCAACCAGAACGGACCGCTTTAGGGCTCCCTTGTCGATCAGATGGCGAATCTCAAGATCACGATTGATCGCGGCCCATGCGGAAAAGGGAACGGAGACTGAAAAATGCAAAACATCT
>Ga0126377_10004438_pt1 | contig 10215 bp, 7 predicted proteins | sample PanSoiMetPlot_22_FD_92647 | JGI IMG/M metagenome (GOLD analysis project Ga0126377, IMG submission 92647) | Tropical forest soil microbial communities from Panama - MetaG Plot_22 | ecosystem: Environmental > Terrestrial > Soil > Tropical forest > Bulk soil | place: Panama | collected 2016-02-17 | reverse complement strand
GTTCGCGCACCTGCGCGGTGACCTCTTCCTCGATGGGTTCGGGAGAGGAGAGCGTGCCCATCGCAACCACCAGGCCGAGGAACAGCGCGCCGGTCACAGCCAGCCAGCGTAGGCGCTGAGTTAAGTCGTCGGCCTGCTGGAGCACCCGTCTACTCCCTCTCGCCCGCGTCGGCCTCGCGCACGAACGTCGTCTTCAAACCGGCGCGGTCGATCTTGCCGTTCACGTTCTTCGGCAGCGCATCGAACATCTTCCAGCGAGTCGGGATCATGTACGAGGGCAGGGCCTCGCGGAGGCGGTCGGCCACCTCGTCCTGCTTGACCTCTCGTCCGGAAAGTGGCGCGTATGCGCAGCAGATCGTGGCACCCTCGAAGGAGTCCGTATCGACCGCGACGACCGCCGCCTCCTGAAGCGGCTCGAGAGCGTTCAGCGCCACCTCGATTTCACCGAGCTCGATTCGATAGCCGCGGCTCTTGATCTGGGAGTCCGCACGCCCGTGGAAGTAGACGAGCCCGTCCTCCCCCACGTGCGCCAGATCGCCGGTGCGGTAGATGCGGCGTGGCTCGCTCGAGCGCGGCCCTTCCACGAACGCGGCGCGCGTCTTCTCCTCGTCATGCCAATAGCCCGGGCTCAGTCCGACGCCGCCGATGTAGAGGTCGCCGATCTCGTCGCGCGGCACTTCCTCGAGCTGCTCGTTCAGAACAAGCAGTTCCTCGCCTGCACACGGGCTGCCGATCGGGATCGGTTCGCTCTCGGAGGCAGGCCGTTCCGGAACGGTGTAGTAGCTGCTCGCGATCGTCGCCTCGGTCGGGCCGTAGAGGTTCGTGAAGCGCACGTGCGGTAGTCGTTCCATGAAATACATCAGCGCTGGTGTCGGCATCACCTCGCCGCACCACAGCAGGCGCTTGAGGTGCGGGAACGCTCCTTGCCCCACAACGTCGAATTTCGCCAGGTACGCCAGGATCGAGGGCACGGAGAACCACTGGGTCAGCTCGCGATCCGCGATGAACGCGGCGAGCTTGTGCGGCAGCAGGTTGAGGCCGCTCGGAACGACGTGCAGCTCCGCCCCGGCCGCAAACGCGCCGTAGATGTCGAAGGTCGAGAGATCGAAGTGGAGCGGCGGATGGCCCGAGACGCGGTCGGAGGACTCGATGTCGAAGTAGGCCACGGCCCAGTTGACGAAGCTGATGACGTTCGCGTGCGTGATCACGACGCCCTTCGGAACGCCGGTCGACCCAGAGGTGAAGAGGATGTGCGCCGGATCGTCGGGCGACGTTCCCGCGGAAGGGAGGGCGTCGCCGGAGAACGCGTCCGACTCGGAGGTCGTGAACGCAGACCGGAAGTGCTTTCCTTCCACGGGGTCCGCGTCCACCGACGCGATCGCGACCTGGCTGCCCAGTGCCCGACGCTCGAGCAGGTCGTCGACGAGCTCGGTCGCCGATCGAGCGGTGAGCAGCAGGCGCGGCTCTGCCGCTGTGAGGATCCGTTCTACCCTCGGAGCCGGGCTCGCGATGTCGATCGGAACGTATGCGCATCCCGCCTTCAGGGCCGCCTGCATTGCGACGATCGCGCCCGCGCTCTTGGAGACGAGCAGGCCGATCCGGTCGCCGCGGCGGCAGCCAGCATCCTGCAAGAGACGGGCCAGCCGGTTCGCCGACTCCTCCAGGCGGCCGTATGTGAGCCTCTCGTCGCCGTCGGCCAGGGCCGGTGCGTCAGGGGCGTCCTCAGCCTGAAGGCTCAGGTACCCGTCTAGCGTCTCAACCCGCGAAGATTGCGAGAGCGCTGTCGAATGCGAGCCCAATGTGCTCTAGCTCCTCCGGTGACCAGGGAATGTCGAGGATGAACGTGCGAAATCCCAGTTCGACGTAACGACGGATCTCCTCGCCGACGATCTCGTAGCTACCCACAAGATAGGGGCAGAACGTCTTGTAGTTCTCGAACGGCCCCAGCCAGTACGGACTGCGCTCGGTGCGTGCGTCCTCACGACCGAACGCCGAGAGCTGCTTGTGCCACTGCGAGTCCGAGGCCTTCATCGCCAGCTCGTGGGTGATCTGGCCGGCACGGTCCTCGGGGAAGCGCGTCAGCGCCGCGGCCCACGCCTCCGCGTCGGTCTCGCGTGCCACGACTCCGATGCGCATCCCGACCTTGCCCGGATCGGCAGGCGCCTTCCCGTTCTCCTCCGACGGCGGCCGTGGATACTTGACCGCCGTTGCGTCGAGCGCCCGCGCCGCGGCGAGCCCGGCCGCCGACGATCCCGAGACGAAGACGCCCGGGAAGAGCGAGGCCGGGAGCGGCGGGCTCATAGAGACGTTCTTGACCGTGTACCAGTCGCCCGCACACGAAAATGGGCCGCCCTCCAGGATCCCCTTGATGATCGTCGTGTACTCGACCAGGCGGTCGTAGCGAACGTCGTGCTCGGTCGGGTCGTTCAACGCCAGGAGGTCGTTCCTGAACCCTCCCGCGACCATGTTGAGGTAGATGCGGCGATCGTGGAGGAAGGCGAGTGAGGAGACCATCTTCGCGACCGCATAGGGGTGCATGTAGATCGGTTGGATCGCTACGAGTGGGGCGAGTGTCGTGGTCTCCGTCAGGATCAGCTGTGAGAGGAGCCACGGGTCGACGAGGCTGTTGTCGGTGTACACGAGGATCCCGTCGTAGCCTGCGGCGTCACACCAGCGTGCAATGTCACGCACGCGGTCGAGGTACTCCGGCTGGGAGGCGCCCTTCGACGAGGGGCAGGTCGAGAAGAGACCGATGCCGGTTTCGCTCAACGCGCCCATCAAAGCCGCCTACACCTCGACGCGGCCCGCATTGACCCCGACTCGCGCCCCATTGCTTTCGAGCGACGAGTCGACTGCCTCGATCATGCGCACGACGTCCAACCCGAGCTGTGCGCTCGACCGAGGGGCGGCACCGGAGGAAATCGCGGCGGTGAAGTCGGCGAGCTCGAGCTCGAGAGGCTCGGCCGCCTCGACGCGCGGCGAAAGGATGTCTCCGGCACGGTACGCGAGCTGGTATTCACCGAACGTCTCGGGGTCCTTGACCATCACGCCCGAGTCGAAGACGCGCACGGGCTCGCTGCTTGTGTCGTCGTAGACAACCATCTTTCGCGAGCCGATGATCGTTGTCCGCCGGAGCTTGCTCGGGGCGAGCCAGGAGATCTCGACATGGGCGATCGTGCCCGACCCGAACTCGAGGTTGATGAAGGCGACGTCGGGGGTGTCGGGCATGATGCAGCTCCGGCTGAGGGCGGCCACGTGTGTCGGCGTTTCCCCGAGCCAGTACCGCAGGATCGAGAAGTCGTGCGGCGCGAGATCCCACGCAACGCTGACGTCCGACTGGTGCAGCCCGAGGTTCACGCGGCTCGTCGAGATCGAGTAGATCTCGCCCAGCTCGCCTCTCTGGATGAGGTCGCGAATCACGTTGACCGGCGGGCTGTACACGAAGGTGTGTCCCGGCATGAGGACGAGCCCTCGCTCGGCCGCGAGCTCCATCAGCTCGCGCGCCTGCTTCGACGACGCGGCGAGTGGCTTTTCGACGAACACGTGCTTCCCGGCCGCCAGCGCTGCGGCGGCGAGTGCGAAGTGCGAACCGACGGGTGTCGCTATTGCGATCGCGTCGACCTTCGGGTCGGCCAGCAGATCGCTGTACGCAGTGGTCCCCGCTACCGCGGGATACCGGCGCAGCACGCGCTCGAGTGACTCTGTGCGCTTGTCGCACACGCTCACGACCTTCACGTCATCGAGCTCGTGGAGGTTGCGAACGAGGTTGGGGCCCCAGTAGCCGAGGCCGACGACCGCGAAGCCGAGCCGCTCAGCGCCGCCGTTCACGCCGTCCCCCTGTTCGACAGAATCTGCAGCGGTGTCCGGCAGAGGAGCGACAGGTCCAGCCCGAGGGACCATCCGCGGACGTAGGAGACGTCCATGTCGAGTGCCTCGGCGAACGTCGAGTGCGCGCGAGCAGTGACCTGCCAGAGGCCGGTCATGCCCGGTGGCACCGCGAACCGCTCCATGTGGTGCGGCGCGAAGTGCTCGACCTCATAGGCAAGGCACGGGCGCGGCCCGACCAGCGACATCTCGCCGCGCAGGACGTTGATCAGCTGCGGCACTTCGTCGAGGCTCGTCTTCCGCAGCCACTCGCCGAAGGGGAAGATCGCGCTGGAGCGGTCGAGCTTGTAGAGGCCATTTCGCTGCGGCGTCGCCTTCGCGTCGCTGATGCTCTTGATGTAGTCCTTGTGCGCCTGGTCGTCCGTGTTCAGATGCATCGTCCGGAACTTGAGCATCGTGAACTCCTGCTCGTTCAGCCCGAGGCGTGTCTGACGGAACAGGATGGGCCCGGGCGACTCGCGGCGGATCCGCCACGCGGCATAGAGGAACAGCGGCGCGGCGACGACGAGTCCGGCGAGGGCCCCGACGACATCGACCGTCCGCTTGATCAGCCGCGACGAGGGCGAGAGGCGGACCGGCGAGAGCCCGACGAGCGGCAGCCCTTCCACCGTATGGAGGCTCGCGCGCGGGCCTACGATCTCGAAGAGCCGCGGGACGAGGTCGATCTGCACATCACGGTCGTCGAGCGAGCGCACCAGCTCGAGCGTCTCCGCGTGCGTCGCGTTCGAGAAGGCAAAAATCACGCGGTCGACCCCATGCCGAGTGACGAGCTCCGGGAGCTGGGAAGGCCGCCCCACGAGCGTCAGCGAGCTGATGTCGTCGCGGCGCTCCCTCGGACGCTCGTCGACCACGCCGACGACGGCGATCCCGTACTCGGGATGCTGGAGCAGCTTGCGCGCAACCAGCTGCCCCACATCTCCGCCCCCGACGATGAGCGCGCGCTGCTGGAAGCTCGCGCTGCGGTGCGCGATCGTCCGGGCGGTCGCGCGCGCGACGGTCACGAGGAGGGTCGCCGATGCCCAAAAGAGGAGGAGACGTGTTGGGTCGGGGCTGGCCATATGCGTGAGCCAGCCGACTGCGAAGACGAGCCACACCCCGAGCGAGACGACGTGGAACACACCGGCCAGCTCGTCGATCGTGGAGTAGTCAGTGCGCTCTTCGTCGCGGTCGTAGAGCCCGTAGAGCTTCGCCGTGATGATCCAGACCGGAAGTGTGGCGAGGAAGACGCAGAACTCGAGCACCGGCGAGATTTCGCCGAAGCGCGCGCCGAGCCCGAGGGTGGCGTCGGTGATGAAGAACGCTGCCGCAAGACCGCACAGATCGGCCGCAACGAGCAGTCGGCGGATGAGCCAGCCGCGGCGGCCGCCGTGCGACTCCGGAGCTTCGCGGACCTCGACGCGGGGTCGCAGACGCCGGATGGGGACGATCCCGCCGACGCGCGCCAGCAGCCCGGTCGCAGGACCAGGGCCGCGGATCCCCTCCGCGGATTCGGCGCGTGCTTCTGTCTCGATCACTGATGCCACTAAGCCCTCGCTCCTCCCCTTCGCTACAGGGTAGGAACCTGCCGAAGCTGGCTCCAGACCAGAGGTTTCAAACCCTCCGCTCGGCGAGTACCTAGACCTTTAGGTGGCTTTCCGCTGCGGGGAGCGCTTCCTGCACAGCGTCGACGACAAGGGTGACCTGCTCATCCCCGAAGCTGGACGAGAGCGGGAGGCAGCAGTGACGGTCGGCGACCTCTGCGGAGCGCACCAGGTCGTCCGCGCCGGCCGCCTCGGCGTACGCTGCGAGGCTCCCGATCGACGGGTACCAGGTCGTCTGGATGCCTCGCTCGGCGAGCAGGTCTCGGAAGCGGTCGCGCGTCTCGCGGTCTCGGACCACGACCGGGAACGCGAAGTGCGAGCTGCGCTCGACCGCCTGGTCCGGCCACGGGAGCGAGAGCCCGGGAAGGTCGTGTAGGCGCTCCCGGTAGCTGCGCACAACCCTGCGCCGCCCCTCGATGTCGGCGTCGAGCCGAGCAAGCCTGCTCAGTCCCAGCGCCGCTCGGGGCTCGTCGAGGCGGAAGTTGAAGCCGACATCGACGATGTCGTAGGTGTTCCAATGGCCGAGATGGCGATCCCACGTGACCGAGGTCATGGCGTGGGACCTAAGTGAGCGGATGCGAGCGTCGATCGCCTCGTCGGAGGTCACGACCATCCCGCCCTCGCCTACCGCGAGCTGACCCTTCGAGAAAAGCGAGTAGACGCCGGCCAGCCCGCAGGTCCCCGCCTGGGCTCCGTCGTCGAAGGTGGCGCCGATTGCCTGCGCGACGTCCTCGAGCAGGAAGAGGCCGTGCTCGTCGCACAGAGCCTTCAGCTGCGACGTCGCCGCGGGGTAGCCCATCACGTGAACGACGGCGATGCCCTTCGTCCGGGGCCCGATCAGGTCCGCCGCTCGCTCGGCGTCGATCGAGAAGTCGTCTACTCCGAGCACGTCGCAGAGCACGGGCTCGGCACCGGCGTAGCGGACCGCGGCCGCCGTGGCGACGAACGGGAGACCCGGGACGATCACCTCATCGCCCTCCCCCACACCGGCTGCGACCAGCGCCAGGTGGAGCCCGGCGGTTCCGCTCGAGACCGCGGCCGCGTGCGGCGCGCCGACGTACTCGGCGAATGCCTTCTCGAAGCGATCGATCCGCGGGCCCATCGTCAACCAGCCGTTCTCGATGCAGTCGAGCACCGCCTGGACGTCCTCTTCCGGCACCTTCACGTCCGCGAGGGGCACGACCCAGCTCACGCCTGCACCTCAGCTCGGATCGCCTCGACTACGCGGTCGACCTGCTCATTGGTCATGTGGCCGAACAGAGGAAGCGTGACCTCGGTCTGGCTCGCGAGTTCCGTGCGCGGCAGCGAAGTCCCGCCGGCGAGGTCGCGATAGGCGCTGAAGCGATGGATCGAGGGGTAAAAGACGCTCGTCTGGATCGCGTGCCGGTCGAGAAGCGCTCGCCGCAAGGGGTCACGCCGCTCGGGCTCGTCGACGAACAGCGCCATCACGTAGCAACACGACTCGGCGACGTCCTCGTCGCGAAATGGAATCGAGATGCCCACCACGTCCCGGAGCCCGTCGCGGTAGCGGCGCGTCAGCTCCTGCCGTCGTTCGATGTCGCGGCCGAGCTTCGCCAGGCGCGAGAGAAGGAGCGCGCTGCGCGGCTCGTCGATCCGGTAGTTGAAGCCGAGCCCTTCGACGTCGTAGCCGGCGGAGTGCTTCGTGTGCTTCTGCCAGGTCCCCGCGGTCATCGCGTGGGAGCGGCGAGAGCGGGCGAACTCCGCGACCTCGTCGTCGTCGGTGACGACCACGCCGCCCTCACCGACGGCGAGGACCTTGTTCGAAAAGAAGCTGAACGCCCCGGCAAGGCCGAACGTCCCGAGCTTCTTTCCTCCTAGGGACGCACTCGGAACGTGGGCGCAGTCCTCGATCAGCGTCACGCCGTTGTTGGCGCAGAGCTCTGCGATTCCGTCGACACGAGCCGCATATCCGCCGAAGTGGACGAGGCACACGGCCTTTGTGCGCTCGGTCAGCTTGCGCTCGACGTCCGCCGGGTCGAGCGACGGGTTCTCGTGGCCGAGGATGTCGGCGAAGACGGGAGTCGCACCCGTGTAGCGGACGGCCGCCGCGGTCGCGACGAACGTGAACGATGGGACGATCACCTCGTCGCCTGGGCCGACGCCCGCGGCGAGGTACGCGAGGTGCAGAGCCGACGTGCAGCTCGACACGGCGACGGCGTGCTTCGCGCCGAGGTGCGCGGCATAGGCCTCCTCGAACGCCGCCGTCCGCGGGCCCATCGTCAACCAACCGGACCGCAGCGTCTCGGCGACGGCCTCGAGGTCGTCCGCGCCGAACTTCAGGTCGAAGACGGGGATCGGCGGCAGTGCGGCCTCGGTCCGCGCCTGGTCAGTCGCCAACGATTCCACTCCCGCATCGTGCGGCCGACGTACCACCGCATGCAAGATCAGGATCGAGAACTAGCCACGCGGCTAGGTACCCCCGAGTCACCGCAGCGGCCTCCCTGGGTTGCCGACAACTGTCTCGCCCGCGGCGACGTCACGCGTGACGACCGCACCGGCTCCGATGAGCGCGTCGCGCCCGATCCGCAAGCCGCCGAGGATCACCGCACCCGATCCGAGAGACGCGCCTTGCTCCACCACGGTGCGTTGCAGCTCCCAGTCGGCGTCGGTCTGTAGGGCGCCATCGGTGGTCGCACGCGGGCGCTTGTCGTTGATGAAGAGCACGCCGTGGCCAACGAAAACCTCGTCCTCGAGCTCGACGCCTTCGCAGAGGAAGGCGTGGCTCTGGATCTTGCAGCGTGCGCCGACCACGACTCCCTTCTGGATCTCCACGAACGTCCCGATGCGGCTGCCGTCACCGATGGTGCACTCGTAGAGGTTCGTGAACGGGTAGACGACGACGTCCTCTCCCAGCTCGACGTCGCGGAGCAAGCGGTAGGGCGCGTCGTTCACCGGGGCGTCAACCACGGAAGTAGGCGCGAATCGCCTCCACGACGTACTCGAGCTGCGCTTCGCTGATCCCGGGGTAGAGCGGGATCGACAGCGCCTCCCGGGCGAGGGCCTCGGCCACCGGGAAATCGCCCTCCCGGTAACCCAGGCTGACGTAGGCCGGCGCGAGATGCACCGGCTCCGGGTAGTTGCGGACGCTGCCGACACCGCGCTCGGCCAGGAACCCGGCCAGCCGACCCGGATCCTCGGTGCGGATGACGTAGCGGTGCCAGACGTGGGTGCTGTTCGGCGGAACCGGCGGCAGCCCAACGTCGCCGACGCCTGCGAGCGCTTCGCCGTAGAACCGCGCGGCCTCGGAGCGCTGCGCGTTCCAGCCGTCCAGGAGTGGAAGCTTCCTCCCGAGGACGATCGCCTGGATCGTGTCGAGGCGTGACGTGTAGCCCTCGATGTCGTGGCGGTAGTGGCTCCGCTGCCCGTGCTCGCGAAGGGCCCGTGCGGTGTCTGCGAGCGACCCGTCGTTCGTCACAAGTGCACCGGCGTCACCCATCGCGCCCAGGTTCTTGCCCGGGTAGAAGCTGAAGGCCGAGAAGACGCCCACGGAGCCCACGCGCACTCCATCTCGCTCGGCCGAGTGGGCCTGGCACGCGTCCTCCACGATTGCCACGCCGCGCCGGGCTGCGACATCGGTCAGGGCGCGCAGGTCGACCAGCTGCCCGTAGAGGTGGACGGGCATAAGGTACCGCGTGGACGGCGTCACGGCCGCGTCGGCCGCTTCGGCGTCGAGGCCGTAGTCGTCCTCACGGACGTCGACGACGACCGGACGCCCACCGGCCTGCGTGACTGCCTCCAGCGTGGCCACGAAAGTCATCGCCGGGACGATTACTTCCTCTCCCGGATCGAGCCCCGCGGCGACCAGACCCAGGCGCAAGGCGTCGAGGCCACTGCCCATACCGACACACTGCGCCGTGCCGCAGTAGGCGGCGAAGGCCTCCTCGAACGCGGCGACCTGAGGGCCGTTGGAGTAGAAGCCGCTGTCGACGAGCTCTGCGATCTCCTCGAGGAGCTCGTCCCGGATCGGCGCATGGCTCGGACGCAGGTCGAGGAACGGCACGCCGTCGATCTTCTCCTCCGCCGGCGCTTCCATCGTCGCAACCGGCTTCAGCGCGTCGGGGGTCGCGCCCTTGACGGAGCGAGGTGGCTGGAACCATGCGCGCCGCTCGTTCATCGGCCGCACGCCGGGAATTGCGAGCAGCGCCCGCTTGACCGCGTCCTTGCGCTCGACGTGGCGCTGCACGCCCCACCAGTACTCCTGCTTGGCCTCCGGGATCGGCGCGTAATGGACGCCGCCCGCATGCAGGACCTGGAGGTCGTTCAGATATGCAGCCTGCAGTCCGAGCTTCATGATCTCCTGGATGAAGGCCGCATCCTCGAGCCAGAAGACCTGATCCTCGCGCTGACGGAAGCCGCCGACAGAGTTGTACAGCTCTCGCGAGGTGATCGCGCACCCTCCCCCGGTCGGGCCGACTTTCAGCTTCACCCCGTTCACGGTTTCGACGCGGTAGAGATGTGCGTCGCGGTGGTACATCACCTGCGCGGTCTTGTCGTTCGGGTTGTCGACGAGGTTCGCCGCCAGAAAGCCGACCTGCGGCAGCCGCTCGAATGCCTCGAGCAGGCGCCGGTCCCACTCGGGCGGCGCGTCGATCATGTCGTCGTCGAGGTCGATCAGGTGATCGGCACTGGTCATCGCGAAGCCGCGCGCGTAGGCGTTCATCCCGATGTTCTCGTCGCTGTTGACGACGCGGATGCGCGGATCCGTCAGCGAGGCCAGGTACTCGGCCGT
>Ga0126377_10004437_pt1 | contig 10215 bp, 12 predicted proteins | sample PanSoiMetPlot_22_FD_92647 | JGI IMG/M metagenome (GOLD analysis project Ga0126377, IMG submission 92647) | Tropical forest soil microbial communities from Panama - MetaG Plot_22 | ecosystem: Environmental > Terrestrial > Soil > Tropical forest > Bulk soil | place: Panama | collected 2016-02-17 | reverse complement strand
CGACGGCTGACCCGGATCGGGCAGCCGAAGATAGCAAGGCTGCCCTGCCCGCGACAGCCTCGGCTTCACTCAGGCGTCGAAATCGTCCGCGAAGATCGCATCGTTCACGAGCACGGCCGGCTCGCGGACGATGTCGTAGGTGAGGCTCCCGACCGGCGAATCGCGGCCCCAGTAGAGCTCGACCTCGCTCGACGACTCGCCGACGAGCGGATGCGGCTCGACGTCGTCGGCGTCCGGCGTATCGGTGATCGTGAGCGGTGCCGACCAGTCGACGCCGTCCAGCGAGCGCCGCGACGAAATGTCGAACTGGTTGCCCGCGGCGTGGATCCAGAACACGACGAAGGCGTCGTCCGGCATCACGACCGGCAGCGAATCGTGATGGTTGCCCGCGCCGGCAAAGTCGCGCGCGGCCGCGGCCCAGTCGCGCACGTCCGTCGTCGTCTTGACCCACATGCGCAGCGCCGAGCTGCCGGTCTGGTACGTCGCGAGGTAAAGGCCATCGCTCTCGCGATACGCGATGCGGGGCAACTGCGCATTCGCGGCGATCTGTGTCTGCAGCGTGTCCCACGTGACGCCGTCGTCGCCCGATTCGGCGACGTAGACACCCGCGCCGCTGCCGAGGCGCTGGTAGCTCATTGTCAGCGTGCCGTCGGCGCGGCGGATCACGTGTGGGTTGATCTCGCCGCCGGTCGCCCAGCCGAGATCGATCTGGCCCTGCTCGGTGAACGCGACGCCGTCGGTGCTCGTCGCGCGAAAGATCCGAAAGCTCGTCGCCGCGCTCATGCCCTTGAGATAGAACAGTACGTACTGCGACGGCCCGGTCTGCACGAGCGCGGGATGGCGCTCGTTCGCGCCGGTCGCGATGATCGAAACCGGCTCCGACCACGTATCCCCGCCGTCGATCGAGCGCGTGATCCAGAGGTCGCCGAAAAACGTCGAGGTATCGAGCCGCTCGAACACGACGATGCGCGCGCCATCGTCGGACGATCGGATGATCGACGGCTGGTAGTCGATCTCAGGACCGCTCGTGACGTGCTGCTGCGCGCGCGCGATCGAGACGCACGCGAAAAAGGCGGCGATCACCGCGAACGAACGCTCACGCATCGGAAGCACTCTCGCTGAGACGACGGCGCGGCATCCCGGCAAGCCGCAGCGCGAATTCTACGCCGCGGTCGTCGTCGAGATTGCGCGCGCTCGCGCGCCCCCGATGCAGCTCGGCGACGAGCCGCACGACGTAGAGCCCGAGACCGAGATGCGGCGTCTCGCCGGCGGAGCGCATGCCCGCGTCGCGCACGCTGACCAAGGAATCGAACAGGCGCTCCTGCATCGCCGCCGGCAACGCCGGACCCGAGTTCGCGACGCGGATCAGCGCAGCCGAATCCGCGGCGTCGAGCGACAGCTCGATCCAGCCGCCCTCCGGCGCGAACGAGCGCGCGTTGTCGAACAGCTTGTCGAGCGCCTGCGCGATCAGCTCCGGCGCGCCGTGGAACGGCAGCGGCGCCGGCGGCAGGCGCAAGCGCAGCTCGCGCGTGCCGGCGAGCGGCTTGTAGCCGGCCGCGCAGCCGGCGACGAGCGCGGCGAGATCGAAGTCCTCGGCTTCCGCGGCGGCGATCGCGCGCTCGATGCGGCCCGCCTCGCTCATCGCGCGCACGATCTTGCCGAGCCGCTCGGCGCCGTCGCGCGCACGCGCCGCGTACGCGCGCGCATCCGCGGGCAGCGCCTGGTGATCGAGGTTGTCGAGCGAGGACTTCACGATCGCGAGCGGCGTGTTGAGCTCGTGCGAGAGCTTCGAGGCGAGCGTGCGCAGGTAGTCCGTATACGCGCCGACTTCGTCGAACAGCTTGCCGAAGCTTCGGGCGAGATCGCCGAGCTCGTCCTCGTCGTCGGCCAGCGGCATCGGGCCGGATAGACGTCCGGACGTCCGCACCGCGCGCTCGGCCGCGTTGCGCAGGCGGCGGATGCGGAACGACAGCGAGGCGCCGAACGCGAGCAGGACGAGGCCGGCAATCAGCAGCGCCGCCAGCGTCGCGCCGGCGAGGCCGAACAGCGCACGGTTCGCCAGCATCGGCAGCGCGCGGTTTTCCTCCTCGAGCACGAGCGCGCCGCGCACTTCGCCCGCGGCGCTGAGCGGCACCGCCGCCGTCAGCACGACGTCGCCGCCCGCCTCGCCCGCGCGCCAGCTCGTCGAGGCGACGCCCGAGAGCGCCTGCCAGACCTCGGCCGCGTCGAGCCGCGGCGCATCGCCGGCGAGCGTCGCCGAGCCGGTCAGCACCGGCGCGATCAGCGTCGCGTAGACGAGGCGTCCCGACGTGCCGTCGGCGCCGGGCACGCCCGCGCCGGGATTCTCGAGCCGGCCGCCGCTCGCGATCAGCCACGCGTCGCTGTCGACGACGCGCGCGCGCGCATGATCGGGCACGAGCGCCGCGAGCGATTTCGCGGCGGTGTCGTCGTAGGCGAGCAGTGCGCGCAGCTCTGCGGTGTCGTCGGCCGGCTCGGACGCGTCGAACACGCCGACGCCCGCGCGGTCGATGCGCACCGTGTCCGGGATGCGCAGCTCGACGCGGTAGCCCGATCCGTCTTCCTGCCACGCGCCGGCGAGCCGCTCGGGCAACGCTGCGCCGGCCGCATCCGCGTGCGCCTCGAAGGGTCCCGGCGCGCCGCTCGCGATCAGGTAGCGCCGCGTCTCGGCGCCCGCTTCGAGCGCGAGCACGAGGTGATCGCTGCGCGCCGCGCGCTGATCGCGCGCATCGACGCGCGTGCGCGTCGCATCGCGCACGTCCGCGAGGAGATAAAGCCCGTCGGCATTCGCGCCGAGCAGCACGCGAAGCTTCTGCCGATCCTGCGCCGGCCCGAGCGCCTGCGCGTAGGGCTTGAGCTCCGACCAGTCGTCGCCGTAGCCGTCGACCGCGACGCGCTGCGCGAGGCGATGCACATAGAGCACCGGCGCTGCGGGCCATTGGACGTGCTGCGCGGCGAATGCCTTGGCGAGCGTGCCGGCCGATGCGAGCAACGCCTGCTCCTGTCCCTGGCGCAGCAGCGCTTCGGTCTGCCGCACGAACTGCCAGCCGGCCCACGGCAGGGCCAGCGTCGACAGGGCTACGAGCAGGAGCTTGAAGCGGAGCGACATGGGCCGCGGTTACGGCTTCCAGCGATACCCGGCCCCATGCACCGTATCGATCGCGTCGAACGCCGGATCGACCGCGATGAACTTCTTGCGGATGCGCTTGATGTGCGAGGTGATCGTCGCATCGTCGACGACGACCTGCGCGTCGCGCATCAGCTGGTCGCGGTTCTTCACATGGCCGGGGAAGCGCACCAGCGTGTGCACCATCCAGAACTCGGTGACCGTGAGCGGCACGTCGGCGCCGTTCCAGGTGACGCGCATGCGCTCGGCTTCGATCTTGAGCGGACCGTGCGCGATGACGTTGTCGGCGGCGACGGGCTTGCGCAGCGCTTCCATGCGCCGGAACAGCGCGCTGATGCGCGCGGCGAGCTGGTGCAGCGAAACATCTTTTGCAAGGTAGTCGTCGGCACCGAGGCGCAGACCCGAGATCACGTCGAAGTCCGAATCGCGCGCGGTGAGGAAGATGATCGGCAGCGTCGCCGACTTCGCGCGCAGGCTCCGGCAGAGCTCGAAGCCGCCGTCGGGCTCGTCGCCGAGGCCGACGTCGATGATGACGAGCTCGGGCGCCTTCTGCGCGAACGCGGACTCCGCTTCGGCCCGCGAAGCGTAGCCGCGCACCTCGTAGCCGAGCCGCGCGAGCGCCTCGACGTAGTTGGCGCGGATCAGGGGTTCGTCCTCGACGATGGCGATGTGGCGCGGCATGGGTCACTCCGTGGCGTCGCAAACAGCTTACGGGCGCCGCGCACGCGCGCAAGGGCCCGGTGCGACACGCCAGCAAATTGCCAGAACTCGTCGCCCGAGCGGCCGCGGCAGCGCAGTCAGCGTCCTTCAAGCCGCGCTGGAATACGTTCCAGGCTGCACCAGGGAGAACCCTATGAAAACCGAACGCCCCGACCCGAACGCCGAGCTCGCCGGCCGCGAGCCGCTGCGCATCGTCTTCGCGCTGGCCGCGCTGCTGCTCGGCCTCATCGCCGCGATGCACTGACCACCGACAAGGAGACCGCGATGGACCTCTACCTGCCCGATGAGTTCTATGCCCTCAGCGAGGCGCCGAACGCGCGCCGCGAAGGCCCGGGCCGCAACGACGAATGGCTCGGCGGCGAGGCGTATGTCGCGACGCCGCTCCGCTCGACGGAGCCCGATCCGATCTGGCAAGTGATCTGAACCCGTCTTCCTCGCCCGCGCCGGACTGCACCCCCTCCCACTCCTCCCGTCGTCCGGTGCGGGTCCTTTCTCAGAGCGCTTCGGCGCTCGCATGCATCGCCGCGATCACCGCGCGGTAGTCCTTCTCGCTGAAGATCGCCGAGCCCGCCACGAACGTGTCGGCGCCGGCGCGCGCGATCTCGCCGATGTTGTCCTTCTTGACGCCGCCGTCGATCTCGAGGCGGATCGCGCGGCCGCTGCGGTCGATGCGCTCGCGCACCTCGCGGAGCTTGTCGAGCGCGGACGGAATAAAGCTCTGGCCGCCGAAGCCAGGATTGACCGACATCAGCAGCACGAGGTCGATCTTCTCGAGCACGTAGTCGAGATACGACAGCGGCGTCGCCGGATTGAACACGAGCCCGGCCGTGCAGCCCGACGACTTGATGAGCTGGATCGTCCGGTCGATGTGCTCGCTCGCTTCGGGATGGAAGCTGATGTTCGTCGCGCCGGCCTTCGCGAAATCCGGAACGATGCGATCGACCGGCTTCACCATCAGGTGCACATCGATCGGCGCCTTGACGCCATGCTTGCGCAGCGCCTCGCAGATCAGCGGGCCGATCGTGAGGTTCGGCACGTAGTGATTGTCCATCACGTCGAAGTGGATCCACTCGGCGCCGGCGTCGAGAACCGCGTTGACTTCCTCGCCGAGGCGCGCGAAGTCGGCCGACAGGATCGAGGGCGCGATGACGGTGGATTGCCTGGCCATGTCGTGTCTCCTGCGTGCTTGCGCGATTCGCCAACGCCGCCACCACCCCGTCATTCCCGCGAAAGCCGGAGTCCACCTTGCTTTGGCACTCGACAGCAAGATCAAAATGGGTCCCGGCTTTCGCCGGGACGACAAGACTACGGCATCGCCGCAAACGTGTCTTACGGCTGCCGACAACCGATTACTTGAACCCGCGCTCGGTCTTGATGCGCTCGTACGCCGCGTTGATCTCGCGCGCGCGATCCTCGGCGCGGCGCTTGAGCTCGTCGGGCACGTCGCCGAGCTTGTCCGGATGGTGCTGGCTCATAAGCTTTCGATAGGCGCGCTTGATGTCGCGCTCGTCGGCGCCGCGCTCGAGGCCGAGCACGGCATATGCGTCGACGCGCATCGGACCCGCCTGCGGACGCGCGCCGGGGCCGCGCGGGCCGGCCTGCGCGTAGCCCTTCATCGCCGACAGCGCGGCCAGCTCGTGATCGCTGACGCCGAGCGCCCAGCAAAGCTTTCTGACGAGTGTCAGCTTCGCTTCGACGAGCGCGCCTTCCGCGTAGACGAGATCGAGCAGGAGATCGAGCACGAGAAACGCGAGATCGCGCCGCCCGCTGCACCAGCTCTTGAGCTCGGCGATGGCGAGATGCACCGCGAAGCCGGTCTGCTTGCCGGCATTGAAGCGCTCGATCGCGGCGCGCCGCTGCGCGCCGTCGAGACGCAGGCGCGCCATCAGCGATTCCGCCGCGGCGATCTCGACTTCGGAGACGCGTCCGTCCGATTTCGACAGCGCGCCGGCGAACGCGAACAGCGGCTCGATGAAGCCGCGGCCCATCGAAGGCGGCCGGAGCTGCGCCGCCGCGACGTCGTAGAAATGCCCGACCAGCGCACCGAGCAGGAGCCCGAAGGGATTCCGGAAAATGATGAACCCGATCAGCGCGCCGATCAGCTTGCCGGCGATCCTCATCGCGCCGCTCCGTCGCGCGGCTGCGCGGCGTACCAGGCGGCGAGCGCGTCGATGTCGGCGTCGCTGAGCGCGCCCGCGGCCGTGCGCATCGGCGTCGCGGTGCGATCGCCGTTGCGGTACTGGCGCAGCGCTGCCGCGAGGTACTCGCGATCCTGCGCGGCGAGATGCGGAATGCCGGCCGCCGTCGCGACGCCGTTCTCGCCGTGGCACGCGGCGCAGAACCCCAGCCGTGCCGGTTTCGGCGGCGGCGAGGCGACCGCGGCGGTCGCGAACAGCAGCGCCGGCAGGACGGACGGAAGCGGAAGCATGCGGAACCCGTTGAGCGGACGGCGCGAATTCTAGCAGGCAGCCCCCGGCGCGCCCGGCGCCGTTACAATGCGCCGCTCGTCCACTGCCCTGCGACGCGCGTGCCGACCGTCCTCTCCGAATCGAACCTGCCCGGCCTCGACCTGATCCATCGCGGCAAGGTGCGCGACGTCTATGCACTGTCGCAAGACGAGCTCCTGATCGTCGCGAGCGACCGCCTCTCCGCGTTCGACGTCGTGCTGCCCGATCCGATTCCCGGCAAGGGCGAGATGCTGACGCAGATCTCGAACTTCTGGTTCGGCGAAACCGCGAAGCTCGTGCCGAATCACCTGACCGGCAAGCCGGTGGCGAGCGTGCTGCCGAACGTCGCCAACATCGCGCTGTATGCGAAGCGCAGCGTCGTCACCAAGCGCCTGAAGCCGGTTCCGATCGAGGCGATCGCGCGCGGGTATCTGATCGGATCGGGTTGGAAGGACTATCAGGCGACGGGATCGCTCTGCCGCATGAAGCTGCCTTCGGGGCTCCGTCAAGCCGAGAAACTGCCCGAGCCGATCTTCACGCCGTCGACCAAGGCGGCCGTCGGCACGCACGACGAGAACATCGGCTTCGACGACGTCGTCGCGACGATCGGCGCCGACCTCGCCGAGCAGGTGCGCACCGCGACGCTCGCGATCTACCGCCACGCCGCGGCGTACGCGGCCGAGCGCGGCATCCTCATCGCCGACACGAAGTTCGAGTTCGGCACCGACGCCGCCGGCAACCTCTACGTGATGGACGAGATGCTGACGCCGGATTCCTCGCGCTTCTGGCCCGCCGACGAATACCGGGTCGGCATCAGCCCGCCGAGCTACGACAAGCAGTTCGTGCGCGACTATCTCGAGACGCTCGACTGGAACAAGACCGCGCCGGGGCCGAAGCTGCCGCGCGAAGTCATCGAAGGCACGGCGGCGAAGTATGCGGAAGCGCTGAAGCGCCTCGCTGGCATCACGCTCGACTGAGTCCTGCTGTTCCCCCTCTCCCGCTTGCGGGAGGGGGCTGGGGTGAGGGCGTTCGGAGTGGAGCGTTGCGCCAGCTTGCCCTCACCCTCCCCTCTCCCGCGGGCGGGAGAGGGGAAAGCACGCGTGCACGTTTCAGTGAGGCAGCGTAGATTCTCCGCATGCGCACGGTCCACGACTGGTTCGGCAGCTACAGCGCCGACCACCAGAACCCGACGAACCGCCTGATCCACTGGATCTGCGTGCCCGCGATCCTGTGGGCCGTCATCGCCGCCGTCTGGGTCGTGCCGGTGCCCTCGTCGATCGGCAAGCCCGGACTCTGGTGCGCGCTCATCATGGTCGGCGTGCTGAGCTTCTACTGGCGGCTCTCGCGCCCCCTCGGCGCCGCGATGATCGTGCTGTTCGTCGCGCTCGCGCTGCTGACGCATGTGCTGTACGGCGCGCTCGGCGCGACCGGCCTGCTCGAGCTTGCGGGCGCGGTGTTCGTGCTCGCGTGGATCGGACAGTTCTACGGCCACAGGCTCGAAGGCAGGCGGCCGTCGTTCTTCACCGATCTCGCCTACCTCCTGATCGGCCCCGCGTGGCTCGTCGGCAAGGTGATGCGCCGCTTCGGCATCGCGTACTGAATCGCGATCACTGCTGGTCGCGGATTTCCTCGATCCGGTCCACGCGTCCCGCGCGGATCGTGAACATCACGGTCTTGCCGTCGAGGCGATACTGCCAGCGCTCGCCGATGAAGCCTGCGGCGCGCGTCTCGATCGTCTCCTTGTAGACCGGCTCGCCGATCAGCGCGATCAGCTCGCTCGCGCTGTCGCCGATGTGGATCAGGCGCGAGCCGATGCGGTAGGTGTCGAATGCGTGCGCGAGTGTCGCGAACGCGACGAGCGTCAGCAGCAGCCAGCGAAGTCCCATGGTTCCTCCACTACTCGGCGGCGGTGCGCACTTCGATCGTCATCGCATGGAAATCGAGCGTGACGACGCTGTGCGCGAACAGCGCGTTGCCGACCGTCGCATCGAACAGGCCGTCCGGCTGGTGCACGGGATTCGTGCCCTCGCCGACGAAGTACAGCGTGCGCGCGCCGCCGAGCATGCCGCGCCCGCCGAAGCCGATGCTGTCGGAGCGACCGGCAAGCAGGTTCACCCCGCCGTCGGTGTACTTGAACAGCACGGGCTCGCCTTCCTTGCGCAGGCCGAGATTATCGAGCGCGGCGTCGTAGATCAGCAGCGTGCCCGTGAAAACGGTATCGATCTGCGCGCGCACGGGCTTGCCGTTGACCGAGAACGACGAGCCGACGACGACCGGCGGTCCCTGCGTGCCGAACGTGATGAGCTTCAGCGAGCCCGCTTCCGGCGGCTTCTCGCCGACGGGTGTCGCGATGACGTTCGAGACGCGCACGCGGTGATGCGGATAGTCGATCTCGAGCACGCGATCCTTGAAGAAGCCGTAAGTCAGCGAGCCGTCGACCGGCGGCTGGTACACGCCGAGCATCGCGCGATCGAACACGTAGAACGGCTCCGACCCCTGCACGTTGCCGAGCGCGACCTTGTGCTCGCCGCCGAGATAGATGCCGGGCACCTCGGCGCCGTTCCGCTGCGCGGGCTGCAGCGTCCAGCTCAATTGCTTGGCGACGTCGGCGATCAGCGTCGAGTGCGCGTTGCCGGTGTCGAGCATCAGCGTGCGCGGCGCGCCGTCGAGGCGCACTTCGAGGCAGATCAGGCCGTCGCAGTCACGGAACGGCAGCTCGGCGGCGAACGTCGTCGCCGCGCGCGCCTGCGGAACGCCGGCAAAGAGAGCGGCGGCGGCGATCAGGAATGGAAACGTGCGCATGGTGCCGGAGTTCAACAGCTCGACGCCGCTTTCGGCATGCGCGGGAAGTCATGCGGCGCGCCGCCCGATGGACGGCGCGCCGTAAAGATTCGTTTACTGCGGCGGACCCTGCAGCACGATCGAGGGATTCGCGATCTGCACCGCCGCGCCACCGGAGACGACCATGCTCGCCATTTCGCCCTGCATCTCGGCGGTCGCCGCCGGGAAGTCGGACGGATCGAGCAGCGAGCCGTGCTCGCCCTGCAGGAAGCGCACGGCGCCGCGGATGCCGTCGGCCGACAGCGTCGTCTGCGAGATCGGCGCCAGGCCATAGGCGGCGATCAGCGGCTCGGTGCCCGAGAGCGGCGCGCCGGGCACCGAGTTCGGAATCACCTGGTCGGGCGGCACGTCGCCGCCGCCGACGACTTCCTGCATGAGGATGTGCTTGCCGGCCGCGCTCGGAAGATTGAAGTTGATCGGATCGCCCGAGTCGACCGCGGTCTGCGCGGCAACCATGAACGCGTCGTAGGTCGGCGTGCCGGGTTCGACGCCGGCCGCGGCGAGTCCCGCGCGAATCCGCGGACCGAACGTCGGCGAGCCGTCGAGCAGGCGCGGGATGCCGCCGCCCGGAACGTTCAACACCGCGACGTTCACGTTCGGATCGAGCGACACGAACATCGTGCCGACGATGCTGCCGAGCGACTGGCCGACGAACGCGATGCGCGAACCGTCGAAATCGGCGCCCGCCGAGTAGTGCATCGACGGCACGGCGTGCGCGAGCTCGAAGAGATCCGCGACGCCCTGGCGCAGGTTGTCGCGCGAGGTCAGGAGGCTAGACAGGTTGATGAACCAGCTGCCCGAAGGATCGATCGTGCCGTCGGGTCCCGGCGCGCCGGTCGAGTTGTCCTGAAAATCGAGATCGAATGTGCGCTCCTTCGCACCGAGCGCCGCGAACGGCGTGTTGCCGATGTAGAACGGGTTCGCGGTGTCGGTGATGCCGTGCAGCGGCAGGTCGATCGCGACGACAGCGAAACCCTGCGCCGCCATCGTGCCGGCGATCGCGAACGCATCGGTGCGGTTGCGCGTGATGCCGTGCTCGTAGATCACGACCGGCCAGCCGGT
>Ga0126377_10004436_pt1 | contig 10216 bp, 10 predicted proteins | sample PanSoiMetPlot_22_FD_92647 | JGI IMG/M metagenome (GOLD analysis project Ga0126377, IMG submission 92647) | Tropical forest soil microbial communities from Panama - MetaG Plot_22 | ecosystem: Environmental > Terrestrial > Soil > Tropical forest > Bulk soil | place: Panama | collected 2016-02-17 | reverse complement strand
GTTTGCTTCAGCAAGTGCTTGATAGACGCCTGCCTGGTAGGAGCCGAGGGCGCCGCCACCCTGCAACACGAGGGCAACTCTTCCGAACTGAGGACGTTCTTCGACACAGTGGCGTTTGAGCCTGTTAGGCATGGACGTCTCATTTTTCTCAAAATGATCGCCTGATCTCCGAAGAACACGAAGACGCCAGCGGTCGTGTCATCCCCGATGGACCGGGTAGTTAGATTTCAGGTACCACTTCCGCGCGCCGGTATCGGCGTCATGGCGTAGACCCAACCAGTCCAGTGCCCCGCCGCCGGGCCTGCCTTGCCAAAACATCCAGAATGGGTTCCAGGTCGCCATTCGGGCCCCATGGCTGCCTGAGTTCCACTTTTCCTCAGTTGATTGAGATCCTTTGGTGTCACCTTTCGCTGAGATTCGTCTGCGGATCGCAGGTCGACTGTTCCATTCGGCGGCACGCACCGCGAGCAAAGCAGATCTTTTGCCATGCTCACAGAACAAACTATTGGATTGGTGCGCAAAACACAGACACCGAGTAGCTTATCTGCGGCTTGCCGGTCATTGGCGGGAACTCCACAGTGGTACGCCTGCCAAACCCGGAACACGTGTACTTTCACCACCGATGTAGAGGTTCTGGCCGTGCCATCGAGGCGCGAACGAAGCAATCGGTTCGAATCCTGATTTCAAGTGACACGTTCCCTGAGCAATCCCGTCGAGTCGACAGACGCCGGGCGCACTAAAGCGGGCCATGTGACGGTTGCTTCGGCTAAACCTCGTGGTGGCCTAGTGCACAAAAGCCGACCACGCAGCGCAGCAAGCTGCGCTGAACGCGATCAGAGAGCGAAACCTAAACAACCTGAATGTCCTAGTATCGAACACGTGACCACGCCTTGATCGGCTAGTCGCGCTACTACGACAGCTTCGCAAGACAAGCTAGCGAACACAGGAAAAGTGGCCCATCCAAAGGTCGCACCAATCAAGACCCCAAACGTCGTCCCTAAGGTCCCTCGATACGATAGGATGGCCCCGGGTTTCTCCTGCTTCAATTTCAGCAATACTCCGCATAGCTGTCTTTCTTCGTTCAGATCATTAACAGGCACAGGCGTTTTCCGTCATTTAGTAGGCACAGGGCGCCTGGACCCGCTGTGAAAATCTCGCGTGGCTTGGGTGCAGACCCCGGCGCGAGTAGCGATTCGAAAATCTAGAGGTGGCGCATGACCAGAAATTCCTGGTTTGGTCTGCTCGCTTTCGTCGTTGTCGCAATGGCGACAAGCGGACCCGCAGCAGCACAGCAACAGCAAAAGCCCAACATCCTGTTCATCATGGGCGATGACATCGGCTGGATGCAGCCGAGCATCGTCGTCTTCACTACCGACAATGGCGCCGAGACGGCCACCTTCCCGGAGGGCGGAATAACGCCATTCAAGGGCCAGAAGGGCGGGGCCTGGGAAGGCGGCTACCGTGTGTACCGTTGGTCGTGCGTTGGCCTGGCCATATCAAGCCCGGCACGGTGCATAACCAGCTGTTCGCGTCGCTCGATTGGGTGCCGACGCTGGTCGACATCGCCGGCGGGGCTAAGGGCGAGGACCTGAAGAAGCAGATCGAGGCGGGACAGTATCCGGGCATCGTCAAGACCACGCTCGACGGCTTCAACCAGCGCGACTACCTCGAAGGCAAGTCGTCGAAGTCGGCGCGCGACCACTTCTACTATTTCTCCGGCGCCACCCCGTCGGCGGTACGCTACAAGAACTGGAAGATGTACTACACGATGACGCAGCCTGGAGCGACCGGTTGGATCCTGCCGCTTATCCCGTTCCACTTCACCTTAGTGCAAAACATCAAGCGCGACCCATACGAGCAAGCCGTTGGTACCGATATGAAGTCGGGTACGGGCATGGGTGGTTCGCTCGGCGGTCCGGTCACCGCCTTCCTCTACGATTGGAATATGCTGCCCATCGGTCAGCAATTGTGGCTGAAGCACCTGACGACGTACGAAAAGTTCCCGCCGTTGCAAGCGGCGGAAAGCTACAACCTCAGTCAGGTGCTGGAGCAGGTGAAAGCCGCCCACAGCAGTCATGCCAGCGACTAGCTGTGTGAACTGAAAGACCTAAACAGCCAGCGGACGCCCTTGGCCGGGCGTCCGCAAGCGGGAGCTAGCGCCATGCTTTTACCGCTTGAAGGACGCCGCATCTATTACGACTTGACCGGACCCGAGGACGGCCCGGTCCTCTGTATGACCCACTCGCTGATGTCCGACAGCGGGATGTGGAGCGAGCAGATGCCGCCGCTGCTGCAGGCGGGATTTCGCGTGTTGCGCCTGGACATGCGAGGGCATGGCGGCAGTGATGCGGGTGCCGGCGACGACTACACGATGCAGGGGCTGGCGGACGATATGGCCGCCGCGCTCGAAGCACTCGGCCTGCCGCGCGTGCATTATATCGGTTTGTCTATCGGCGGGCAGGCCGGTCAGGCCTTTGCGATCGAGCACGGCGATAAGCTGATCTCGGTGATGTTTTGCGCTTGCGCACCGTCGAGCGGCACGGTCGGCGACGACACGGCGGTGTGGGACAGAGGCAGGAACACCGTCCGCAAAGCGAACTCGGTGAAACCGATCGCCGATGAGATTATGGAACACTTTCTTAGCGACGCAACCAAGCGTCGCAGGCCGGGTCGTTGGAAGCAGATCCGCGACACCGTCGCGGAAACGACACCGGCGGGGATGCTCGGCGGCTCGGCGGCGATCATGAATTACGACTTCACGGCCCAGCTCCCGTCGCTTCGGGTCCCGACATTGGCGGTCCGCGGTGCCGAGGATCCAGACGGCACGAAAAAAGCGATGCTCCGCCTCGCTGAATTGGTGCCGGGTGGCCGCCTTGAGGAGATCCCAAACGCCCACCACTTCTGCAATGTCGACCAGCCCGATACCTTCAACCGGATAATGTTGGGCTGGCTCGATGAACAGCGAAAACTGACCTGAGGGCGGCGGTCAAAAAGCCCGAGCAGAGGACGCCCAATTACATCGCCTCTGTAATGGCCACCTGGTCGAACGGGTCAGATGGCTCCTCTGGGCCCGGACCTCGACGGCGCCATCGGCGGCGGCATCATGACTTGGACGGTAGACGGTGTGCAAAAAATTGCTGTCGCCAGCGGCTTCACGTACATCGCGTGGCCAACGAAGATCGTTACCGACAAGGTCGTGGTGCTGGGCCTCGACAGTGCCTCCTCGAGCCAGTGAGGAGCTAAAGTCATGGAGTTCGATCCGGTTCTTCTGTCGCGCCTCCAGTTTGCATTCCTCATCAGCTTTCACATCGTCTTTCCGGCCTTCACGATCGGCTTAGCGGCATGGCTGGCCACCCTTGAGGGCGCGCGTCTCGCTACCGGCCATGCCATCTATCGGCGCGTCTTCGATTTCTGGCTCAAGGTCTTCGCCTTGTCTTTCGGCATGGGGGTCGTGACAGGCATCGTCATGGCGTTCCAGTTTGGCACCAATTGGAGCGAGCTGGCGAAGAAGGCCGGCTCGATCCAGGGGCCACTGCTGGGATACGAAACCTTTACCGCCTTTTTGTTGGAAGCAACCTTCTTCGGCGTCATGTTGTTCGGGCGCGAGCGCGTGTCGCCGCGCTTCTACCTCTTTGCCTGCTGCATGGTCTCGCTCGGGACCATGTTCTCGTCCTTTGGGATCCTCGCCAACAACAGCTGGATGCAGGTTCCGCTCGGCCACACGATTGTCGACGGCAAGATCATCCCCGAGGACTGGTGGGCCATCACGACCGGACCGATCATGCGCGTGCGCTGGCCGCATATGGTCCTCGCTGCCTTTCTGACGACCGGCATGTGCGTCGCGGCGACGGGCGCCTGGTACACGCTACGTGATGTTCATCGCGCGGAAGCGCGCGTGATGCTCCACTGGGGGCTCAGCCTGGTCGCGCTGCTCATTCCTATCCAACTCTTTTTTGGCCACTTGACCGGCCTCTATGTGCTCAAGCATCAACCGACGAAGTTTGTGGCCATCGAGGCGCGCTGGAAAACAGAGCAACCGGCAAGTGAAGTCCTGATCGCGATTCCCGACGAGGCACGGGAGCGTAACCTCTTTGCGATCGAGATTCCGAGGCTTGGCAGCTTCATCGCCTCCGGCAATTCGACGGCGCGCGAAATCGGACTTGATACCTTTCCGCCGCAGGATCGGCCGCCGGTGGTCATTCCCTTCTTCGGCTTCAGGATCATGGTAGGGATGGGACTGATCATGCTGGCGGTGTCGTGGCTCGGATGCTGGCTACGATTTCGGGGTCGGCTGGAGACGACACGCTGGTATCTTTGGGGAACCTTTTTCGCCTTCCCATCCGGCTTCATCGCCGTCCTCAGCGGCTGGTACACCGCCGAGGTCGGGCGTCAGCCATGGGTCGTGTACGGGCTGCTGCGCACCAGGGATGCGGTCACACCTTCGCTCACGACAGGCGACGTGGTTGTTTCGCTGGCCAGCTATGGGCTCGTCTACGCATTCATCTACTCCTTTGGCGTGCACTACATCTACAAACTTCTGCGGCAGGGGCCGACCGGCGAGGCAAAGGCAATTCCGGCGGCAACGGCAAGCCGGCCGATGGCGTACGCCGACTTGGCTGAGACCGCGACCGGCGGCGGACTTGGGAGCGGCAGGTGAGCGCCATGGACCCCAGCACTCTGGCATTGTTTTGGGCTGGCATTCTCGGCTGCGCGATCCTGCTCTATGTGATTCTGGACGGCTTCGATCTCGGCGTCGGGATGCTGTTCGGTACCACCCGCGACGAGGGGTATAGGGCCCAAATGATGGGCACCCTCGCTCCCTTCTGGGATGGGAACGAGACCTGGCTGGTGGTGATCGGGGCTGGGCTGTTCGCCGCCTTCCCCGATGCCTATGCCGTGCTGCTCAGCGCCTTTTATTTCCCCGTGTTGCTGATGCTGTTCGGCTTGATCTTCCGCGGTATCGCCTTTGAGTTCCGCTACCGAAGCGAGCGGATGCGGCCGGTCTGGGACTGGGGGTTCTTTCTTGGCTCTGTAGTGGTCGCGTTTGCCCAGGGTGCCGCAGTCGGCGCCATGATACGCGGTATTCCCGTGACGAACGGCCAGTATGTCGGCGGTCCGTTCGGCTGGCTGCACCCATTTGCAATTCTGACGGGGATCGGACTGGTGCTGGGCTACGCGCTGCTCGGTGCCGGATGGCTCGTGCTCAAGAGCAAAGGTGAGCTACGCGACTGGGCATACCGTCGCGTGACGTGGCTCGCGGTCGGCGTGCTGGCCGTCCTTTTCCTGGCGTTCACCGTGACGTTCGACTACAGCATTTTCGCGCGCAGTAATTTGTCCGCACGACCCTGGGGCCTCGTCTTCCCCATCATTGGCTTGTTCGCCCTGGTCGGCATTCTGGTGGGAGCGCGCAGCCAGCGCGATGGAGTGCCATTCGCAATGACAAGCCTGTTCTTTGTCGCGGCCTTCCTGAGCCTGGGGGTGATGTTCTGGCCCTACATGATCCCCTATTCCCTGACGGTCGCGAACGCAGCTGCACCGGACGTTTCGTTGCGGTTCTTGCTCTTTGGTGGCATCGTCGTCCTGCCGGTCATTGTGGCCTACACGATCGGCGTTTATTGGATTTTCCGCGGCAAAGTGGACAAGCACCGGGATCGACGAGGAACCAGCCGCGATTTCACTTTGGCGCGTGCGCCTGCTGAAGCCAGCACTCGAAAGTGAGCAACACCCTGTGTGCTTCGAAGCCTCGCGACGGGGCCGCGCCAAGTGAAACAGCTAACTAAGTGCCCCAACGTACTTGATGACTTGATGAGGTTCACGCGGTGCAGCACCGCGTGAGCTGCGTCGTCGTCATGTCTTCACCCATCAAAATTGGTCCTATGCCGGCGAAGGCAACCGCCCGGATGTAAATCAAATTTTCCTCCAACCATTCATTTCCTACACGACAAAAGATGCGTGGACGTACTCACTCAACACGGAGTCGACCTATGATTGGGCCCACCAATGGTCGGTGCCGATGAATTTCGAGATTGCTAAGCTCGTCAAATTTGGCTGTCAGCCTGTCCAATTCCAGGCCGGCGCGCGTTACTGGGTTGATCGTCCGGACACGGGTACGCATGACTTCGGCGCGCGGTTCAATGTGATCTTTCCATTCCCTACGTAGTTGCGCTCAGCTCAAGGCCCCCGACCCTTCAACACCTCACGTAAATCAGTGAGTGCCTCCTCGCGCCGACCGAGCGCCATTAAAATATTGCCACGCATCTGTAACAAAAAAGGTTCCTTGGGTTGAAGCTCAAGGGCGCGCTCTGCATCAACCAGCGCGCGTGAGGGATAACGGAGCGTCATATATACAAGGGCACGACCGATATAAGCGTTTGCATTTCGAGGGTCGATCTCAAGCTGGGCGTCGAAGTCTTGAATAGCGCGGTCGAAAAGACCCTTAGCCAGATAAGCTCTGCCGCGATTGCTAAAAGCGTGCGCATGTCGCGAGTTCATGGCGATCACTGCATCGTAATCCTTAATCGCGCGATCCGGATCGCCCTTGCCCAAGTAAGCGTTGCCGCGGTTGTTGTATGCATCTGGATGTTGCGCGTCGATCTCGATTTGCTGGTCGTAGTCCTCAATCGCACGGTCGAGTTCGCCCCTAAGGGCATAGGCACGACCCCGGTTGTTGTAGGCGTGTGCATGCCGCGGATCGATTTCGATTTGCTGGTCGTAGTCCTCAATCGCACGGTCGAGTTCGCCCATGGCGGCGTAAGCACGACCACGGCCATTGTAGGCATCCTCATGCCGCGGCGTGATCTTGATCTGCGCGTCATAGTCCTGGATAGCGTGCTCGACATCACCTTTTTTGTAGTAGGCATTCCCGCGCGCATTGTAAGCGCGGGGGTGTAGTGGTTCGATTTGGATCGCTCTGGACTCGTCCGCAATCGCCCGATCGATCTCAGCCACATTGGCGAAATGGACCCCACGGTTATAAAGGGCAGTGGCGAGACTGAGATCCCCCAGAATCCCAGCATCGATGAGGCGAGTACAAGCTGCAATGGCGGCCACAGGGTTGCGGCCGTCGTTACAAGCCTGCCAATCCCCGTCTGCTTGGGCGAAGACTGCGCCGTTACCAATGGTCAAGCTGATAACGAAAACTAACATCCTCAGCATCGGATCAGCGTCCCACGCAGGATTTGCAGCAGCATTTCCCTTGATTGAAAACGTGCCGCCAAACCGCTCTAAGCCCCTCAATGTGCGATCTCTCGTTGGGCGGGCGACATGCAAGTCGGTCGACTAAAATCCCCACGAGGCGTCAAAAGCCCAGCGCAACCCAGTGTGCTCTTGTGCTTGGGCCGCGAATCAACATAGCTGCAACTACATGTAGGGGCACACAATACGGTTAGGAGCCAGCGTATAATCCACTTCTATTTGGGCCCCTCACTCCGCTACTCAGCCAACGTGAGGCCCTGATGAATCGCAGAGCTAGCGTGCTATTCCCAATGCGGTGGTCGCCGGCTATGAGCAAGAGACTCGCATTGGCGTTTCTGATAACCACCGCTTTGACTTCCTCGCACAATAGTGCCGTCGCCGACGAAGGTGGTGTCAGCTTTTATATACCGGGGTTCTTTGGCAGCTTAGCCGCAACGCCTTTGCAACCTGGTTGGTCAGTCGGAACCTTCTACTATCACACCTCCGTGGACGCCGGCGGAGACGTTGCCTTCGCGCGGCAAGTCGCGCGCGGGAACCTTCAGGCAAATTTTACCGGCAACCTCAACGCTGTCCTAAATGCTGACGCAGACATCGGCTTCCTTTTCCCGAGCTATACCTTTGCCCAGAAGGTTTTCGGTGGGCAACTGAACGTTGGTGCAGCTGTGGCCTACGGCCACGCAATTGGTTCGGTCGACGCAACGCTAACAGGCGCATTGGGTCCCCTAGGTTTCACGATATCGCGCGGCGCCAGCGACTCTGTGACTGGCTTTGGGGACATCCCACTTCTAGCCGATCTGCGCTGGAACCAGGGTGTGCACAATTACATGACCTATCTCCTGACGGCTTTGCCAGTCGGCAACTACGAGGCCAGGCGTCTCGCCAATCTGGGCATTGGGCACTCAGGGGTGGATAGCGGCTTCGGCTACACCTACTTGGATCCGAAATCCGGCAACGAATTTTCAGCTGTTCTCGGCTTCACCTATAATTTTGAGAACGACCACACCGACTACCAGAACGGTGTTGACATGCATTTGGATTGGGGTGCTTCTAAATTCGTGACCAAGCAGTGGCAAGTGGGCCTGGTCGGCTACATCTACCAACAGATATCCGGTGACCGTGGATCTGGTGATCGGGTCGGCAGTTTCGAGTCGCGCGTGATTGGGGTTGGGCCGCAGCTTGGCTATGTTTTTCCGATCGACGACAAGTATCAAGGCTACCTGAACCTCAAGGGTTACAAGGAGTTTGATGCGGACCACCGCGCGGAGGGCTGGAACGCATGGCTCACATTCTCGATCTCACCGGCTCCGCCCAAACAGCCATAGAGCGCCGCGTAGTTCATCGTCATCGCCCATAGGCATCGTGCTTGCCTTACTTCCCATCGATTGAACTATTCAGCGGAGCCTGCAGCAGCTGACGATTGTTGCGTCCAACGGCAACTAGCCAAGGCTTCGGTCTAAATGCCGAACTGCCGCAGACCAGTAAGCGCAAACTGAACCCCCATCGAAATGACGATCAACCCCATGAAACGCGTAGCCGCGTCTCGCGCAAATCCACCTCCGGTGGATTGATGGACGACGCGGGCAACGACGACCATGGCTAGCCACGTAAGAGCACTTGCCACCACGACCGCCACCAGGGCCGTGACTGGAAATCCCAATCTCGTGTTGGCGGCAGATAGTGTAATCACCCCGGTGATCGTCCCTGGGCTTGCTGCAAACAAGATCAAGGGCGTCAGAGACGCGCCCGTTCCCGAAGGCCCACTGGGTGCTGATGATCCATGACCGCTGAGCATGGAAAAGCCCATCCATGCCAGGATGCCACCTCCCGCCACCATAAATGCGTCGAGGGACACACCGAACAAATGTAGCAAATGTGTTCCGATGAGCGCGGCACCGCTAAGAATTATCACCACGGCCAAAGTCACCTTTATCGCGTCCCCACGCCGTTCGAGGGTAGAGCGTTCCGCTTCAATGCGCGCAAACATCGCGCCGCAGATGAGAGGGTTCACCAGCGACAACACCGTGACGATTGCCTGTAGCTGTTGTTGCATTCTGTGACTATCCCGCGGAGTCCTGCTTACATCGGGCTATCCCGTCAGTGCCTCTCGCTTCAGGCATTCAAGGCAATTCGTCGACAATGCAGTTATGCCTTCCCGCAACCCCGGGCAACCACGTCGCCAAACCTCGCGAGTCCGTTGAGGGTCGACACTGTCCAAAAAGGGTTCACGCGGGTGGTGCCGTCTGCACCAGTGAGGAAAGCGTTCCTAGATCACTGCCTGGAGTGCAACTACGATTCTCCAACTACGGGAGACCGGAACCAGATTCTCTCCGTTCACATATTATCGGCTATAAGATCGACTTTTCCGACAGTATCGGTCAAGCCCGGTCACTGCGGCCGGATCCTAGCGGCGCCTGGCGCGTCAGATTGAGCCGCCATATTCCGGACTCGGCCACGGTGAGCGCGGATGATCTCTGCGTGCCATTAACCCATGTGCGACCACGCCCAGTTACTGCTGAACCATAGGATTTTGCTCGCTCCCTTGCCAATTGGGCCAACGATATGGTTGCGTCCAGCTTATCGGCGTGCAGTGAATTCGGCTGAGGTCGAGAGCTTAGCTATGGCTGGTGAGCAAATCGAACGCCGACTTGTGGCAATCCTGATGGCGGATGTAGCCGGTTACAGCCGCCTGATAGGGATCGACGATGAAGGCACGCTCGCTCAGCTGAACGTCCATCATGCTGAGCTCATTGAGCCCAAGATTAAAGAATACCGCGGTCGGACCGTAAGAACGACTGGTGACGGCTTGCTGGTCCTGTTCGTCAGTGCTGTGGACGCATTGCGTTGTGCCGTGGAGATCCAACGGGCAATGGCCCAGCGGAATGCGCACGTGCCCTCTGATCGGCGGATCGAATTCAGGATGGGCGTCAACGTTGGCGATATCGTAGAGGGCGCCAGCATCCATGGCGACGGAATAAATGTGGCCGCTCGGTTAGAGGCGTTGGCGGAAGCCGGCGGTATTTGC
>Ga0126377_10004435_pt1 | contig 10216 bp, 6 predicted proteins | sample PanSoiMetPlot_22_FD_92647 | JGI IMG/M metagenome (GOLD analysis project Ga0126377, IMG submission 92647) | Tropical forest soil microbial communities from Panama - MetaG Plot_22 | ecosystem: Environmental > Terrestrial > Soil > Tropical forest > Bulk soil | place: Panama | collected 2016-02-17 | reverse complement strand
CGCGGCGGCGTCGGCGGCCGACGCGAGGGCGGGATCCGCGGCTTCCGGGAATGCGAGCGGCAGATCGTGCGCGAGAAGATACGACGCGCCGCGGAACATCACGATCGATCGCTCGACGAACACGCGAGGCGGCTTTTGAATGTTGTCGCGAGCGGACTGCAGCAGCCGCGGCACCTCCGTCAGCTTGCTCGCAGCCTGCTGCATCCTCGTCGCCGCCGGCGACGACTCCATGGTCATCAGGTTGTGAACGCCATCGGAGATGGCCGACGCGTAAATCATCGGATTGCGCGTCCACGTCCTGACGGTGTCGAGGTCCAGCAGCCAGCCGTCGATGATGCCCTGCAGGATGCGTCGATCGACACGCTCGTCGGCCGAGAGCGGCGCCGGGTCGAACGCGTCGAGCTTGCCCCGGATGGATCGGAGCCACTCGACTTCCGACGCGATTGCGGCCGCCGAGAAATCCTCGAGCAGCCCATCGTGCGCGTGCAGCCCGTTGCCCGCCGCGATCGACGGGTGCCGCCGCGCGAACTGGTCGAGATAGTCGTCGACGAGCGCACCGAATCCGGAGCGCGGCCGACCCGCGGGTGCGCTCGGTTCCTTTGCGCAGCCGCCAGCGACGAGCGACGACAGCAGGCCAAGCACGAGGACAGGACGCGATGAAAACGGTTGTGCCATGAAAGTGGCATCACACTACCACGCGGCGCTGGATCGTCATTTCGCGCAAACGACCTGTCGAACTTACCGGCCGCAGGTGTGACAAAAGCGTGGCAACAGACGATGTGATACCTTGGGAAGTCGAAGACTTCCGAATGTTTCGAACTGTATGCTTCAGTCTTGCCCTGACGCTTCTCGTGTCCGTGCCGATCCTGGCGCAGGGTGAGAACGACGACGATACCGACAAGGCTGCCGCATCCGCGGGATCACCGCCTCCTTTCGCCACCACGGATATCGGCGACATCTGGCATTGGGTCCGTCACCGGAACCAGGAGCAGCGCGAGCAGGCGCTGGGCCGCCGATTCGTCGTCATTGCCCCGACGATCGGGTCGAAGCCGACGACGGGCCTGACCGCCGGCTTCAACAGCAACATGGCATTCTTCGCCGGCGACCAGGCGTCGACGCACATTTCGACGATGTCGGGCGGCTTCCGCGTCTCACAGAAACAGCAGGTGCTTTCCGGCGTGCGCTATTCGGTGTTCACCGCGAACGACCGGTGGTTCCTGCAGGGCGACAATCGCTTCTCGTGGACGTCGCAGAACACCTTCGCGCTCGGCACCGACGCCGGAGCCATCGGCGCGACGAACCTGAAGTACAACTTCTTCCGTGTTGGCGAAACGACGTATCGCAGCGTCCATCGCGGCCTGTTCGTGGGCGGAGGGTTGATCGTCAACGTCCATGACGACGTCCGCCCCGGCGACGGCGCGCAGGCGGCATACGATCAGTCCGCGTACCTGAAGTACAGCGAGGAGCACGGATTCTCGGCCGAAGGCCAGACGTCGAGCGGCGCGAACTTCGCCGTGCTCTACGACACGCGCGACAACGCCATCAACGCGCAAAAAGGCTGGTTCGCGAACGTCGCGCTCCGGACGTACTTCGATGGCTTCCTTGGCGGCGATTCGACCTGGCAGCAACTGTTCCTCGACGTGCGCACCTACCGCAAGCTCACAGCCAACGGCCGGCATCGCCTGGCCTTCTGGGCGATGAGCGATCTCGTGCTGAGCGGCTCGGCCCCGTACTTCGACCTGCCTTCGACCGGCAGCGACGGCCGCTCCGCCCGCGGATACGGCGACGGCCGCTACCGGGGCGAACGGCTGGTCTACGGGGAGGTCGAGTACCGCGGAGCCGTCACGCCGAGCGGCCTCGTGGGCGTGGTGCTCTTCGCGAATACGACGAGCATCGGAAGCATCGAAACCGGGACACGCCTGTTCGAGTCGTGGGCGCCGGCCGGCGGGTTCGGGTTCCGCGTCCTGCTGAACAAGCGGTCCCGCACGAACCTGGCGACCGATTACGGGTGGGGCAAGGCCGGATCGAGCGGGTTCTACCTCGGCATCCAGGAAGCGTTCTAAAATCAGCACGCACAGACGCGTTCCCATGGAACGCGAAGGCTTAGCGAGCGCGAGGCTTTAGCCGAGCGATCATTACGTGAGGTGATCATGCGTGATCGGATCCCGTCGCGCTTCTTCGTTTCCGCCGCAGCCGCGGCCCTCTTCTGCTCGGCCGCTGTCGTCGCGCAACAACCGGCACCCGCGTCGCAGGACAAGAAACCGGCGGCGGCCGGGGGCATCCCGCGAACATCGGACGGCAAGCCCGATCTGCAGGGTACCTACGATCTCGGCACGATCACGCCCATGGAACGGGCCGCAGGGACGCCACTCGTCCTGACGCCGGAGCAAGCGAAGAAGCAGGAACAGGCCGTCGCGGCCCGGAACGCACAGGGCGACGCGCCGGTTGCGGCGGATCGCGCAGCGCCGCCCAAAGGCGGCGACGGTTCACCCGGGCCGTACGGGAATGTCGGCGGCTACAACAATTTCTGGCTCGATCCCGGGTCCCGATTCACCGTGATCGACGGGCAGGCGCGGGCATCGCTCCTCATCGACCCGCCGGACGGCCGCGTGCCGCCGATGCGCGCGGACGCGAGGGCGCGGAACGCCGCCAGGCGCGACGCGTACACGTCCGACCAGCGAGTGAACGAAGACGATCCCGGCTTCGAAGGGCCGGATGCGTACAACGATCCGGAGCAGCGCCCGCTCGGCGAGCGCTGTCTCATCGGCTTCAGCTCGACGTCGGGCCCGCCGATTCTCCCGACCTACTTCTACAACAACCTCCACCAGATCGTGCAGACGCCGACGCAGGTCATGATCCTCACGGAGATGGTCCACGATGCGCGCGTCATCCGGATGAACGACAGGCACCTGCCGTCGAACATCCGCAAGTGGCTGGGCGATTCGATCGGGCACTGGGAGGGCGACACCCTCGTCGTGGACACGACGAACTTCACGAGCAAGACGCGCTTCCGCGGATCCTCGGAAAACCTGCACGTCGTCGAGCGGTTCACGCGTCTGGATGCGAAGACCCTGCGCTACCAGTTCACGATCGAGGATGCGGCAACCTGGGATCGGGCGTGGACTGGTGAATACGCATGGCCCGCGACGCCCGAGCGGGTTTACGAGTACGCGTGCCACGAGGGCAACTACGCGCTCGGGAACATCCTGCGCGGCGCGCGCCTGAAGGAAAAGGACGAAGCGACGAAGACGAAGGAGCCGCGCTAGACCGGAGCGCCGCTACTTCTTCTTCTTGACTGCGGCTTCTGCGGCGGGCTGAATGTCCGACCGCCACCACGCGTCGGAATTGACGCGCTGCGCCTGGTTCACGCCCACGACAATCTGATCGCTTGCTTCGATCGCCGACCCGTCCAGGACCAGCGTCGAGTATTTCGTCCCGTGGGGATCCAGCGTCCGTCGTCCGGGCGCGGTCTGCCTCGCCTTCAGTGTCCCTTCCGCGTTGAAGATGAACGCGATCACCGTGAACTGATCGAGCGCGTCATCCGTAACATTCGTGGCCGAGTACAAGAGGACTGGCGGGCCTTCGGCCCCGCTCAGGACCATCGCGCGATCCAGTCGCACGGGAGAATCCGTCGCCTGCACGGTTGCCGCGGCCTTCTCCGCCGGGAGTGCTGCCAACACAATCGTAAGAAGAGCGGACGCGAAAATCATGTCCGCAGAGTACCGCATCGCTGCCGCTTTGCACAGTGGCACATCTGTTCTGGATGACAGGTGGTGCGATTCCGTGAACTGAAGTGGACCAAAACGCCTGAGGTTCCCGCGTCATCCAGTACCGTGGCAAAAGTCGAATCCCTTGGCGGCGGCCTCATTCCCGTAGCGCTGGTCGCGGGCGTTCTTTCCGGCGCAGTCTTCAGGACGAGCACTCCGCAGGATCCACCAAAGCCGGCGCCGCGGCCGGCTGCGGCCGCCGGCACGAACGAGTCGGACTCCCCTCTGCCCGCACCACGTCTGTCCGACCTGCGTCCCGTCATGGAGCTTCTGGGCCAGGCGTTAGGCGACTCGGTCCAGCCGGACGGCCAGGAGCATGCCGGCGCCGCTTACAAGATCGAAGTGGAGGCGCCAGGCAACGCGAGCACGAGTGAGTTGATGCCAGAGCGTCAGCGTCTGAAGCAGTTCCTCGACGCCGGCAAATCCCAGTCCGCCATGGCGGCGGAGACGCCGGATTCGACGCGCGACAAGTATCTGCATGCGGAATTTGAGCCCGCAGCGCGACTGCACAAGCTGCGTTCGAAGACTGCGGACCGCCTCTTCGACGACTTTCGCGACGCAGCGCTGCTGCGCAAGCTGCAAGCCGACTTGCGACCGGATGGCAAGCTGACCTTCGACGTTCGCTTCCTCGTTGCGACAGTGCCCGACTACGTCGACTCGAACAGCGGCTGGGTGGCAGACGAAGTCATCGGGGCAATTCAGGCCGCGATGGGCAGAGCGGAGTTCCTTCTGGATCGATTCCGCCTGATCGACTGGTCCCGCGCGGATCCGGCACACGCCGACGGCGTCATCAACGACAGCCGATTGCACGAGCGTCAACCCGGTGCTCTGATTTTCCGGAAGGTCGACTCTGGTCGTCGAATCATCACGCTCGAAGTCGTTCTGTTGGTGCTCGAAACACCGACGGGCGGCGTCCATCGTGCGGCGCTCAGAAACGCCTTGCACTTCGTGCACCTCTGGCAGACGACGGTAGACCCGGACACGAAGCCCACGGTCAAGATCGTCGCGCCCATTTTCTCGGGTTCCGTCATGTCGCTGGCGCTGGAGCTTCGCAAGTGGGAAGGGCCGCCGGAAAGCATCGCCCTGGTTTCCGGATCGGCCATGGCGGATGAAAATCCCGGCATCGTCCGGGCGTTCACCTGCGGCGTTGATTTCAGGGCCGCCGTACAACCGACGTCGCTGCTCATGAAAGCGCTCAAGGAATCGCTGGGCCGGATGAACCCCGCGTGGGGGGAGGGACACGGCGTGGCGCTTCTCGTCGAAGGCAACACGTCGTTTGGAAACAGCGCGAACCCGGCGCGTGGTTCTTCAAACTCTTCCTCTGGGCCTCCTCCGTGTCCGCTCGACGACGTCCCGTCACCTCGGCTCGCGGGCGAGCGGTTCGACACCGACTTCGTCTACCCGTTTCCGTTGCACGTCGCACAACTCCGCAACGACTCGCAGACCCAGCCGACGCCGACGGTGTCGCTGCTGCCCACGCCCATCGTTCCGCTCAATTTCCGTGAATCCACGCCGCCGTCTGATCAGCTGCCAGCACTGCGGCCGCAGCTGACGTCGCCGGTCGCGGAAGCGACCGTCAGCGCCATCCTCGACAACATCCGTCACGAAAACGTGTCCGCCGTCGGCATCGTCGCAACAGACGCCCGCGACGTGCTCTTCCTCGCGCGCGAAATCAAGAGAGGCGCACCCGACGTTCAGTTGTTCCTCGCGAGCAGCTACCTCCTGTACCTCCATCCTCAATACATCCCGTATATGCGTGGCGCAATCGCGGCCTCGCCATACCCGCTCACGTTGAACGCGCGGGATGCGAACCGTTCGCAGCGAGGCCGTCAGCCGTTCCAGAGTCACATCTCCGAGGGTGTCTTCAACGCAACGCTCATGCAACTCGGCGCCCACGACAAACTCGTGGACTACTGCGACCCTGCCGCCAAAGCGAACGAGTCGAACAAAGCCTCGTGTGTGCCGCCGGTTTGGGTATCTGTCATCGGCGACGATGGCTATTGGCCTATCAATCGACGCACGGAATCCGCCGACTTCGTGCCGGTGATCACCGGCCCCGCGCCGGCGCACCATCAGATTCCGATGACGTCAGCTGCGGGACTGGCAGCGTACGCGTTGCTGATGGTCGTCGTGTTCCTGTTCGCATCGGCCATCTGGTTGCTGTGGCCCCAGGCGCCTGGTCAACGGCATTTCCGCGATTCGTACGCCCGGGTCCTGGCGCCGCCGGTCTCCTTCAGGTCGACCGGTTTCATGCATGGGTTCATGCTCCTCGTCGCCACGGCTTGTCTGGCGTGCGTTAGTGCCTGGTTCGCGGCGGTCCTCGTCGTTCAACGCGCGGCGCAGTCCGGAAAGCTCGAAGGCGGCGAGCACCCACCGATTGCGGCGATCGTGTGGACGGTGTTCGCCATCGTCATGGCTCCTGGCGTCGCCCTGGCATGGCAATCGTTCCGGGCCGACGCAACGAGCGGGCTTCCGCGCCCGGACGGTCCCCAGGCGCCGCGGCCGTGGCGCGGCAACATCGTCATCCTCTGCTCGGTTGGGCTGATGGTTGCGACTGTCGCCGGCTTCGTCGCTTTCATCCTCGACACGATTCAGATCACCGATGTCGCGACCACGGGGTACTCGATCGAGCGCATCGTCGCGGGCGGCATCGTTTCGCCGGCGCCGATCACCATCTGCCTGTTCGGTGCGCTCCTTGCCGGAGCGCTCGCTGGACTGCGCAGGCTGTCGATGGTGGGAAACGGGTACACGGCCCTCGCGGACAACTCGCCGGCCTTCAGGCTTCTGGCTGGCATGTCGCCGGAATGCGCCGGCGCCGCATTCAGTGCGAAGCCGGACTCGACAGAGCCCGCAAGCCGGGACCTCCGCCATTTTGCCGCGCTGCTGGACATGCCGGTCCAGAACCTGCGCCTCCCCTATCTCGTGGCGATTCTTGCCGCGATCGGTGTCTTTGTCGTGACGGCCGGGCGGGTTTCCACGGTCGACGGACGGGCGTTTTCGTTCTTCGTGTCCGCCGCTTCGCTCTCGATTCTCGTCACAGCACTTCTGCTCGTCTTGCAGTCCGTCGCCACCTGGAGCGAGTTGAAGCCGAAGCTCTCTCGACTGGCGAGGAAGCGGCTCGACCGCGCGCTGTCGTCGGTCGGCGACGTCATTCGGTGGGATCTCTCGATCGTGTCGCCGAGACTCAGCGAGCTCATGCCTCTGGTGTCACGGGCCGAGCGCCTCCGCGGCGCCATGCTGGGCATCGCCACCGCCCACCTGCAGCGAAGCTTCGCCCATGGCGTGCCGAATCGGCGAGCGCCGCAGGACACAGCGCTGCTCCAGTGGTACGAGTCGAGCCTGGGAGTGAGACCGAACGATCTGATGAAGCTCTCGAAGAACCTTTTCGACGAGCCCAAGGTAGACGTTGAACTGCGTGACGAGATACTGGACCACAAGGCTTCGCCGCTGCTTCAGAGCCGGACGTGGTTCAGGCTCTGGCGGATCTCGGACCTCCTGGTGACCGCGCTCGAACAGGTGTACTGGAAGCGCTGCGGCGGCGCGCCATGCGAGGGGACACCGGACGCCGAAGCGTCGACGGCAAAGCCGCAGACGACCGACCACAGGCGCGATGCGAGCCAGTTGACGATCGACCGCTGGTTCAGCGACTGCGAGGAATTCATCGCGTTGCAGTACGCGTTTCTGCTGCGCGACGTTCTGGCGCGAATCATGTCGTCGCTGTTCGCCGCCATGGTGTGCCTGACGCTGCTCACGGCGGCGCACCTGTTCTATTTGTTTCAGGGACGCTCGTCGCTCCTGACCGTGGATCTCGTCGCGATTGGGATTGCCGCCGTCGCGGCAATTCAGATCGTTGTCGGGATGGAACGGGACACGGTGCTGAGCCTGCTTCGTTCCAGCAATCCCGGCCGAATCGATTTCAACTGGGACTTCATCAAGCGAGTCGCGGTTTACGGAGTGCTCCCGTTGCTCGCCGTGATTGGATCGCTGTTCCCAGAAATCGGCGATTCGTTCTTCGGGTGGCTGGAACCGATTCGGAAGCTCGCGTCATTCTGACGCCCGCGACTACTTGAATCCCGCTTCGAGGTCCTGATAGGAAAAGCCGAAGTTCGTGATTGCGCGCTCGAACGGCTCGCCGTCGCCGAGGCGGTGCAGCAGTCGGATCCAGCCGAAGCCGGGACGGTCGGCCATCACGCTGACCGCGAGCAGGCTCTCGTCGTAGGCGACGCGCGCCGTCCCCGAATTCATCCCGCCGAATCCGCCCTCGAGCATCTTGAGCGGGATCGACTGTCCCAGGGCCTTCATGCGGCGCCGCGCCCCGTCGGCGCTGGTGCCGTCGAAGTACTGCGCGAGGCCCTCGTTCAGCCAGTGCGGCACGCCGCGCGCGGCGATGCCTGCGACGACGGCGTGCGAGAGCTCGTGGACGAGGACCTGCTCGAAGCGCTGCTCGTCCTGCTCGGCGCCCGCCACCGGGATCCGGATGCGGCCGTCGTACTGGCCGCCTGACCAGACCGGCGCGTGCGTCACATCGCGGAACTGCCGCTCGGTATAGAGCACCGCGACGATCGTGTTCGGCGGGTATTCGCCCAGGGTGCTCCCGATGCGGTAGAACGCAGAGCTCAGCGTCCGGCTGGCTGTCGATGCCAGCGTCTCGTTCGCGCGGCCTTCGAACATCACCCTGAAGCGCTCGTAGCGGCGGTCCGAGAAGGCTGCGTGCGTGGACGAGTCACGCTTCCATGCGTCCAGCTGCTTCGTGAGCGTCGCGTTGCCCGGCTGGTACGTCAGCGCCTTCTCGTAGGTTTTGATCGCGAGGTCGGCATTGCCTTCGTCGTACGCGATCTTCCCCAGCAGGATGGATGCGGGCGTCAGCGACGGCTTGAGATCGAGCGCACGTTCGAGCCACGCCAGCGCCTCGGTCTGCCTGCCCTGCGCATGCGCGACCGCACCGGCGCCGAACAGGATGACGGGATCGTCTGGCGCCAGTTCCAGCGCCTCCCTGAAATTCGCGGCGGCCCGGATCACGTTGCCCGCGCGCAGGTTCTTCCAGCCTGCCTCATTCAGCTCCGCCACGGAGGACTGGGCATGAACGGCGGCCCAGCACACAAGGACGGCCGTCGTCGTCGCCAACGCCTGACGCGTGCTCATGGGCGCCGATGTTGGCAAGTCGCGTACCTTGCGGTGAGCGTTGCCGCAAGGGCGAGTGGCGCGACGCCAATGACGTTTTTGAAGGCGCAGGGACGGTTTCGTGAGTGCGTAAGCGTCGAGGTACGAAGTGCTTGCCACGAAGACGCGAAGAGGAATCTAGGTTTCTTCGTGCCTTCGAGTCTTCGTGGGATCTACTTGACGCTGACCTTGACGAGCGCCGTCGTCCAGCAGCAGCCGAAGCCCTGGCCGCCGTCGCCGGACAGGTCGTTCGCGGTGACGTGAAGCACGTAGTCGCCCGCCTGATCGAACGTGACCTTGGTGACAGCCTTCCCTTTGAACGCGCCTTCAGACGCGTCGGGCTGCGCATCGACGCTCGGCCGCGCCTTGTCGACCGTCACCTTGCCAGGCCCGCGATACTTCGACACGAGCATCGTGACCGGCGGACGTTTCGACGACAGCGGCGCGTTGGTGCCGCTCGTGTACTTCATGTCGTCGGCTGCCCAGACCGTCAGCTCCATCGGCGTGCCAACCGTCGCCGTCCGGTCCGGCGCGCCCGTCAGCGACGCGAGCGGGCCCTGCGTGGTCTTGCCGTTCGGATCGAACTTGATCGCCGGCGGCGTGTTGCCGACCGCGATCTCCTTGAACGGGCTCATCACGTAGTCGTTATGAAGCCGGAATGGAATGGTGATGGTGTCGCCGTTGGAGACGATGGTCCAGGTGAGGCTGTCCGTCGGCTTGAATTCCTTCGGCGCCTGCAGGACGAACATGCCCCATTGCCGGCCCGTCAGGAAATGCGTGGGCTGGCCCAGGTCTGGTCCGCCGGGCTCGATCCGGTTGTTCTGACCGATCGGGATGTCCATTTCCTGGCGTGAATTGCGGTTGTAGTAGCCGACGAGGAACGCGCGGCTGCCGTCGGGGTTGTAGAACCACCCTTCGTAGGCGGGCGTGATGCTGTCGCCGAAGCCGCGGCGCGGTTCGGGAAGCTGCGACAGCTGCGCGGACAAAGAAATGCCGCCGGCGATCGCGCCGGCGGCAAGAAGGAACCCGAAACGGTTCACTGTTGTCTCTCGTTGTCCGTGGTGGCCTTCGGCATCTTGGCCTTGCGTTCGGCCTGCAGCGCCTTGAACTCCTGATCGTTGAAGTACACGACGTTCATCCAGGCATGGGCCATCTCGTCAACGGTGCGGTCGCCGTAGCCGACCCACTGATCCGGATCGGGATTGTTCTTGTTGGCCTTCGTGTTGTCGTACCACGCCGTGACGTGGATGACCGTGCCCTTCGGCAGGAGCGGCGCCGCGTCGTCGTCG
>Ga0126377_10004434_pt1 | contig 10218 bp, 16 predicted proteins | sample PanSoiMetPlot_22_FD_92647 | JGI IMG/M metagenome (GOLD analysis project Ga0126377, IMG submission 92647) | Tropical forest soil microbial communities from Panama - MetaG Plot_22 | ecosystem: Environmental > Terrestrial > Soil > Tropical forest > Bulk soil | place: Panama | collected 2016-02-17 | reverse complement strand
GTTGCACAGCACTTCGCCGCCGACGCCCGCCTTCCGTGCGGCGCGACCGGTCATCACGCCGCGCGATGTCGTCAGGATGCTCGTGCCGAGTCCGCCGAGCACCTGAGGCACATCCTCGACCCCGAGGTAGACGCGGCGACCCGGGCGGCTGATGCGCGCCAGACCCGTGATCACCTTCTCGCCCCGCGGGCCGTACTTCAGAAACAGGCGAATCACCTGTCGCGGCTGCCGGCCCTGTTTCTCCGACGGCTCCTCGACGATCCTGAAGCCCTGGATATAGCCTTCATCCTGAAGGATCCGGGCAATCTCGGCCTTCAGCTTGCTGGCCGGCATGTCCACGCGCGCGTGCTTGGCCGAGACCGCGTTCCGAAGACGGGCGAGCATGTCCGAAATGGGATCTGTCATATCTCTCTTCCTACCAGGAGCTCTTGATCACACCCGTCACGCCGCCGTCGAGCGCCAGCTTGCGGAAGCACAGACGGCACATATCGAACTTGCGCATGAACGCGCGCGGCCGCCCGCACAACTTGCAGCGATTGCGGTGGCGGATCTTGTACTTCAGCGGCTTTGCTTCTTTCGCAACTTTCGCCGTAGTGGCCATATCTCTCTCAATCCTCACAAGGCCTCTGGGCTCAGGCCCCAGGCCTCAGGGCTGGGCTAGGCATCAGGCTGAGGCCTGAGGCCTGGGCCCTGGGGCCTCAGTTTGTTCTGAACGGCATCCCCATCAACTGGAGGAGCTTCCTCGCTTCTTCATCGGTCCTCGCCGTCGTGACGACCGACACATTCATGCCGCGCGCCTTGTCGACCTTCATGTAGTCGATCTCGGGAAAGAGCAACTGGTCCCGCAAGCCGAGCGTGAAGTTGCCGCGGCCGTCGAACCCCTTCGGCGAGACGCCTCGAAAGTCGCGCACGCGCGGCAGCGCGATGCTGATCAATCGATCGAGGAACTCGTACATCCGTTCCCCTCGCAGCGTGACCATGGCGCCGACCGGCATGCCCTGGCGCAGCTTGAACTGGGCGATCGACTTGGTCGCGCGGCGCACCACCGCCTTCTGGCCGGTGATGCGCGACACTTCATCGGCGCCGGTGTCGGCGATCTTCGCGTTCGACGTCGCCTCGCCGAGGCCCATGTTGACGACGATCTTCGTGATCTTCGGGATCGCCATCACGTTCTTGTAGCCGAACTCTTTCCTGAGCGCCGGGGCGACGTCCTTCGAGTACCGATCCTTGAGGCGGCTCATTTGTCGACCACTCCCTCGCACTTGCGGCAGATCCGCACCTTGCGATCGCCTTGAATCTGATGGCCAATCCGCGTCACCTTGCCGCAGTCCGGGCACACCAGCTGCACGTTGCTTGCGTGCAGCGCGCCCTCGCGCTCGACGATCCCGCCCTTGATGTTGCGCTGCGGGTTCGCACGGGTGTGGCGCTTGATCATGTTCACGCCTTCGACGATGAGGCGGTTGGTCGTAGGAATGACCTTCAGCACGCGGCCGCGCTTGCCGCTGTACTTGCCCGTCGTGATGATGACGGTGTCGTTCTTCCGAATCGGTGTTTGCAGTCTCGACATCGTTCTGTTCCCGCTTAGAGCACCTCTGGCGCGAGCGAGATGATCTTCATGAATCGCCGCTCCCGCAGTTCGCGCGCCACCGGTCCGAACACGCGTGTGCCGATCGGCTCGTGCTGATCGTTGATGAGCACGGCGGCGTTGCGATCGAACCGGATGTAGCTGCCGTCACGACGGCGGTGCTCCTTCCGCGTCCGCACGATCACCGCTTTGACGACCTGGCCCTTCTTGACCGTGCCATCAGGCGTCGCTTCCTTGACCGACGCGGTGATGATGTCGCCGAGCCGCGCGTAGCGACCCGTGGACCCGCCGATCGGGTTGATCACCGAGATCTTCCGGGCCCCGGAGTTGTCGGCCACGTCGAGAATCGAGCGCATCTGGATCATGGCTGTCTCCTACACCCGCGCCGCGCGCGCGACCACGCTGACGACGACCCACCGCTTGCGGCGGCTGAGCGGCCGCGTTTCGGCGATCGACACGGTGTCGCCCATCTTGGCGTCGTTGCCTTCGTTGTGGGCGACAAACGTCGACGTCTTCCGCTGCGTCTTGCCGTACACGCCGTGCCGCACGCTTCGCTCGACGGCCACGACGACGGTCTTGTCCATCTTGTCGCTGATGACGGTGCCCGTGACCTGTGCCTTCGCGCTCATCTCGTCCCCACTGTCTTTTCCCGCAGAATCGTCTTGATTCGTGCCAGGTCCCGACGCACGCCACGTACTTTGGCCGGCGCCTCGAGCTGTCCCATCGACTTCTGAATCCGCAGCTTGAACAGCTGGTCGTCGAGATCGCGTTCGCGGACGCGCAGATCGTCGACCGACATGTCTCGGATTTCCGCAGCCTTCATCAGACCGTCTCCTGCGCGAACCGGGTGGCGAACTTCGTCTTGATCGGGAGCTTCGCCGACGCCAGCTGCATCGCCTTACGCGCTTCCACTTCGGTGACCCCTTCCATCTCGAAGAGCACCTTGCCCGGACGGACGACGCAGACCCACTGCTCGGGAGCGCCTTTGCCCTTACCCATTCGGGTTTCCTGTGGCTTCTTCGTGATCGGCTTGTCCGGGAAGATGCGGACCCAGATCTTGCCACCGCGCTTGATGAAGCGCGTCATCGCGACACGAGCCGCTTCGATCTGCCGATCGGTGATCCACGCCGGCTCCATCGCCTTCAGGCCGTAGTCGCCGAATGAGACGTCCGATCCGCGCCACGCTTTGCCGGTCATGCGCCCGCGCTGCTGCTTGCGGTACTTGACCTTCTTGGGCATCAACATTTGCGTTTCCTCGAGTCCCTACCGCCGGGCCTGAAGAACAGGCCCGGCCTACACTGCCGCTCTACAACTATCGCTGCTCGCGCCCGGCCGGACGACGCGGTCCGCGATCGCGGTACTCCTCGTCGCGTCCGACGCGCGGCGTCAGCCGCTCACCCTTGTAGAGCCACACCTTCACGCCGATCTGCCCGTACGTCGTATTGGCCTCGGCGAAACCGTAGTCGATGTCGGCGCGCAGCGTCTGCAGCGGCAGCTGACCGTGCAGGTACCACTCCGAGCGCGCGATCTCCGCGCCGTTCAAGCGGCCCGACACGCGCACTTTGATCCCGCGCGCCCCGAACCGCAGCGCCGATTCCACCGCCTTGCGCATCGCCCGGCGGAACGCCACCCGCTTCTCGAGCTGCACCGCAACCGATTCGGAGATGAGCTGCGCTTCGAGCTCGGGCTTCTGGATCTCCTGGATGTTGATGAAGACCTCGCGGCTCGTGCGCTTCTGGATCTCCTGCTTCAACTTGTCGACTTCCGTCCCCTTGCGCCCGATGATGATCCCGGGGCGGGACGTGTAGATGTCGATCTTCAGGTTGTTGGCGGCGCGCTCGGTCTCGATCCGCGACACGCCGGCGTGCGAGAAGCGCTTCTTCAGATCTTCACGAAGCGCGAGATCCTCATGGAGCAGCTTCGCGTAATCGCGATCCGAGTACCAGCGCGAGCGCCAGGTCTTGTTGAAACCCAGCCGGAATCCGTAGGGGTGAACCTTCTGGCCCACTGTCGTCCTCTCCTCTTTGAACTACGCGGAAGCGGCGGCCTTTTTCGCGCCGCGCGGTCCCGCTGAACTTCCTGAACCGGCTGAACGGCGTGAAGCCCTTTTCGCCGGTTTATCCGCCGCTGTGTCCTCGGCCACGCTCGCGATCTTCAGCGGCCGTTCCGCCACGCGGACCGTCAGGTGCGCCGTCCGCTTCACCACGCGGTAGGCACGCCCCATCGGGGCCGGGCGCACGCGCTTCATCGACATCCCCTGATTGGCGTAGCAGGCAGCGACATACAGTCGATCGATGTCGCCGCTGAAGCCGTCTCGCTGCTGCAGGTTGGCGACCGCCGAGCGCAGCACTTTCGCGATCTCACGCGCGATCACCTTGCGCGTGAACTGCAGCGTCGCCAGCGCCTGATTGACGCTCTTGCCGCGGATCAGATCGCAGACCAGACCCGCCTTCTGGGCCGAGGTGCGAACCCCGCGCGCGGTTGCCTCTGCTTCAACCATGACTCTCTCCCGTTACGACTTCGCGGCCGGTGCCGACCCGCCACCTGCCGCCGGTGCGCCAGACGCCGGCGCCACCGGGGCCGCCTTCTCGGTCTTCGTGGTGTGCCCCTTGAACGTACGCGTCGGCGCGAACTCGCCGAGCTTGTGACCCACCATGTTCTCGGTCACGTACACCGGGATGAACTTCTTCCCGTTGTGCACCGCCATGGTGTGGCCCACCATCTCGGGAATCACCGTCGAACGGCGCGACCACGTCTTGACGACCTTCTTCTCGTTCGCCCGATTCATCGACTCGACTTTCTCGAGCAGTGCCGTGTCGACGAAGGGACCCTTCTTCAATGAGCGACTCATAACTCTGATCCTTGTCGGCCTCAGGCCTCTGGCCTCGGGCCTCAGAAGGCGTCGGCGCTGAGGCCTGCCCAGCCCTGAGGCCAGGGGCCTGAGCCCTGGGCCCTTCCTATTTCGGACGCCTCTGCACAATGAACCGGTCCGTGTCCTTGCGACGGCGCGTCTTGTATCCCTTCGTCGGCTGACCCCATGGCGACACGGGATGACGTCCACCCGAGGTCTTGCCTTCACCACCACCGAGCGGGTGATCGACCGGGTTCATCGCGACGCCGCGCACGTGCGGACGTTTGCCGAGCCAGCGGCTGCGCCCGGCCTTGCCGATCGACACGTTCTCGTGGTCGATGTTGCCGACCTGCCCGATCGTCGCGACGCACTCGACGCTGATCTTGCGAATCTCGCCCGACGGCATCTTGACCGACGCGTAGTCTCCTTCGCGCGCGACCAGCTGGACCCACGACCCGGCACTGCGCGCGATCTGTCCGCCCTTGCCCGGCTTCAGCTCCACGTTGTGGATCTGCGTGCCGAGCGGAATGCTCTTGAGCGGGAGACAGTTGCCCGGCAGGATGTCCACGCTGTCGCCTGCGACGATCGAGTCGCCAACCTTGATGCCGGCCGGCTGGAGGATGTAGCGCTTCTCGCCATCGGCGTAGGTGACGAGCGCGATCCGCGCCGAACGATTCGGGTCGTACTCGACGGTCTCGACCTTCGCCGGGATGTTCTTCTTGTCCCGTTTGAAGTCGATGATCCGGTAGAGGCGCTTGTGTCCGCCGCCACGCCACCACGCGGTCAGCTCACCCCGATTGTTCCGGCCACCCGAGCGGTGCAACGTCTCGGTCAACGGACGGTACGGGTCGGTGGCCGTGATCTCGTCGAAGGTGAGCGAGGTCTTGCCGCGCAGTCCTGGCGATGTCGGGTTGTATTTCCTTATAGGCATCTGTCTACGCCCCCTGCAGGAACTCGGGCAGCTTCTCGCCTTCCCGCAGCTTCACGTACGCCTTCTTCCAATCCGAACGCTGGCCGATCGAGCGGCCCTGGCGCTTGACCTTGCCGTGCGCGAGCGAGGTACGCACGCTCGCGACCTTCGAGCCCAGGAGCTTCTCGACCGCGCGCTTGATGTCGATCTTGTTCGCATTCATCGCGACCTGGAACACCAGTGTGTTGTGCTCCTCGCGGATCACCGTTGTCTTCTCGGTGATGAGCGGGCGCCGAATGACGTCAGTCAGTTTCATCATCCCAGCGCCTCCTGCAGCTTCTCGAGCGCCGCGCGGGTAAGCACGACGCGGCGGGTGTCCATCACGTCGCGCGCGCTGATGCGATTGCTGGCGAGCAGCTGCACGCCCTCGATGTTGCGCACCGACAACGCGAGTCGATCCTCGGGCTTGACGTCGACGAGCAGCACCTTGACCGCTTTCTTTCCGCCGCTGACGCCGAGCCGCTGCAACAGCTCCGCCGCCGCCTTGGTCTTGATCTCGCCCACGCTCAAGGCATCGACGACGATCACCTCGCCGTCGCGCAGCTTCTGTGTCAGCGCCGCGCGCAGCGCGCCCTTCTCCACCTTCTTGGGGAGTTGATATTCGTAGCTGCGCGGCTGCGGCCCGAACACCGTGCCGCCCTTGCGCCACAGGGGATTTCTGATCTCGCCGACACGGGCGCGACCGGTGCCCTTCTGCCGCCACGGCTTCTTGCCCGAGCCGCTGACGAGCGCGCGGTTCTTGGTCGCGTGCGTGCCGCGCCGCTCGGCCGCGTTGGCGCGAATCACCGACGCGTGAATCAAGTCGGTCTTCACACGACCGCCGAAGACGGCGTCGTTCAGATCGAGCGACCCGACCTTTTCGTTCTGCTGGTTCACAACATCAACAGTCATACCTACAGGCCTCAGGGCCCAGGCCTCGGGCCTCAGCAGGCATCAGTCTGGGGCCTAGCCCAGCCCTGAGCCCTGAGGCCTGAGGCCTGGGGCCTTATTTCTTGCCCTTCTTCTTCACCGGCTCCACCTGCGCGACTTTGACGCGCTTGGCGGCCACGGCCTTGCGAATCAGCACGACCGTGTTCGGTCCGCCAGGCACTGCGCCTTCGAGCATCAGCAGGTTGTTCTCCGCGTCGACGCGCAGCACCTTCAGGTTGCGCACGGTGACGCGGTCCGATCCCATGTGCCCGCCCATGCGCATGCCGCGAACGACGCGCGAGGGATAGGACGATGCGCCAATCGACCCGGGCGCGCGGTGGAACATCGAGCCGTGCGTCGCGCGGCCGCCCTTGAAGTGATGCCGCTTGACGACGCCCTGAAACCCCTTGCCGCGACTGGTGCCGACGACATCGACGCGCTCGCCATCGGCGAAGATCGAGACGCTGATCTGGTCGCCCGCCTTGACCGGATCGCCGCCCGCCTTCAGCTGCACTTCCCGGGTCACGCGCGTCGCCGGCACACCCGACTTCTTGAAGTGCCCCTGTGTCGGCTTGTTCTCCTTGGTCGGTCTGGCATCGACGAACCCGAGCTGCACCGCTTCGTAGCCGTCGGTCTCTTTCGTCTTCACCTGCGCGACGACGCATGGGCCGGCCTTGAGCACGGTCGCTGGATGCACGGCGCCGTCCGCATCGAACAGCTGCGTCATGCCGACTTTCTTGCCGATGATTCCGTTCACCATTTTCGCTGTCCCTATCAGGCCTCAGGCCTCGGGCCCCGGGGCCCAGGGCTGTTCAAGGCCTCGGGCCTGGCCCGGCCCTGAGGCCTGGGGCCTGGGCCCTGAGGCCTCATTTCCCGTGTTCCTTGCCGAACGCCTTGATCTCCACGTCCACGCCAGCCGGCAGATCCAGCTTCATCAACGCGTCGACCGTCTGCGGCGTCGGCTCGAAGATGTCGATCAGCCGCTTGTGCGTGCGGATCTCGAACTGCTCGCGCGATTTCTTGTCGACGTGCGGCGAACGCAGCACCGTCCACTTGTTCTTCGCAGTCGGCAGCGGAATCGGGCCCGCCAGCCGCGCGCCGGTGCGCTTGGCGGTGTCGACGATCTCACCGGTCGACTGGTCGAGAATCCGCGAGTCGTACGCCTTGAGGCGGATTCGAATCTTGTCTGAGAACATAGCCATAACTGATTCCTCGCAGGCCCCGGGGCCCAGGCCTCAGGGCCCAGTGCTGTCTGAGGCCTCAGGCCCAGAGCCCTACTCGATAATCTCCGTGACCGTGCCCGCTCCCACCGTGCGGCCGCCTTCGCGGATCGCATACCGCGCGCCCTTCTCGAGCGCCACCGGCACGTGCAGTTCCGCCGTGATCGTCGTGTTGTCGCCCGGCATCACCATCTCGACGCCTTCTGGCAGCTTCAGCGATCCGGTCACGTCCGTCGTCCGGATGTAGAACTGCGGCCGGTAGCCGTTGAAGAACGGCGTGTGCCGCCCGCCCTCTTCCTTCGACAGGATGTAGACCTCGGCCTTGAACTTCGTATGCGGCTTGATCGAGCCCGGCTTGGCGAGCACCTGGCCGCGCTCGACGTCGGTCTTTTCCACGCCGCGCAGCAGCACGCCGATGTTGTCACCGGCCACCCCCGCGTCGAGGAGCTTGCGGAACATCTCGACGCCGGTGACCACTTTCTTCTCCGTCGGCTTGAAGCCGACGATCTCGATTTCCTCGCCGACTTTCACCTGCCCGCGCTCGACACGGCCGGTCACCACAGTGCCGCGGCCCGAGATCGAGAACACGTCTTCGATCGGCATCATGAACGGCTTGTCGATCTCGCGCTGCGGCACCGGGATGTAGCTGTCGAGCGCTTCCATCAACTTGACGATGCTCTCGACGCCGGAGGCATCGCCCTGGAGCGCCTTCAGCGCGCTCACGCGCACCACCGGCACGTCGTCGCCCTTGAAGCCGTAGCTCGAGAGCAGCTCGCGCACCTCGAGCTCGACGAGATCGAGCAACTCGGGATCGTCCACCGCATCGACCTTGTTCAGCGCGACCACCAGATACGGCACGTTCACCTGCCGCGCCAGCAGCACGTGTTCGCGCGTCTGCGGCATCGGACCATCGACGGCCGACACGACCAGGATGGCACCGTCCATCTGCGCAGCGCCGGTGATCATGTTCTTGATGTAGTCGGCGTGCCCCGGGCAGTCGACGTGCGCGTAGTGGCGATTGGCGGTCGCATACTCGACGTGGCTCGACGCAATCGTCAGAATCTTCGTCTCGTCGCGGCGGCCCTGCGACTCCGACGCCTTCGCGACTTCGTCATACGGCACGTACTTCGCCCACCCCTTGTCGGCCGCGACTTTCGTCAGCGCCGCGGTCAAGGTCGTCTTCCCGTGGTCGATGTGTCCGATCGTCCCCACGTTCACGTGCGGTTTCGACCGATCGAATTTCTCCTTCGCCATGTCTGTCGCTCCCGTCGTAGGCCTCAGGGCTCAGGCCCCAGGCCTCAGTGCTGTCCAAGGCCTCAGTCCTGAAGCCTCAGCGCTCGTGCCTAAATCCTTGCCCAGCCCTGGGGCCCGAGGCCTGATTCCTGAGGCCTCATTTGGTCGGCGTCCCCTGTATCTTCGCCACGACCTCGCTGCTCACATCGGGCGGTGCCTGTTCGTATCGATCGAAGTGCATCGAATAGGTCGCGCGTCCCTGCGTGCGCGACCTCAGGTCGGTGGCATACCCGAACATCTCCGACAGCGGTACGCGCGCGTTGATGATCTGCGTCCCGCCGCGATCTTCCTGCGACTGAATGCGTCCGCGACGACTCGCGAGATCGCCCATCACGTCGCCCATGTAGTCCTTGGGCACCACCACCTCGACCCGCATCACCGGCTCGAGCAGCACCGGCTTCGCCTTCTTGGCCGCATCCTGGAACGCCAGCGAGCCGGCGATCTTGAACGCCATCTCCGACGAGTCGACGTCGTGGAACGAGCCGTCGTACAGCTCGATCTTCACATCGTCCACGGGATAGCCCGCGAGGATGCCGCGCGTCAGCGCTTCCTTGATGCCTTCGTCGATCGGCTTGATGAATTCCTTCGGGATCGCGCCGCCGACGATCTTGTTCTCGAAGACATAGCCAGTTCCCGGTTCCACCGGATAGAGATGAATCTTCGCGTGGCCGTACTGGCCGCGACCGCCGGTCTGGCGAACATAGCGTCCGTCGCCGTCCGCGGCTCGCGTGAGCGTTTCCTTGTAGGCCACCTGCGGCTTGCCGACGCTCGCATCGACGCTGAATTCGCGCTTCAGTCGATCGACGATGATCTCGAGGTGCAGCTCGCCCATGCCGGCGATCACGACCTGACCGGTCTGCTCGTCGGTGCGCACGCGGAACGTCGGGTCTTCGGCCATCAGTTTCGCAAGACCCTGTCCCAGCTTTTCCTGATCGCCCTTGGTCTTCGGCTCGATCGCGAGCGAGATGACCGGTTCGGGGAAGTCCATCGATTCCAGGACGACCGGCTTCTTCTCGTCGCACAGCGTGTCGCCGGTGCTGACCTGCTTCAGGCCGACGGCCGCGGCGATGTCTCCGGCGTAGACTTCCTTGATCTCTTCGCGCTTGTTGGCGTGCATCTTCAACAAGCGGCCGACGCGCTCGGTCTTGCCCTTGGTCGCGTTATAGACGGATGAGCCCGCGTGGAGCACGCCAGAGTAGACCCGAATGAACGTCAGCTGACCGACGAACGGGTCGGTCATGATCTTGAACGCCAGCGCGGAAAACGGCGCATCATCCGACGCCTGACGCTCGACCAGCGTCTCTTCCTTGGCGTTGGGATCGAGACCGCTGATCGAAGGGATGTCGACCGGCGACGGCAGGTAGTCGACGACGGCGTCGAGCAGCGGCTG
>Ga0126377_10004433_pt1 | contig 10219 bp, 7 predicted proteins | sample PanSoiMetPlot_22_FD_92647 | JGI IMG/M metagenome (GOLD analysis project Ga0126377, IMG submission 92647) | Tropical forest soil microbial communities from Panama - MetaG Plot_22 | ecosystem: Environmental > Terrestrial > Soil > Tropical forest > Bulk soil | place: Panama | collected 2016-02-17 | reverse complement strand
CCTCGTTAACGCGATCGAAAAGGGGCAGGTAACCGTTTATCTGAAAAGTCAGTTCAAGTGCCCGGTACAGTGATCATTGGAGTGAACGTGCCCCGGAGGAGCCGTGAACGACCCGCCGCCCCGGATGGCGTAGCGGAGACCTCGGAGCGCAGCCGGAGCGGGCGAGCGCTATACTATTGAGTTTCGGGTAAATTAGCTTACAAAGTTCGAGCAAGGCTTGATGTAAGCTTCTCTCACCGCCGCAGGGCGCTGAGGCTCTCTGCGCTTCCTCTGCGCCCTGCGGCGGTGAGAGAGGCTTTCATTGTTCAATCGGATTGAAGTCGGACGGATAGGGTAAAACGCTCTCAGTTGTCTGTGATCTGGAGTAGCGCGGCCCCAATTGTTTCGCGTCATATGGTGAATGGGATCTGCCTTTCAAAGGGGAGATTTAGCTCACCAACCCGGAAGTAATTGGGAGTCTGGTCTGGTGGCATGCGCTTGCTAATCGCTTTATGGAAAGCGCGATAGCGACTCCTAAATTTCCCTTCGTTCCATACCTGCAACAAATTCGCCGTGAACAAACCATTGAATACGCCATCGGCTGACAACTGGTTATCCTGGCAGCCAGAAAACAGGATCGCCGAGGCTTTGACGGTATCCCGCGCCAAGATTTCCGGCCGTAGGTCGAAAATTGAATGATTCGGGAGAGCAAATTCGCCCACAGCAATGAAGACGCTTGCGCGATTTGAGTTTGCCCTCGGGCGGCGGGTAAGTTGGAGCTTTGATGGGCATCAGTTACAGGTTGCGCCGCACGCTTTCGCCGACGCCAACACATTTAACCGCATCTATCAACATTCTCGTTTCGGTCACTCAAGACTCGAGTGCCGATGACTTCCATCCCGCTTAAAGCCTCGAATAATCTATTGCAAACGCGCCCATCAATAATCAAAGTTTCAATTCCCGCCGCTGCGGCAGCGAAGGCAGCTTCGAGTTTCGCAGCCATTCCTCCACTTACGTCGTCAATAGAGCGATCAACGCTTGCCAGCTTTGGATCATTCGGCGCAATTTCTTTTACGAGATACGGTTTGGTACCGCTGTAGTCCATAAATCCAGCAGTATCAGTCGCAAAAATCAGCCGCGAAGCCGATAGCTGGACCGCCAGCCGGGCAGCCATAAAATCTGAGGAGCACACAGCGAAATCTTTATATTGATCCACTACGAGATCGCCAGAGATAACGGGAACCACTCCGCGTGCAAGAAGTTTTAATAATGGAGGAGAATTGCAGTCTACAATTTCACCGTTTCGGTTCTCAAAAATGGTGGCGGCGCTTAGGCTGAGAGCAGGTACACCGGCCTCCACTAGCGTGGCTAACATGTGCCCCCTCAGCTGGTGAAGAAGCTCCGAAACTTCGGCGACAATCGCTGTGTGCAAACGTGAAAGGAAACCATCTGTATATCCATACTTATGAACGGGCGGTTTTCCGAATGATCCAGTCCCGTGTATGAGAACAACCGGCCCCTGATATCGGGCGAGTTCTTGTGCGAGTCGGCGCGCCGTTCGATGGCAAAAAGTGGCAGTTCCTGTCTTATTCGTAATCAGACTGCCACCGAGTTTTACAACAGAACAGGATTGCATAGGCGTCATGCTTTTGCCGTATAAGCCACAGCCGCGCGCATAAACTCGACGACCAAGTCAGGATCAATTCCTAAATTACGATCAGACGATCGACAAAGGCATCCGCGGACCCCTATCAGATCTGGCTGAAGCTTCTTGAGTTGATCTAGATGTCCAAGTTGGATCGAGCCGGCGAGGGCTACTTTCAAATTGACAGCCCGCGCCCGCTCAATGAATTCCTGCAGTTCCAACAGTGATAAGTTGTCAAACAGGCTACCCCCATCTTTTATCGCCGTGTCAACCATCACAAAATCGGCGCCAGCGTCTCGCGCCGCATCTACGAGGAGCATCGCAGGCAACCCATCGAAGCGACGATAGTCGGCATAGCCAGCAGCGACCACTTTAATCGACGGCTCAATATCCCGACATGCCCGCACTACCGCTCGCATCAAGGATAGGGCATTAGTGTAGTCACGTACGCCATACAAACCGGCCTTTACATAATCGACCCCAGTTGCAGCTGCTCCTGAGGCGGCAAGTGATGCGGTACCGGGCCTATTGTCAAGATCACCCAACGTGGCGCTGCAAGCTACTCTGTAAGGCCTGGCTGTCTCGACCATTTCTCTGATAATCCATGGGAAGTTTGCGCCTAGAGATCCTTCTTTGACATTCTTTATATCAACGACATGAGCGCCGCCCTCGCAGGCAATGCGCGCTTCGTCGCGCGATATAGAGCTAATCAATACTTGCATCATCGCGCTCCTTATGACGTCCGCGAGCGTCCGTTCCTATCGCGCGGATTCGTTCGGCTTCCGCAGCCAATAGGGCGGAATAGTCCATGTCTAAAAACTGGGGCTGTGCGCCAGACACGATTCGTTGCAAGAGGCGCGCCACTCTCAAATCAAGACCTGCTTCCTCTGAAACTCGGTTCAATAGCGACAAGTCTTTCCACAGATCTCGAAGGATAAACCGTGGCTCAAAGTCACCGGCTAACACCCGCGTGCCGACGCGCTCAAAAAGCGGAGAGGACAGTCCGCTGGTGGCCACCGCCGATAAGATCAGCTCGCGCGAAACCCCGAAGACACCTAAGAGGGCGAAGGCTTCTCCCAGTGACTGAACCATTGAGGCCAATAGAAGGTTTAACGACAGCTTAGCAATACAACCGGTACCGTTCGGGCCGAAGTGATAAACGGTTCCGATATGTTCCATTATCGGGCGCACCTGATCGAGCACATTGGCCTGCCCGCCGACAAGGAAGCCTAAGGTTCCTCGCTCCGCGTCGTAAACGCTGCCACTCATCGGAGCATCCAGCATTTCTATGCCATACCTTCTTAGCTCTTTGGCGATTTCCAGTGAACTCGTCGGGTCGATCGTGCTTAGATCCACCACGATCCGATCCTTGCCTTCTGATCTTCGAACCCCGAGAGGCCCTAAGAGAACTTCACGAACATCAACGGGCCCAGTGACGGCTGTGAATATGAGGCGTGTTGCGTTTCCGACCTCCGCCGGTGATCCCACGAGTGTTCCGCCCAGATGCTCGATCTCCGCGCCTCGACCCGGCGTTCGATTAAATGCCACAACCGGGATCCCACAAATACAGAGTCGTCGAGCAACACGTGACCCCATACGTCCCAGCCCTATGAAACCCACTCCTTGTGAGGTCGGATGGTCTACTGACGAATGCAATTCGGATAGTTCCATACTCTACGAGTTTCGATCTTCTCAACTACTTGGCCAATGGGTTCACCATACTCGACCGTTGTGATTTACTCTTTATGGGGAGGGCACACTGAACAACAGGGAGAGCGCAGCTCCAAGAAAGGTATCAGCACAGATGGCGTCAAGCGTAGAGGCCAAGTCGGCTTTCCAATTGCCATCCGAACCCAGAATGGTATGGAATGGGATACCAAAAGTCAAAATAAAAATCCTACTTGAAGTTTGCAATCCAATACTCCAAGTTTGGCCGCTGGAATATCTAAAAACAAGGGGCTTTGCGTAGAGGCCTCGGCGCTCAACCGAAAAGCAAGTAAACCTCTGAACGCATTGGCGTCACTCTAACTCCGAATACGGAAGCGACGATGATAGGCGGAGCCGATCGCCGAGGCGCTGCGCATACCACCGCTGTAGACAGCATTTTCCGGGCCGAACCCTGCCTGGCAGACAGCGCATTCGTTCTCCCAGTCGATCTGGAAATGGCCGCATCGCCACACTCCGCTGCTCTGGCCTGACACTTGTAATCGGAGAGTGTTGGACCGAGCAACTCCACCCCATAATCTCGTTTGCTGGTCACCAGCAAATCGGCATCCAAATAGCCAGTATCGACGTGGACCGTCAAGTAGTTTCTGCTCGACCGACCCGGCCACCAACCGCGCACGGGACTCACACAGCGCTGTGCTATCGAAGCCCGGGTCATTGAGCTCCGGGCTCAAGGCATACTTCCAATCGATCCGGCTTCGGACCGAGTCGGTGGCTTGACGGTCAGACAGGCGCTCGACGTACTGCATGATGATGACCAGCGCCAGCCGTGAAGGAACTTCCGCCGGTTGGCCACGCTTAGGGAACAAGGCGGCGAAATCCTCGTCGGTGAAGATCGCGCCGAGTTCATCGCGCATCTTGAGATAGAGATTGACCTGCGGAAAGGCGGCTCGCGCGCCGCGAGCAGTCTGTTCGGGGACCGGCGGGATGGATTGAGGTCGCAGTGACATGAGCGGTTCCCCTATCAGTGCAAATACGTGTTCTGCTTCTTCTTGTTGTTGAAGATGATCGTAAGCTTTCGGCAACAGTGCATGATTTTCTGGAAAAAATTATGCACTGTTGCCGAAAGCTTACGTAGTACTCGCCGTCTCTGTCGATGAGGGCTTTAGAATAGCCGTGAGGCTTCGGCAAGCCGGTTTGCCGAAACCTCATGGCTTAGTTCAACACAGAATTGTGTGGCGGCTTCTTCTTTCGGGAGGTGTCTTATTCGCACGACACGCCACACGAATTCTTAATACGTTAGGTGCGCGTTAGATCAATCTCCTCATCTTGATCTTCACCTGCAACAAGTGCTCATCCCGACTGATGTTCAGTAGGTATTCTCGCCCTTCATTCTTGAACATTTGCTTGATCTGCTCCAGTGTGAACCCCTCAGTCGAATTGCCATCGATTGTCACCAGCACATCTGCATTGCGCAAGCCGGATTCCGCTCCCGGGGAGTTCTCAAGCACACGATTTACTCTTATGGTTTTAAAATCGCTACCCTCGGCCAGTAAAGAGACACCACTCATGTCTGCCTCGAAAGGTTCGTCGAATCCAGCGTTGCTTTCCAGGATCATTTGCTTGTGCGTGTAGTCGAAGATAATTTTGAATCGGCGCAATATTTCTGCCCCGATTGCTCCGTCGTAACTGGAATCTGCTGCAGAACCTTTCGTAGCTTGAGAAAATGCTGTGACCGGCTGCTTGAAGGTATATCGGCCCAACTGAAAATTCTGCGCGCGTCCTAGCCATTCTCTGGATTCCCCTCCCAACCCATTCGTAAAGTGGGGGACAATATGTTCGCGCGCCGGGAGAAGCTGGTTTTTGGCGACAAAATGTGTGTGCAGACTTAACGCATTGCTGTCGCCAATATCGATGACGAATAGCCCTTCAATCGGGTTGAGGCCGGATATTGCGACCTTTGCCTTCACAAATGGCCTGTTTCCCGAAAGCTTCAGAGGAATGATTTCTCCACGACCAGAATATTTATAGTTTTCAGGGTTCGAGAGGGTGACCGTTTGCGCTAAATAATCAATCCCTACGACAAAGCGGTTAAAAATCTCTGCGCCGAGTATTCCGTCAATGGGATGACCAACAATGGCTTCCAGTTTATCCATCTGAACAACGTAAATAGTCTTGTCTTTAAGTTCAATTCCGCTCATGTTTAAAGAGACATTCTTTATCGCAGCAAGCTTGGTGGCGCCTTCGCCGGTCCCTACGTTGTTGTGTTCACCCAACTTCTTATGCAGTATCCCGAACTCTTCGGCTCGGCCTTCATTAAGGATATGGTTAGAAGCGCCGGTGTCAAGAATGAAGCTAAGAGGCAGAGAGCCATTAACTCGGACATTCACATATATGTGGTTTTCGAGCATGTTAATCGGAATAACATCGGCGTTTTGGGCCAAAGTCTGCTTGCTGTCCAAGGCCGAAGCAAGGCCTCCGCCGTCAAACCCATTTCCATGCAATGAAGCATGCGTAGACAACAATAAAACTCCTGAACAAACAAATAAAAACACCGACTCATTAGTCAATCTCATTTTGAACTTCCTTCTCTTAAGACCAGCCCTAGATCAAGCCGATTTACCGAAGCCTCACGATGATCTGATCCATCTTTTCACCCTCGTGCACGACTGTCAGGGCAGCGATACCCCTTTGCCTTTGCGAAGGTCAGCGTCGCGTACGCGTGAAAGCGGGTCGTGCCCGACATATAGAACATGTAGTGGGTCAGGTTTGGGCTGTTGGCAACTCGAGCTTGTAACCGACCTCGCGTACGGTCTGCAGATAAATCTCGCCCACTCCAAGATCCTGGCGTAAGCGAAGAATGGCTGTGTTCAACTGGTTATTCACATCTTCGAGGTGACGTTTATTTTGGTCGTTGTATTCTGTCTTAAGCACGTTGACAATGATTTCCCTGCGCGTGCAGACAATTCCAGTCTTCTCGTAAAGGTAGCATAGAATGTTGAAAGAACGCGGATACATCTCCATTAGCCGGCCGTTGACCCAGACCAAGTGCCTGTCTTTGTCAATGCGGATGCCGATCTCTTTAGCTAGTTTCGGGTTAATCAGCGTGCGACTGAGCATAGTCATGGCCAGCACCAGGTGCGCGTAGCGCGCCAACTCGCGCGTAGTGAGATGATCTGCCGAATCGAATTGGGTCAGGCGTTTGAACGCTTGAAGGAATAGACCTAGGTGATACGACGCGGGGTCGGCGGCGACGCTCGGATCGCTGAAGCCGCGAATCTTCGAGATTGCGATGACGGTCGGTAGCACCTCTTTCTCGCAATCGCTGATCATTGGTCGGCGGAAATCACTGTTGCACAGGGTGTCCTCCAGTTCTAGCAGGCGAAGTAGATTGTCCGTCTTCACCCGATCAAAACGTAGCTCGGCTTCCAACTCGACGAAGTTCCAATGCTGCGGCGCCCGGCCTGCCTCGGCAAAGTCGGTCAGCCAGACTTTCCCTTTACCGTCAGTCAGGATGTTTTGCAGAGTCAGGCATCCGGAGGTGAAGTTGACCAGGACTGGTTGCTCTTCTTCCGGAAGATGGTAAAACAGTTGCAGCGGATCCTTACACGTTAAAGGTTTGTCTTTGTAGTTGAAGGGCCAAGTTAGACTTCCGTTGGCTTTATTGAGGCGTATTTGCAACCGCGCCAATTGTTTCTTCAGCCCGTCGAACTTTTGCGACAGCAATTCGGGCGAGAGGTGGTTTGCACTCAGTCCGAGCCTTTCACAGTAAAACTGCCCGAGCGTTTTGTTTTCGATCTCCAGCCCGCTCTGCTGCCAGTTCGCCAGCGTCGTTCCAAACAACGAACCAAGAACGATGTCAAGCGTTTTTTCTCGAGTGTTGAGCAGCAATTCCGCCAGCGATATCACCGTCTCGGGGTTGGCGCCGGCGCAGATGTATGCGCGAGTGGCGAAATGAACGGTCTCCCCGACATCGACGCAAGTCGTGCTATTAAGGCCGAGCGCTTTAGGCGCGAAAGAGTCGCATCTTTGCGCTTCCAGAAGGACAACCTGTTTCTGCCCGCAAACCACGACAAACCATTCGGGGCGTTTCTTTTCAGAATAGGCATGGACGGTGATTGCGACGCGCCCTGCGCGCCGCCATAAGACGCGCCCGATATCAATCTGCTCCCAATCGTAAAAGAGGCGCCGAAACAGGTCTTCCAATTCCTCAGAGCGCGAAAGCTGTTGCCTGTTGTTGAGCCCACTTTCGATTTGATTAACGAGGCCGAGCCACGAAGTTTGCCGGGGATCGTCGAATTCAACGCGCAGATCAAAATTGATGTGGACGTGATGCGCGAAAGCCTGCTCTACCGTGTCAAGCATTATTTCCCAGCCCTCTGTCTTCTCGAGGTAATAAACCGCTGCCGAGGAGGCTTTTTGCAGGAGGTTGAGCGCCTCTCGCGCGCCCCTGGGAAATTGAGTCAGGATCAGTTTCGGAACGGAGCGAAATTCTTCTTCCTGCGCGAGGAGAATGCCGCTGAAGTCTAGTTCATCATCATCGTCTTCCAGCCTTAGATCTAAGATTGCCAGGTGAATCGAAATCTCCGCTAGCGCGCACCTAGCCTCTGCGGGGGAACCGGCTTCAAAGACTTCGTAGCGTCCATCTTTCTTGAGGAAATCAGCGCGAGTGGCGCGAAAATGGGGTTTGTTGTCAGCCAGTAGAATGCGACGTTGTGGCATAACCTCTGCTCCTTGTCTTATAGCATCGGCTGCCACTTACGAAGCGAGCCGACGCATTGGGGGTCCGCGCGGATCAGGCGGTATTTGTCTGCCAGATTTTTTCAGCTTTAATCGTACCGTAAAGGAAAATAAACGTCCAAGCATTGGATTGAAAAGACTCGCGCCTCCTCGATCACGAACTGGGCAGCCAAAAGCGCATGGTTGTTCCGGCCTCTCCCGTATTCACCACACAGATATCGCCGCCGTAGGCCTGAATGATCGTCCGAGCCATCAACAGGCCGATGCCAAGCCCCCTCGCGGTTGACGGTTTCTCGACTCTTTCCTTGAATAATTTCGAGCGAATCGGTTCCGGGATGCCTATTCCGGTGTCGCTGAGTTCGATCATCACCTTGTTATTCAGATGTTTGATGGCCAGCCTCAGCTCCCTTCTTTCCACCGGCGCCATCGCCTCGATGGCGTTGTTGACCAGAATGTCGATAGCGCGATTCAGCCAGTGCGCGTTGATTTTAACTGTGGCCTTTTTATTGGCGTTTGGGGCTACAAGAAATTCTACCGGCTGATTCTGTTGCTCGCACAACCGCCTGATGCGTTCACACAGCAGCGGGAAGAGCGCCTGCCGCTGCACCCCCTGCTGATTGGAAAGGGGCATGGTCATTTTGTGTTTGTCGAGCAACTCATTACTCACTTCTTCAATACGCCGGATCTTGGGTTCCAGAACGTTAAGCAAGTCCTCTGATTTGATTTCGTCACGCAGAAATTGCGCGGTTTCTTTGATGGTTTGGGCATGGGTCCCAACCGCATGCCACCATGTGGTGCTGGCAATGCTCATAAACGCCAGATCATTGCTGGCTTTGACGGCCTGCCGCATCTGGTACTCTTGGTACTGGCGATAACGCTCTTCGTTTTCAAGCACGACGACTGTGATTTCAGCCAGTCGTTCTAGCATCTCCTGATCTTCTTTATCGAAGCCGTTTATCTGTTCGCTTTCGATATTAATCACGCCGATCGGAATCCGGTCCTTATTTAACAGTGGAACACTTAGTTCTGATAGGGTCTTCTGGTTATAGATCTGGTAATCGGGATCCTCAAACACGTTAGGAATCAGTTGCGAGCGTTTTTCGAGAATTGTGCGCCCAGTGACGCCGATACGGCGGAGTTTGTTTTTGTTTTTATCAAGCGACCATGTCTCCCCGACTTTCTCTAGCAGGTGCTGGCGCGTTTCCGGGGGATAAATATTCTTGACGGTCAGTTCATTAGTCTCAGGATTATAACGCTGGATCGTTCCTATCAAACGGCCAGATGGTTTGATGGCCGACAGACTCTTAACCGCCTGATTTAGTAGCTGATCAAGGACCTGCTCGATATCAGGGCCGAAGCTGGCGGTGATGGCTCTACTCGCTTGGTGGAGAAGCAGGCGCAGGTATTCCTGCTTGCGTTCTCTTTCGGCGATGAGGTGAGCTATGCGCATGGCCACAGCAGCTTGGTCAGCAAGTAGCCTTATAATCTCCAACTCGTCAGTTGCGAAGCGGTGCGGGCGTCGATAGTTGACGAACAACACACCCAATTTCTGATCGATCGCATTGAGCGGCACTGCCAGAAAGGATTTGCTCTCTTCATCCAAGGCAAATCGCGTCCTCCCGATTTCCAGATCCGCCGGCACGTCAATCACTACGGTGGGTTCGTTACTTAGGATAACTCTTTCGACCAGCCAGTGATCACTACCCTCCGCCAGACTCAATACTCTATCCGGATGCCATACCCCCGGCATTAGCGGATGAGGAGTGAACTTGCCGCTTTCCTGATCGAATTCAAATAGCACAACTGCATCGCACCGCGTTGTTTGCATCACTTCCTTGACGATTTCGTCCAGAGTCTTTCTAATATCACCAAGCTTGGTGGCAGTGGCGACGGTCCTGGCGGCTTCGTTCGTACGCGTTAGCTGCTCGAGAAGTTGGGCGTTCTTCAACGAGAGCGCCGCGTAATTGGCGAAGGCCAAGGCTGTTTCCAGCCATTCCTTCCCGTAGCTGATATTATGTCGGTAGATCAAATACAAGATGCCCAAATGCTCTTTGCCGACTTTCAGCGGTAGGCCAAGTAGCCCGCGCCCGCCGACATCGGCGATCAGCTGCAGCGTACGTTGGCCAATATGCTGCCTTTGCCGCTGATCCTCTACATCACGCAGCAGCAGATAAGGCAGTTTCAGCGCTT
>Ga0126377_10004432_pt1 | contig 10221 bp, 8 predicted proteins | sample PanSoiMetPlot_22_FD_92647 | JGI IMG/M metagenome (GOLD analysis project Ga0126377, IMG submission 92647) | Tropical forest soil microbial communities from Panama - MetaG Plot_22 | ecosystem: Environmental > Terrestrial > Soil > Tropical forest > Bulk soil | place: Panama | collected 2016-02-17 | reverse complement strand
GCAGCGCCTGACGCCCGGTAGAGCGATGCGCCCAATCCCGCGCCTGCAAGTCCGAACGATGATCTCATGAGAAAACTGCGACGATTGAGCATCTGAGATTTTCCTCCTCAAATAAAATGTAAGAGAGATTACGAAATAGACGAAAATAACGAAATATACGAAACTTTCGATGTTTTTTCGTATATTTTCGTTATTTTCGTCTATTTCGTAATCTCCTGCTTGTTATTTGATGTCCAATGTCCAGATCAAGTCAAAAGGCCTTTCGTCTTCGTCGTTATCAACCTCGAAATCAGCTGTTTTAATGATTGCATCACCGAGCAATGGCAAATTCTCGCGGATTCTTTGCGCGTCCTCAGTGGGCAGCGTTGGGCCTTCCGGAATATTTCTTAGGTCCAGCCCGTTGAACCATGCGAGAATTTCGAGCTGAAGCGAAAACGGGCAGGCAGGATTCTCGACGGTCGCAGCGAGACTTTCGGCTAGTTTGAGATAGTTCGGATGTACGTATTTTGGGGAGTGAGGCATGAATCTGTCTCCTAAAGTTTGTGAGGCGGCTCTTTGTGTTGTGAGACCATCTCAAGTTTATAGAAAAGCCGGCTTGTACCAGCTTTGGGGAGTAAATCATTGGTAATAGATTACGAGCACCAAACCCAACTTACGCCGGCGTCTTGAGTTTCAGCGACTCGATGTTCCTGTCAGTATGATTTTAAGGATTACTTATACCAAAATATATTTAAACGCAAAAGGATACATCGGTTGGATGGGATGAATTTCGCGGTGGCGATCGATAATCACGAAATTTGCCATATCTCAGACTATGGCTTACGTGCTACTAAGAAAATGCCGTCCACGATCAATTCTTCCTCCGTCAGTCCACGGAATGCTGAATCCAAAGAGTGGCGAATCTCACGAACGTAGTTGAGAGTGGATTCCGAATATTCAACCCCCAGGCTAATTTTTTCCTTATGTGGGTGTAGGTCTCCCTTGCCGCTGCGCCCAATGACGCTCGTGATCAGTATCTTTGTGTTGTAGCCAAGTTCTGCCATCTTGCTACGATAATATGTGCTCAACTTGCGGTTGGGTTTGCCTGAATCAACAGCCATCAAACGATAAATAGGTTCCGAGATGGTCAGATAAGTGAGCGGGTTCATGCCCAGGTCGCGAAACATACCCTGATCGCTCAGATCGACCTTGTGCAGTGCGTAACCGCCAGATGCAAGCATGCGATCCATTGCGGTAAAAGCGTTATCCGGATTGTAGATATCCTGGATCGCAACCCGCGAGATCGTCAGGTCGAATGCTTCGGTTTCGGGAAGCTCAGGTGTCGCTTCCACATCTGAGCCGTAGATGCATTTCAGCCGAGCTGGATTGAGTTCGATGCCATCGGTCAGGTCTATTGCCTCATCGAACCGCTGTTGCTCCTCGTAGCTCAGGGTCTCTCTGAGCGCCAGATATATATACCGCTGCTGACTGTCGTCACGTTTTGCATAGAACTTGTCCAGGCACACGGCACGCACCGCCCCGGCCGCCAGGAACTTAAGCGCCACCCCGAAATTGTCGCCGAAGCCGAGTTCAAAGATTCGTTTGCCGGCCAGCATTTGGCGCGTCAGACCGGAATATTGCAGATAATCCTCGAATTGCGTGTTGATGTAAGCAAGGCTTTCGGCCAGTGAATTCCTGCTGTGCGTCGATCCGTGGAGGGTATCAACTACGCCCCGCGCCGCCAGCCTCTTGATTCGCCAATTGTCGAATATTTTGTAAGCGATGACTGCCTTCTTCGACTTCTTGGCCAATTTTGCTAACCGCATGTTCATTTTTGTTACTACATCGGAAACAGCATGACAAGAAAAGATTGCCCTGGCGTCCCTTAGGAACATCTGCAATCCCGGATAACATTAAATCCTGGGTAACGAGTCTTCTCAGACTACGGTGCCCTGATTTTCATCGATCCACCTGTAAATATTTCTGTCCCAGGTTACTTACGGGCGTTGGCGAGATCGGTGCTTCTGGATAAAGTTATCAATCTAATTTGGCCTAATTGGCCTAATTTGGCTTATTTGGAGGTTGTTGGGAGGTCTCGAATCATAATCAAACGCGATATCATCGTCAACTGGATAATGAAACTTGCTGAAGAGGGAATCCGTTAGGTAATAAATATCGGAGCAAATCTTTTGAAATTAAAGAACGCGACTGATTCCAGGACAGATGATTCACGCAGCAGCGGCGCGAGTGTGCCGGCTCGTAATGTTGTGAGTTGGCTGGCGATCTTCGGTGTCTGCACGCTCTTTCTGCTGATCAATACCACCACAATCTGGTACGGTGTGCGAGCCGGGTTCTTTCCGAATATACAACCCATGCGATGGGGGATGCTGTTACTCGAACAGTTGACCGTCTGGTATCCGGTCGCGCTGCTTGCTCCCGCCTGCCTTTGGCTCGCGACGCGGTTTCCGTTCGAACGCGAACGGTGGCTGCGCACGCTCGCTATTCATCTGAACATTAACCTGGCCTTTCATTTCTGTCTCGTTGTCATATCGCTTCCTCTCAGCCAGCTGATCTGGCGCGAGCCGATCTTATCGATTCGCTTTCTACAAAATCTCCATCAGCGTTTGATCGGACGGTTGCCGATCGATGTGATTATTTACTGGATGATTGTCGGCACGGGCTATGCGTTCGAGTATTACCGGCGCTTCCGCGAACAAGAGGTGCAAGCAGCACGCCTGGAACTTCGCGCGACGCAGCTCGAAACCCAGCTTGTACAGGCGCAGTTACAGGCGCTTAAAATGCAGCTCCACCCACATTTCCTCTTCAACACGCTGCACGCAATCTCGGCGCTGATGGATGATGACATTAAAGGGGCGCGGCGCATGATCGCGCGGCTGAGCGAATTGTTGCGGCTCACGTTAGAAAATGTCGGTCAGCAGGAAGTTTCACTCCGGCAGGAACTTGACGCCCTGGAACGATATCTGGAGATTGAGCAGATTCGTTTTCAGGACCGTCTGACCGTGCGGCTGGCGGTCGCGCCGGAAACGCTCGATGCAAACGTCCCGAACCTGGTATTGCAGCCGATCGTCGAGAATGCGATCCGCCACGGTATTGCCCCGCGCTCATCAGCGGGATGCATTGAAATCCGCGCTGAACGCCGCGACGGAATGATCGAGCTGCAGGTGATCGATGATGGCCCAGGATTGCAACCGGGAAAGCAGGAGTTTAAAGAGGGCATCGGGCTGGCCAATACACGCGCCCGACTGCAACAACTCTACGGCGAGGAGCATCGGATAGAAATCAATGACGCTGACGAAGGGGGGCTGGCAGTAAAGCTGTCGATTCCATTCCGACAGTCAGCTGTGGAAGGCGCCGTGCGCGAATAGTAAAATGGAACCCATACAAATATTGATCGTTGATGACGAAGTACTGGCACGGCAGCGAATCCGCAATCTGCTGCGCGGCAGAGATAATTTCGCGGTCATTGGCGAGTGCTCGAACGGCCGTGAGGCAGTGATCGCGATCCGGCGGCACGCGCCTGCTCTCGTTTTCCTCGACGTCCAGATGCCCGACCTGGACGGCTTCGGGGTGCTCGAAGCGCTTCCCATTGATCAACTGCCGGTCGTCATCTTTGTGACGGCATACGACCAGTATGCGGTGAGGGCATTTGAATTCCACGCGCTCGATTACCTGCTCAAACCATTTGACGATGAACGATTTGAAAAAGCCCTGGAATGGGCGCAGGCACAACTCGAACAGCAGCAGTTTCGCCAGCTCAGCGAACGAATCTTTGCCCTGCTTGAAGACCATCACGGCAAGGCGAAATCCGGATCGGTGAAGGAGCTAACCGCACCGGCCGATTCCGTGCCGCTTTCTCGCCTGATCGTCAAATCTGCCGGCCGTGTTTTTTTCATCCGAACTGAAGAGATCGACTGGATCGAAGCCGATGGTTATTATGCGCGTCTGCACGTCGGAGCAAAATCACACCTCCTGCGCGATACACTGACAAATCTTGAATCGCAACTCGATCATAACCGCTTCCTGCGCATTCACCGCTCGACGATCGTCAATCTGGAACGCATCCGCGAGCTACAGACGCAGTCGCACGGCGAATGCACAGTAGTGCTCAATGACGGCACACATCTAAAGCTGAGTCGTGGGTACCGCGACCGGCTGACAACATTGCTCGGCGGGCAGTTCTGAGAGCCCTCTCGCAGCCACAAAATACCGGCTCGCTGCAAATTTCCGACGGTTCGCTTCAAACTCGCATCTTCATTCATTCTGTGGTCGTAACCCTCGCAGAAGGCCGGACCGCCTTCTTCACACTCACGACAGGACGCAACACAGGAGGATGATTATGCGAATAATTTTTTCTGCCTTCCGCTTCGTGGCGGTATTTGTATTTTTGGCCAGCGCGATCTTGCCTGCATCGGCTCAAGGGGACGAGCAGCGTTTGGCTGAAGCAAAGATTCAGATCAGCAACTACCTTCGCTACTTCAAATTCGAAACGACGGTTTCAACAAAAGAGATCGACCGTCTGGCCGAACTGCGGGTGAAGGTTCATTCACCATCGACGACCCTCGAAGACCGCCAGGCTGCGCTCAAGGAGTTTGTGACGATGATCTTTCGTGTCGCCGGGACAAATCCGATGCCGCCTGAGCAGGCGCTGGAAAACTTTGCCCGGAACACCGGTCAGGCATTGCATAGTCTGGTCAATGATGCGGGAGCGAAGCCGCCGCGCGGCACAACCCCACTCGGGAATCTCGGCGCAGTCGAGAAGCGCGGGCGCGGGCCCATCCCGATAATTCTGATCGCCGACATCAGGACCGACTGGTCTCTCTACCGAAATTTTATGGATCGCAACGCGGAGCGTTATACGATGTACGCGGTGACTCTTCCCGGTTACGGCGGCACGCCTGCGCCTCCCAGGCCCGAGACACTTGATCTGAAGACGACACCATGGTGGGACGGGGCCGAGAAGGGCATCATCAATCTGATCGAGAAGAATAAGATCAGTAAGCCGGTAGTCATCGGGATGGCCGCGAGTTCATTCCTCGCGACACGTCTGGCCGTCAATTATCCGGACAAGTTTCGTGCCGCAATAGTGATTGATGGGAATGTTTATACAGCTTTCCGTTCTCTGGCGAACCCTGATTATCCGGCCACGCTGGAGGAACGCCCCGATGTATTGATGAAACAGCCGGGCGCGATAGGCATGATCTCCGAATTCCTGCCGGTTTTGCTGCCGTCACGTGAATCGGCCGAGTCGAGAATCAAAGCTCTGCCGCCCGCGCAACTCACTCAATTCTTCGCAGGCATCCGCGAGATCGAGCGCGCCCGAGCGCTGGCCATTGAGGCGGCAGTGGGGTCCGACCCTCGCGCGTATCGCTACAACGTCGAAATGTTCGCGAGCGATTTATCAGGAGGGTTGAAAAACCTCAAAGTCCCATTGCTGGCCATCCCAGCTATCCACGACGACAACTCGCCTGGCCAGGGTGGACCCGCACCCTCGCAGTGGTACGAAGCCAAAATGAAGTACCCGGCGATCCCGCTCACAATCGTGCCCTTCGAGAACACTCGCACTTACGTCTTCGAAGATGCGCCGCAGGAATTCGACAGGGCGATCGAATCTTTTCTCGCCGGCAAACCTATGGAAGGGAGAAAAGGATTGGCAATGGCAACCAGGCCCAGCCCCCGCGGTGAGGTGGGGGAGCAGATCGGAGCGCTGAAAGTTTCGATCAAATACGGCCGCCCACAGGTTAACAAACGGCAGATTTGGGGCAAACTCGTGCCGTATAACCGCATCTGGCGTACCGGGGCGAACGAGGCGACTTACATAACCTTCAGCAACGAGGTGTTTGTCGAGGGGCAAAAGCTGGCGGCCGGCTCCTACGCTCTTTTCACCATTCCAACAGAAGCGGAATGGACAGTGATCTTCAATCGGGTACCGGGCCTGTGGGGACATTTTTACTACAACCCCGAGTTCGACGCATTGCGCGTCAAGGTCAAGCCGCAGGCGGCCGAGCAACAGGAGTGGTTGAATTACAGCTTCGAGCTGCTCACACCGACATCAGCGAATGTGGTCGTTCATTGGGAGAAGCTCAAAATTGCGTTTAAAATCGATGCGGAGCCAGCAAAGACCACCGCATCCGGCAATTGAAGAGAGATTACGAAATAAACGAAATGAACGAAATAAACGAAAAATAGAGGGTTTTCGTTTATTTCGTTCATTTCGTAATCTAACAACTATTTATGGATGTGAGTGAAGCGGGTCAATCCAATACACTTCCTCCGGAGTTTCCGCGGGCTCAATATCTAAATTGACAACTATGGGGTCCTGACCGCTGCGAACGAGAACGCAACTCAGTATCTCATCCCGACTGGCATTGATCTCTTGATGAGGAACGAATGGTGGAACATAGATAAAGTCGCCGGGACCGGCTTCCGCAGTGAACTCGAGTTTTTCACCCCAACGCATGCGGGCTCGGCCGCTCACCACGTAGATCACGCTTTCCAATTCACCGTGATGGTGCGCGCCAGTCTTTGCATTGGGTTCGATATTGACAGTGCCCGCCCATAACTTGCTGGCCCCCGTACGTGCATTATTTATTGCTGCAGCCCGCAACATGCCGGGTGTTTGCGGGGTATTGAGGTCTAACTGGCTACCCGGGATTACTTTGACTCCATGATCATGCCAATGTGATGTAGGCATCGTATCCACACTTCAATTCAATACCGGAAGCGCGATCGTCTCTCGAGCGCGCTTCCGGCGGCAGGCTATTGCGTGCCGGCACTTGCAGTTTTGTTCTCGCCATTCGAGCTCTCAAGGATGAAAGCAGACAGGTCTCTATGCAGCTTTTCGCGCGATTTCTTCTCGATGTACATCATGTGTCCGGCTTCATAATATGTAAAGCTGATATTTTTACGGATCGATGGATCGAGATTCATATGAGACACGGTATGTTCGATCCCATTGAAGGGAGTGGCGAGGTCATAATACCCGCAGATCACCAGCACCTTTAAATATTTTTGCTGTGTCATTGCCGAACGCAAGGCTTCTGCGGGTCCCCCGGGCTGGCCCTGATCCCAGGGTTGCACTCTGGCCTTGAGGGTGTAAAACATTTCCGTATTCCACTTCAGCTCTCGACGTACATAGTCTTGAAACATGGCTACATAAGAACCATCGTACGAGGCGAGGCTTGAATCGTACTCATACCGCTCTCCGGCGGCATCCGCGTCTATTCCTAAAAAGCGAGTATCTATTCGCCCGAGCGTCCTGCGTTTTTCCCGCAGGAGCTCCTTGGCCCAGCGAAGCGGGTTGATACGCAAATTGGTTTGCTCGATATACTTCGAGGAAAGTCCAGTGAAACGTGCCAGGTTCTTGACGACCTTCTGGTGCTCGGCCGCCGATATTTCGTCCCCTTTCTCGAGCGCCGCGGCATATTCGCCGTGAGCGAATTGGCGGGCTTGCTGCGCTACCTCGGCAATGCTCAATTTTTGCAGGTCAGGCGGGAGCATCCGGTGATACCATGCTGAGGCCACTAATGTCGGGAGAAAGTAGATCGTTCGGTCGTCCGCACCCCAATTCCCGAAACCTACGGAGGACAACAGGGCAATGCCGCTCAAATATATTTGATGGCGTTGTTGCAGGACTTCAGATAGCTGCGCAGACCTCGTAGTGCCATAGCTTTCGCCGATCAGGAATTTAGGCGAAGCCCAACGCTCGTTGCGCGTGAGGTACTGGTAAATGAAATCGGCAAAGTAGGTCGCGTCCTGCACGACGCCGTAGAACTGCGACGTATTTTCACCAGGCACGGGACGACTGTAGCCGGTCGAGATCGCGTCCACGAATACCAGGTCGGTGACATCGAGAAATGAATCGCCGTTTTCGATAATTGAATAAGGTGCGGGCATTCCAAACCCATCGTCGGTAAGCACTATCCGTTTGGGGCCCAGGCCCATGTGGGTATAAGAGGATGCGGAACCAGGACCGCCATTGTAAACAAAGGATATCGGGCGTTTAGTGCGACCCGGTTCATCGTTCTTAGTGTAAGCCACGAAAAAGTACGTAGCCTTTGGCGAACCGTCATCAGCTTTAATATTATAAGTGGCTGCCGTTGCCGTGTAGTTGATCTCTTGCCCGCCAATGCGTGCCGTGTGTTGCGTAACAGAGCTTTTTTCCTCGGGAACAGGAGCACGGCGCTGCTGCTGCCCCTGCCCCTGCCCCTGTCCCTGTTCCTGTTGTTGTGTCTGCTGTGGTTGCTGTTGTTCACCCCGAAAGCGCGCGCCACGCTGCTGGTTCTCCTGAGCGAACGTATAACACGCGATCAGTAGTATGGTCAGGGCTGCAGTAATGATTCGATTCATTCGGGCTCTCCTTTTTTTGTTGGTGTGGCGGAAAGACAAACAAAAGTTGTCTTTAGCATACACTGTTACCTTTCGGAACGAAAAGAGATTACGAAATAAACGAAAATAAACGGTCGGTCCGCGGGCTTCCAGCCTGCATGTTTTCTACCTGTGACTCCTTATCAGAATATGCAGGCTGGAAGCCCGCGGACCGACCGTTTATTTTCGTTTATTTCGTAATCTCTCTTCATCCTCTATAATTGCGAAGTTATGTCCAGAAAAATTATTCTCATGCTACTTTTGATAGTATTTATCACCTCAGCCGGATTACTACAGGCCTCTTCGCAAAAAGATCGTGAATTGATTCCGCCAAAGACAGTCGTGCTCACCTTCGACGATGCGGTGAAGTCTCAGCTTGCAGTAGTCGCCCCTTTATTAAAGCAACTGGGATTTCAGGCTACTTTCTTTATTACCCAGAATTGGATGAGTGATAAGGCAAACTTCCTGACGTGGGAGGATACAGCAGAGCTTTATCGCTTGGGATTTGAGATCGGAAACCATAGCTGGACTCACTCCGACTTCGGCAAAGCCGAGAAGGGAACTAAGCTCGGGGAAGAACTTCAGCTGGTCGAAAAGGAGCTCGCCCGAGTCGGGGTTCCGAAACCGGTGAGCTTCGCCTGGTGCGGGAACGCTTTTGGACCGGAAGCCATTGAACAACTGCGTCGACACGGCTATCAAATAGCGCGACGTGGGATGCAGCCGGAAAAACCGTACGGTACGATTCAGGTAGGGCCGGCGCTTGATGTCACAAAACATCACCCGCTTCTCATCCCGACAACTGGTGATGCATATCCGGGATGGACATTTGAACATTTCAAAAAAGTGATCGAAAGCGCGAAGCCCAATGAAATTGTGGTTCTGCAATTTCACGGAGTGCCGGACATTACGCATCCATGGGTTAATACTCCTCCTGAGGATTTCGCCCGATACATGAACTATCTAAAGCAGAATGGATACCGCACGATCGCGATGCGCGACCTGTTGAATTATTACAATTCGTCACGACTGCCTGACGATCCCTTGATGACAACACGGTTGAGTAATGACTCGCCGTCTTTCAAGAAATAATGCTGTGTGGAGGAAATCAGTCTCAGCCGTACTCATCAGCACTTCCTTTTGGTCTGGCGGGTTTCAACGCTCGCCTGGCTCAATTTCAACTTTAAGGAGGCTAAATGCACAGAAATACCTGGTTGACAGCGATCTTGATATTGTTAGTTTTCACATCAAACCTGACAGCTCCTGCCCAGCGATTTACCGAAACAAAAAAGAATTACAATGAAGCTAACAAAACGGTAAGCACTCAAGAGCAGCTCCCCCTGCGGGGATACTTGCTCGATCCAGCCAAAAAGTCGGAATTCGCCGCTTTCCATCGAGAAACGATCGTCCCATGGCTGGGAGATTGGGGAGTGAGCAGGTGCGATGTTTGGACAGTTGAGCTTAATGATCTGTTTCTCCTGGTAATTTCCCAGGCGCCGAATAACCCACCCTGGTTTCGCATCCCGGGATTAGACAAATTTATCCTGAGAGATGAATTGCCGGTTACAGAACGGAAAGACTTGCGAGTTGACTTTATTGCAAACCTGACGGCCCCTGCCCGGCGGTTTACGGAACCAGGCAGGAGTTACAGTAAATCAAACAAATTTATGCCAGACATCGCCCCCACTGCTACCAAACCGGTTAGCTCTGAAGAACAGCTCCCCCTGCGGATTTACCTGCTCAATCCAGCCAAAAGGTCGGAATTCGCCGCTTTCCATCGAGAAACGATTGTCCCATGGCTGGGAGATTGGGGAGTGAGCAAGTGCGATGTTTGGACAGTTGAGCTTAATGATCTGTTTC
>Ga0126377_10004431_pt1 | contig 10222 bp, 8 predicted proteins | sample PanSoiMetPlot_22_FD_92647 | JGI IMG/M metagenome (GOLD analysis project Ga0126377, IMG submission 92647) | Tropical forest soil microbial communities from Panama - MetaG Plot_22 | ecosystem: Environmental > Terrestrial > Soil > Tropical forest > Bulk soil | place: Panama | collected 2016-02-17 | reverse complement strand
TGCTGCTCCCGGAGCAACTCTGCGTCTCCGGCGCATTCCTGCCCTTGTAGAGGGTCAGGGTGACACCAGGTTGATTGCAGGCGACGGCGAGATATTGCGCATTGACCGGTATGCCGTGGCGTGTCCCCAGGCTCGCAGCGCTCCAGAAAGCAGTTGAATCGTTGCCATCACCATCGTCGTACTCAACCGCCGCGACCGGTCCGCTCGCTACGACGTGAAGCGCGCTTCCCAGTCCCTGCGCGGAATTCAGACCATTCGTGACCGTCACCTGCTCACCAGCCGCCAGCGTGTAAGTGCTGCTGGTTGCGTCGCTCGCATAGACAGTCACGCTCGTGCCGGAATTGAGTGCGGCAATTACAGTGTTCTGAGAGCGGACCCCGAGCATATCGGTCGCCGCGGGTGGCACCGGGTATGCGTCGCGCGCCACGCCGTCCAGATACGCGGTGTGAGTGACGACGATCGGCAACGTCGAGGTGATTCGGCCGGCCTGCGTGTTGTCGCTGCCCGCATCGAACTCATTCACCACACCCTGGTTGGCAGTGATGACGGCTGTCGTCGCACCGATCCGGATCGTGACCTCGGCGTTGCCGACAGGGCTCAGAAAGAAATAGCGGTGGCTGCCCGCGATATGCGGGATGACGAATGCAGTGCCCGCGAAATCATCGGGCACCAGCAGGTCTGCGGCATTCTGATTGCTGCCTGCGGTGAAGAAGCCGGTGCCAGAAAATTTCGTGCCGGATGTGAACGCTGCCGCGGGTATCGACGCGGTTTCATACTGCTGCAGCGTGACCTGCGAACTGCCGGCGGTGATCGTGTTGCCGGGCTCCAGGCTCATGACGGAGACGGGGCCGCTCAGCGGTTCCGGACTCAGGACGTAGTAGTCGTGCGGTGGTGCGGTGCTCGCCCAGGTCACGTTCGCCGACAGCCACAGACAGGCCAGCAGCCACTGCCCAAGCCGATTCCGTTCGACCCCCGCACCTTGCATACGCATTCACGCTCCCTGGCGCGCACACTGCCGGCGCGCAGTCCTTGTTGTTCCTGCTAATCGAACGATCCCGACGCATCTGAATCCGTGTTGACGGACACAGCCACCCGTCGGCGACGCGCCTCGCTGCGGATCCATGAAACGACCGCCGTCGTCACGCTCAGACCGATGAATGCGTACACATAGCTCATCAGGCCGAAACGCGTTTCGCTGCCGATGGAAATGCCGTGCAGAAATCCGAGCGTGAACACGAGGAATACGCTGGCGTGAACCCAGCGCCATCCGGCACGGCCACGCGATCGCAGCCAGCCGGCAACGATCGCAACGAGCAGAAACCAGAAGGCGATCGCACCCAGGCTGACGTAGGCGTTGTAGAAACCCTGACCGAACTTTGGCAGCAACAGCGCCAGCGCGAGGTTCCCCGTCCGCAGTGTGCTCGCCGCGATGAACAACCCCAGATGGGTCACCACGAACAGGAACGTGATCAGTCCGAGGACGATGTGCTGGCGACGGGTAAGCTGCACGAAGCCGCACAGAGCCGGCGAAAACCGCGCCAGCGCCGCCATGCACTGCAGCCAGAACAACGACAGCGCCAGCATGCCGCACAGCTTCGACAGGATGTAGGGAGTCTGTCCGGGCGGCACATCGTTGAAGAAATAGAACAGAGGATTGCCGACCGATACGCCCCAGACCAGCACGGGCAGCAACACAGTGGCGATCGCGATGCCTCGGACCAGAAACCGACTCGACATCGACGACTGTTCGCTCATGCCCCTTCCCTGGCCAGACAGGCCGATACGTTGCTCAGACATCCGGCGAGGGCCTGTTGTGCGTGCTCTTCGCTGAGCGCCCTGGCGCCGGTGACCGGCAACCCGAGTGTCGCCCATCCCTTGATACCGTAGGGACGCATGATGACCGAGTGCCTGACACCGACATTGGCGAGCGCCTTCGCCATCTCGAAGCCCCGGAAATCCTTGACGCAGTAGCTGACGACATAGTCGGCGCCATCGAGCTGCTCGCGCAGTTGCTGCCCGACAGCGCGGATTGGAATGTTGAGTGCGCCGGGAATGTGTCCCTCGGCAAACTCGTCGGACTCACGCACGTCGACGAAGATGACCTTGCGGCCGGCAGCCACCGCACTCAGCACATCGACAATGGGAACCTCCGGTATCCGCTCGCGGCTCTTGTCGGCGGTGTGAACCAGTTCGCCGCAATCGAGCGCAAGGCGTTCGGCTGCAAGCGGCAACGCGCGCGCACGCGAATCGCTCATCACCTGGTAGACACGATCGAAGAACGCCACGTAGCACTGCGGCGGAACGGCGTCGCGACCATAGCGGTGTTGCAGCGAGCGATACGCCTCCTCGATGACCGTTGCCTGCGCAGGTCCGTCGTTCGTCCAGAAATTGATCTCCATTTCATGGACGTAGCGGGCGAGCTCGAGAACCACCGGATCCGTCACATTGAGCCGCGCACTCGCAACTTCGAACGCCGACTGGTCCGCGGTACGCCTGATGGCAGATGACGGCAGATCGAACGGCGTGCCCGCAGGCAGCGGTTCGCCCGGCATACTGACGACGAGCCGTGCGTCAGAACCCGCGTGTCGGGTCAACAGCCACGCGGTAGCCCATTTATCAGGGCCGAGACCGTATTCAGTGACGTAGTTGGCTGCCCGGGCAGACCGGGGAGCGGGGTGCGAGCACGCGGTGAACAGGAACGTCAGCGCCAGGCATCCGGCGATCGCGTGCACTGTGCGGTAGAGATGCTCCGCTGCCATTCTTCCTTTTCTCCGTGCACTCCAGGCACTATCCCTGACCGCTTGCCTGCACAAGCCGGCCGTCCCTCACACGCCCACGAATCTCGTGTGCTCAGTCGGTGAACAATTCTGAAATTCGATCGATGCTCGATCGTCAGGAATTCGTTTTCTTTACGTTGCCAACATCGCTGATGGCTGTCAACCCGCGCGACTGGTTGGACTGAGTCGACCGCAAGCGTGTGAGGGTGGGCAGTGAAATACCCGGTCGAGGTGCGGGAGGTTGGCGCCAAGGTCGTTACGCGCACGATTCTCCGCATGCTGGGCCATTTGTGACAAAGTCAGCGCATGTCGTGCGACAGACGTACGCCCTGCGACAGACTCTGACACCAGCACACGACTTGTCTTGAGGAGTGGGTCCATGGCCAGCAAGTCGACGAACTCCGACGAGAAGCGCACGCATGCGCTGCGAATCCGGCATGGTCGTGAAGTGCCGGGGCGCAACTACAGCACGCCCAAGGAGTTGTGGGACTTCCGACTTCCTGCGCAACCGAGCCCACCGATCCGCGCGGCTCGCGACACGCTGTCAGCCAACAGCGCGCTGCTGGGTCTCGATGGAATCCTGAAGGAGCTCGGTGTGCGCCACTGCATTGCGAGCGCGGGCGCGTGGCACATCATCTTCGGTCAGACGCACCTCGATCGCTTCATCCATCGCGCCTATGTCACCGTGCACATGGATCGCCAGAAGCGTGTTTACCTGGTGAAAAATCGCGCCGTCCCGGCAGCCATGCTGCCCGCCACTGCGGATGTGCGCATCGATACGGCACGTGCCGTGCGCCTTGCGTGCGCCAGCGTCGGCAAGCGAGCACGCGGAGCGCGGGTGGTCGGACGCGACAAGGTGTGGTTTCCGCGCCGGACACGCATTCATCCTGCCTACAAAGTCCGCCTGCAGCGCCGCCGTCCGGCGGGAGAGTGGATCGTTTACGTGGATGCAACGACGGGTGCCATCCTCTGGAAGTACGACAACCTCGCGGTCGCGCGCGCACGGGTGTTCGATCCCAATCCGGTCGTGGCTCTCGGCGACTGGCGATCGTTGCTTCACGACCGCAAGCCGGTGATGCGTCCGCCCGCGAAGACATACAAATCCGTCACGCTGCGAGGACTCGCAAAGTCCGGCCTGCTCGATGGTCCACGCGTCACCACCTCGCCCACCCGCAATCGCGTACGACGGCGTAACGGTGATTTCCGCTGCTTCAGTTTCGAGGCTGGCTTCGAGGAAGCGATGACGTATCACCACGTCGACAGCGCCATCCGCTACGTCGAATCGCTCGGCTATCGCGGCGACCGCAGGATCTTCCGCGAACCCCTCTGCGTCAACGCGCGTGCCGGCCGCGAAGACAACTCGTGGTACATGCCCTCGGCGCACGAACTCGGCTTCGGCACCGGCGATGTCGACGATGCCGAGGACGGCGAAACGATCCTGCATGAATTCGGACACGCGCTGCAGGACGCGATCTGCCCGGATTTCGGGCAATCCGCGGAGGCCGCCGCGATGGGTGAAGGTTTCGGCGACTACTTCGCGGCGAGCTACTTCGCATCCCGCAAGGTGCGCGACGCGAAGATCCTGTTGCCGTGTGTCATGACCTGGGATGGCATCCTGTTCGCCGACAAGACTCAACCTGATCGTCCCCCGTGCGTGCGGCGCCTCGACGGCACGCTCACGTACGAGAGCTTCGATCATTCCGCAACCGCCGACGAGCACGCGAACGGCGAAATCTGGTCCGCGACCCTGTGGGAAATCTGGAACCTGCTAGGCCGCGACACTGCCGATCGCATCATCATCGAAAGTCACTTCCAGCTGGATGGCTACACGTCGTTCGCAAAAGGTGCGCGCGCCATCCTCGATGCCGATCGCAACCTGTTCCGCGGCCGGCATCTCACCGGCCTGAAACAGATCTTTCATCGCCGGGGGATCGGCCCGGTGGAATAGCAACGCGTTCTCTCACTGCCCGGCTGCGTCGACAGACGGATCGGCGTCGGAATCCTTTTCACCTGCCCGCTGAGGCGAGCGACGTCGTTCGCTCAAGCCCTTGATCGGCGAAGCACGCGCCCCGCGCGGCACGCCTTGTGCCTGAACAAGTAACCCCCGACGGCAATGCCGCGCAGGGAACGCACAACCAACAAAGCACAGGGAGCACGCCATGGTCATGCACAAGCGCGTCGTGGGTTCCATTCTGGCCATCATGGGTGTCGTGGCGACGATGCATGCGGCCAGCGCGGCGATCATCGACTCGACGGTACCGTTCGTCACGTCGACGGGCTCCACGCACACGGACATCGTTGACGGCGCCAATGTGAGCTTCTTCGATGCGTACCAGAGCTCAACCGTCACAATGAGCGGCGGAGAGGTCAGCTTCCTGACACTCCACGACGCTGCTTCGGCGGACATCTCCGGCGGCGCTATCGGCTTCCTTCAGGTGTACGACAACAGCTTCGCGACGCTGACTGGCGTCGACACGCTTTCGTGGCTGATCGTCGATACCAACGCCTTCGTCGAAATTCACGCCGCCAACGTACTGTTCAGTTCCGGCATCCTGTCCGGCAACTGGGGCGACGGCACTGCGTTCGAGTTCTGGGCCGTGAACGGCAGCAGCGGTCAGCCCATATCCATTCCCGAGAGTCTGCCGTCCAACATTTCCATCGTGCCGCTCAGAGTGCCCGAACCTGCGACGCTGTCGCTGCTCGCGTTGGGACTTGCCGGCGTTGTTTTCGGCCGCAGCAGAAGGAAGCTCGCGCAAGGCGGCTGAGCGCGGGCCGATCCAGAACTTGAGACCGCAGACAGTCGTAGCACCCGGTACGACTCTTGAGCAGATTCAGCGCACGTCGCGGCCAATTGACGGGCCTGCGCAATGGCTTCCAGATCCCCGATGTCTTCGTCGAGATCCGGAGACGGCATCAGGTCTCTTGAGCGATTGAAGTTTCCAGCGCCGCCCTGTAGTCCCCTTGGGCCCGGTACACGCGCGCGATTGAAGTAAAGCTCGTCCAACCCGCGTGTTCACCCTCACTTTCAGCAAGATGCAGAAGACGCCCATCCTGGGTGTGTGCCAAGTGTGAATACAGTGAGATATTCGCGCCATCGCTGCGGGTTCTTCTCGCACCAACCGGCCAAACCGAAGTGGTGAACCATGTTGACTCCCTGCTTTCGCCGCGCCTTCACCTGCATAGTCGCGCTGTGGATTGTGGCCGTTACTCCCCAGGCAGTCGCTCAGGCAAAAACTTCCGATCAAAGCGACCCGGTCAACCATTCTGGATCAAGAGACGATCTCAAGATCGTACTGCTCGGCACAGGCGTCGGGCCACCAGTCAATCTGCAGCAATTCGGAGCAAGCACGTTGATCGAGGCCGGGGACGTGCGGTTGCTCTTCGATTGCGGCCGTGGCGCCACACTCCGACTGGCCCAGATCGGAGTCCCGCTCGGCTCGATCAACCGGCTCTTTTTGACACACCTGCATTCCGACCATGTGATCCAGCTTGGGGACCTGCTCCTGGCGGGTTGGGTCGGGGGTGGGCGCAGAGTCCCGCTCGAGGTGTGGGGGCCGGAAGGGACGCGCGACATGATGGACCACCTTCAGCAGGCGTTCGCGTTCGACATTCACATGCGTCGAGACGTGGACGAAAAAGCGCCTGGAGATGGCATCAAGGTGATGAGTCACGACATCGCGCAAGGCATCGTCTTCGACCAACAGGGCATCAGGGTGACTGCGTTCATGGTCGATCACAGCCCCGTCACGCCTGCGTTCGGCTATCGAATCGACTACCGAGGTCATTCCGTCGTGTTGTCAGGGGATACCCGAGTCTCGGAGAACCTGATCCAACATGCGCAAGGGGTCGACGTTCTCGTTCACGAAGTGCTGGATGCGGAAACGGTGCGAGGCTGGTTTCCGGCCAACCCGCAACTCGCGGCGTCCATTCTCGCGAAGCACACTAGTCCCGAACAGGCGGGCGGCATGTTTGCGCGCGTCAAACCTCGATTGGCCGTTTACTCCCACGCCCCCGACGCAGAGAGAGTGATCAGTCAAACGCGAACAACATACTCGGGTCCACTGTAGGGCGCGGAAGACCTGCTGACGATTGAAATTGGAGAGAAGATCGAGATCCGCGACCGTGAGGAGGAAGTGCGGCGCCAGGTGCTTGCGACCGACGATCGACGGACCGACGCGTTGCGCCGCGGCGATAGCAAACCTCTTTATCAGATCTACGCGGACGACTACACGCTGGTGACTCCATCGACGGGAGTCATTCGCTCAAAGGCCGAACAGATCAATGACCTGGATTCGGGGCGGGTGCGATACGAGAAAATCGAAGTGATGGAGCGGACCGTTCGAGTCTACGACGATGTCGCAGTAGTCGTGGCACGTGAGAAGTACAGCATCCTGCAGGCGGGTCAGCAGGTTGGCGGAGACATCCGATTTACGCGGACATACAAGCAGTTTGGCTCCGACTGGCGCGTGATCGCGACTCACGGCACCTTCGTCAGGTAGTCAAGAGGTTGAAAAATGTGGGCCACCAATCCTGGCGTGTGAGCCACGTGTAGGCTTGGCAGGACATGCGGAATCGGACCTGTGTCGCTGTCGACTGGAACCTGCGCTCGTCATGGAAGCCGACGAACTTGGCATCGAGCTTGCGGCACCGACAGCATGTCGTCGACGAGGCGCCTGAAGCGTGGCGATAGTGCGCATCAGGGCGGACTTCCCGGCGCCGTTTTGGCCAGGCAGGCCGGACATCCCTCGCTGGGCAATCAGCTGGCGTCCAACAAACAAAATCGATAGCCGATGTCCCGGATGGTCTGGATGTATCTGGCATTGGCAGGGTCCGATTCTATTTTTGCGCGCAGCGTGGTCACGCATCGGTCGACGCTCTTCGGAGTCACGACGATTCGATTTCCCCACACGACTTTCATGATCTGATTGCGTGTGAGTGCACGGTTGGGCTTGTCCAGGAAGAACTTGAGCAAACCAAATTCCTTCCGCGTCAGTTCCACGACCTCGCCCTTGTTAGTCAGTTGGTGAGAGGCACAATTGAGTTCGAAGTCGCCAAAGTGGCGTATCGCTTGTGGCATGGCGGCGTTGCGCCGAAGCAAGGCATTGACCCTGGCGGCCAGTTCATTGATTCGAAATGGCTTGGTCACGTAGTCATCGGCGCCGAGTTCCAGTCCCTGGACCACGTCTTCCTCCTGGTCCTTGGCCGTCAACATCAGAATGGGCATGTCCATTCCCCGGGCGCGGATCGCCGCGCAAACTTCGTAACCGCTTTTGCGCGGCAGCATGATGTCGAGTATCAACAGGTCCGGCATGATTTCCAGTGCTCGCCGCAACCCGCTCTCGCCGTCGGGCGCGGAGAACACTCTGTGACCCAGATCGGAAAACTGATCCGTCAGCGCGCGCACATGTGCCGCGTTGTCTTCGACGATGAGTATTTCTGCCATGGCAAGAGCTCTTACTGCTGCCCGAGCGGCAAGTGCACGGTGAAGGTACTCCCCACTCCCAGCTCACTATTCACTTCAATCGTTCCCTCGTGCAGATTGACGATGTGCTTCACGATACCAAGCCCAAGCCCGCAACCTTCGTTGCTGCGGGAAAGCTTTTGGTCGGCCTGGTAGAACTGGTCGAATATTTTCCCGAAGTCGGCTTCGCGTATCCCGATACCTTGATCGCTCACGGATATCACGAGACCTTGTTTATCCACTTGCGCCGAGACGCGAATTTTTCGCGGCGGATCGGAAAATTTGCAGGCGTTATCGAGCAGATTCAGTAGCACCCGATTCAAGGCCCAGGCGTCTCCGCGGTAAGGTGGTATGTCTGGCGCTATTTCCACAGTCAGTTCCCTGTCGGAGATCTCGGCCTGTTGCGTGAACGTGGCCACCGCCTCGCGAATCAGCCCGACGATATCGAGCGGCTGTTTTTCAATCCTGAACTTCGTGCGTTCTATTCTCGAGAAGCTGAGAACATTCTCGACGAGCTGGCTCAGCCGGGAGTTTTCACGGGCAATCAGGATCAGGTATTCCCGCACGCGATCCGGCCGCAACGCCGGATCCTGCAACAGCGTATCCACCAGCAATTTGATCGAAGATACCGGCGTCTTCAGCTCGTGGGACACGGTCGCAACCATCGTGTTTTTTTGTTTGGCCAGGGCAAGGCGCCGCAGGGTCATGGAGGCCATGGCAAGCAGGATCAACAGGATCAATCCGACTGTTGCGACGCTCAGCGCCACGTAAATCCCCTTGAGTGACGCACTGCGCGTATCGGCGTCGGCACCGACGATTCGCAAGCGCCAGCCTGGGAACGCATTGCCCAGAACCATTTCGGTGTCGGCCGAGTGATGTGTGCTGTTGTCGGAAGCCACTTCCACCCGGACACGTGTGGCTAACGGGTTGTCCATGTCGGCCACCCAATCTGCATACCGTTTTCGAAGTCGATGCTCGGTGAAGAGCGCAATGCCATGACCACTCGGCAGACGTTGCTGCCAGACGCCTTCAATCGTCGATCTGCTCAGGTAAGGGCCTGCATTCAATTCCTGGTTCGTTTCCATGAACTGCGCGCTCAAGTTTTCTGCAAACATCGTTGGAAAAAGGGGCGCCGGCGATGACGGTTGCGAACTCAGTGCAGAAATACGGCTCATCAGGAAGCGACGCTGGGAAGCCGGGATCAAGTCGAATCGATAATTGTTCAACCGTTTCGTCAGACGAGAAAATGCCGATGCATGAATCGCATCCGGCACGACGTCCCGGTTTTCGAGAATGAGCAGTTCAATACTGGACAGCGCATGGCGGCCATTTCTGTCAACACACAGTTCGAAGGTGGGATTGTCCAGAATGGTTTGCGCCGCATGTCCGACTCCATCTCCGTCGTTCCGTTGAATCGCCGCAGTGAGCACGGCAAGTTGCGAGGCGAGTTGCGTGTTCGAATCCTTGCCTTTGTTGTCCGCTGGCGGCGAATTGGTTTCGTCCGCACGCCTCGGCAGCCCCGGATAGGCAACGCGATGCGTATCTCCCGCCGTCAGCACGATGAGCCCATCCGCGCCACCTCCGGTAACGGTTTCGTAAAACGCCGCTTCGGGAGACAAGCTGGCAATCCGTTGGTCGGTCTCCTCGAGCAGCGAATTCCAGCGTTGTACAAGATCGGATTTGATCTGGTTCAGTAGAACCTGGTGGGCTTCTTCCGCAATTTGTGCCGTCGCCAACTGCTCGTTACGAATAGCCAGACTGGCAAACCACAACACCAACGCGGACGGCAGCACGCCGGCCAGGGCAATCAGGACGAATACGGCTCGACTTCGATCCGTTTGAACGCGGCCCTTGCCAAAGAAACTATCAAGCATAAAAAAGAGCCCCGCAGAGCGGGGCAAGGGGGAAGTGAAGCTGACTCAGAATGAGATCGTGCTCAGAATCCTGTCGAATGTCGGCTTTGCCTCGCTGAAATTCTTCGTCG
>Ga0126377_10004430_pt1 | contig 10222 bp, 8 predicted proteins | sample PanSoiMetPlot_22_FD_92647 | JGI IMG/M metagenome (GOLD analysis project Ga0126377, IMG submission 92647) | Tropical forest soil microbial communities from Panama - MetaG Plot_22 | ecosystem: Environmental > Terrestrial > Soil > Tropical forest > Bulk soil | place: Panama | collected 2016-02-17 | reverse complement strand
TAGATGAGGATATCGAGGACGCCTTCTTTCATTTCACCGCCTGGTAGGACTTCGGCAGTAGCGGCCGCCGGGACGGGCTTCGACCAGCCCTCTGAGCTCGAGGATGAGCAGCATCGAAGCGACTGCTTCGGGCTTGAGGCCGCTGCGCTCGATCAGGGCATCCGGCCCCAAGGCATCGAAGCCGAGCGCATCTAACAGGATTTCGTATTCTTTGTCCAATCCCCCGGCGCCGCTGTCAGCGCCTTCAGGCTTGGCGGCGCCCGCCGGAGCGTTCACATCGGTCGTGTTCCAGTGCAGTTCCGAGAGAATATCCTCGGCCGTTTCCACCAGCTTCGCGCCGTCGCGAATCAGCCGGTGGCAGCCGCGTGACATCGGGTTGTGAATGGATCCGGGAATCGCGAAAACCTCGCGTCCCTGCTCCGTCGCATGACGCGCGGTGATCAACGAGCCGCTCTGCCGCGCGGCCTCCACCACCAGAGTTCCGAGGCTCAAGCCGCTGATGATGCGATTGCGTTGCGGAAAGTACTCGCGTCGCGGCGCCGTGCCCGGCGGAAACTCCGACACCAGCGCGCCGTGTGCGGCTATCGAGCGCGCAAGTTCCGCATGATGCTCCGGGTACACGACGTCGAGCCCGGTGCCGCAGACCGCAAGCGTCTCGCGCCCGGCCGACAGAGCGCCGCGATGGCCTGCGGCGTCGATGCCCTCGGCCAGACCACTCGTGATCGTCAATCCGCAGCGCGCGAGATGCGCGGCGAAGTCGAACGCCGTGTCACGCCCGCTGGCGGTCGGGTTGCGGCTGCCGACGATGGCGAGTTGTGGTTGCGACAGCACCTGCACCGAGCCCATTACATAGAGCGCCGGGGGTGCACCACCGGCGTGGGCGAGCAGCGCCGGATAATCGGGCGAGGTCAGTGGCACCAGGTGCCGTTGCGGCCCGTCGAGCCAGGCGAGATCGCCATCGATGAGTTTCGTGTCGAGGGCGCGAAGTTGCAGGCGCGCATGTTCGCTGAGTTCCAGCAGCTCCGGCCTGCGATCCGCAGTCTGCGCGAGCTCCGCGGCGCTGCCGACCGCCTGCAAGCCGCGAGCTACACGTTCGTAGGTGAGTCCGGGAATCCTGAGCAGCGTTACCCAGGCGCGTCGTTCTTCGGCGGCTGCGTCCATGCGCCATTCTCGGCGACATCCATGTCGCCGCGACAGAGGTTGCGGTTACGGGTTGGTGACCCGGTCGTAGTTACGGATCGGGTACTCGGATTCCATTACCAGGCCGTAGCTGATGCGGTCATAGGTCTTGAAGACCATGAAGGTACCAGCCTTGTAGTCCGGCAGCTGCACGGTGCCGCCGACGCCGGCGCTCATGCTGACGCCGCGCGATTTCGGATCCTTCACGCGCGAACCGTCGTGCAGGATCGCGAGCACGTGACCCGGCTCGAGACCGTGGCTGCTGCCGCGGTTGATCACCACGACCTGGTACTTGCCCACCATCGAGAGGGCATTGACGATGGAGATGATCTCGCCGTCGACCTGGCTCGCAGGCGCGTGCGGCACGAAGTCGAGCGGCGTGTCATAGGTGCCCGGGAACACCAGGTCACCATCCACGGTTTCCCGCGCCGACTCGGTGAGCAGGAGGGTCGACGGTTCGCCCTGTTCGACCATGCGCGCCGCGCCGGTATAGATACCCTGGTAGCCGACGAGCTTGTTGTCCTCGGGGTCGATGAGCGGGTCCCCGACATGGATCACGTTGAAGCGCGAACCGTTTTCGCCATCGAGCTTGCCCTTGGCATAAATCGTATTGCCGATGCTGGCGGCAAGATGCTGCTCGCGTGAGGCCACGACGTACGGCGAGCTCCTGATCTCGCCCTTCTCCAGCACGCTCGGCTTGGACATGAAGGCGGCCACGATGTCGTAGGGAATCGCGGTGATCGCTCCCTGCAACGGCTCGCTGCGCATGCGCGGGCTCATCTTGGCGGTGGCGCCACGCTCGAGGCGCAGCTCCGGGGTGCCATCGGCCCCATAGGCGAGGGTGAGCGTGTCACCGGGGTATATAAGGTGTGGGTTCTCGACCTGCGGGTTGACCTGCCAGATCTCCGGCCACAGCCACGGGTCGCGCAGGAACTTCGAGGACAGGTCCCAGAGGGTGTCGCCCTTCTGGACGGTGTAGGTCTTGGGGGCATTTTCCGCGATCACGGGACCGCTGGACTGCTGCATCGGCGCGCTTTCCGCGCTGCTCGCCATCGCGCCACCCGCGGACGGCTCGGGCATGGTGGTGGCCGGCTCCGCAGGCATGGCGGCCGAGGACTGGGCTGCCGGCGGCGGCGGAGGCGCCTCAGTGGAGTCCTTTTTGGGCCCCGAGCTGGAACAGCCCGCGACCAGCCCGGTCAACAAGATCACGTGGACTGCCCGCGCGCACAGGGTCCGAGAGGTCTGCCAAAGCGTCAGCTCCATCCCAAGGCTCCTTCGAAGAGGGTGCGGTCCCGGAAAAAAAGGCTCCGCTGTTATAATCTCAACGATCTAGCGTCGCAATCCTGAGAGAATGGTTTAAGAATTCGGTCTCACTTTTGACATTTTCCGGCGCCTCCGACCCCCGAACTTCACCCTATCTCAGGTCACTCCTGCGGGTTGAGCCGCATTTGCGGAGCACTTGTCCGAATACTGGTTAAGACTGCCATGGCCCGACTGACAATCCTGGAATACCCCGATCCGCGGCTGCGAACCAGGGCGCAGCCCGTGAAAACCTTCGATGCCGCACTGCGGCAACTGGCGGCGGACATGCTGGAAACCATGTACGCGGCACCCGGCGTCGGTCTCGCGGCCACCCAGGTCGATGTGCATCAGCGCATGCTGGTCGCGGACGTCTCCGAGACGCACGACCAGCCGCAGGTCTTCGTCAATCCCGAGATCCTCAGCCGCGAGGGCCTCGCCGTGCGCGAAGAAGGCTGCCTGTCCGTGCCTGGAATCTTCGATGAGGTCGAACGCGCCGCGCGCATCAGGTTGCGTGCGCAGGACGTCGAGGGAAAACACTTCGAGCTCGATGCCGAGGGACTCCTCGCAGTGTGCATCCAGCACGAGATCGATCATCTCGACGGGAAGCTGTTCGTCGACTACCTCTCCGAGCTCAAGCGCCAGCGCATCCGCAAACGACTCGAGAAGGACCGCAAGCAGCGTGCGTCGGGAACCTCATCCGAATCGCGGCCGCGCGTTCCGGCCATCTGAAGGCCGCACTTCCCGCCTCGCGTGAGTGATTCTCTGCGCCTGGTGTTCGCGGGCACGCCGCCGTTCGCCGTTCCGGCACTGAAGGCTCTCGTTCGTAGCCCGCACCAGGTGGTCGGGACGCTCACGCGACCGGACAAGCCGGCGGGGCGCGGCCGGCAGATGACCGAGAACGCAGTGAAGTCGGCAGCACGAGAGCTCGGCATCCCGGTGCTGCAGCCGGAGCGACCGCGTACGCCGCAAGATTTGCGGGCGCTCTGCGCCCAGGCCCCGGATGCGATGATCGTCGCGGCTTACGGATTGCTGTTGCCGTCCGCTCTGCTCGACTGGCCGCGCCTCGGCTGCATCAATATTCATGCATCGTTGCTGCCGCGCTGGCGCGGCGCCGCTCCCATTCAGCGTGCGCTCCTGGCCGGTGACGAGCAGACCGGGGTTTCGATCATGCAGATGGAGCCCACCCTGGACACCGGCCCCGTGTTCTTGCGCAAGACGGCGGCTGTCGACCCGGCGGAGACCAGCCTCACCCTGCACGAGAAGCTCGCGGAGCTCGGCGCTCAGGCGATCGTCGAGGCGATCGATGGCATCGCTGCCGGCCGTCTTACTGCCCAACCGCAGGCGGGACCGGCCACCTATGCACGCCGCATTGAAAAGACCGAGGCGCGCATCGACTGGTCGCAGCCCGCGGCGCAGGTCGAACGCCACGTGCGCGCGTTCAACCCGTGGCCCATCGCCGAGACTTCGCTGCACGACCAGACATTACGGGTGTGGGCTGCACATGCGCAGCCCACCGCGCACGAGGCTCGGCCCGGGACAGTGCTTGCCTCCACTGCCGCTCTCGTCATCGCCTGCGGCGAGGGCGCGCTGGCACTCGATATCGTGCAGCTGCCCGGCCGCCGGCCGCTGCCGGTGCGCGAGTTCCTGCTGGCGCATGACCTGAAGGGCGAAATTCTCGGCGGCTGATCGACCACCGACCACCATGGCGCAGAAGAATGCCAGCACGAAGAGCGCGCGGTTGAGCACCTCCGCGCTGCTTGCCTCGGCGGCGAACACGGTGACCGCCGTGATCGCCAAGGGTCAGTCGCTCGACGACGCGCTCGAGAGCATGGCGAGCACCGTAAGCGAAGCCGAGGATGCCGCCGCATTGCAGGCGCTCAGCTACGGCACGCTGCGTTGGTACACGCGGCTCGACTACTGGCAGACGCAGTTGCTCGAAAGGGGAACCAGGCCGAAGCCGCGGATAGGCGGCTTGCTCGCCGTGGCCCTGCATCAGCTGGCGTTCTCGAATCATCCGCCGCACGCGATCGTCGACCAGGCGGTCGATGCCGCACGCGAGCTGGGCGAACCGCGCGCCGCGGGGCTGGTGAACGCCATCCTGCGACGCTTTCTGCGCGAGCGGGAGCGACTCGGCGCCGCTGCCGAGGAGTTCCCGCCGGCCCGCTTCGCGCACCCGGCGTGGCTGATGGAGCGGATTCGGCACGACTGGCCGGACCATTGGCGCAAGATCCTCGAGGCGAACAACCAGGCGCCGCCCATGTGGCTGCGGGTGAACCGGCGACGCACGTCGCCTGCGGAATATCTCGCAGCACTCGCGAGCGAGTCGCTGAACGCAACTCGCAGCGAGCTCGCGCCCGACGCCTTACTGCTCGAAACGCCGGTGCCGGTTACGCGACTGCCCGGATTCGAGTCCGGCGCCGTCTCGGTGCAGGACGCGGGCGCACAACTCGCGGCGCAGTTGCTCGCGGTCGGCGATCGCATGCGAGTGCTCGACGCCTGCGCGGCACCCGGCGGGAAAGCCTGCCACCTCCTCGAGCAGGCGGACGTCGAGTTGGTGGCCGTGGATCGCTCCGCCGAGCGGCTCGAAGCGTTGCGCGAGAACTTGCGTCGACTGCAGCTCGCGGCGAGCGTGATCGTCGGCGATGCTGCCGATACCGCGCGCTGGTGGGATTCGCGTCCGTTCGAGCGCATCTTGCTCGATGCGCCGTGTACCGCGACCGGCGTGATCCGGCGGCATCCCGACGTGAAGCTGCTCAGGCGCGCGAGCGACATCGATTCCCTGCGCCGGGAACAGCTCCGATTGCTGGGTGCGCTCTGGCCGCTGCTCGCCCCGGGCGGACGTTTGCTCTACGTGACCTGTTCGGTGCTGCGAGCGGAGAACGACGAGGTCGTGGAGGCATTTCTCACCGGCGAACCGTCCGCAAACTCCGTCCCCATTCCGGAGGGGTTCGGCCCAGCGGGCGTGCGCGTGAACCAGGCTGGCATCCAGTTCCTGCCCGGAGAAGCGGGTCTGGACGGCTTCTATTATGCTTGCTTGGAAAAGCGCCACTCCGGAGCGTCCGCAGGGAACCCGTCCGCTTGATCGAATCCCGTTCACCTACAGTCCCAGGCGCGGCGGTCCGGCAGCGCGCATGACTGTTCACTGCATGCGTTTCCTGCGCTCAATCCTGCGGCCGCGCATCTGGCCGTTGCTGTTGCTGGCCGGATCGCCCCTGCTCGTGCAGGAGCGCGCGTGGGCGGAGGCTGCCCCGGTGCTCGGCGTGCGCACCGCCTACGTCCAGCTCGTCGAGGGCGTGTACCTGCTCAACGCGCGCCTGCAGCTCCCGCTCAGCAGCCGCGTGCGCGCCGCGCTCAGCGACGGCGTGCCGCTGACGCTGGTGCTGGAGCTGGAGGTCTCCCGTGCGCGCCACTACTGGCTCGACGAGAGCGTGGCATCGCTCCGCCAGGAGTATCAGCTGCAGTACCAGGCCGTGAGCGATCGCTACGTGGTGCGCAACTCGAACAGCGGCGAGCAGGCTTCGTATCCGGACCTCGATTCCGCGCTCGAACAGATGGCCCGCGTCAGCAGCGTGCCGGTGCTCGACGAGTCGCTGATACGCAAGGGCTACCGCCACGAGTTCAGCCTGCGCGCCACGCTCAACCTCGGAGACATGCCGGACACGCTGCGCATCCTGATGTTCTGGACCAACGACTACCATCGCGTCAGCGAGTGGTACACATGGCCATTGCTGCAATAAGGAAGTACGGCGGCTACGCGCTGGTCGGCCTCGGCGCCGCGCTGTGGCTCGCGGCGCTGTTCCTGCTCGCCAAGACCGCGCAGAACTCGGCGCAGTTCGGCCGCCTGCACCCCTGGATCCTGCTGATCAATGCCGTGGGCGTCGTGGTGCTGCTGGTGCTGCTCACCGCCAAGCTCGCGCAGCTGGTGCGCGAGTATCGTCGGCACATCATCGGTTCGCGGCTGAAGCTGCGCACGGTGACGATCTTCGGTGCGCTGGTGATCCCGCCGCTGCTCATCGTCTATTACTTCGCGCTGGAATTCCTCAACCGCGGCATCGACAGCTGGTTCGACGTCGAAGTGAAGCAGGGCTTGAACGAAGCGCTGATGCTGAGCCGCGCCGTGCTCGATCACAATCGGCGCGAATATCTCGACGCGACCGAGACGCTGGCGCAGGACCTCGAGCTCACGTCGGAGCGCGATCTCATCCGGCGGCTCGATACCGAGCGGCGCGCGAACGGCGCGCTCGAATACACGCTCCTCGGGCAGCACGGACGCATCATCGCCACCAGCACCGAGCGTCCGACCGAGTCGATTCCGCAGCGTCCGTCCGAGGAGGCGATGCTGCAGGTCCGTCAGGGACGTCCCTTCGTCAGCCTGGAGCCGGTGCCGCGCGGCGGCTACATCATCCGCACCGCGGTGCCCGTCGCGCCCGCGCTGCCGGGCGATGAGCCGCGCGTTCTGCTCGCGGTGTTCCCGGTGCCGGAACGCCTCGGTGCCCTCGCCGACACGGTGCAGCGTGCGCACACGCAGTACGGCGAGCTCTCCTATTTGCGCGAGCCGCTCAAGTACAGCTTCCGTCTCACCCTGACCCTGGTGCTGCTGTTATCGCTCCTGGCCGCGGTGTATGGCGCGTTCTTCTCGGCGCAGCGCCTGGTGAAGCCGATCCAGGACCTGGCCGCAGGCACACGCGCGGTCGGCAAAGGCGATTTCGACACGCGCCTGCCGCTCTCCTCGCGCGACGAGATGGGCTTCCTGGTGCACTCGTTCAACGACATGACCAAGCGCCTGGCGCGCGCGCGCGAGGAAGCGCGCAGCAGCCAGCATGCGGTCGAAAGCGAGCGGGCGAACCTCGCCATCATCCTCGCGCGCTTGTCCACCGGCGTGGTCTCGCTCGAGCCCGACATGAAGATCCGGGTCGCCAACCAGGCCGCGAGCAGCATCCTGGGCACGGACCTGGACGCGGCGACCGGCAAGACGCTGGCCGAGATCGCGGGCGGCGAGACCCTCCTGACGCAGTTCGTCGCCGCGCTACAGGCGAAATTCGCGGCCGGGCAGACCGACTGGCGCGAGCAGCTCGAGCTGCGCGGCGAAAGCGGCCGGCGCGTGTTGATGTGCGCCTGCACGGCGCTCCCGGGCGGCGAGGGCGAACCCGGCGGTCACGTCGTGGTGTTCGACGACATCACGATCATGCTGCAGGCCCAGCGCGATGCGGCTTGGGGCGAGGTGGCGCGCCGCCTCGCGCACGAGATCAAGAACCCGCTCACGCCGATCCAGCTTTCGGCGGAGCGCATGCGACGGCGTTTCCTCGGCAGCATGATGGAGCAGGACGCCCGCGTGCTGGAGCGCGCCACGCACACCATCGTGCAGCAGGTCGAGGCGATGAAGCAGATGGTGAACGCCTTCAGCGAATACGCGCGCGCTCCGGAAATGACCCTGGCCACGTTCGACCTGAACCAGCTGGTGCAGGAAGTCGCCGACCTGTATCGCGCGCAGGACAGCAACGTGCAGCTCAGGCTCGAGCTCGATCGCGAATTGCCGCTGCTCGAAGCGGACCGCGGCCGCGTGCGCCAGATCCTGAACAACCTGATCACCAATTCGATGGAAGCGCTCGAAGGGCGCGAGGACGCGCAGATCGACATCGCGACCCAGCGTGACTCGGCCTCCGCCGGACCACTGGTGCAGATCAGCGTCGCGGACAACGGGCCGGGCTTCGCGCCCGATATCATCGGCCAGGCGTTCGATCCGTACGTCACCAGCAAGCCCAAGGGCACCGGGCTCGGGCTCGCCATCGTCAAGAAGATCGTCGAGGAGCACGGCGGGAAGATCGAGGCCGAGAACCGGCGCAGCGGCGGCGCGCGCGTGCGCGTGACGCTGCCGGCGGATGAGCGGGCGCGGGTCGGTGTCCTGCCGCGCGACGCACGCAAGGGCGAATTGAGGAGGGAGCGGGCATGAACTCACCGCGCATTCTGATCATCGACGACGAAGCCGACATCCGCAGCCTCCTGCGCGAGATCCTTTCCGAGGAGGGCTACGAAGTCGATGTCGCCGCCGACGCCGCGCAGGCCCGTGCCTCGCGTGCGCGCTCCAATCCCGATCTCGTCCTGCTCGACATCTGGATGCCGGACACCGATGGCATCACGCTGCTGCGCGAGTGGTCGCGCGGCCCGGCGATGGTGGACTGTCCGGTGGTGATGATGTCCGGCCACGGCACAGTCGAGACCGCGGTCGAGGCGACGCGCCTCGGCGCGTTCGACTTCGTGGAGAAGCCGCTGTCGCTCGCGAAGCTCCTGCGCACCGTGGAACGCGCGCTCGATGCCGGGCGCCAGAAGCGCCAGGGCACGCGCAATCTCCTGCCGCCGCCGATTGCCCCGGTCGGTCGCAGCCGCGCGATGCAACTGATCCGCGAGCAGGTCCAGCAGGTCGCGCCACACGACGCTCCGATCCTGCTGCTCGGCGAATCGGGCTCGGGACGCGAAGCCTTTGCGCGCTACGTGCACTCGCTCAGCACCCGCAGCAGTCACCTGTTCGTGGTCGTCGTTGCCGGGAGCCTGAGCGAGGAGTCCGCGGCGGCGATGCTGCATGGACGCGAAGGAGCGGCACAACCGGGCCTGTATGAGCAGGCCGAAGGCGGCACGCTCTATATCAACGGGCTGGAGGACCTGCTGCCGGGAGTGCAGCGGCTGATCCTCGCCGACATCGAGAGCGGCACTTACACGCGAGTCGGTGGCAACACTTCGCGCCCGCTCAGCGTGCGCTTCCTCACCTCGGCACAGCCGGGCTTCGAGACGCGCACCTCCCCGGAGCCGTTCCGGCGCGACCTGCTGTCGCAGTTCAACGTGGTGATGCTGCGCGTGCCGCCGTTGCGCGAGTACGCGGAGGACGTTCCCGAGCTGCTGCGCTACTACGTCGATCGCTTCGTCGACGATGCGAGCCTGCCGTTCCGGCGTTTCAGCGTCGCGGCGCAGAACCGGCTGCGCAACTATCCGTGGCCCGGCAACATCCATGAGCTCAAGAACCTGGTGCAGCGCCTCCTGATCCTGAAGGGCGGGGAGGAGATCGGGCTCGATGAGATCGAGCGCGAGCTCGCGACCCAGCTGCCGGTGAACGAGCCGCTGGTCAAGCAGGACCTGCTGGCGCTCCCGCTGCGCGAGGCGCGCGAACAGTTCGAGCGCGCTTACCTGCAGCAGCAGCTCCTGATCTGCAACGGCAAGGTGGGTCAGCTCGCCAAGCGCGTCGGCATGGAGCGCACGCACCTGTACCGCAAGCTCCGCTCGCTCGGCGTCGATTTCCGCAACATCACCGAGGACTAGAGCGTCCGATGAGCGCCGTCCTGACCGGGCTCTACACCTACCCGGTGAAGGGCTGTCGCGCCATCTCGCATGACGCGCAGAAGCTGACACCCACCGGGCTCGCCTGGGATCGGCACTGGATGTTCATCTCGCCCGCGGGCCGTTTCCTCACGCAACGCGAATGTCCGCGGCTCGCGTGCATCGAGGTGGCCATCGACGGGCGCGACCTGGTGCTGAGTTCGCAGGGGCACGCGCAGCTGCGCTGTCCCATCGACGGCGCCGGCGCGCGACTGGAAGTGACCGTGTGGCGCGACCGATGCATGGCACAGGTCAACACGGTTGACACGCGCGAGTGGTTCGAAGCGGTGACCGGCCGGCCCGGTCAGCTGGTGCGCTCGCTCCCTGGCGATGAGCGAACCAGCGAGCGCCACTTCACCGGCGAGCAGGTGGCACG
>Ga0126377_10004429_pt1 | contig 10223 bp, 4 predicted proteins | sample PanSoiMetPlot_22_FD_92647 | JGI IMG/M metagenome (GOLD analysis project Ga0126377, IMG submission 92647) | Tropical forest soil microbial communities from Panama - MetaG Plot_22 | ecosystem: Environmental > Terrestrial > Soil > Tropical forest > Bulk soil | place: Panama | collected 2016-02-17 | reverse complement strand
GCCACCGTCGGCAGTGCAGTAGTAAAGTCGACCAGCATCAACCGGCTGGTCCAATAGTTTCTTGCTGGCGAGTGCATACAGCAAGGGTTGCAGGTACTTGCCGCCGCCCACCACGGTGCCTTTCGGCGCCCTGGCCTTGCCTGTCTTGTGATCAGTAACGCGAAACTTACCGCTTACGTGACGTTCGACTAAATCGATGGAGCCTCGAAGTTGCAGGTCGCCAATTATCTCAACCGGGTCCGGAATGCTTTCTGGGTCCGAACTCCGCGGGCCACGATCAGACAGGCCGAAAGACAACTCAAATTTATCTGGCACCCAACCGTCATCACTGTTGGCCATGCGACGCAACCACTCGCGCAAATCAGATTTGATGGAACTGATCCCATCTTCCCAGACGCGCGGAATCGCTGGCGCAAACTTGTCTTCATATTCACCGGCCAGCCGCCCCAGGAACAGATCTACCAACTCAAAGGCATTGCTGAGTGCAGCCTCCTTCAGCGGTAGCAATCCGACGGCTTTTAAATTTGTGAGCACTTCGAACTGCGTCTCATGGAACAGCGACCCTCGCGTCAAAGGGTCAATTGCTTCAATTGGCGCCGGCTCCTGGCGCAGGTCGAGCCGAAGGATGGCGCTAAGAAAAAAGCGATACGGGCAGCTGGCAAAGTGCTGCAGAGCAGTTGCGGAAAAGGAGCGGGCTGAGAATTGGTGGTTCGCTATTGCCTCGCGAGCGAGTGGGTCAACATCGACCAGACCATCATTTTGCGTCCAGCGTCGTAGTAACCAGCGCCGGCTGCGACCACGAAGTGCTCGCGCCAGGTGTGGGTTCGCCGTCAACAAGTAGTGCGCGCGACCAGTGACCTCTTCGTCAGTCGCGTCGACCAAACTTGCCAGTAGCGCCAGGTCGTATTCAGCTTCATCGATTGCCGCCGCCGGTTGCTCTGGAGCGGGCCAACCAAGACGGGCGCGAACATTTGTCTCAGCTCTGGCGGCAATCTCCTCAAATCCTGGCAGCACACCTTCAGCCGCGCGCAACGCTTCGAGTGCATAGAACGATGGCACGCGGGGACGCGATTGCTGTACGTCAACCCTGGGATAAGAGAGATAGATGCGCTCTCTCGCCGCGCCGACCGCCAGTCGCAAAGCAAGTCGTTCCAGCTCCAGTTGGTCGCGCCTGGTGGTAAGACCGTTGGGGTCAGTCTCAACTCGTTGTTTATCAAGCAGTATCGGATCTTCAACAATCTTTCGGGGGAACATCCGCTCGGCTAATCCAGGAACGAACACCACCTGGAATGACAAACCACGCGCCGCGCTGATTGGACCAACAAAAACTGACCCGTAACGTCGTGACTTTGGCTTGATACGCAAGTCGTGCAACCGCGGTCCAAGGACGAGTTGCACCTCATGAAGGTCTATTGGACCAACGGCTCCCATTGGTCCAAGATCCGCGAGCGTGGCGAGCACGCCATCGGGTTGTCGCAACGAATTGGTAGCCAACTCTCTGAGATGGGCTAGCCATTCGCTCCAACTCGCGCGCGCGGGAAGTTTGCTGAGGCGATCAATTAGTGGCAGCGCAAAAGCTCGCAACGCCTCGAGATCACTCAATTGCTTCCGCACTGACTTGATGATGATCTCTTCATCGGCCTCGGTCACATCCAAACGGAGCAATAATTCATTTTCCAGGCCCTGAAGTCGCCGGGCCCAACGCTCTCTACCGCCGATAACTGCTGAATCAACTAGTAGTCGTTCCCAGCGGGCTGGTGTTCTTAGGGTTCCTTCAATAACCGGGAGGGCAGCGGGATTCGCCACAGCCGGTGTACTCGAGTCACCCTGTTCCTGCTCAACCGCATCTGCCTCATTCTCGGTTACAGTTAATAACTCATCGCTTGGTCCAACCCAGGGTGGTTCGATACCTCGTTCGGCTTCAGAATCCGGTACTTGTCCCAACGACAAGTATTCGGCAAAAGCACGCGCCGATAGTCCTTCCGCAGCGCACGACAAGAGAGCCAACATCGCCCGACCGGCTGGGTCTGGCGCGGTCGTACCCTGGACGAAGTAAGCGGGAATTGCAGCGCGGCTAAAGGCCTCTTCCAGGTGAGAACGATATTCACCGGGCGAGTTGAGCAGGACGGCCATCTGGTCAAAGGGCACGCCGGCGGCTGCCTCGCTTTGAATACTCCTGACGATCTCCATACATTCGCGCGGCTCACCTGGCCAACTCTGCAAGTGCACGCTTTGATCGAGGGGCTTCGGAGTGGGAATAGAGTCCTCAAAGAGGTGTCGCTTGGCGCAGGAAAGAGAGCTGGCCTCGGCTGTGATCGATTCGTGGATCTTCCTCTTACAGCCCAGTGATTCTTCGAGAAAAGTAATCGCGCGCTCATCACCATGTGGAGCTGTAGCGAGAACGTTGGCAGAACCTGCGGCGAGCTTACTAATCAGTTCCGTTTCCAGCCGGCTTTTAATGGTCACATCCAGCAGTAAGAGTGGTAGGCCAACGTAAACGGCGTTCTCCGGGTTTTGCATTGAATCAATCGCCACTCGAAACACCGCCGCTCGATCGGCAAGCTTTGCTTGCTTTCGTTCTTGTTCTGCCAGCTTCATTATCATGGCGAGGTCATCACCGCCACGCGAGAGACGACTGAGGACATTGGGGTCGATCTCGTTCAAACGAAGTTCTTCGAGCGTCTTGGCTACCGCCACAGGAAAGCCAGGCTGCGACGCGACGGGCGCGAAGTAACTTAACTTTCCTTCTAATTGGAGCGAATGAATGGCCCGGGCCACTACGGCGATAAAAGAGAGACTACTCGCCGGGGCATTGCCTGAACGTGTCAGAGAATGTTGGGCGAGTCGCGCCGCCAGCGTATTGAAGGTGAGTCTTCTTAGTCCGAAGCGTGAACCCTGTACAGCTGCCACAGCCAGGCTGAGGTCGGTGGCCGCTTCGAGGGAATGCGTGACCAGCAGGATTTCAGTAAAAGCAGATTGCGCGAGTATCCAGTCGCGCGCAATCTGGATTCGACTCGCCGCATCCTTGGAGACTTCCAGGGCTAAATTCGTCGACCGTCTCACTACTCGTCTCCCCAGAGTGCAGTCACCATTTCAGTTTGTTGGTTGCAGTTCCTTGATGGTCTCGCTGGGCGCAAGGAGCCGTTGCGATTTCTCTACTACCAGGTCCTGCGCCAAGTCCAGCGGGGCGCTTTGCTTGATGTTCCGAGACGAAGTGCCAACCATGACTTTGTAACGACCGGCTTCCGCGACCCACGCTGAAGTGGCTGGATCATAAGATGCCAGATCTTTCGCCGTCAGCGTGAAGGTCAACGTTTGCGATTCGCCAGGTTGCAACAACCTGGTCTTGGCAAACGCCCTCAACTCGCTTTCTGGCTTGCTCAATTTTTGCCTGGGCGCACTAAGATAGAGTTCAACTACCTCTTTGCCTGCTGTTTTGCCGGAATTGATCACCGAAACTGTTGCCGTCACCGACTTTTGGAATCGGTTGGAACTCAGCTTCAAATCCTTATACGAAAAATCTGTGTAGGAGAGTCCGTAGCCGAATTCATAGGCTGGCTTGACGGCAAAAGTGTTGTAGTAACGATACCCGATGTAGATGCCCTCTTCATATAACGCCTCAGACGGCTTGCCCCCAAAAGGGTTATTGGTCGTGCTTGGCTTTCCTAGCAATTCTTTACCGGGAAAAGTTTTGGCCGAAGGTACATCGCTGTAGGCGGAGGGAAAAGTCATTGGCAGTTTACCGGAAGGATTAACTTTGCCTGTTAGGACGTCCGCAATCGCGTTACCTCCTTCCTGACCTGGTTGCCAGGCGATCAGAATGGCGTCAACTAACGACCGCCAGCTAACAGTCTCAATGGGACCACCGACATTGAGCACAACTACTACTTTCTTTCCCTTGGCGTGAAATGCCGATGAAACATTCTCGATGATCGTGTGCTCGTTGCTGGTCAAGGTAAAGTCGTTCTCGACCGCTCGATCATCGAACTCGCCGGAGTTCCTTCCCAGGGTAAATACAGCAACATCAGTCTCGTTTGCCAAAAGTTGTGCTTGATCAAGCGAGACAGCCATTTCTGTGAGGGGTTGCGGCAGATGAAACGGCTGTGGCTTAGGGCGGCGTGCTTTTTGGTCCGTGACGTACTGCGTGTAGATGGTTCTAAGGGAATCGTCGAAGGTGAGACCCTGGTTTGCCAAACCTTCAGTCAACGAGACGACATACTTCTTATTAACATCTCCACTGCCGCTACCTCCGGCGGTCAAATCGTATGATGAGATTCCCAGCAAAGCGATTCTTGTGCGCGTGCTGAGCGGGAGCGCCTTTCCGTCGTTCTTGAGCAAGACCATTCCTTCACTGGCAGCTTCCCTGGCGATTTGCGAACCTGCCTTCAGATCTGGTTGATTGGAGTATTTGTAATTCTTGAACGTTGGCGACTGAAGAATGACGTTGAGTACTCGGGTGACGTCTTGATCGAGTGCTTCTTTGCTCAACTTACCATTCTCCACTGCACTGACGATGTCCCTGGCTTGACCCGGCACGCCGGGCATCAGCATGTCATTTCCCGCTTGCAACTGGGCCACAGGATCGTTTCCGCCAAACCAATCGGTCATCACAAATCCTTTGAAGCCCCATTCGCCGCGTAGCAACGTCGTCAGTAATTCCGGACTTTGCGAGGCGTAGGTGCCATTGATCAAATTGTATGACGACATGACAGTCCAGGGCTGTCCTTCTTTCACCGCGATTTCGAAGCCCTTCAAATAGATCTCTCGCAAGGCCCTTTCGCTTAAGATCGAGTTTGATTGCATGCGATTGAATTCCTGGTTGTTGGCAGCGAAGTGTTTGATCGAAGTGCCAACACCATTTGACTGAACACCTTTCACATAAGCCGCCGCGATCATTCCTGAGAGCAACGGGTCTTCCGAATAGTATTCAAAGTTGCGACCCCCCAGCGGATTCCGGTGAATGTTCATCGCCGGCGCCAGCATGACGTCGACACCGTATTCTCGTGCCTCCTTGCCGATCCCAAGTCCCACGCGGTTTGCCACACTGGTATCCCATGACGCTGCTAACAATGTTCCAATGGGAAATCCAGTCGCGTAGTAGGTCTTGGAAGTGTCGCCGTTTCTAATAGGATCGATCCGCACACCTGCCGGACCATCTGAAAGAGTTATTGAAGGAATGCCGAGGCGCGGTATGGCGTGAGTACGACCGGCGGCACCGGCAACTTTCTCCGGGCTCTTCTTGTCTTCTGCTGTCACCATCTCGACGCCCGGAATATGGAGGTCCATACCCATACCAACGAGGAGTAGTGCTTTCTCTTCGTTGGTCATGGCCGCGACAACTTCAGCGACGGTGTTCTTACCGAGTTGAGGAGGGGTAGTTTGGCTCAAGAGCTGTTGTGATGTAACGAGAAGAAGAACTGTAGTGGCAAGCGCGAGTTGTTTTGTCATTTTTCGAGGTGACGTTTCTCTTTTAGAAGTTCTGAAAACTCTGGTCGGTCTTTGGCAATTACCCCTTTCAAGCGACCAACCTCAACTTTACTTCGTCTGCGTTCTGATCTGCCGCCGTTGCGCTGAAGATAACGAGCACAATAAGGCACAGTAGAGCTTTCCGCGTCTATCTATCTCTCTTCGAGATTCAAGAATGACTAACTAATGAAGTATTCCGCGGGGGCGCAAACGCAACCTTTGTGTCACCTATAACGGTGCGCGCGGAAAAAGGCAACCGCAAAACATCAAGAGACCGCGACTTTAGTTGGTGGAGCTTCAATTTCAACCTAAAAAGAGCCCAAGCGGTCTGGATACCACCGGCTTCAGCCGGGTGGTGCCTCAGTTTCCACCTAGTCAAGACTTGCCCGAACGATAGGAGATACCACCGACTTCAGTTCGGGTGGAGTTTCAACTTCTGCCATTTTTCTTCTGCGAAGAGGCGAAATTGAAGCTCCCCCGACTGAAGTCGGGGGTATCCGCAAGAGAGAATTCGGAGCATTTGAGGAGGTTGAAACTGAAGCTCCACCGGCTGATGCCGGAGGTATCAGGCTAAAGCGTGTGATCTCTTTCTCCAGGTCGGGTAAGTGGCTGTAAGAATTGCGCTTATCGTATCGGATCGCACCGCCGAACGAGGCCATTACGAACCTGCGACTGTGGTCAACTACGGCCAACAGCTGTGGTCGCTCGCGTTAGCCCGATCTCGCCACTCCCATAGGATCCGCCCTCATGAGTACCACGGGGCCAGTTGGCCCAACCACAAATTTGCAGCTGAATCGCCTGGCAAAGGCGGAGGAAAACATGCAATTCACTTTGCGAAATGTCTGTCTGTTTCTATTGGGAATAACCACTCTTTGTTTTTCTTCCAGGGCAGTTAAGGCGCAAGCCAAGGAAGATAAAACTCTAGCGCCATATTTCGTCGTGCAGGGAGATCCCAGCGTCGATCAACTACCGCTGAAAGATACGCGAGTTGAAATCGCTGTCTCCGGTGTCATCGCCGACGTCAAAGTAGTGCAAACGTATCGTAACGAAGGTACCCGACCGATCAATGCGTCCTATGTTTTTCCGGCCTCAACCCGGGCCGCAGTTTATGCGATGCGCATGCAAATCGGTGATGAGGTGATCGTCGCCAAAATTAAAGAACGAGAAAAGGCGAAGAAGGAGTTTGAGGCAGCCAAGGAAGAAGGGAAGAGCGCTTCACTCCTCGAGCAAGAGCGGCCTAACGTGTTCTCTATGAGTCTGGCCAACATCATGCCGCAAGAGCAGGTGCAGATTGAGTTGCGTTACACCGAACTGTTGGTGCCAACCGAGGGTACTTATGAGGTTGTGTTTCCGACTGTTGTGGGCCCGCGTTATTCATCGCAGCAGCAGTCGACTAAGCAGGAAGGTTGGGCGCAAACTCCATACCTTCATCAGGGTAACCAGCCCACTAGTACACTCCATATTTCCGCGCGCATTTCAGCCGGCGTGCCAATCCAGGACTTGAGCTGCACCTCACATAACATTTTCCCGCAGTATCAAAGTCCGAGTGTTGCGCAATTGACCCTCGACGACTCGGATCCTTTCCAGGGAAATCGCGACTTTGTGCTGCGCTATCGCCTGGCTGGTGAACAGATAACCTCTGGTCTGTTGCTCTTTCAGGGTCAAGACGAGAACTTTTTCCTGTACATGGCCCAACCGCCAAAACGAGTAGCTGATGAGGCAGATATTCCACCGCGCGAGTATATCTTCGTAGTGGATGTTTCCGGTTCCATGGATGGCTTCCCGCTGAACACTGCCAAGCATCTTCTGAAGGACCTCATTGGACACCTGCGTCCATCTGATCTTTTCAATGTGGTCTTGTTTGCCGGCGACTCTACTACGCTTTCTGAAAAGTCTCTGCCGGCCAACCAGGAAAATATTGCTCGGGCCATTCATTTGCTTGAACAACAACGCGGTAGCGGCGGAACTGAATTGTTGGCCGCAATCAAACAGGGCCTGAGCCTGCCGCGTCAGGCAGACGTCTCTCGCAGCGTGGTGCTGGTGACCGACGGTTATGTATCGGGAGAAGAAGGTGTCTTCGACTATATTCGCGACAATCTTGGTCAAAGCAATGTATTCGCGTTTGGCATCGGCACCTCTGTCAATCGTTACCTGATTGAAGGAGTGGCAAAGGCGGGCATGGGCGAGCCGTTTGTGGTTACTGAAGAGGCAGAAGCCCAGGCCGCCGCGACCAGGTTTCGCGACTACATCCAGACGCCGCTATTGACCAACGTTCAAGTGCGGTCGATCGGCTTTGATACGTACGACGTTCATCCCGCACATCTTCCGGATCTGATGGCCCAGCGCCCGGTAATCGTCTTTGGTAAGTGGCGTGGTCCAGTCACAGGGACATTTGAACTCCAGGGCAGAACAGGTAAGGGCGATTATGTAACCAGTTTGGATGTGACGGGCGTGCAACCTGACGAGGGTAATCGAGCTTTGCGTTACCTGTGGGCCAGATCACGAATCGCCGAACTTTCCGATTACGGCTCCCAGGCAGTGGCAGAAGAAAAGGTGGGCGATATCACTGCCCTCGGTTTGAAGTACAACTTGTTGACTCAGTACACGTCCTTTATCGCGGTTCGGGAAGTGGTGACAAACCCACTGGGCCAGGCCGATGACGTCCAGCAACCGCTGCCATTGCCATTACGAGTAAGCGACCTGGCAGTTGGTGGAGGCGCAGAGAAGGGAAGTGAACCGGAGCTCATCTGGTTGCTGACTGCGTCGCTGCTATTTGCTTTGTTCATGATTTTCCGGGGGCGGCGGCGCTTTGTATGACACGAAGATCGACCTGGATCGCGCAGTTGCTAGTGGTGCTGTTTGTTGCTCTCGGGCTCAAACTTCATTATTCCACTGCCACTCCAGAACAATTGCGTTGGATTCTTGCACCGACGACGACCCTGGTTGAAATTGTTAGCGGCACGTCGTTTCGCTTTGAATCCCATGCCGGGTACATGAGCAGCGATCACACTTTTCTGATCGCTGCTTCCTGTGCCGGTGTCAATTTTCTAATCACAGCCTTTCTGATGTTGACGTTCAGAAGGGTCTGGACAGATCGGAGACAGTCTCGCGGTTGGAGCTTCATCCCTGTGACAGGCTTGCTCGCATATCTCACCACTATCGTCGCGAACACGGTGCGCATTTGCGTGGCCCTGCATTTGCGGGAACTTCCGCGTCATAAGAGCTGGTTAGATCCAAATCAACTGCATCGCAGCGAAGGAATTTTCATCTATTTTGGTTTCCTGCTGTTGCTGTTTATGTTGACGGAGAAACCACGTTCGGCGAGATTTATCGATTTGCTTAAGCGATCGCTATTTCCGTTAGTGATCTACTACGCGACAACATTTGGCATCCCACTGGTGAATGGAGCCTACCGCCAGGGAGGCGAGTTCTGGGAGTATTCGATCTTTGTTTTCTTTATTCCCTGGCTGTTGGTTGTTCCACTCGCAGCGTTGAACTCTTCATGGTTCAAAGCTGGTCGCGCTATGATGTGGCCACTCAGAATTACGAAGGGCAAAAACGAAAATGGCTTTGATGCTTCATCTCCTGCGTCACGGACAAACGGAGTTCAGCCGCGCAGATACTTTCTGTGGTTCCGGGCTGAACCCTGAGTTAACTGCCGACGGATTGAAGATGGCGCGCGCCTTCGCCGAGGTTTATCGCAAGACGGCATGGCGCGCGATTTTCTGCAGCAGTCTGCGCCGCGGCCTCACCACGGCCCAGCCTCTCTGCGAGGCCGTCGGCATAAAACCGCAGGTCCGCCCGGAGTTGAATGAGATTGCCTACGGTCGTTGGGAAGGTCTAACAAGAGAAGCTGTATCTGAGCAGTTTCATGACGACTACATCAGTTGGCTCGCCGACCCGGCGTGGCATGCCCCTACCGAAGGAGAGAGAGCAATAGCGATTGCTCAGCGTGGCATGAAGGTAATTGAAGAGATAAACGCACAGTACCGGGAAGGCAACGTTTTGATTGTTTCGCACAAGGCGACGATCAGGATCATTCTTTGCGCCTTGCTGGGCATCGATGTCGGGCGTTTTCGCTACCGGTTGGTCTGTCCTGTGGGATCCGTGAGTATCGTGGAGTTTACCGCGGAGGGGCCATTGCTGCGTGCCCTGGCTGATCGTTCACACTTTAGTGAGGAACTGCGAATGTTGCCTGGCACCTAGAGTCGGTAACTACAGCACACCACTCACGGAAATACGTAGAATCCCTAATTGTTCCGTCCTCCAGCACTCGCTATCCTGAAACTCTTAATATTTTAGATTTGCAGAACCAGCCTCATGGCTAGCGGCTGTAACTCCTGATTTAGTCCCCCACATTTGCTCTCCTGTATTTTTTCGGGGGTACTGTGACCAGGAAGAGTAGATCAGGCGTTCTGATAATATTGACGTTGGTGCTTGTTTCTAGTGCCGCAGCTTTTCTGATTGTTGAGCCTCCTCATAAGCGTTCGCGCGCGGCGACCCAAGAAGCTCCTCCCAAGATTGACGCAGTAACAACTGGATTCGTTGTCAGCCAAACGCCACCCGCGATCTCTCCGCCTTCTGTTGTATGCACTCCCGCGCCACAGTTCATCAGCCAGGTTGACAGCGGTCTCGGAACACAGACGACAACGAGTCAACTAACACTGCACATCGCGCCGCTGAATGCTCCTTGTTATTTCGACGTCTCAGCGCGAGCCACTGACGCCCAGGGTGCGCAGGCCAACAGTTCGGTCAAT
>Ga0126377_10004428_pt1 | contig 10223 bp, 7 predicted proteins | sample PanSoiMetPlot_22_FD_92647 | JGI IMG/M metagenome (GOLD analysis project Ga0126377, IMG submission 92647) | Tropical forest soil microbial communities from Panama - MetaG Plot_22 | ecosystem: Environmental > Terrestrial > Soil > Tropical forest > Bulk soil | place: Panama | collected 2016-02-17 | reverse complement strand
TCAATTCGACGAGCATATTCATCGGGTCTTCACGCAGGTGTTCGATCAGCTCGCAGCAGAGCGCGACGTCGAAATATTCGTCGGGGAACGGGAAGCGGTCGCGATCGACGTCGACATTCTTCATCGCGAAGACGAATTCCTCGCCCGTCGCCGGATTGCGAACCGCTCGGATCTTTTCGCGCGGCCCGTCCTGCCACCAGTTGGTGATCACGACTTCGCCGTATTTGCCGTATCGTTTGATGAGTGGCGGCATTTGCAGATAACTGCTCAACTCCAGCGCCCGCTGACCCTCGGCGCCGACCGGAATGAGTTCCAAGGTCCTGATCAGCCGGTCGCGATGAATTTGAATGTAGCCGATCGCGTCAGGATTGTCGGCGAAAAAGCCCTCGACGTAAGCGAGCGCCTCGTCGCGGTCCAGTTCGATCGCCGGCCGCTCCTCCTTGAATTCGATCGGATAAGCGATTCGACCGGGTCGGGCGCAATCCTCTCCCTTTTTGCGCCTCTCGATGACACTCTCAATGAAGTTGAGGTAGCGGGCGGCGCAGCGATTGATATCGCATTCGGCGCGAATCCATTCGGCGGATCGGCGGCTCAATCGCTCGCGCAAAGTCGGGCGCTGCGCAAGTTCGCGCAATCGCAGATAGAGATCCTTCTCCTCCCTCTCCATCGCCGAGACTTTCAAGCAGACGTCGCCGGGCAATTCGGCGAACTGGCCGAAGTCCGTGACGATTGCGGGAACACCCGCGCCGAGCGCGCGGATCAACGTGCCGGACGTTTCGCCCGCGGTCGGAAAACGCAGATTGACCACCACATCGACTGCCTTCAGATGGCGGAAGAAATCGGGCTCAGAGACGTAACCCGTGATGCGAGCGCGATCCCGCAATCCCATCTCCTCGATCAACGGCGCTACGCTCCATTTCCAGTGATCTTCGCCGACTACCAGAAACATCGCGTTCGGAACCTGGCGCAGCAGCAGTTTGAACGCGGCGAGAACCGCCGGAATGCGCTTCGCTTCTGTGACGAAGCCGAAGGAAGCGATCACAAAAGCGTCATCGGGAAGGCCCAGAGCGCGCCGGCATTCGACCCTGTCCAAACCGTTAAGCTCGTCCGCCTTCGGCGAGAGATGATGCGGGATGATTTCAACGGGAACGTCTCCGTTCAATCCTTCAAGCTGCGAAGCCGCATACGCGTTGTGAGTGATGACGCCCAGACTGCCCTGAACCAGGCGGCGGTTCAGCGGCATCAGGAACTGCTGATAATCGCTCCCTATGGAGTGAGAGCGCATATCGGCCGCGCGCGCGCCCTTCCTCCCGTAGGCATAAAACATCTCGTTCCAATAAGCGTCTTCGCCTTTGCGTCCCAGGGTCTTCCACGCGACCAGGTGATGCAGGCAGCTTTCGTGCATAACCAGCAGCCCCGGGGTCACGGTGGCGCGTTCGTAAATGTATTCGTGATGCGGATTGTTGCCCAGGTGATAAACGCAGAGGTCGAAAGGTCGCCGGCCGTGAATCCCGTCGAAGTCGTTCGCGTCGTGGACCGAAAAATCCGCCCGGTCACGGTTCTCGCGCAACTCGCCGGCCTCTTCTACGAATACGGAAATCTCCGCGCCTCTCGCCAGATAAGGCAAAAGCTCAGAGTTGTAATCGGCGATCCCCGATTTGCCGGGGGGAAGCGGAGTGAAATAAGCGAGACGCATATGATTGCGGATTGCGGATTGGCCGCGGAGACGGAGCGTCAATTGGCCTCTCGGTCCCTCAGTCTTTCCTTCGCTCCCCCTCTCCGCGTCTCCGTCTGTTCCGTTACTTCCGCATTTTCCGTACTCTCGTTCTTAGCCTTTAGAGCCGCTCGGCGGTTTGCGCGCTCCGCCCGCGGAGCCGACAATGGAACGCTTTGCGCCTGCGCTAAGGCTCCCTGCTTGCGGAGCCGGTAAATAAAGACTGGTATCGCGCCGGCGAAGAGAAGGATCGCTATGAATTGCGAAGTCGAAAGGTTGAACATTTCGCCGCGCGGGTCGTCGCGCCAGAATTCGATGATGAATCGCGCCACCGAATAGAGCATCGCGTAGGCCAAAATCACCTGTCCCTCGAAGCGGCGGCGGCGATGGAGCAATAGCAACACCACAAAGATCAGTAGAGTCGCCCCCGCCTCATAAAGTTGAGTCGGATGCAGTTTGAGCGGCGCGAGCGGGCCGCCCAGGCGCTCGGCCCAGACGTTCATCTGGGACTGGTCGTGAGTGAGGTGTCTGACCATCGTCGGAACGCCGGTGATCTCGTTCCCCTTGTCGGTGAAATGGACGCCGTACCAGCCCGTCGTCGGTTTGCCCCAGCAGCAGCCGGCGCTGAAGCAGCCCAGTCGCCCGATCGCCTGGCCTATGACTATGCCGGGGGCGAAAGCGTCCGCCGTGCGCCACCACGGTAGTCTGTATAAGCGCATGGCGATCACCGAGGCGAGCACGGCCGCGATGAAGCCGCCGTAATAAACCCCGCCCGAACGGAAGAAATCGAGCGTGAAGATCTGGCGCGGATTGTCGCGGTAATAGACATCCCACTCGGTAATGACCATCAGCGCCTTGGACCCGATAAGCGAGGCCGCCAATACCCACAGCCCCAGGTCATATACCTTCTGCTTGTCCAGCCCGTCGCGCGCCGCCAGCCGCGCCATCACGAGCAGCCCCGCGACGAACGCCAGCGCCAGCAGAAAGCCGTAGGTGTTAAAACTGAAATTGGTGTAAGGAATTTTGAAAAGTTCGGGAAACATAATCGGATCAACTTTCTGATGAGCCGACGCCGCTCTCCTCCGGCGAGGGAGTCGAAATAGTGGATCGCTCCCTCGCGGATTTCTCCTCACGCAACATTTCCAACGCCAGCAGCGCGGCGCCGACGCAGATCGCCGAGTCGGCGATGTTGAACGTCGGCCAACTGTAAAGATCGCGCCAATGCAATTCGATGAAATCGACGACCTCTCCCAGCCGGACGCGATCAATCATATTGCCGATGATGCCCGCCATCAACAAGGCGAGCGAGACATTCAGCCGCGTCTTGTCAGCCGGAGCCCGTCTGAAATAGCTCAGCACGAAGAGGGCGGCGATGAGCGAAACCGCCGACAGTATCCATCGGATATCGAACTGGCTGTCGGCGAAGAGGCTGAACGCCACCCCGCGATTGGTCGCATAACTCAATCGAAAAAGTCCCGGGATGACCTCAACATAAACGACCGGCTTGAGCGACGCCGTCGCCCACGCCTTGGTCAATTGATCGGCGACGAGGACGATCACGGCGCCGAAAATATAGACTGATTTGTTTCTCATTTTGTCATCATTCGACCGCGGATAGTTTACCCGCCTCCGTCTATAGCGCCAATATCCGAATCAAAGAAGACTTGCCCTGTCACAGAGACATAGACACAAAAAGAAGAGAAGAGAAAAAAGGCATACTGCGCCTCCCCCGCTCTCCGGCGCCGTGGCTAATTCACTCGAATTCGTCAGATTACCCACACAGCGCAAACACGCGCCCGGATAACGCGCGTCGGCGCCGACATCGGTCGTGTAATGCCAGCAGCGTTCGCACTTCTCTCCCTCAGCCTTATCGACTTTCACGTCCAGCCCCGCGCCTTCACGCAATTCGACTTTCGAGACTATGAAGTCGAAACGAAGGTCTTCGCCGAAGGATTCGAGGAAGGCTTTCGTCTTCGCGTCCGAGGCGATCGTGACTTTTGATTCCAGCCCCGAGCCGATCAGTTTGGCGTTACGGGCCTCCTCAAGCGCCTTCATCACGGCGCCGCGAATTTCAAACAGGCGCTCGTACCGTTTAAGCAAATCGTCGTGGCGCCATGCCTCTTCGTAAGCCGGGAACTCGGCCAGATGAACGGACTGCGCTTCATCGAGCGCGCCCGGGATGTCCTCCCAGATCTCGTCGGCGGTGAACGCCAGGACCGGCGCCAGCAGTCGCGACAGGCGATGGACGATCTCGTACAACGCCGTCTGCGCCGAACGCCTCGCGAGCGACCGCGGCGCATAAGTGTAGAGCCGATCCTTAAGGATGTCGAAGTACAGCGCCGACATCTCGATCGTCGCAAAGTTGTAGAGCGTTTGATAAACGCCCGTGAATTCGTAGCGCTCATAGGCCGCGAGCGCGCGCTTCGTAACTTCGTTCAACTTGGCCAGCGCCCAGCGGTCAATTTCCATCATCCGATCGAAAGCCACGCGGTCGCGCTTCGGGTCGAAGCCCGCGAGATTGCCCAGGCAGTAGCGCGCCGTGTTGCGCAACTTGCGATAAGCGTCGGAGACGCGTTTGAGGATCTCGTCCGAGATGCGCACGTCCTCGTGATAGTCGAGCGCCGAAACCCAGACGCGCAGTATCTCCGCGCCGCTGTGTTTGATCACCGAGTGCGGGTCGACGCCGGTGCCTCTAGACTTCGACATCTTCTCGCCGCTGACGTCGACGGCCCAGCCGTTGGTGATCACCGCGCGGTACGGCGGCTCGCCTTTGGCCTCGAGCCCGACGACCAGCGATGAATTGAACCAGCCGCGGAATTGATCGCCGCCTTCCAGGTAGACGTCCGCCGGATAGGGCAGCCCGCGAGGTTCGAGAACGGCTAACGAACTCGACCCCGAATCGATCCACACGTCCAGGATGTCCATCTCCTTGGTCAGCCTGTTCGATCCGCAACCTGCGCATTTTGTCCCGGGCGGCGCCAGTTCCGCGGCCTCGCGCTCGTACCAGGCGTCGGCGGATTCTTTCTCGAAAATGTCCGCGACGTAATTGATCACTTTCGGATCGACCAGCGATTCGCCGCAATCCTCGCAATAGAAGACGGTGATCGGCACGCCCCACGCGCGCTGTCGCGAAATGCACCAGTCGGGGCGCCCCCTGAACATATTCTTCATCCGCTCATTGCCCCACTCCGGCACCCACTGGACCTGGTCGCAGGCGGCGATCGCGCGGTCGTTCAAGCCGGTCGCCGACATCGATATGAACCATTGCGGCGTGGCGCGAAAGATCACCGCGTTGTGGCAGCGCCAGCAATGAGGGTATTGGTGTTCGTACTTCTCCTCGTGCAGCAACACTCCCCTCTCGCGCATTAATTCGACGATCTTCGGGTTTGCCTTGAAGACCTGCTCGCCGGCGAAATGCTCCACGTCCTTCGTAAAGACTCCGCGGCTGTCCACAGGAGGGTAGATTTCGAGGCCGTACTGTTTGCCCAGGATGTAGTCGTCGTAGCCGTGTCCCGGCGCCGTATGAACCGCGCCCGTGCCCGCTTCGAGCGTGACGTGGTCGCCCAGCATCAACAGGCTGTCGCGATTGATGAATGGGTGACGAGCCTTCAGCCGGTCGAACTTTTCGCCGCTGATCGTCGCGACGACTTTCGGCTCTCCCCAACCCAACTTCTGCGCAACCTGCTTCAACAATCCGGTCGCGACGACGAAGACCTCGTCGCCCGCCTCGACCGCGCTGTATTCGAACGCCGGGTTGAAGGCGATGCCCAGGTTGGCGGGCAGCGTCCACGGGGTGGTCGTCCAGATGACTATACTCACATTGCGCCCCTCGAGCGCCGCGTCGACCTTCGCGGCGTCGGGGAACGGAAACTTGACGTAAACCGACGGGCTGGTGTGATCTTTGTATTCGACTTCGGCCTCGGCGAGCGCCGTCTGGTCACTGATGCACCAATGCACCGGGCGCAGACCTTTATAAATCGAACCCTCCTCGACGAATTTGCCGAAAACGCGGACGATGGTCGCCTGATATTTCGGGTCCATCGTCATATAAGGGTTTTCCCACTCTCCGAGGATGCCCAGACGCTTGAAATCCTCGCGCTGCAGCGCCAGAAATTTCTCAGCATGTTTGCGCGCGGCGCGGCGGATTTCGAGTTTGCTCAACTGTTCCTTCTTCGCGCCCAGTTGTTTATCAACTTGAATTTCGATCGGCAGGCCGTGGCAATCCCACCCCGGAATATAAGGCGTCCAATAGCCCATCATTGAGCGCGATTTGACGCAGAAATCTTTGAGAACCTTGTTGAGCACATGCCCCAGGTGGATGAGCCCGTTGGCGTAAGGCGGGCCGTCGTGCAGCACGTACAGAGGCCGCCCGGCGCGGACCTCGCGCAAACGTTCGTAAAGATTGATCTCTTCCCATTTCTTCAACCGCGCGGGTTCGTTCTGAGCCAGATTGCCTTTGAGAGGAAAGGACGTTTCGGGAAGATTGACTGTGGTTTTTAGGTCTACTTTCGTTTCTGTTTCCATATCTCACTTCTGATGTAGCCTTACGGGCATGGCGTATGGTCTCCGGGGTCGTTGAAATAAAGCCCGATGATACCGTAAAGGCCAGCCATAAAAAAGCGCCCGCGCCTGCCAATGAAGGAGAATTCAAGGTCGCCAATCAGGGAAACCGGTTTGCCAACTCTCATTGCAGGAGTAATCCTGATCTTCGGATCGAACGCCGGCGCCTGACGCGAAATTGGCGCATAAGAGTTTCCTGGGAAGAAGTAGGGCAAACTATCCAGTTTGCCTGGCGTCCGCTAAAGGCGTCATTGACGAAGGCGGGGCGAACCGTACGGTTCGCCCTACATTCGCGCCGCGATATCTGAGATCTGAAGAAACAATGGGATTGGGAGGCAAGCCAAAAAGCAGGGTGAAATCTAACAGGCGCTCAAGCAATGGCAATTATGCGAGCCGCTTCGTCAAAAACCCGGGGATCAGTCAAATGAACAACTCTTCGTCCTGATAGGCGCGATTGACCGGCAGGCGTCTGCCGGTGAAGAGAACATCGATTGCTCGCCGCAAGCCGAACATCATGTATGAAAATTCTCGCGCGGGTTCGAGCACACTGTGCTGCACCATCGCCGTGGCGCGCGCGAACTGATCAGTCGCGGTATCGAGAGTGGTCTGCACTTTGTCGACCTTTTCGCGCGCGCGTTCGACTTCGCGGCGTGCCATGGCCGTCGTGTCTCCGAGAATGTGTTTGACCTCGGCGACCTCATCCTTCGCCATCTCGGCGATGGCCGAAAAGTGCTGCGCCCCCTGCGAAAAATAGCTTCCGGCCTCTTTCAGCTCGGCCATCACGCCCTGCGCCATTTTCAAGACCGGCTCAGTGTTGTTGAGAAGGTATTCGGCGCGAGTCTGAAGCTCGCCCGTTCGCTCGATAACCGCGACCACCCGTTTGGCCAGAAGGTAAAGTCCGACGAAGACGCCGGCCTGTACGACAAGCAACACCGCGATCCCAATCGCGATGATATAAAGTAAAGCGCTTTCCACTGCTCATTCCCCATAGTGAGTAGTGGATAGTGGCCAGTGGGCGGCGATAACTGCCCACTGCCCACTATCCACTGTCCACTTTAAAGTTAACTCTCCTCGATCGCCGCGCTGACCTTGCCTTGATCGGCCTGTTTGGCTTCGCGGTAGCCCTGTTTGCCGGCTTCGAGCGCCGCGGCGAATTGGGCTTTTTGACGATTGATCAAATCCTTGCCACGGTCGGTCAGATCGCTGACCGCATCTTTTCCCCGCGTGCTCAGATCGGAAGCCCGTTCGACCCCGGTCTGGTAATATTCGGTGGCGCGTTCGCCTATCTCGCGTCCGGTGTCGCGGGCTTTATCAAGCCCCTTGCGCGTCGCGTCGGCGATCTCCGAGCGAAGCTCGCTGCCCGATTTCGGTGCGAAGAGCAACGCGGTGACCGCCCCGATGCCGGCGCCGATCAGAAAGTAGACGAGTTTATCCGCGCCGCCGCCTCCTCCTTGATTTTCTGCCATGACTATATCCTCCATTTTTGGCGTTCCTGGCGAAAGATCTCGGGGCGCTACAGGCGCCCAGAGAAAATTGAGCGCAAGCCGCCGCTTGCGCGTTGAACCACTGATAAATATTGGCGATTAAAAACCGGCGCGCAATATAGCATCCTAAGCTGCGCGACATCAAGGAAGCGCCAGATTGACACCCTTGCGAGCGCGAAGCTACAATGACTCTCGAGTTCGACATCCATTTAGAATAGCTAGGATAGCAAGGAGATCTCCATGAACAACCTGCTTTTATTTTGGGTTCCGCAGGGCGCGGAATTGATCATCATACTCGTTATTGTCCTCATTCTCTTTGGCGCGAACCGCCTGCCACAGCTTGCCAAAGGCATGGGCGAAAGCATTCGCAACTTCAAACAGGGTATGACTGAAGCCGAAGCCGAGGGGGATAAGAAGGATAAGGATAAATCCGCCTGAAGCCCTCTACTGCGACGTTAACCGGCTGTGGCCGTCTCACTGAATTTTGGCGCCGCCCCGCGCGCGAACCTTCGCCGCCAAAGCAATGGCACGCAAACGCAACAACGTTTATCGGCGCCCTCGCCAGGCGCCCGGCTCAGAAAGGTCATACTACGCCTACCAGGTCGACCTGCCGGCTCCCGTGACTTCCCGCGCGGAGTTGATGCGGATGGTGCGCGGCGGTGAAGACTCCTATTTGGAGCTGAAGGTCCGCTTCAGCAACGTCGAAAAATTGACCGCCGAGATAATCGCTCTGGCCAACACCGCCGGCGGCGCGATGGTTTTCGGGGTCAACGATCAGTTGCGCGTCGAAGGTGTGGACGATCCCGACGCCATTGAGACCCAGTTGCGCGAAATCTGCGCCGATTACATTCAACCGCCCGTCTTCCCCTACATTAACAAGGTCGCTTTCGACAGCGGACGCCGTATAGTCATTCTGGAAGTGGACACGGACGACCGCCCGCACCGCACGCTTGACGACCGCTTCTACATCCGCGAAGGCTCGACGAAACGCGAGACCACGCGCGAAGAGCTGTCTCTGCTGATGCGCGAGTCGCGTCTGACGGGCTTCGAGCAGGTCCCGGTCTTCGACTCGGATATCGAAAACGACATTGACGAATCGCTCTTCTGGAGCTACGTGCGCGGCGTCAATCCCGGTTACTGGGGCGAATCGACGAAAGGATTTCCCACCGATTCCGTGTTGCGCGACATGGGATTGACCGTGAAAATCGAAGACGAATTGCTGCTGACGATGGGAGGCCTGTTGCTATTCGGCTTGAACGACCGCGTGGCCGAACTGGCGCCGCAGGCCAGACTGCGGCTCACTCGTCACAGCGGCGATGACCAGAACTCGCCGGTCATCGAGCAATCAATTTTACAAGGCAATCTCTTCCTACTCTTCGACGGCGCCTTGAGCTTCATCAACCGCTACGTCGATCTGTGGGACACGCGCCCCTCGCGCAAAACCCGAGAGCAGAAGTCGCAGGAAGACTTATTCCTGCAAAGCCGCGCCTGTTACCATCGCGGAGCCGTCGTCGAGGCTCTGACCAACTCGATCGTCCACCGCGACTGGAGCGAATGCGACCGGGATGCGCGAATCAACATCTACGACGACAGCCTCGAATTCATCAACCCGGCGCAGCCGCCCGAATCGCCGATCATCTCGATTCGCTACGGGGTCACCGCCCCGCGCAACCCGCGCCTCAAAGCGATCTTCACCAACCAGCACTACGGGTTGCCGATGGCGCATGGCGGCGCGCCGATGATCTGCGCCGAAACGACCAACTTCGCCCGCCGCCCGCCCGATGGCCTCTCGTTCACAAACGGCGAATTCAGATTGAAGGTCTACGGGCTGCGCTGATTGGCGCCATCAGCGCCGACAGCCTTCATCGGACGAGCCGCGCTCGCCACCGAATAAACGTAGATATCGTTCGGGGCGCCATTTTAATTTCCTTTGGTGTGGAAACTCTTGCTGTAGATTTCGAGTAGGACTAAACTCCACGCGCCTCAATAAACAAGGGCGCGGCTTCAACCTGCGCGACTTTCGGCCCCAACCAATCTTACTTCTTCAACGCGGCGCAACTTCGACTACTCCAGATGTTGGTCCCATCCGGGTTATCTCGCGCCAAATTACATGAAGCGTGTGCAAATTAAGGTTTAATCCGGTCAATGAGATGAAATAGCGTCAGCCTTTGGAGTGCGGTATCACTTGGAACCGCTTTAGTAGTCATCTTCGGATTCTACAGACTCCCGGGACAAAAGACTCAGTGGGATTCCTTCCCACCATTCCGAGAGTATCGAATTGGTATACCAAAGCGGTTCCAAGCAACCGCAATCCTAAGGCTTCGCCGACCCGATTTATGCACACGCTTCAAATTACATTCAACCGAATAGAGGAGCTCTCCAATGCCAATCGTGATGTTTATCAACCTCAAAGGTGGCGTGGCCAAAACCACTAACGCAGTGGCTGTAGCTGAGTGTCTAGCGAC
>Ga0126377_10004427_pt1 | contig 10225 bp, 6 predicted proteins | sample PanSoiMetPlot_22_FD_92647 | JGI IMG/M metagenome (GOLD analysis project Ga0126377, IMG submission 92647) | Tropical forest soil microbial communities from Panama - MetaG Plot_22 | ecosystem: Environmental > Terrestrial > Soil > Tropical forest > Bulk soil | place: Panama | collected 2016-02-17 | reverse complement strand
GCGGGATTCTGACGGCGTCACGCGAATCACTTAGATTAGCTTTTGCCGAGCGGGCCGCTGCGGCAGAATGAGCGTGTTTCGTAACGGCGTGTTGGCGTCCGGGGGTGTAGCGTGCGTTCTGACCGGAGCATCGAAGTTCCCTTGCCTGGGATTCTGCATTCAATGGGCGCAAGCTCGCTTGCCGCGGCGCTTCCTATCGACGGCCGCCAGTCGGAAACCGCGCTGGCGGTCGCGCGCGGCACCACGCGGCTTCTGCATGCGCATGGCTTCTCGGTGGTGAGCGAGCTGCCGCTGCCGTCCGGCCGGCGCGCCGATCTGGTCGCGCTCGGCGCCGACGGCACTGTCTGGATCGTCGAGATCAAATCCTCGATCGCCGATTTCCGTGCCGACCAGAAATGGATGGACTATCGGCTGCATTGCGACCGGCTGTTCTTTGCCACGACGACCGAAGTGCCGTGCGACATTTTCCCGCCCGACACCGGGCTGATCGTGGCGGACGGCTTCGGAGCCGAGATCGTCTGCGGGGCGCCGGAGCATCGCCTGCATGCCGCGACCCGCAAGAGCATGATGCTCGCCTTCGCGCGCGCCGCCGCGCTGCGGCTCTCGGCGCTCGCCGATCCCGAAGGACCTTACGAGGCGCGGGGGTAGTGATCCTTAGAGCATTTTACGGATGCTTGACCAGCATTCGGACCGTTCGTTCCCGCGTGAGCGGGAACGCAGCGCCCACTTGTTCCAATTCTACAATCTGTCGCCCTGGGTCTCCGCTTTCGCGGGGACGAACGGCTGAGGTGCAGCGCTTCAACCTCATCGTAAAACGCTAGGGGGTGTGCACATAAGATGCGGTCGCTCGCCCAATGTCCGGTTTCTGGCCAAAGCGGAAAGCCCCACCGGGCAAACCATGGTGAACTCGATCGAAAGTGACCCGACTCGGACATTGGCCGCACTCGCGACGTCCAAACTGGTTGTAAGACTGTCTCAGTATCCCCATACTCATGCTTGCAAACCAGATATCCTGGGTGCGATCCCGGCTCGTGAGGGATCGGATGCCATTCGATCAAATAGGGCGCCGCGAGTTCATCGTGCTGCTCGGTAGCGCGGCAGCTTGGCCGCTCTCAACGCACGCGCAGCAGCTGGGTAATCAGGCAGTTATCGGATTCCTGAGCAGCGGCTCGCCTCGCGCGTTCGCGCCGCTTGTCGCGGCATTTCATCAGGGCATGAGAGAGCGAAATTATATTGAAGGCCGCAACGTATCTGTCATCCACGTGTGGGCGGAGGGTCATTACAGCGAGCTCGATGCCCTAGCAAACGATTTGGTTCGGCGTCAGGTCAAGTTGATAGTGGCCTCGGGCGGTGTTGTTTCCGCAAGGGCGGCAATGAAGGCAACCGCAACTATTCCGATTTTGTTCGTGGTCGGCTTCGACCCGGTCGCGCTCGGCCTTATGCCGAGCCTCAACCATCCCGGCGGCAATGCCACGGGTGCGACCATGTTCACCACGGAGTTGTTACCGAAGCGTTTGGAGATCCTGTATGAGCTCGCTTCCAGAACCCAAGCCGCCGGCGTTCTGGCCAACCCGAACGCGGCCACTATGGATATCGACACTAAAGCGATTATGGAGTTCGCCAAGCAAAAGGGCTATCCGGTTCGTGTCTTCCAGGCGAGCTCCGAGCGCGAGATCGAGGCGGCCTTCTTGTCGGCCACTCAGCAAAAGGTGAGCGCCCTACTCGTCACCGCCGACCCATTCTTCACCACTCGCCGCGATCAGATCGTCGCCCTTGCGGCACGCCAAACGATCCCGGTCGTCTATCCATGGCGCGAATATGTGGATGCGGGTGGTCTGATGAGCTACGGTGCAGAACTAACATGGGGCTACAATCTCATTGGCCAATACGCCGCCCGCATTCTAAAGGGCGAGAAGCCGAGCGATTTGCCCGTCCAGCAGCCGACTAAGTTCAATCTGGTCATCAATCTCAGGACTGCCAAAGCGCTCGGGATCGCTGTGCCGCGGATACTGCTCGCGTTTGCCGACGAGGTGATCGAGTGAAGGGTTGCCGGCTTCGCCTCTTGGCCCCATGGCTGGCCCGATGCCGACCACATTCGCGGAACAGGTTGCAGAATGCTGCTCGCGGCCGGCAATATTGATTTCCGGAATTGGCCCAGAGCGACGAAACGTGTGAGGCTCCTAGGCAGTGTTGATCGGCAGTTCGAATTGAAAGATCGAACCTCGGTTGCCGGCTGGCGACGCCCAAATCCGACCGCCGTGGCTCTCGATGATCGAATTGCAGATGGAAAGGCCCATACCCATCCCGGTCGATTTGGTCGTGAATAGCGGCTTGAAAATCTGCTCGAGTTTGGATGGATCAATCCCTATCCCCGTATCCTCAATCGACACACGCACTAAACCCGCTTTGAGTTGATCAGTTTGCACTTTCAACACGCGAGGCCAAGCCGATTGCATGGCCTCGATGCCATTCATGACGAGGTTCAAGACAACTTGCTGCAACTGCACCTTGTCGCCCTGCACAGTCGGGAGGTGCTCGTTGAGCTGGGTTTGAAGCTCTACGTCGTGTTTCTGCAGCTCAACCTGCACAATCGACAGAACTGACCGTACGATCTGGTTAATGTCAGTCGATACCTTTTGCGGTGCTTCCTTTTTGAACATCGCGCGAACGCTTGCCACGATGTCGCTTGCGCGATGGCCGGCAGCGACAATGGCCTCCAGTGCGGCTTCTGCTTTTTCAACATTAGGTTTGTCCGCGCGGAGCCAACGTAAGGCTGCACCGGCCCTTGTGACGATACTCGCCAGAGGTTGGTTGAACTCGTGAGTGAGAGAGGCTGACAGCTGCCCGGCGGTTGCCCTGCGATTCATGTGGGTCAGTTCGGCCATGGCACTGCGCGATTGGATCTCAGCGCGTTGGCGTCGCCCAATCTCATAGATCAGCCAGCTAATCAACGCGGCCTGCAACAGAAGCGCAGTAGAAATCGCAATGATCTGTGGACGATACTGCTGCCATGCGCCGTATTCCCGGAAGCGGATTTCGCTTCCCGACGGCAGATCGTCTTCGGGAATTTTCCATCGCTTCAGCTCGCGCCAGTCGAAGATCGGTTTGACAAACTCTCCAGCCGCAATTGGGATTGTCGAGGCACTTTCACCGTTGAAGAGGCGCAGCACGATACGCGCGGTCGCCTCGCCGATTGGCGTTGCTTGAAGGAGAAATCCTCCCGTGCCGCCATGTCCTAGTCGGGTCTCCTGATCGACCACGATTGGACGATTGGCAACTTCAGCGACGAGTGCGAGTCCATCATTGGAACTGTAGCGTGCGCCACTGCTGCTGAAGGTCGTGTAGAAAATTGCGGCATCGTCCGGCAGGGTGGCAACTCGCTTGCGTAGCTCGGTCATCGGCAAGCCGGTGAGGTCGATGACCTCTACGTCCTTGTTGATGGCCAGAAGCTCTTTCTTGTAGTGACCTCGATAGGTCTGTTTGTCGAGCACATCGCCCACGATCGCAATCCGTCTGAGCCCCGGCACGAGCGCCTTTGCCGTGAAAAGCACGTGACGCATCGTCGCCGGAACCGTTGTTCCGGTTGCATTCGGCGGGAGGCTTAATTGAGCGGCTGTACCGCTGTCGATGCTGGAAAAGACAATCGGTATCGCTTGATCTAAATCGGCCCGCAGGCTTGCCGCAAATTGCAGGGCGTCGAGGCCTTCGGCGACAATGACCCCGATCGGTGTCGAGCGATACTTTTCCTTGATGAATGTGTGAAGAAGACTGTCGTACTCCGGGCCCTTGAAATGGCTGTATCCCAAACCCTCTGAATAGATCGTGATGGGAATATCGGAGCCAGCCTTCAGCGTTGATTGAAAGGATGCAAAGAGCTTGCCGAAGTGCTCGGTATAGGGGATCGACCGATGAAGAACGAGGACCGTCCCGGGCAACGGGTCGGCAGTCGAGGGCACCGCGCTGGATAGACTCGCGATCAATATCGTCGCGATGCGCAGCAAAAGGCGCATGAGGACCTTTTCCTGTCGACGCCCCCACCTCGTCGGGCTCGCCGAAGCGCCCGGCTCACCGGCGACGGTATAGCGGAAAGACGGGAAATGGCGATACCTGAGATAGTGCCAACGCGACAATGATTTGCTTTCAGGCGCCACCTTATAGACGGCACCTTCAGGCGACACGCGCCGCGCTAACGTTCGGAGGAACCTCCTCCATGGTTGTCGCATTTCTGAGAGCATCCGCCCGTCTTCAGGCGATCGTTATGAGCTTCGAGCGAAATCAAATCCTATCGCCAGGCAGCGTCGCCAGAGCTTGCAGATTCCTCCTCGCGCTCCTCTTGCCGCCAACCGTGGCAGCAATCTGCCCACCTGCTCTGGAAGTGGCCCTCGCCGACGGGCCGACCACAGCGCAACAACAGGCTCCGACTGAAAGCAACGAAGCGGAACAAAATCAGCAGCAGGAACTTGGCTCTTCGCCGGCCGCACCAGTTAGCCTTTGTGAGGTTCTCGCGAAGACGGCAGCGAGCCATGATCTGCCGGCGGATTTTTTCACCCGCCTGATCTGGCAGGAAAGTCGCTTTAAGGCGGATGCGGTTAGCCCGGCAGGTGCACAGGGCGTAGCCCAATTTATGCCCGCAACGGCAAGATTGCGCCAACTTGAAAACCCATTCGATCCGCTTGAAGCAATTGCCAAGTCCGCTCAGCTGTTGCGTGATCTGCGTCGTGAGTTTGGAAACCTTGGCCTTGCGGCAGCCGCGTACAATGCCGGGTCTGGTCGTGTGCGCGACTGGCTGGCCGGCCGCCGACCGCTTCCGGGAGAAACGCGGGCTTATGTACGCCTCGTGACCGGTCGCTCTGTAGAAGAATGGGTCGGAAGCCAAACCAACCCCCTTGAGACGCGCTCCCTGAAAGTTGTGCCCTGCAACCTACCGGCTGCCACTTTGGTTCATCCGAACAAGGAAACGTCCGCAAGAACTGAAACCATCAAGCCGTGGGGTGTGGAAGTGGTCGGCAGTTTAACCCCCGCGCAAGCGCTTGCTCGCTACCGTGAATGGCGGTCCAAGTATGCCGCGATCGTTGGCGACCGGGAGCCGCATGTCGTCATACGGGGAATCTTAGGCAACACGGGCGCCGTGCGGGTCCGAATCGGCGCAGACACCCGAGTCGAGGCCGAAAAATTGTGTGCGGCGTTGCGGGCAGCCCGCACGTATTGTGATGTGTTGCGTAACTGAATCGTGCTGCTGGCCGGCCTGCCTGATTTGAGGGCTACTCGAGCAGCATCATGCCGATAATCGATGCTGAAGGGGTTGCAAATGACCGCCGTTGGCCCAGCGCGACATTGACTGCGCTGTGCTCACAGTCCCGGATTTGTGAGTACACGCCCTGGTTCTCAAGGTGACTTGGGCGCAAGATCGGTGCGCTCTGCCTCCTGCGCATAACGCCTTGCCGTCTCGGGACTGAAGAAACCCTGCTCGACCAGGGCATTCGAAACCTGCGTCATGCAGGCGACATACTTTTCGCGACTCAAGACTTCATCCTTCTTGAGCAATCCCAGCCGCTGCCAAGCCTGCGTCGGCGTTTCGCGGCGGTCCCATACGCCGTTGCGGTTCATGTCGACATAGACCTTCTGCTCGTCGACCGGCTCGAGGCCCTCTCCGGTGAAGGCCGCAAACGACGTCGTGCCATCGCCGTTCTTGGGATAGGGGAAGTACACGCCCAGAGGACATGCCACCTCAGGAAATGACAACGCGGGCCGCTCTGTCTGATTGTCGATACTGCCGCCACCCAGTCCGGCAACGTCGGATCGCGTGGACGGCGGAGGCACTCGCCGATCGACCCAGGCGTCGAGTATGTCCATGAACTTGTCCATCATGAGTGAGAGATCAAGAATCTGAATCTTGCCGCGCCTGCCGCCCGGGAGCGTCTCGCCGCCCAGATGGCTGATGCTGCGAACCTCATACATGCGGTGTTTGTCGCCCAGACCTTTGGCGAGCAGCGTGAGTGCATTGAGTCTCTTGTTCTCAAGATAGCTCAAGGATACGAAGTCTGGGATTTTCCCGCGTCCCGCAACGCCGTTGTAGATCTGATGAGTGACTTCGAGTTGCGGCACGAAGCTTGCCTTCTCGGCCTCGGTCGTCAGCAGCACGTCGCGCCCGCCCTTCATGACCACGGGCGCCCACAGACCTGAGGCAGCATCGTCCAGCAACATGCCATCGAAAGTCGGCTTGCCATCGGCGTCTTTGTTGACTCCCGCGGTGTAGTTCATGCCGCGGCCGATGCGCGCGCCCGCGGAATGGCCGTAGAGATAGGTGCGGCTCGGTGCGCGGCCGAGGCGGATCGCCACGGCCTTCTTCGCCACCGCCGCAAAGTCCTTGATGTAGGCGCCGGACTCGTTGAAGGCCACATAGTCGACGGCGGTGCCGTCTTCGAGGACCGCTTTGATCTCGCCGATGTTTTCGATCGACGTGCGGTATGTCTTGGCGAGCGCGTAGCCTTTGGCCAGGATCAGCAGGTCGTATTTATTGAGATCAGCAGATGGCTTGGTCGGGTCGAGGTACTTGTCCCAAACCTTGAGCGTCCCGTCCTTGAACGAACGATTGCGGCCATGTGCAGTGACAAAGAGCTTTCCATTCCACGCGGCTGGGTCACGCGGGAAAACCATCGTGATCGCAGCGCCCTTGTCGCGCTCATAGTTTGCGACGGCCCGGAAGAACGGTCCCTGATTTCCAGTTTGTGGAAAGACGAGATCGGGCGCATTGGTGAGGTATTCCTTGTAGGCGCCGGCTTTTGCCACATAGCCTTCGACAGAGCCGTTGAGGCCAATATCGAGGCGCCGGTAGGCGCGGCCGTCGATGGTGATGTCGTTCTGCATGCTCATGCAGGATGACGGACCGACTTTCTTGCTCAGCTCGTCCCGCAGGGGAGGAAGGAAGTCATCGCAAGAGACAGCGTCGGCGGCGGACGCGTGCTCGGCAACACCAAATGCCGCGGCGAGCAAGAAGGCGCTTGCAAGCGTCGCAAAGAAGGCCTCAGGACAGACGCGCACTTGACCCTCCCTGTTTCCAATTCTGCTTGTTCCAATTCTGTGCATTGAGTATCCGGCGAGTGCCGGTCAACGTCAACACGTCACGACAAGATCGCTTCCGCCATTCCAGCGAACATCTCCATTAGACAGCATGGATCGACTGTTGCTACTGTTTCTGACGGTTGGCCGCCGTGAAAGCTCTAGGGAGGGAAACATGCGGTGCAGACACCTGACACTGCTCGCGCTGTCGTTGGTGCTGACGGCAGGCCTTAGTGGAATGGCGCAAGCGCAGCCCACGACCGTGCAGAAAAAATTTGAGATTGTGGAAGCAACTATTGCCGACATTCACAATGCAATCAGATCAAAGCAACTTACAGCCACGCAGCTGGTCAACATGTATCTGGCGCGAATAAAGGCCTACAACGGAAGATGCGTGAATGAGCCGCAAGGGATTCTCGGGCCGGTCACGCCCATTCCACATGCCGGAAGCATCAACGCTCTGATGACGCTGAACCTCCGGCCTGTCACACGCAAGCAATGGGGCTTCGACGATCGCAAGGCCCGCAGCATGACGGACCCGGTCGACAACGACCCGAAGATGCCCGATGCGCTCGAAGTGGCGGCCACGCTCGACGCACAATTCGCAAGGACTGGACAATTAGCGGGTCCACTGCACGGCATCGTGTTGAGCATCAAGGACCTCATGGATACGTACGACATGCGCACCACCAGCGGCGCGGACGCCGACTATGCCAACGATCGTCCGCCGCGCGACGCGACGCTGGTGAAGCGCCTGCGAGACGCGGGTGCGATCATCCTCGGAAAGGCCAATCTCGGCGAATACGCATCCGGGAGCCGAAGCGCGTTCGGCGGGACGATGTGCAATCCCTACGCCACCGACCGCGACGTCGGCGGCTCCAGCGGCGGCTCCGCTTCGTCGGTGGCAGCGAATCTCGTCACGTGTACGATCTCGGAAGAGGGCGGGCCCTCTATCCGCATGCCGTCCAGGCTCAATAACGGCGTGGGTCTTTCGCAGTCGCAAGGGTTGGTCAGCCGCGATGGGATGATCGGTGGCGGCCCGCTCAATGACCGGAACGGGCCAGCGTGCCGCACCGTTGAGGACGTCGCCCGCGTGCTGGATGTCATCGCCGGTTATGACCCGGAGGACGACTTGACCGTGCACAGTATCGGCCGTGTTCCCAAGGAGGGCTATGCAAGCTTTGCCAGGGAAACGAGCCTTAGTGGAATCAGGATCGGTGTTGTTCGGGAATACATGGACAAGCGCCTATTCACTCAGGCGGATCATGAGAGCATCGACATTGTTGATCGAGCCCTTGCCGATCTCCGCAAGCTTGGCGCTACGATCGTCGATCCGGGTGCAGAGGGTGCGCTGTTCCAGAGGTGCATCGACCAGCACATTCCCCGCAACCTGAACGCCCTCTTCATCAGACAATTGCCGTCGCTGTTTCCGGCCGAGGCCGACCACATCGCAGTGCTGAGAGATATGTATGTCGATCCGTCGCTCGTGCCGGCCAAGGGTACGATCCGCGACTTCGGGACGAGAGCGGAGAACATCGGAGAGGCGAAGTATTACTTCAACCGCTACCTCAAGAAACGCGGAGACGCGAATATCAAAGACCTCACGGATCTGATCAACAAGTCGCGCTACTACGTCGATACGTTCGGCCGGGACACGCGGTTTCGGGATGTGAAGGCAGTCTTGCAGGAGGCCAACAAGCCCATGACGCTGGATGTGCGCGACCGGGACGCCAACAGGCTTGGCATCCAGCAGACGGTCATGCAGTGCATGGCGTCGCTCAATCTCGACGCCGTAACCTATCCCTCGGGGAATGTGCCCGCGGCCCTCATCAAGGCCCCGGTCGAGCCGGACGTGAACGGGCGGTCGCATCAAGCTTGGACATTGCTTGGAACGATGGGCTTCCCGGCGATTACGGTCCCGGCCGGGTTCACCACCCACGTATTTGATCGCGTTCGCGATGCCAATGCGCCTGGCGGGACGCGCCTAGTCGGCCCGGTACCGGCGAAGCTTCCCGTGGGGATCGATTTCCTTGCCATGCCGTTTGGCGAGTCGACACTGTTCCGGATCGCATCGGCGTACGAGGCAGCAACGCATCATCGGACATCTCCGCCCGAATTTGGACCGTTGGAAGGGACGAAAAATTGAGCCGTGCCAAAAACTCGGTGCTGGCTGATCCGGAACGGCCGTATGAGGCGCAAGGGTGATGCTTCGTTCGAGCGATCACTCTCTTGGTGTCGTCTCCGCGAAAGCGGGGAGCGAGTAAACACTGACGCAGTACGTGGTCCTTACATCAGGAACATCCGGAGATACTGGGTCCCCGCTTTCGCGCTAGCGCATGCACACATCTCTGAAGGCCACACGACGGGCCTCTCCGCTCCCCTCCCCCCGCGAGCTCTTGCGAGCGGTGGGGAGGGGTCGGGGGTGGGGGGAGTTTTTGGGATTCACGGCAATACCCCCCACCCGGCGCGTCGCCTTCGGCGCCGCGCCACCCTCCCCACCGCTTCGCGGGGGGAGGGGTGGTGCCCGCGGTACCGTCTCAGCCCCTTCAGCGATGTGTGCATGCCTTAGCGCTTTCGCGGGGACGACAGGAAAGGCACGCACGCAATAACCGGACTACTTATTCCTCGACAAAATCGTCTGCACGCGCTTCTTCTGCTCCGGCGTGACGTTCGACACGATGGTCTGCGCGTTCTTGAGCGTGCTCTCGGGATCGAGATACTCGATGATGCGCTCGGTGCGCTCGCCCTCGGCGATGAGCTGCGGATTGTGCAGCGTTTCCTTGATCGCCGCCTGCAGGTAGGCGAGCCGCGCCTTCGGCATGTTGGGCGGCACCAGCATGATGCGGCCCATCTCCTCGACGCCGGTGAAGAAATCGAACAGCCAGTGCGCGTCGGCGCTGAGCTCGACCGCCTCGAAGATGGTCGGATGGTCGAGGAACCAGCGCGACTTCTTGCGCCCGATGGTGGCGAGCGCCAGGTTCTGCTTCGCCTTCACGAAATTGTTGGCCGAGGATTCCGGGACATAGACCGCGTCCATTTCGCCCCTGGTCACCGCCAGCCCCGACTGCGCGCTGCCGCCGTAGCCCGGCACGATCTGGCAGTCGAGCTTGAGCGCCTCGCAGGTGAAGGCGGCGCCGTTGCCGAGCCCGTCGGCCGGCCCGCTCGC
>Ga0126377_10004426_pt1 | contig 10225 bp, 12 predicted proteins | sample PanSoiMetPlot_22_FD_92647 | JGI IMG/M metagenome (GOLD analysis project Ga0126377, IMG submission 92647) | Tropical forest soil microbial communities from Panama - MetaG Plot_22 | ecosystem: Environmental > Terrestrial > Soil > Tropical forest > Bulk soil | place: Panama | collected 2016-02-17 | reverse complement strand
TTTCCTGTCGATCCAGGTCTCCTATCCCAATGACCAGGACCTGGCGCGCGCCCGCAAGCAGGGAGTTCGCCCCGGCGGCGCGATCATGATCCATGGCCAGCCGAACACGCCGCGCAAGCCGCGCGATTACTACTCCAGGGTTGACTGGACCGAGGGCTGCATCGCGGTGTCGAACTCCGACATGGTGGAGATCTGGCTGATGACGCCGCCGGATACGCCCATCGAGATCCAGCCGTGACCGAAAGGGCCTCTGTTTCGCTCTCCCATTTCGAACCCGACGCACCCGTCGATGCCCGCGTCTCACCGACCGGCAGCCTCGAAAATCTCTCCCAACGCGAAGTCGAGCAGCTGCTGAACGCCGGGCACGGCAGCGTCTACCAGCTGTTTCGCCGTTGCGCGCTCGCCGTTCTGACTTCCGGCCTGCAGACCGACGACATCCGCGACATCTTCGATCGCTACAAGGATTTCGATATCCGTCTCGGGCGCCAGGCCTGGGGCATCAAGCTGGAAGTGCGCAATGCGCCGTCGGGCGCTTTCGTCGACGGGCACATGATCCGCGGCATGAAGGAGCACCTGTTCGCGGTGCTGCGCGACATCGTTTACATCCACGACGCCATCCTGGGCAACAACCGCTTCGACCTGACCGATCCGGCCTCGATCACCAACGCGGTGTATCACGTCCTGCGCAATGCACGGATTCTCGACTACAGGGGCCGTCCTGACCTGGTGGTCTGCTGGGGTGGTCACTCCATCGGCTCGGCCGAATACGACTACACCAAGAAGGTCGGCTACGAACTCGGGTTGCGCGCGCTGAGCGTCTGCACCGGCTGCGGCCCCGGCGCGATGAAAGGCCCGATGAAGGGCGCCACCATCGGTCACGCCAAGCAGCGCATCCGCGACGGTCGCTACATCGGCATGACCGAGCCCGGCATCATCGCGGCTGAGCCGCCGAATCCGATCGTGAACCAGCTCGTGATCATGCCGGACATCGAAAAGCGCCTGGAGGCGTTCGTGCGCACGGCGCACGCCATCGTCGTGTTCCCGGGTGGCGCGGGCACTGCCGAGGAAATCCTTTACCTGCTGGGCATCCTGCTCGATCCCGCCAATGCCGAGCAGCCGTTGCCGGTCGTCTTCACCGGTCCGGCCGCTGCGGCCGAGTACTTTGCGCAGATCGATCGTTTCATCGGCGCGACGCTGGGGCCGACCGCACAGAAGCGCTACAAGGTCGTGATCGATGATCCGGCCCTGGCGGCGCGCGAAGTAGCACGAGGTGTCGAGTCCGTGCGCGAATTCCGGCGCACGCACCGCGATGCCTACAACTACAACTGGTTGCTGAAGATCCAGCCCGACTTCCAGCGTCCCTTCGAGCCGACTCACGAGGCGATGGCGAAGCTGGAACTGCGGCGCGACCTGCCGCCGCACGTGCTGGCTGCGAACCTGCGGCGCGCGTTCTCAGGCATCGTGGCCGGGAACGTCAAGGAGCAGGGTGTGCAGGCGATCGAGGCGCACGGACCGTTCGAGCTGCATGGCGACAAGCAGATCATGTCGCTCATGGACGGACTGCTGACCGCATTCGTGGCGCAGAAGCGCATGAAGATTGCCGGCGAGTACCGGCCCTGTTACAGGCTGGTCGCATGAGCACGGTCAAGCTGATTTATCGCGTTGCACTGCCCGATTCACGCGAGCTGATTTTCAATCTGCAGCTCGACCACGACACGGCTGAGCTGACGTCGACACCCGACCCGCAGCCGCCGGCGTGGACTGAACTGACCTTCAATCAATGCGTGGGCTGCCCGTTGAAGCCGGAACAGTCGAAGCACTGTCCTGCAGCCCTGCACTTGTCCCACGTGATCGACGGGTTCACCGACCTGGTGTCGTACGACCAGGTGCGCGTGACGGTCGAAAGCGACGAGCGTGCCGTTATTGCAACGCTGTCGGCGCAACAGGCGCTGGCGTCGCTGATGGGCCTGATCATGGCTTCGAGCGGTTGCCCGCGCACCGCTGTGTTCCGTCCCATGGCGCGCTTCCACCTGCCGTTTTCCAGCGAGTCGGAGACCGCGTACCGGGTGGCCGCGATGTACCTCGTGGCGCAGCATTTCAAGTCACGTGACGGCGGCAAGGCCGACCTCGGTCTCACCGACCTGGACAGCGTCTACCGCGGCATGCACGCCGTGAATCGCGGCATGGCCCAGCGTCTGCGCGCTGCGAGCCGTCAGGACGCCATCGTCAACGCCATCGTGCTGCTGGACGTCTACAGCAGCCTGGTGCCCGCGGCGATCCACGAAATCCTCGAAGAGATCAAACCTGCCTTCGCCGCGCTGCTGTCGGATCCACCGGCCAGCTGAAGCGGCATCAGACGTTTCTTCTGCAGGTCTCTGGCGCTCCAGTAATTGCACTGGAGAATCACGCCACGCGGGTTCGTCGCAGCGTGCGCGCAACAGCAATAATGGCCGGTTAAATCGCCTGAAAAATCACGTCATTGAGTGACTGGGTGCGGCACTTTCGCGGGCGCTTAGTGCGATAGCAGTCGCAGTCCTGCAACGTAAGACCATTGCTGTGATCCAGTTCCTCACCGCCTCAGCAGGCGAATCATTAACGTGGCCTCCAACAGGAGAGGGAGACCATGTCAGAGCACAAAGGCGATGAACTGACAGCGACCGGCACGCACCGTGCGTGGGTCGGAGAAACCGGCGGTACAGCAGTACGAGCCGGCAATTCGGTCCGCGATGCGCAACGCAGCTGGCTCGAGCGTGCGCAACCGCAGCCGAGTAATCCGCGTCACGCTGCGATCACGCGTTCACTGTACAGCTGGAGCAATTACAAGAACTGGACCGACAAGGTCCGGCACGGCTGGGACAAGGACAAGAAGTAGCGTGGTGCGTTGACCGTTGGCCGTCGACCGTTGACGGCAGGACAGGAACGTCGGTCATTCTGAGCGCGGCTCCTGGCCGGTCAACGGCCAGCCGCAAACTGTCAACGTTCTTTCGACCGTCAGCTGTCTGCCGTCAGGGGCAGGGGCGTCACGACTCCCGGCGTCGCATCGGGCGTTGGTGCAATTGCGCTCGCCGTCAGCATCGATGTCATTGCCGGCGCACCGGACTGCAGCTCCAGCGGGCGACGCTGTTCCAGCCATCCCGTCAGCGGCAGCCATTGATCCAGATCCTCGCGCACCAGGTACGGCTTCATCTCGTACAGGCCCGAACCCGACTCGGAAGCACGAATGTAGTTCTGCGAGTCGCGCAGCGTCGTGACTACGGGGATGTCGAGCGTCTCCAGGAACCGCAGCAGCGACTTGTACATTAATGTGTTCTTTCTGACGCGATTCGCGATCACGGCGATGCGCTGCTCCTCGCGCTTGACCTTGGCGATCAGCAGCAGGTTGGAAATGCACTTCGCCGCGGCGTGGATGTCGATATCCGACGGCAGCACCGGCACCAGGATGGCGGTGGCGTTGCGCGTGATGTCGGGAAGAGCCTGCGTTTCGAGCGCCGCCGGCGTATCGACGACCAGTCTCTCGGTGTCCAGCGGCAATCGCGTCGCGAAGCTGCGGGTGACACGTGAGTTACGTTCGTAACCGGCAATACCGTGAATATGCTGCTGTCCCTTGGCACGCTTGCTCAGCCAGCGCGTGCTCGAACCCTGCGCATCGAGATCCATCAGGGTTGGCCGTAGGCCGGAAACAGCAAAATAGCTCGCGAGATTGGTCGCGATCGTGGTTTTGCCGGAGCCACCCTTCGGGTTCAATAGAACGATCTTCTGCATTCGAACCGCTTGCGGCCGCAGCGCCCCTGCTTATGTCTTGAGCCTACGCAGAGGGTAATACGGGCGCAAGTTTGGCTTTGTGACCGCGGTCACTGGGTTGCCCGTTGGTCGTAGCCGGTGGCTGTGAGTCGGCTCACATCGGGTTGCGAGCGGTCGGGCGTAGAGTCGTTTGCGAGTTTATTCAGCGAAGAACCGGCGAGGGCCCTGCATGGAATTCCTGCTGCTCTGGATCGACGATCTCGATGACGCGATTGGCGCGCTGCGGCATCTGGCTCCGAGGATTCTGGGATTCGTTGTGGCCCTGGGATTGTTCGCTGCTACCGGCATTGCACTGCTGATCGCACCCCACATCGTGTTCGCGATCATGATCCTCGCACTCTCCGTCTCTCTCATCGAAGTCGCCCGCCGCCGCCTGCGCGCCAGCGCTGCGCGCGAACAGGGCTGAGTCGCGGCCGACTAAAGTCGGCTCCACAGCAGAGGCTCCGTTCCGATTGTGGGTCAGGCTTCAGCCGGACATGGTAAGGCCGGCTGAAGCCGGCCCCACAGCAGAGGCTCCTGTTCCGATTGTGGGTCAGGCTTCAGCCTGACATGGGTAAGGCCGGCTGAAGCCGGCCCCACACTCGCTATCGCTGCAAGCAATCAGCCTGAGCATTCCCTTTACGTTGCGCATGCGTAGCGTCCGCGGCGTTCCAGCGTCGTTTGCGGTGAGGAACTGACCCCAAATCTGCAACCCACTCTCCCTCCCCAGGGCGAGCGCAGCTATGCCCGCCACGCGCGGTGTCAGCGCTCCGAAGTCAGCGCGCTCTTCGCGAGTGGAAGGATGGGGTGAGGGTCTCGGCGAACCTTCTATCCATCGTCTCCGGCGTCACTTGGTTACCACCATCTGCCCTCAACCACCCGCGACGCGGCGCGTTGGGGTGAGCATCGTGCACTACTGTCCAAACGCTGCGGCGGTATGGGTGGCCAAGCATCCCTGCGCGTCGCCCAGCCAGCACATCCATGTGCTGGCGTTCGCCGGAGCGACGACACGTTAAGTGTCCTCGCTGAAAGGCACCGGCTCACCCTCGCTACTCGCCGGCCGATCAGGCGCGCGCGTCAAGGCAGGCGCTTGAAATAAAGTCTGTCCTACCCCATCTGCGCCGCATTCAATATCATCCGCACCCTCGCGGAAAACTGAACTGACGGAGCCGGACAATGACCGACACGGGCGCAACCCAGACGCTGGGGTTCCAGGCCGAAGTGAAGCAGCTGCTGCGGCTGATGATCCACTCGCTGTACAGCCACAAGGAAATCTTCCTGCGCGAACTGATTTCCAACGCATCCGATGCTCTCGACAAGCTGCGCTTCGAAGCCCTGGCGAATCCCTCGCTGACCGACGGGCAGAACGAGTTCGCCATCACCATCGATACTGATGAGAAAGCGCACACCATCACCGTGACCGACAACGGTATCGGCATGACGCGGCAGGAGGCCATCGAGCACCTCGGCACGATCGCGAAGTCCGGTACGGCCGAGTTCCTCGCGAAGCTGAGCGGCGACCAGAAGAAGGATGCGCAGCTCATCGGCCAGTTCGGCGTGGGTTTCTATTCCTCGTTCATCGTCGCCGAGCGCGTCGAAGTGTTCTCGCGGCGCGCCGGTCTGCCGGCCAGCGAAGGCGTGCACTGGGAATCGCGCGCCGATGGCGAGTTCACGGTCTCCAATATCGACATGCCGGAGCGCGGCACGAAGATCGTGCTGCACCTGAAGGAGGGCGAGCATGAGTTCGCCGAGTCCTTCCGCGTGCGTTCGCTGGTGCGCAAGTATTCCGATCACATCGCGTTCGCCGTGCGCATGCGCAAGTCCGACCAGGACGCGGACTACGAGACGGTCAATCATGCGCAGGCGTTGTGGACGCGGCCTCGCACCGAGATCAGGGACGAGGAGTACAAGGAGTTCTACCGGCACGTCACCCACGACTTCACCGATCCGCTCGCGTGGTCGCACGGCAAGATGGAAGGCAAGAAGGAATACACCAGCCTGCTGTACGTGCCGTCGAAGGCGCCGTTCGACCTGCTGCATCGGGACGGCGTGCGCGGCCTGAAGCTCTATGTGCGCCGCGTGTTCATCATGGACCAGGCCGACCAGTTCCTGCCCCTGTACCTGCGTTTCGTCAAGGGCATCGTCGATTCAGCCGATCTGCCGTTGAACATCTCGCGCGAAATGCTGCAGCAGGATCCCGCTATCGACACGATCCGGACGGGCCTGGCGCGTCGCACGCTCGATCTGCTGGCGAAGCTTGCGAAGGACGAGCCGGAGAAGTACGCGACGTTCTGGAAGGAATTCGGTACCGTGCTCAAGGAAGGACCGGCCGAAGATCACGGCAATCGCGAGCGCATCGCGAAGCTGCTGCGCTTCTCCTCGACTCATGCCAACAGCACCGTGCAGGACGTCTCGCTCGAAGACTACATTGCCCGCATGAAGCCGGGGCAGACCGCGATCTACTACGTCATTGCGGACACATTCGGTGCTGCACGGTCCAGTCCGCATCTGGAAGTGTTGCGCTCGAAGGGCATCGAGGCACTGCTGCTGTCGGACCGCGTCGACGAGTGGCTCATGGACCATCTGCACGAGTTCGAAGGCAAGAGTTTCCGCAATGCCGCGCGTGGCGAGCTGGACCTCAGCGCCGTCGAGTCGGAGGACGAGAAGAAGGCTCATGAGACGCTGGCGCAGGAACACGGCGCGGTGGTCGAGCGCATCAAAAAGGCACTGACGGAGCAGGTCAGCGACGTGCGTGTGACGCACCGGCTCGTGGATTCTCCGGCCTGCCTGGTGCTCGGCGAACATGACCTGGGCGCACAGATGCGTCGCATCCTGGAGGCGGCGGGGCAGCAGGCCCCGGAGTCGAAACCAGCGCTGGAAATCAATCCGACGCACCCGCTGCTGGCGCGCATCGAGAAAACCACGGACGATGCTGCCTTCAGCGACCTGGCGCTGCTCCTGTTCGAGCAGGCCACACTCGCTGACGGCGGACAGCTGCCGGAGCCCGGCGCGTTCGTACAGCGCCTGAACCGGTTGCTGCTGTCGCTCGACAGTGCGAAAGGCTGAGTCCCTGAATGGCGGCGGAGAAGTCCAACATGATGCGAGCAGTCCTGATGATCATCGCCGCAAGTGTGTCACTGGCAGCTTGCAAGCCGCGCACACCGGTGTCCGCGCAACCTGCGACGCCCGCCATCGAGGAGCTCGTAGTCAACGACCTGGCTGTCGGCACGGGTGAACCCATCGCCAGCGGCCAGAAGGCAGTGGTGCACTACACGGGCTGGCTGTATGACCCTGCGGCGCCGGATCACAGGGGCACGAAGTTCGACAGCTCTCGCGACAAGGGACAGCCGTTCCGATTCGTGATCGGCGCCGGCAGCGTGATCCGCGGCTGGGATCAGGGCGTTGCCGGCATGACGGTGGGCGGTCGGCGCGAACTCGTCATTCCTGCACACCTCGGCTACGGCGAGGCGGGTGCGGGCGGCGTAATTCCGCCCGGTGCGACGTTGCTGTTCGACGTGGAGCTGCTGGCAATCGAGCCGGCGAGCTGAGTTGCAGGATCAGCCGTCCTTCGTCAACGCAGCTGCTGAGTCTTGCCGATGAATTCATTACTGCAACGCCCCCTGCAGGAAAACCTGACGATTCCCGGCCCGGCGGGCGTGCTGGAGGCGATCGTGGAATCGCCCGTGGACGTCCCGGTGCGTAATGTCGCAGTGATCTGCCATCCGCACCCGCTGCAGGGCGGCACCATGACCAACAAGGTCGTGCACATGCTGGCGAAAGCCTGCAACGAGCTCGGCCTGCCTTCGGTACGATTCAACTATCGCGGCGTCGGTGCGAGTATCGGCAGTTATGACGAGGGTAACGGCGAAACGGACGATGCACTTGCGGTTCTCGACTGGGCGAGCGAGCGCTGGCCGGACGCGGGTCTGTGGCTGGGCGGCTTCTCGTTCGGGGGTGCCGTGGCAATCCGCGCCGCCGTGCAGCGTGACGTGCGCCGACTGATAACGGTCGCTCCGGCGATCCAGCGTGTTGCCGTAGACACGACAACGCTGCCGACCTGCCCCTGGCTGGTCATTCAGGGTGACCAGGATGAACTGGTCGATGTCAGCGAGATCCGGAGCTGGGTGGCGACGCTTGCAGCGCCCCCGGAGCTGGTGGTGCTGCCCGGCGCAGGGCATTTCTTTCACGGCCGGATGAACGATCTGCGCTCGAGTGTGCTCGGGTGGGCAAGGCGCGCATCGTAGAAAGTTGCCGGGACGGAGAAACGCGGTGTCATTTGCTGATCAGCTGAAAAGAATCTTCGGTGTCGAACCCGAATCGACCGGCCTGCTGCAGGTGCACGAGCCGCTGGATCTCGCCATCGCGGCGCTGCTTGTCGAGCTGGCGCGCGCAGACTTCTCGGAATCGGAGACCGAATTCGCGGCCATTCGCCAGCTGCTGGGCCGGCGTTTCGGTATCGGCGAAACCGCGGTCAACGAGCTGATTGCGCGCGCCATTCAACGGGCCGACCGCGCCGTCTCCCTGCACGAATTCACTCACCGGCTCAATACGGAGTTGCGCGACGCGGACAAGCTCGCGATCGTTGAAATGCTGTGGCAGGTGAGTCACGCCGATGGGTACATCGACAAGCACGAAGAGCATCTGATCCGGCGTATCGCCGGGCTGCTGCATGTGTCGGATCGCGACCGGATCCGTCTGAAACTGAAGACAATAGTGCCGGAGTAGGGCGGCGGGCCGGGAGTCTCAGGCCGCAGAGCCGGCGGGTCGGAGCAGATCCTCCGGAGGGCGACGCGGGTGCGCTGCGACACTCCGGAGGATGTGAACGGCAGATTAGTTCACCATTTCCTTGAGGCTCTTCAGAGCCGCAATGCGCACCTTCTTGCTGGCCGGCTTGGCCTTGAACATCATTTTTTCGCCGGTGAACGGATTCACGCCTTCGCGTGCCTTGGTGGCGGGCTTCTTCACCACCTTCATCTTCAGCAGACCGGGCAGCGTGAACAGTCCCGAGCCCTTGAGGCTCTTCTTCACGATGCCATTCAGAGATTCGAACACATCACTGACCTGCTTCTTGGCCAGGCCGGTGTCCTTCGAAACCTGAGCGAGGATCTCCGACTTGGTCGGGGCTGCATTCTTTTTCGCCATTTGTGATCTCCTGTGGGTGTGACGATTCGCGCCCGCATTGTTTCTGACAGGTCGCGCCGGGTTTGCAAGACGCGCGGGAAAATAGCACAAGATTCGCTGCGGAATAAGCTGCGCGCGAATTTTTTCGCGTGTTTTTCAGGGTTTTTTCGCATCCCCGGTGCGTCGTCGAGATGCGACGCTGGTTTTTCGCTGCAGCAGGACAGCGCAATGCGCTGCTGAGGACGTTTCGGCGATGAAATCAAGAGCGCTGGCGCAGCGCCGGACGTTGCTGCGCTAGCTGGCGTCGAACTCGCGCTTGAGCTTGACTTCCAGCGGCTGCGTCTCGCCTTCGGGCGTCACCTTGATGTCGAACACCAGGATCTCCGAACCGCTGATCGAGGTCTCGCCGATGTAGTAGATCGCCTCGCCTTCCGCGACGCGCCGCATCTCCATGTTCTTGAGCTGACCATTCAGGTTGTAAGCATCGACCTGCACGGTGGCGCTCATCGGCTTGCGCGGCGCCTGGTCTGCCTCCTTGTGCAGCAGAGTGACATTGAGCATGACGCGATTGGTGCTGCGCTGGATCCCGTAGGAGCGGGCGATATCCGGCGTCAGCGCGTCAGTTCGAAGCGCGTTGAAGTGCACCTCGTAATTGCCGAAGTCGCGGAAGGTTTCGCTCAATTCCTGAGCCGGCGGCGCCTTGGCATGTGGCTTGTCACTGCAGCCCGCGAGCGGGCTGCTCAACAGTAGTGCACTGCAAACGGCCGATGCGGTCCATATTCTTGTTTGCATTTCGATGCCCCTCTGCTTGTCGGCGCCCGGCGATGCGGCGACCTGTCAGCACTATAGACCCAAGAGGAAGTGAATGGGGACTGGGGAACGGTCAGATCGGGAGCAGGGCAGATCATTGCCCTCGCGTCGGGTTACACGCCGATCTCGGGCGGCAGGCGCGCCGGCGCGTCAATACGCACTGTCTTCGTTCGCCCGGACGCACCTCGCAGCAGGGTTACGCGCGATCGCGGCACATCGAAGGTTGCAGCGAGAAATTCAATCAGGTGCCGGTTGGCGCGGCCGTCGACAGGCGCCGCGCTGATGCGGACCCTGAGACGTTCGCCGTGCGGACCGACGATTTCATCGCGCGCGGCGCCAGGCTGCACCTGCAGTTCCAGGATCAGTGTGGTTCCCTGCCACCGTACTGCTGTCATATCAGCAACGAGCCGAGCGCGATGTACAGCGCCCACAGGCCGATGCCCAGGATCAGCGCCGAAAAATCCAGGCCGGCGATCGGAGGGATCAGGCGCCGCACCGGCCGAAGCACCGGTTC
>Ga0126377_10004425_pt1 | contig 10227 bp, 10 predicted proteins | sample PanSoiMetPlot_22_FD_92647 | JGI IMG/M metagenome (GOLD analysis project Ga0126377, IMG submission 92647) | Tropical forest soil microbial communities from Panama - MetaG Plot_22 | ecosystem: Environmental > Terrestrial > Soil > Tropical forest > Bulk soil | place: Panama | collected 2016-02-17 | reverse complement strand
GCGCGCATGTGCGAGCTGCTGAAGGTGGAGGGCACCGCGGTGCCCGCCGGCAGCGACGGCCGCATCGACCTCGACGCCGTCGAAGCCGAGTGCGCGCGCGGCGACGTCGGCACGGTCGTGCTCACCCCCGGCTCGACCGGCCTCGGCGCCATCGACCGCGTCGACGAGGCGCTGGCGCTGCGCGACCGCTACGGCGTGCGCATCCACGTCGACGGCGCCTATGGCGGTTTCTTCACGCTGCTCGCCCACGGCGACGACCCGCTCGTCGCCCCCGAGCCCTACCAGGCGATCGCGCAGTGCGACTCGGTCGTGGTCGACCCGCACAAGCACGGCCTGCAGCCCTACGGCTGCGGCGCGGTCCTGTTCGCCGACCCGGCGGTCCAGCGTGTCTATCGCCACGACTCGCCGTTCACCTATTTCATCGAGGCCGACCTGCATCTCGGCGAGATCAGCCTCGAGTGCTCGCGCGCCGGCGCGGCGGCGGCGGCGCTGTGGCTGACGCTGCAGGCGCTTCCGCTCGCGACCGACGAGGGCCTCGGCCCGGTGCTCGCGGCGGGGCGGCGGGCGGCGCTCGACTGGGCCGCGCGCCTGCGCGAGTCCGACGTTCTCGCGCTGCACATCGAGCCCGAGCTCGACATCCTCACCTACCTGCCGCGAGCCGCCTCGCTGTCGGCGGTCGACGCGGCCAGCGGAGCGGTCCTCAACGCGGGCATGGAGGACCCGGACGATCCGGTGTTCCTCAGCACGGTGTACCTGGGCCGCGAGCCGCTGACCGCGCGCCACCCGTGGCTCGAGGCCGATGCGGATGGCGCGCGGCTGCTGCGCAGCGTGCTCATGAAGCCCGAGCACGAGGGCGTCGTCGGGTGGCTGCACGAGCGCGTCGAGGCTCTGGCCCGCGACGCGCTCGCGCCTACGCCACCCGTCCCGCGCGCGGCAGCGCCTGGATGAGCGCCGCGACGGCGACGCTGCCCGCCGCCAGGCACAGAAGCGCCGCGCGGAACGCCGTGGGGATCGCGTGGCCCGCCGCGAGCCCTCCGAAGAACACGACGCCGATGAGGGCCGCGCCGAGCGCGTTGCCGACCTGCTGCGCGGAGGCGAGCACGCCGGACGCGGCACCCGCGTGACGCGGGGCGACACCGGCCAGCACGATCCCGATCATCGGGCCCATGACCAGGCCCATCCCGGCGCCGTCGACCACGAGGCAGGCGGCGATCACGCCGATCGGGGCATGCGCGCCGATCGCGGCGAACAGGGCCACGAGCGCGACGGCCCGGACGAGCGCGCCGAGCGCGAGCGCCTGGCGGCCAAGCCGCGCGACGAACCGCCCCGCGGTCAGGGTCGTAATGAAGAACCCGATGCCCTCGAACCCGAATACCAGGCCGCTGTCGAGCGCGCTGAGGCCGCGGCCCTCCTGCAGCTCGAGCGCGAGCACCAGGAAGAACGACGCCACCGTCGCGTAGAAGAGGACGACGGTCGCCAGGCCGGCCGAGAACGCGCGCTGCGCGAACAGCTCGGGGTGCACGAGCGGGCTGCCGCCGCGCCGGGCGACGCGCCGCTGGTAGAGCGCGAAGACGACCAGGAGCGCGCCCGCGGCGGTGAACGACGCCCACGTCCACAGCGGCCAGCCGTGCTCGCGGCCCTCGATGAGCGGGAGCAGGATCGCGACGAGGCCGAGCGTGATGAGGTCGGCGCCGAGCAGGTCGAGGCGGCTCTTCTCGCCGGAGCGCGACTCGGGCACGGTGCGGCCGACCAGCGCCAGCGCGGCGAGGCCCACGGGCACGTTGACCAGGAAGCAGGCGCGCCAATCGAGGCCGGCGGGGTCGAGCGCGATGAGGGCACCGCCGATGAGCTGGCCGCCCACGGCGGCGATCCCAAGCGTCATCGTGTAGGCGGTCAGCGCCTTCATCCAGTCGGCGCCGGGATAGGCGACGCCGAGGATCGCGAGGACCTGCGGCATGAGCAGCGCCGATGCGGCGCCCTGGGCGACGCGCGCGATGATGAGCGTCGTCGCGGTCGGCGCGACGCCGCAGGCCAGCGAGGTGACGACGAACAGCGCGAGGCCGAGCGTGAACATGCGCCGGCGGCCGAGCTGGTCGCCGAGGCGCCCGCCGGTGATGAGGCCGGCGGCGAAGGCGAGGCCGTAGCCGGCGACGACCCACTGGATCGCGCTCGCGCCGGCGCCGAGGTCCTGCTGCATGGTCGGCATCGCGACGTTGACGATGAAGAAGTCGAGCACGACCATGAACACGCCGATCAGGACGACCGGCAGCGCCGCCCACTTGCTCAGGGCGGCAACGGTCCGGCTCTCGAAGCGGACGGTCGTGAGGGTTTCTGTGCGGGCGGACATGGCGCCGAAGGTGCCAGCCCGCCGGACGCCCCTCAATTCCCTGCGAGGTAATGCTCAAGCGCCGCGCGTACTCCGCGCTTGACCTTCGTGGCCGATCACGGTCGGATAGTCAGGTTCATCTATCCGGTCCGCCCGACGGCAACGCCGACGAGGTGCTGGCGAGGCCGGAGGCGCGGGCCGACCGATTGGGGGGCCTATGCCCAAGTACATGGTTCACGCGTCCTACACGCCCGAGGGCGTCAAGGGCGTCCAGAGCAAGGGCGGCACCAGCCGGCGCGAGGCCGTCGCACGGATGGCCGAGAGCGCGGGCGGGTCGCTCGAGTGCTTCTACTTCGCGTTCGGAGAAGCCGACGCTGTCGTGATCGTCGACCTGCCGGACAACGAGGCCGCCGCGGCAGTCGCACTGGCGGTCAACGGGTCCGGCGGCGCGACCACCAGAACGTGGGTCCTGCTCACGCCGGAGGAGGTCGACGCCGCGGCCGAGCGGTCGGTGTCGTACACGGCGCCCGGCGGCTGAGCCGCAAGGTCCGCGAGGTCATGCGCGAGCGCTGCGTGCGTACTCGCGCATGGCCTCGCCGGTGGCGGCGTCGGCGGGGAAGAACGACTCGATCCCGAGCTCCGCGACGGTGATGTCGACCGCCGCGCCGAACGTCGCGACGGTGCTGAAGAACGACAGCTCGCCGAGCCTCGTGCGGATCCGCAGTGGCACGAAGATGTCGTTGGACGGGCCGACGTCGGAGTCGTCGCCGGGGTAGTCGCTGAGCTCGTCGTGGAGCGCCTGGAGCTCCGGTGCGCCGATGCGCTCGACCTGGCGGCGCAGCCGGTCGAGGAGGTGCGCGCGCCACTCGCCGAGGTTGACGATCCGCGGCGCCACGCCGTCGGGGTGCAGGCCGACGCGCAGGAGGTTCACCGGCGGCTGCATGAGCTCCGGGGCGACGCCCTCGACGAGCAGGCCGAGGCCGGGGTTGGCGGCGACCATGTTCCAGCTGCGGTCGACGACCGCCGCCGGCCACGCCCCGTGGCCGTCGAGCACGACCTGCAGCGCGTCGCGGACCGGCTCGAGCTCGGGATCGTCGAGCGGCCGCTTGCGGTAGGCGGGCGCGTAGCCCGCGGCGAGGAGCAGCTCGTTGCGCTCGCGCAGCGGGACCTCGAGCTGCTCGGCGAGGTGGAGGACCATCTCGGGGCTGGGGCGTGAGCGGCCGGTCTCGACGAAGCTCACGTGGCGCGCGGACACCCCGGCCTCGAGCGCGAGATCGAGCTGGCTCAGGCGCCGGCGCTGGCGCCACGAACGCAACAGCGGCCCGACGCGGACGTCGGTGGCGACGATGTCGGTCATTGCCCAACGACGTTACCGACGACGTGCGGCCGTGCACCTACCTCTCAGGTAATCGACAATCCGAGGCGATGCTGGCCCAGCTGAGCGATCCCCACATCCGCGTCGGCGAGAACGACCGCGACTCCGCACGGCACCTCGAGGAGGCGGTCCGCGCTGTCGCTGCGCTCGATCCTGTGCCCGACGCCGTCCTCCTCAGCGGGGACGTGGCCGAGAGCGGCAAGCCCGCCGAATACGAGCGCGCCCGCGATCTGCTCGCGCCGCTCCCGATGCCGGTGCACGCGATCCCCGGCAACCACGACGACCCCGAGGCCCTGCGCGCCGCGTTTCCCACGCACGGCGCCCCATACTGCGGCCCGCTGCGGCTCGTCCTCTGCGACACGACGCTGCCCGGCCGCGACGACGGCGGGCTCGACGACGAGCGGCTCGACGAGCTCGAGCGCACGCTCGCGGCGGACGGCATGACCCCGACGATCGTCGCCATGCACCACCTGCCGATCGTCACCGGCGTGCGCGCGATGGATGGGATGGGCATCCCCGCGGCCGATCGCGCCGCGCTCGCCGAGGTCGTCGCCCGTCACGCGAACGTCCGGCTCATCGCGACCGGCCACGTCCACCGGGCGATGGTCGGGCGGGTCGGTCCGTGCGCAGTGCTTGCATGCCCGAGCGTCTACCTGCAGCTCTATCTCGACCTCCGCCCCGACGGCGACGAGCGCGTGGGCACGCTGCACGAGCCGCCGGCGATGGCGATCCACCTCCTCGCCGGCGGCGACATCACGTCGCACATCAAGCCGATCGGCGACTACGGGCCGCCGCACCACTGGGAGTAGTGACCGAGGTAGGTCGATCTAGCCGGCGTCGACGGCCACCGCAAAGGGGACGGTGGCACCCGTGATGAAGCTCTGGTTGGCGCCCGTCCCGTCCAGGTTCGCCCGGCCGATCGTGCCGGTGGCGAGGTTGGTCCAGTAGACGTGGTCGGCGTCGACCGCCACCCCGGCGGGTTCGGTGGCGCCGGTTATGAAGCTCTGGTGGTTGGCGTCCGTGCCGTCCAGGTTCGCCCGGCCGATCGTGCCGGTGGAGCGGTTGGTCCAGTAGACGTGCTCGGCGTCGACCGCCACCCCGAAGGGTTGGGCGGCGCCGGTGATGAAGCGTTGGTTGGCGTCCGTGCCGTCCAGGTTCGCCCTGCCGATCGTGCCGGCTGTCCAGCTGGTCCAGTAGACGTGCTCGGCGTCGACCGCCACCCCGAAGGGTTGGAAGGCGCCGGTGATGAAGCTCTGGTTGGCGCCCGTGCCGTCCAGGTTGGCCCGGCCGATCGTGCCGGTGGCGGTGTTGGTCCAGTAGACATGGTCGGCGTCGACCGCCACCGCGCGGGGCTGGGAGGCGCCGGTGATGAAGCTCTGGTTGGCGCCCGTGCCGTCCAGGTTGGCCCGGCCGATCGTGCCTTGCGTGGAGTTGGTCCAGTAGACGTGGTCGGCGTCGACCGCCACCCCGATGGGGCCGGTCGTGCCCGTGATGAAGCTCTGGTTGGCGCCTGTCGCGTCCAGGTTCGCCCGGCCGATCGTGTTCGCGTTGAGGCTGGTCCAGTAGAGGTGGCGGAATGGGACCCCGAAGCTGAAGTGACGCGTCGCCGTGGCCGTGCCGCCGTCCGACAAGGTGAGCGAGACCGTGAACGTGTACGAGCCGATCGCGAGGCCGCCGTACGACGTTCCCGACTGCGACCCCTTTGCCCCAGCAGCAATGGGCGCGTCGCAGGGCCCCATCGAGGAGGTGGGCCCCGCAAGCGAGCAGACGAGCGCGTGGGTCGCTTGCGGCTTGCGGTTGTAGGTGAACGCGAACGCGACCGAGTTGCTCGTCAGCGTCGCCCCGTCCGCGGGCGACGGAGACACAAAGGCGATCGTCGGCCTTGCCGCCGAGGCGTCCGCGGAGCCAATGCCGACGAGCGCGAGCGCCGCGACCGCGACAACCAGCGCCGTTCGTACGAGCCGGGCCATACCCCTTCTCCTTCCGACCGTGCGGGCGCGGTCGCGCGCCCGCTAACTCGATCCGGACCATCGCGCAGCCGCCTTACACACCTCTGATGCGCCGCTAACACCGGGCTAACCCCGGCGCGGCCGCGGCAACACGGTCAGCGTTCGGCGCTAGCCAGGACGAGATGGTTCGGGTCCGCCATCCCGGCCTGGAGTTCACCGATGATCCCGCCCAGAACGCCGGAGGCGAGTACCCGGGTCCGAGCGGGCCGGAGGAATTCTCACCAACGGGCGGGAGCGGTCGCAGGGCGCGTTTGGCCGCCGCGGACATATGGCCAAGCTGCCAGCGAATCTCCTCACCGACAGCGTCTGGCCGGTCGCAGACCGCCAGCCCAACCGCGTGAGCGGCATACGCGGCGGCACCCAGGGCGTGCGCACCCATATGGGGAATGCTCGCGGCTTGCCCCGCGGCTCGCGCGGCGATCCGCCGATCGGCTTCGCTCAGCGTCTGCGGAGAAGCCATGCACACATGTTCGCGGTTCCGCCGCGCGCAGAAGCGCTTGGCGACGTCGATCGCCTCCTTCAGGAGCCCTGCTCCCGCGAAAGAACTGCGCCCTTGTTGGTGCCGTAGGCGGCGCGGACGTACAGGTCGTCGCCGGCCCGCGCGACCCAGATCGGGGTCGCGCGGCGCAGCTCGTTGTCGGTCCAGGCGGCCATCAGACGCTCCCGACGCGCACGAGTGACTTGATGGCGCGGCGCTCGTCCATCGCCGCGTAGGCGTCGGCGATGCCTTCCAGGTCGGTCGTGAAGTCGAGCACCCGCCCGGGATTGATGCGGCCCTCGAGGACGTCGGGCAGCAGCTCGGGGATGTAGGCGCGCGCCGGCGCCGAGCCGCCGCGGACCCCCTTGTTGCGGAAGAACATCTCGCCGATCGGCAGCTCGACGCCGTGCGGCACGCCGACGTAGCCGATCATCGAGCCCGGTCGGGCGATCGCGATCGCCGTCTCGAAGGACTGGCTGGTGCCGACGCACTCCAGGGTCGCGTCGACGCCGACGCCGTCGGTGAGGGCCATGACGGCCTGGATGGCCTCGTCGCCGCGCTGCTCGACGATGTCGGTGGCGCCGAACTCCTTGGCCAGCGCCTGACGGTCGGCGTGCCGCGACAGGGCGATGATCCGCTCTGCGCCCAGGCGGTTGGCCGCCAGCACGCCGGACAGGCCGACGGCGCCGTCGCCGACGACGGCCACCGTGCCGCCGGGGCGGACGTCGGCGCAGACAGCAGCGTGGTGACCGGTGGCCATCACGTCGGAGAGGGTCAGCAGCGAAGCGAGCATCTCGTCGGAGTGGCCGGAGCCCGGGACCGCGACGAGCGCGCCATCGGCCAGCGGGACACGCACCGCCTCGCCCTGGCCGCCGTCGCCGTTGGCCGGATAGAAGCCGCCGTTCACGCACGCCGACGTGATCCCGTGGCGGCAGTGCGGGCACGTGTTGTCGCAGAAGCCGAACGGCGCGATGACCAGCTCGCCCTTGGTGATGTGTGCGACCTCGGCGCCGACATCTTCGACCACGCCGATGAACTCGTGGCCGATCGGTCCGGGCTCAAACGGCGAGTCGCCGCGGTAGTACCAGAGGTCCGAGCCGCACACGCAGGCCAGCACGACACGCACCACGGCGTCGGTGGGCTCGCGGAGGCTGGCGTCGGGCCGGTCGCCGGCCTCGACGCGATGGGGCTCGTGGAAGATCGCTGCACGCATGACGTTCACTTTGCCCGGAATCCGCGGCTGCTGGGAGGCCCTGTGAAGGGGGTACTGGCAGGGCACCCCACCGAGGCCCGGCGCGGTCTACCGTGAGGACCCGATCGGGAAGGACCATGACCGTGGGCGCCGCCAACGACATCGCCGAGTTTCTCACCACCCGCCGGGCCAGGATCACGCCCGAGCAGGCCGGCCTGCCGAGCTACGGCCAGCGCCGCGTGCCCGGCCTGCGTCGCGAGGAGGTCGCTTCGCTGGCCGGCGTGTCGGTCGAGTACTACAAGCGGCTGGAGCGCGGCAATCTCGCCGGCGTCTCCGATCTCGTCCTCGAAGGCATCGCCGGCGCGCTCCAACTCGACGACGCCGAACGCGCGCACCTCTTCGACCTCGCCCGCGCGGCCGCGCCTGCTGTCATGCCGCGACGCCGCCGGACCGCGCGGCAGGGGGTGCGCCCGAACGTACAGCGCATCCTCGACCAGCTCACGGCACCGGCGATCGTCCGCAACAGCCGCGTCGACTACCTCTCCGCCAACGCCCTCGGCCGCGCGCTCTACGGGCCGGTCTTCGACAGCCGCGAGCAGCCCGCCAACAGCGCCCGCTTCACCTTCCTCGACCCGGCCGCCCACGACTTCTACGTCGACTGGGAACGCACCGCCAAGGACCTCGTCGCGCACCTGCGCTCCGAGGCCGGCCGCAACCCTTACGACCGCAACCTGTCCGACCTTGTCGGCGAGCTGTCCACCCGCAGCCCCGAGTTCCGCACGTGGTGGGCCGCCCACAACGTCCGCTACCACCAGACCGGCATCAAGCGACTGCACCATCCTGTCGTCGGCGAACTGGAACTCGCGTACGAGGTCATGGACCTGTCGGCCGATCCTGGGCTGACCGTCGCCGTCTACACCGCCGAGCGCGGCTCGTCCGCGCAACAGGCGCTGGATCTGCTGGGGAGCTGGACGGCGACGCGCGAAGCGGCCGAGGTCGACGCCCCCGACACACGCTTGAAGTAGCAACGCGCCGGCGGACGCCGACGCTCACCGAAGGAGATCCGATGGACTACCGCCCGCTTGGACGTACCGGCGTCCAGGTCTCGAAGCTCTGCCTCGGCACGATGATGTTCGGCGCCTGGGGCAACAGCGATCACGACGACTCGATCCGCATCATCCACCGCGCCCTGGACGCGGGGATCAACTTCGTCGACACCGCCGACGTCTACTCCGCCGGCGAGTCCGAGGAGATCGTCGGCAAGGCCTTGAAGGGTCGCCGCGAGGACGTCGTCCTGGCGACGAAGTTCTTCATGCCGATGGGCGATGACCCGAACCGGGGCGGCGTCTCGCGCCGCTGGATCATCACCGAAGTCGAGAACTCCCTGCGACGTCTGGGTACCGACTGGATCGACCTCTACCAGGTCCATCGCCCCGCGCCCGGTGTGGACGTCGAGGAGACGCTCGGCGCGCTCACCGACCTCGTCCACCAGGGCAAGGTCCGCTACATCGGCTCCTCGTCCTACAACGCCGGCGAGATCGTCGAGGCCCAGTGGACGGCGCGCGACCGCAACCTGCAGCGCTTCCGCACCGAGCAGCCGCCCTACTCGCTGCTGGTCCGCGGCATCGAGCTCGACGTGCTCCCCACCGCGCAGCGACACGGCATGGGCATCCTCACCTACAGCCCGCTCGCCGGCGGCTGGCTGTCGGGATCCTGGACCGCCGACAGCTCCCCGACCTCCCCGGCACGGCAGCGCCTGGCGGCGCGCTTCGACATGTCGCTACCCGAGAACCAGCGCAAGCTTGAAGCGGTCGAGCAGCTCGCGCAGGTTGCCGACGACGCCGGCCTGTCCATGATCGAGCTCGCGATCGCGTTCGTCGTCAACCACCCCGGCGTGACGTCGGCGATCGTCGGACCGCGAACGATGGAGCAGCTCGACAGCCAGCTCCCCGCCGCCGACGTCGTCCTGCACCCGGCCTCCCTGGACCAGATCGACGAGATCGTCCGCCCGGGCGTGAACCTCAACCCCGCCGACACCAGCTACGGCGAGCAGGTCCTCCAGCCCGCCCTGCGGCGCCGCTAGACCGAAGGAGCCTCCGTGCAGATCACCCACAGCAGCATCGACACCCAGAAGGGCCCCGCCGATTGGTTCACCGGCGACGTCTACATCGACGCCATCGCCGCCCCCGCCGGCACTTCCACCTTCTCCGCCGCCCTCGTGCACTTCACGCCGGGCGCGCGCACCGCCTGGCACACCCACCCCCACGGCCAGACGATCTTCGTCACCGAGGGCACGGGCCTGTGCCAACGCGAAGGCGGCCCTGTCGAGGTCATCCGTCCCGGCGACCGCGTGTTCTTCGAGCCCAGCGAAAACCACTGGCACGGCGCCGCCCCGAACCGCTTCATGGTCCACGTCGCCATGCAGCAAAACGACGAGAGCGGCAGTCCGGTCACCTGGGGCCAGCACGTCACGGATGAGCAGTACGCCGCCGCGCCGACACCCTGACGAAACGACGCGCGGCTCTCGCTTTTCATGCGCTCGGTAAGCGCCCTCGCGGGCCGCGACGTGCCGTCCGCGGATCCCCTGACGGCCACGAGATCCCATGGGTGGCGCGAGGCCGCGCCGGTCCGAGGTCGGGCATTCAGCGCCTGGTCTCGTACCTGGTCAGGAGCACGCCGTCGGGAAACGCCCGGGTCTCCACCAGGTTCAGGTTCACCCAGTTGTCCAGGGCCGTGAAGAACGGCGTGCCGCCGCCCACCAGGACCGGGTGGGTGACGATCGCGTACTCGTCGATCAGCCCGGCCCGCATGGCCGCCGCGGCGAGGGTGGCGCCGCCGACGTCCATG
>Ga0126377_10004423_pt1 | contig 10229 bp, 9 predicted proteins | sample PanSoiMetPlot_22_FD_92647 | JGI IMG/M metagenome (GOLD analysis project Ga0126377, IMG submission 92647) | Tropical forest soil microbial communities from Panama - MetaG Plot_22 | ecosystem: Environmental > Terrestrial > Soil > Tropical forest > Bulk soil | place: Panama | collected 2016-02-17 | reverse complement strand
GCGAGGAGGAGGCGGCGTACCTGCACGAACGGTTGCGCGACCTGAGCGTGAGCGGGAACGTCGAAGGCGCGGCCATCTCGCGCGACCTCGCGAACAAATTGCTATCGCGGCTCCGGCCCGACGACCGCATGGTGCTCGCGCTGCTCAAGCTCGAAGAGCTGTCCATCGCGGAGATCTCGAATCTGACCGGGTGGACGACCGCGAAGGTCAAAATGCGTTCGCACCGCGCCCAGCGCGGGCTGCGGCAGTTGTTGAGAAAACTTCTCTGACGATCGCGGGTGTGTAATGTATTCCAACGAGGTGAGTTTATGTGGACGAATGGCAAACGCGGCAAAGACGAGTTGGATGACGAAACCTTGAATCGCTTCGGCGGCGAACTTCTGCGCGCCTTCGAAGCCGGCGAAGCCGAGATTTCGACGGCGGCGGCCTCGCCTTTCCTCTTCCGCCGCATTCGGGTGCGCATCGAAGCCGAAGAGCGCCGGCTGGCCCGGCAACGCGGCGTCTGGCTGTCATTGCTCGCCGGCGTCAAACACGCAATTCCAGTGATGGCGGTGTTAGCCGTAGTCGCGGTGGCGTCGCTGATGCTGACGTCTCCGCTCTCGCAGCAGTCGCCAGGCGCCGGCGCGGCGACTGACGAGCCGACTCTGATGATGGACGTCTTCTCCTTCTCGCAGGACGAGTTGATCGCCTCGGCCGCAGGCGTAGGGGCCGGGCAGCCCGGGAACGGTGGAGGAAAGAAATGAACCCACAAGGTAAAGTCAAATTACAGGTCTGGCTGTTGATCGCGGTCGTCTTTGCGCTCGGCGCGGTGACGGGCGGCTCGCTGGACCGTGTCTACCTGGCCAAACGCGGCGCGTTCGGCGCCGACAATCCGAACCGCCCGCGCGGGCCGCACAGAATGGTCGAGAGGTTGAGGAGCGATCTGAATCTGGACGACGAGCAGGTCGCAAAGGTAAAAACGATCCTCGATGAGTCCCGTAAGGAATTTCCCCCGAGCCGATTCGCCGAATGCCCCGGTTTCGCTCAATCGCGCGCCCGCACGCGCGCGCGCATCCGCGAAGCGCTGACGCCCGAACAGCAGAAACGCTACGACGAAATCAACGCGCAGCGCGACTCCGAGATGAACAAAGAGCGCTAACCTCTTTCGACGCTGGCCCCACCATAATCTATTTTCCAGAATCGCCATCCGGCAGGGGTTCGCCCTTGCCGGATATTTTTCTTTACAAGCGATTCAGTACCGCGAGCGGTAGCGAGCGAGGCTCCATCAGTAAGTCCTTTTCGAAAGCCTCGCTCGCTACCGCTCGCGGTACTGAATCGTGGGTCGCCCGCACAAGTCGAAATTTTTTCCTGATTGCTTATCTTAAATATGGAAGAAATCCCGGGCCTACTCCGTCCAATGATCGTGAACGGAATTTGAACGCGGGATCCGCCACAGGAATCTGCCAAAAGAATCCGCCAAAAGAGTCTGATGGAGCGACTTCTGGCATTTTATGAAACGGGGCGCCGTAATGAGTGAACAGGCGAGCGATGGGCGTTTGATCGAAGCCTGTCAACGCGGGGACCGCGAAGCTTTTCGTGAGCTGTTCGAGGCCCACAAGGATCGCGTGTGGACGGTCGCCCTGCGCTTCACCGGCGATGAGAGCGCGGCTCGCGACGTGACGCAGCAGGTCTTTCTGAAACTCTTCACGAGCATCGCAGGCTTCCGTCACGAATCGAATTTCAAAACGTGGCTTTATCGCCTGGTGGCGAATGAATGCATGGATGAATTTCGGAAAAGGCGAAGACTGGTCCCGATCGAGTTCTTCCGCCACGCCTCTGGCGAAGAGCGTGACGAAGACTGCGGCGCGGTCGAAATAAAGGATTGGCGGCAGGAGCCTCTTCAAGAAGAACGGCTGGCGCGGATCGAGGCTTCGGAGGCGGTGCTGGCGGCGCTGGCGCAATTGAAGCCTAAGCTGCGGATGGCGATTGTGCTGAAATATTTCGAGGACTTGTCATACGAGCAGATGGCCGAGACGTTGGGTTGTTCGATGGGGACGGTGGCGTCGCGGCTCAATCGCGGGCATAAGGCGCTGGCGCAAAAGCTCGCTCATCTGAGGAAATGAAAAGGCGGCGGGCGATGTACCCTAGGTTGTCCAACCTGCGGCGGCTTATTAATGAAGCGTTTAGTTGCCATAAGGCGGCTTGGTCACGAGGCGTCCGCAGGTTGGACAACCTACGGTACATTTTTTCTGAGGAAAGTTATGAAATTGTTTTCTGCTCTGATCTGGTTGTCACTCTCGCTCATCTGCGATCCGAACATCCAACGGCAGAGCCAAAACGGAAAGATCGTTGGCGGCGGATGCGACGGCTGTGAGGCCATTTACGAAGGGATGCCGAAGAGTTTGAGCCGGGATACGACCATCGCAGACTCGAAAGAGCCCGGAGAGCCGTTAGAGATCAGCGGGACGATCTATCAGGCCGACGGCAAGACGCCCGCGCGCGACGTGATCCTCTACGTTTATCACACCGACGCCAAAGGCTATTACTCTCCCGCGCCAGGCGCGACCGGTCTTGCGAGAAGGAACGGCCATCTGCGCGGGTGGATGAAGACGGACGAGCGGGGCCAGTACAAATTTCACAGCGTCAAGCCGGCGCCTTATCCGGGTAGGAACATCCCGGCGCACATCCACCCGATCATAAAAGAGCGGGATAAGAATGAATATTACATTGATGAGATTCGGTTTGATGACGACCCGTTGCTGACTAAAGAAGAGCGCGCCAAAGAGGAGAAACGTGGCGGTTCGGGAATCATCAAGCTCACAAAGAATCAAAATGGGGTTTGGATCGGGCGCCGGGACATCGTTCTCGGCCTCAACATTCCAAACTATAAATGACGATGTTTTGGAATCACGTCAACAAACGGCTTTCAGCTTACCTACACGGCGAATTGAGACCGGAAGAGTCGCGCCGCGTGGCCGAACACCTGATGGTCTGCCGCCGGTGCCGCGATGAGTACGAGGAGATCAAATTCGGCGCGCGAATGGCTGCGGCGCTCTCGGACGATATGGCGCGCGCCCAGGCTCCGCCGACGCTGTGGGCCGAGTTGGAGGAGATGCTCGATGGGGCCGTGGCGGCGCGGAGAAGGCCTGATACGGAACAGGGAGCGGTAGCGACCTGGAGGGAGACGATCGACGGAGTCGGGGCGGCGCGAAGAAGGCCGACGCCGGCAAGAAGGCCGTTGAAGATCGCGCTTGCCGGCGCGGCGGCGTTGGCGCTCGCGTTCGGAGTCTTCTGGTTTTACCCCCGCGCGCCGCGCCCGGGCTTGGAAGTCACGCGAATCGAGGGCGCTCCCAAGATCGGCTCGAAGACCGTCGGGGAGGCCGGGAAATTGAGAATCGGCGAATGGCTGGTCACTGACGATTCATCGCGCGCCAAAATCCAAGTCGGCGAGATCGGCCAGGTTCAGGTCGACCCCGGCTCGCGCGTTCGATTGGTCGAGGCGAAGGCCGATGAGCATCGTCTGGCGCTCGCCAGAGGCAAGATGCAGGCGTTCATCTGGGCGCCGCCGCGACAGTTTTACGTGGACACGCCCTCGGCGGAGGCCGTGGATCTGGGGTGCGCCTACACGCTGGAGGTCGGCGACGACGGACAGGGGTTGCTGAGCGTGGTCGCGGGCTGGGTGGCGTTCAAATGGCAGGGGCGCGAATCCTTCGTGCCGGCGTTGGCGATGTGCGTGACGCGCCCCCGGCTCGGGCCTGGCACGCCTTATTTCAGCGACGCCTCTGAGGATTTTCAAAACGCGCTGGCGATCTTCGACGTCGCCGAGAGCGGGTCCGACGCCCGTTCGAACGCATTGCAATCCGTGTTAGCGAAATCGCGCAAACGCGACGCGCTGACATTGTGGCACCTGCTGGCGCGGGCGGATGGCGACGACCGGTTGCGCGTCTACAACCGGTTGGCCGAACTCATACCCCCGCCGCCGCAGGTCACGCCCGACGCCGTGATGCGCGTCGACCGCGCCGCGCTCGATCTGTGGTGGGAGAAACTGGAACTCGGCAGCGCCGAGTGGTGGCGAATCTGGGAAGGTCCGGTTCCGTCGCAAACGAAGTAGCTGCCCACAAACAATGGAGGAAAGACAATGTCTCGCAGAACTCTTCGATCTGTCTCGTCAATCTTGATCACGATAGGCCTCTTGCTGGCGATGGTCGGGTCATCGCCGGCCGGCCCAGTTCTGATCTGCAAAAACTACGAGATCGGCGCCGCGAAGTCGCTGCCCTGGGGCGGCTCGGATTGGCGCTCGGTCAAACCCGATTACGACATCAACCGCCTGGTCGAGGACACGCTGGCGCTGCTCACGCCCGAGACGCCCGTGATCGTCCGGATGGAGACGCTCCGCCGCGCCGTGATCTACGCCGCATGGTCGCGCGTCGACCGCGAAGTCAATTACGCCAAGAGAAACGACAACGCCGCGCAGGAGTTGTTCGCGCGCCTCATGGGCAATAGCAAACAATCGGCGTTTCAATCGGCGAGCAAGAAGCCGGATCCGCTGAAGCTGTTCGACGCCGGATTCTTCCTCGAATCGTGGAAGCAGGCTTACGTCGACGGCAGCGGTAAAAAGCCGGCCGATTTCGACGGCTACGCGCTGGTCAGCCAGGCGATCACTTTGCGCGGCAATGACCCCGAAATGGAATTCGCCGCCGCGCTCATCACCAGCATCCGCTCGGACAAGGCCGCGCACCGCGTCCACCTGCAAAAAGCCATCGCCGGGGCGCCGGAAGGCTCGATGCTCGCCCGCAACATCATCAACCACTTCGGACGCAAGGGCCAGAGCATCGCCGACCTGCGCGCGAGCTTGACCAAAAACTAAGCGGTAGGGTGGAAACGATGAGGCGTGGCGCGAGTAGAGACGCAACATATTGCGTCTCTACTCGCAAGGCGCCTCCGGCGCCGCAAAACTGTTTCCCGATCGCTATTACTGCAAAAATCATGGAGGAGCTTATGTTCAAGCGTATTACTTTGCGTTTCGCAATCGCCGTCCTGCTCGCCATCTTGCTTACGCCAATGGCGCTAAAACTCGAGGCGCAGGACCAATCGCGACGGCAAGATCGCTTTGTCGCGCATGAGTGGGGGACCTTCACCTCCGTCTCGACCGCAGACGGCAAGGCTCAACTGTGGAATCCGCTGGGCGGGCCGAGCGAGTTGCCCTCGTTCGTTTACCGATCTTCCAAAGCCAGCCAATGCTCCAAATTAGGCACGCTGGCCTTGGTGCGGATGGAGACGCCGGTCATCTATTTTTACTCCGACCGCGACGTTCGGGCCTCGGTGAAAGTCGATTTTCCGAAAGGCTGCATTACCGAATGGTATCCGCTGGCGCGCACGGAAAGACAAACCATCGACTGGAATGGCTTCGTTGCGCAGCCCGGCGTGAAGGAGAAATTCCCGGTCGATCAGAGCCGGAGCCATTATTACCCGGCGCGCGAGACCGACGCCGCGCCGCTCAGCATCGGCGATGAACAGAAGGTCGAGCAGGAGCGGTTTCTGTTCTATCGCGGCATCGGTTTTTTCGATCTCCCGCTTTCGGCCAGATTGAAAGACGATCAGGTGATCGTGCGCAGCGCCGGGCCGGACGAGGTCTCCCAGGTCATTCTCTTTGAGAACCGCGGAGGCCGATCGGGCTGGAGGATTCATGGCCCGCTCAAGGGCGAAGCGGCGATCACGCGCCCGGCGCTAGATCAACCGGTCGAACCGCTGCTCCGCGAGTTTGAAAAAACTCTCGTCGGGCAGGGGCTTTACGAAAAAGAGGCGGCCGCGATGGTTAAGACCTGGCGCGACTCGTGGTTTGAGGAAGGACTGCGAGTCTTTTACATCCTGCCTCGTCGCGCGACCGACGCGATCCTGCCGATCACAATCAACCCTCAGCCGTCGGAACTCACCCGCGTGTTTGTGGGCCGCGCCGAGATCATCACGCCCGAGATGGAGGGAGAAATAAGAGCGGCGGCGCAATTGTTCGGCGGGAATTCCCCCGAGGCGCGCGCAGCCGCGATCAACAGCGTGCGGCGCTACGGCCGCTTCGCCGATCCTGTTCTCCGAGAAGCAAGGAACAGCGCAACGGACCAGGCTTCGCGCGTAGCCATAGATGAATTGATGGCGGCGATGGCGAAACCTGCCGGCCGACGGTGAAACGACGCACTGCGTTCTCCGCAGTCGCGGAGCGACGGTTGAGCCTAGCCCGGCTTTTTAAAGCCGGGTGGCGATTCCATAGTCAATTCAGTCGCGGAGCGACGGTTGAGCCTGATCAGCTCCGCGACTAAATTGGGTGTGTGATCCTCGTCCCGGCGTTAAAACGCCGGGCTAATCTCAACCGTCGCTCCGCGACTGGGATCGCATTCACGACTGAGATAACGACTGTTTATTCTTGAGCGTCTCGGTTGTGTTTTCGGTGACGCTGAAGGGTACGGCCATTTCGGCTTCTTTAAAACGATTCGTGTTCGGTTCGACATCCGACGAGTTCTGCGCTGACTGCAATGTAGACGCGGAAGCGGCGGCCAGATTCAGCGCCGGTTGTAGGCGCCGAGAAGCCTTCTTTTCAGGCAGGAACTCTTTATCGAAGAAGGTTCGCATAAACGCTCGCGTGATCCTTGTCCAGAGAAAGATGAGTGGCAGAAATATCGCGGGTACAAGCAACAACCCCAATCCATCGGTCGCAAATGCTACGGGAATGGCGAGCAGGGAGGTTATAAACACCATCGTCGCCCCGACGGTCAAGCCGCGCTGCCGCGGCGATAATTGGGAAAACATCAGCATAGCGGCGAATAGAATTCCGAGCGCGAACACGAAAATGCCTGCGCTTTCCTCCTTTTCGCCGGGGTGGGCCAATCCCAGAAACAATGCTATTAGCGAGCCAACGATCATCAGCGCCGCGCCGAGCGAAATGTCGAGCTGTTGCAACGAGGAGGTCTTCTTCTCATCTTCGGCCTGAAATTTCGTTACTTCAGTCTCGATGAACTCTTTCACTGAGCCGACGGGGAAGCGGCAGTGCGTGCAGAAGCGCATGCGATCAGAAGCGATTTTAGCGCCGCATTGTGGACAGAACATCTCAGCCTCCCAAATATCAACGCGCGTTAAGTCTCGCCGAATGGCGACGGTTAAGATAACGACCCGGCGGGAGAAAAGTTTAACCGAGGACTTTAAGCGCGTTCAAGATTAGCCTTAATCTCGCCCCACGCGACCTTCCACATTTCCCAACTTCTGCCCAACACGTATTAGAGGACGGCGAGTTTCAGATAACCTCCGTGATCTTCCCAGGAACCGTAGGCGGGATTCCACATCGAGATAACGTGGCGCCGGCTCTGACGCCAGCCAACCTCGGCCGACTAATATTCGCGGCGTAAGGAGGAATTTTTACAATGAAATCTATGATTCTATCTCGCCCGTGTTCAATGTTTCTTAGGCTGAGCATGACCTGCTTGATCAGCGCAGCGCTTACCCTGCAGACCGGTCCCGGCGCCGTCAACTCGATTCTGGCCAAATCACTGGAACCAAAGGCTAATTCCAACTCAGGCCCGATCGTTGGTCCCGAACCGACCACCCCCATGCCCGTCGCTTATCGCTCCGTTGTCATCAAAGGAGAAGACGGGCGGAAATTTCTCTCGCAATTGAGGTCTGAGATCGGGGAGGAAAAAATGACGGCTTTGCTCAAGCTGAACCGTCTTGATTCCCAACATCTTCGCGCAGGCGTTACGCTTGTCATTCCGGAACAGGTTGACGCTTTGAGCGCTTTCTCGCCATTTCCAGGCAGAGTGGAGACTGCCAACGAGATTCCGAAATTAATCCTCGTTTCGCTCCGCGTCCAGGCCTTCGGCGCCTACGAGTCAGGAAAGCTCGTGCGATGGGGCCCGGTCAGCAGCGGAAAAAAGGCGACGCCGACGCCTGCGGGGCTCTATCACACCAACTGGAAATCGAAGGCGACACGCAGTTCCATCAACGAGGAGTGGCTGCTGCCCTGGTATTTTAATCTCGACAACCAGCGTGGAATTTCCTTCCACCAATATGACCTGCCCGGATATCCTGCCAGTCACGGTTGTCTCAGATTGCTCGCGGATGACGCCGCCTGGATTTATGGTTGGGCCGACCAGTGGACCCTTTCCACCGATCAGCGCCGGGTCGAGGCCTACGGTACACCCGTGATCGTCTTCGGCAAATACGATTATGGAAAGCAGGCGCCCTGGAAACACCTGGCGACGGATTTCAGCGCGGCGAGTGTGACTGGAAGTGAGTTGGAGGAAGCGATCCAGCTCGACCTTCCGAATCAGTACCGCGAGCGGTACTGATTCGGCGCTCCGTTCAAGGATTGTAAGCCCGTTCGAGATTCGCCTTGATCTCGTCGAGCGTGAACCAGGCCGGTTTGAATCGCTGCTTCGAGTACAACTCGGCCTGGTCGAAGTAATGTTTAGACCGCGGGTCGGCGCTCTGGCCGAATTGGAGCAACGACATGGCGCGCGGCGTCGGGCCGAATTCGACCACGCTGACGTAGGAATGGCCGACGATTCCATAGCGACGCTTCTGCCCCCTGGCCACGGGCGAGTAGAAGTTAAAGACGATGCCGATCGGGTCGCCGGGGCCGCCCGCAATCGGGAGGCTCGGCTTGTCGTCGCTGAACGGCTCCTGACTGCCGCTGGTGTGAACGCGCTGGATGCGGTTGATCTCGCCCCACGCCACCTTCCACGTCCCCCAGATCCTGGCTATGTCGCCCAAGACGTATTCGAGGACGGCGATTTTCGGATAAGGATTGTCTTTGGTCATCGCCTGCGCCTGGGGCTGAACCGAGGTATAGAGCCAGAGGGTGAAAACGGTCATCGGGACGGAATCGATCGCGCTGACGCCGTTCCAGGATTTCAGCGCGGCGACGGCTTCGGCCGTCTTTTCGGCGCGCGCCGCGTCCTGGGTTTTCAATTTCTCCCACTCGGCCACGAGAGGCGGGATTTGTGTTTCGGCCTCGATCACGCGCGTGTCGAACGCGGCCTTCGCCAAATCGTCGAGGGAGAATTTGGCCTTTTCGCCCAATAGGCGGCGCGAAATGCGCGAGCGCGCGTTGTCGTCTTCGCCGATCATGTACTTTGGGAATTTCGACGCGTCGGGATTGCCTTTGCCTTGTTCGGTGGCAAGGAGGGGCGTGGCGTTGCAGTTCTGCGCCCAGCCCGACGGCGGATTGAAGATCTGCGGCAACTCGTCAATCGTGTGATAGCCCTGCCATTCCGCGCCCGGATCGCTGCCGTCGACCGGTTTCAGCCAGTCGTATTTTTGATCGCGTTTAGGGACCGCGCCGTTATAGAGGTACCAGATGTTGCCTTCGCGATCGGCGTACATCGTGTTGAACATCGGCATGTCGAGGCGCGACATCGCCTGGCGAAACTCCTTGAAGTTTCGCGCCTTGCTCATCAGATAACGCTGCTCGAACCCGCCTGCGGTTTCGAACTTAGCCATCCGCATTGTCAGCAGATTACCGTCGCGCGCCGCGACGACGGGTCCGTGATGGGTCTTGAGGAATTTGAACGTCCGCGTCTCGACGCCCTTATCGGTTTTGACTTTGACCGTGTCCGTCCATTCGGTTGCGGCGCGATAGCCGTCGCCATACTTGTAATTCAAAGGATTCTTCGGGTCGTCGAACTTCTCGATCCAGACATCGATTATGTCGGGTACGTTGACGGTGTGGCTCCAGCCCAGATTGTCGTTGTGGCCTAAATACGGAAACGGCGATCCCGGGAAGGTCGCGCCCGACATATTCCAGCCGCTCTCGCTGTGGACGTGGCCTTCGATCCATTGGCCGGGGCCGAAGAACGGCTGGTGAGGGTTGATGAAGAGCATCGCGTGACCTGACGCGCTCTTCGACGGAGTGATCGCCCAGGTGTTCGACCCGATCACGTCATCGCCGAGCAGATCGACGGGGCGACGGGGCGACGGGGCGACGGGGCGATCAGAAGATGATCGATCCATCACTCCGTCACTCAGTCGCCCCGTCGCTATGTCGCCCCATCGCCCTGTCGCCCCGTCGCCCCGTCGCCAAGTCGCCCCGTCGCCTTGTCCCTCCGCCTTGACTTCCCGGACCGCCGTGCGAATCTCGGAGTCTTGGATGCCCGCGCGGCGATAGATGAAGAGCTGATATTGCGCGAACCGTCCGAACGCGAGCAGGTGCCAGGGCTCGAACCTGGTAATGAGTCGCGGCTTGACCTGCGGGTTCTTTTCGAGGAAGT
>Ga0126377_10004422_pt1 | contig 10230 bp, 12 predicted proteins | sample PanSoiMetPlot_22_FD_92647 | JGI IMG/M metagenome (GOLD analysis project Ga0126377, IMG submission 92647) | Tropical forest soil microbial communities from Panama - MetaG Plot_22 | ecosystem: Environmental > Terrestrial > Soil > Tropical forest > Bulk soil | place: Panama | collected 2016-02-17 | reverse complement strand
CGGCGGGCTCGGTCGGTGAATCGTTCGAACATCTCACTCCCCCGGGGCCGAAGCCCCACCTATCGAACGGCCTCGGGGATCTGCGGACCCCGTCCTACCCCCGAGGCAGGTCGGGCGCTTCGGAGTGGCACGAACCCGTGCGCTCGCCGAAGCGCCCCACGCACGGAAGTATACCCCCGGCCCCGGATGCAACCGGTCCCCGGGCGCCACCAGCCCCGTTCCCTGCGGTGTTCCCATCCCTATTCCAAACACCGGAGCCATACTCGTTATTCGGTCATTCCCGGCGCCGAGATGAGCCGCCCGCGAACATGGGTGGAACCTCAGACAACGTTGCTGGTCACGAGGGCCCGTCGGACCTCGACTCCGGGGGCAGCCTGAAAGACGCACTGCGTGGGAAGCAGTAGGCCCAGTGACCGGGGGATGGCCCGAATGGGCCATGCAAGTTCAGCCATTTGGGGCGTTGTCCTTGGATGCCAGGCCGGGGAGGATGCAGGCAGTCACCGCCCTACCCCCACCCTTCCCGCTTAGGAGAGGCGACGTTGCGGATCTTGGTTGTCGACGATCACCCGGCCTTCCGGCGGGCCCTGACCTCCGCCCTGAGGATGGTCAAGGGCATCGAGGTCGCTGGCGAGGCCGGTGGGGGCAAGGAGGCTACGGTTCGTGCCCGCGACGCCGAGCCCGACCTCGTCCTCATGGACCTGTCGATGCCCGACTTCGACGGCATCGAGGCGATGCGCCGCATCCACGAGGACAAGCCGGACCTGCCAGTGGTGATCCTGACGGCCCACGCGGACCCGGGGGTCGAGCGTGAGGCGCGCGAGGCCGGCGCCTCCGGGTTCCTCGCGAAGGGGACGGCGCTCGAGGACATCGTCATCGTCCTCAACGAGGCGTCCGCCTCGGTTGCAAAGTAACGCCGTCTCTTTTCGGTCAGTCCCGTGGGCGGTGCAGGGGGAACAGGATGACCTCCCGGATGCTCGATACGTCGGTGAGAAGCATCAGCAGGCGATCGATGCCGAGCCCGAGCCCGCCTGCCGGGGGCATCCCGTGTTCGAGCGCCGTCAGGAAGTCTTCGTCGAACGGATGCGTCTCCTCCTCGCCCGCCTCCCGGGCCTGCTGCTGCAGCAGGAACTTCGCTCGCTGCTCGTCGGGATCGGTGAGCTCGGAGTAGCCGGTCCCGAGCTCCATCCCGCCGATCACCGGGTCGACGTGCTCGGTCAGTCGCGGGTCATCGCGATGTGGCCTGGCGAGGGGTGAGACCTCGCGAGGGAAGTCGCACACGAAGGTCGGCTGGATCAGGGTCGGCTCGACGAGCTTCTCGAACAGCTCGAGCGCGATCTTGCCGTTGGGCCAGCCGGGCTCGACCGGGACGTCGTGGCGCCCGGCGATCGTCGCCAGATCGGGGCGGTCGAGGGCGACCTCAACGCCTACCACCTCGGACACGCTGCCGAGAACGGTCACACGCTCCCACTCGCCGCCGAGATCGATGTCGTGCCCCCGGAACGAGACCCGCAGCGACCCACGGACCGCCCGAGCGCTCGCCTGCACGAGCTCGCGACTGACGTCCATCATCGTCTCATAGTCGGCGTAGGCCTGGTACAGCTCGAGCATGGTGAACTCGGGGTTGTATTTCCACCCGACGCCCTCGTTTCGGAAGTTCCGCCCGATCTCGTAGACGCGTTCGAGCCCGCCGACCAGCAGGCGCTTGAGGTACAGCTCGAGCGAGATCCGCAGGTACAGGTCGATGTCAAGGTCGCGGTGGTGCGTGGCGAACGGCCGGGCCATCGCGCCCCCTGCGATCGCCTGCAAGACGGGGGTCTCGACCTCGGTGAAGCCGCGCTCGTCCAGGTACCCGCGGATCGCCCGTAGCGTCTGGGCCCTCGCCTCGACGATCACCCTGCCCTGTGGGTCGGTCGCCAAGTGCAGGTAGCGTTGCCGCTGCTGGAGCTCGGGGTCCTTCAGGCCGTGCCACTTCTCCGGCAGAGGGCGCAGAGCCTTCGTCAGCATCGCCAGGCGCTCGGCGAACACCGACAGTTCCCCCTTGCGCGTCGTGCCGACGCGTCCGCTCGCCCCGATCACGTCGCCGAGATCGACCTCGCCGAGGAGTTCGAGGCTCTCTGGTTCGGTCTCCTGGTTCACGACCACCTGAAGGTCACCGGTCCGGTCTCGAAGCACGAGGAACGCGAGCCTGCCCATGTCCCGTTTCAGGACCACACGGCCGGCGACCGTGCGACGAACGTCGGACATGACGTCGGGTCCGAGCGTCCCGAACTCGTTCCGGATCGCCGAGGCCGGATCGGGCTCGCTCACGGCCAAGGCCTGCCGGAGGTTCAGCGCGAACGCGTGGTCACCCAGCCGCTCGCGGCTCGAACGACGGGCCTTCAGGACCTCGCGCTCGCGCCCGGTCGCTGCGTCCCGGTCCGTTGCATCGTCCCCGGCCGAAACCTCCCCGTCGATCTCGTCACTCATGCTGCTCTTTGGATGCGGCGCCGACGTTGCGTTCGAACACCAGGCGCAGGCCCTCGAGCGTGAGCCACGGGTCGACCTCGTCGACGAACTGGCAGTTGGGGACGATCTGCGAGGCGAGGCCGCCGGTAGCTACGACCATGGCCGAACCGCCGAGCTCTTTGCGGATGCGTTCGATCATCCCGTCGGTCTCGGCCGCGGTGCCGAAGATCAGGCCGGACTGGATGGCCTCCACGGTGTTGCGGCCGATCGGCGTCTTCGGCGCGTGCAGCTCGACCTGAGGGAGGCGGGCGGTCTCGCGTGACAGGGACGCGTTCGACGTCTGAACGCCGGGAGCGATCGCCCCGCCGAGGAACTCGCCCTTGTCGGAGACGACGTCGTACGTGGTGGCCGTCCCGAAATCGATCACGATGCACGGTCCGCCGTAACGATTGAACGCAGCGAGGGCATTCACGATGCGGTCCGCGCCCACCTCGCGCGGGTTGTCGGTCTGGATCGACAGGCCGGTACGGGTCCCGGGTTCGACGACGACGGGCGGGAAGGCGAAGTAGCGGTTGACCATGTCGCGGAGCGCGGTCGTGGAGGTCGGCACCACGGAGGCGATGACCACCCCCGTGATCTCGTTCGAGAACGAGAGGTTCGCCTGCTCCAGGAGCCCGGCGAACAGAACGGCGAGCTCGTCCGCCGTGCGCTCGAGCTCGGTGGAAAGACGCCACTGCTGCTGCAGCTCCGCCCCCCGGAACACGCCCAGCACGGTGTTCGTGTTCCCGACGTTCACCGCGAGCAGCATCGCCCGTCACCTCCCTGACCGGCCATCCTTTCACGCCGGTGAAGCGGCCGACACGCCGGGTAGCGCGCGACGGCTATCCGGTCACGGGGAGGGCAGCATGAGCGTGTCGATCAGCCGGACGTCCCCCAGCCGCGCCGCGACCAATGCGCGAGCGGACCCGGCAAGCGAGGCGACCTCCTCGAACGTCACGTCGTCCACCACCGCGACGTAGTCGAGCCTTGCCTGCGGCGTCGCGCCGATCTCGCGCGCCATCGTCGCGACGAGTACGTGGGTGTCGCGTTCGCCGGCGCGAGCGAGCTCGGCCGCTGAGGCCAGCGCGAGGAACAGACAGGGCGCGGCCTCGCGCTGATCCGGAGTGAGCAGCCGATTGCGACTGGAGAGCGCGAGCCCGTCCGGCTCGCGTACGACGGGGCAGCACCGCACGTCCACCGGCATCGACAGGTCACGCACCATCGTGCGGATCACGGCCAGCTGCTGGGCGTCCTTCTCCCCGAAGTACGCGGCGCATGGACCGACAGCTTCGAACAGCTTCGCAACCACGGTCGCCACACCGCGGAAGTGGCCGGGCCGGGCGGCACCTTCGAGTCGTTCGCCCAGCGGGCCGGGGTCGACCGTGACCTCGGGCTCGCCGTTCGGGTACATCGCCTCGACGCCTGGGGCGAACACCAGGTCGGCGCCCTCGGCCTCGGCGACCTCCAGGTCGGCCGCCTCGTCGCGCGGGTAACGCTCGAGGTCCCCGGGGTCTCCGAACTGCAGCGGGTTGACGAAGATCGAGACCACGACCAGGTCGCGCTCGGCGCGGGCGCGACGCATCAGCGAGCGATGGCCCGCGTGGAACGCCCCCATCGTCGGCACGAGGCCGACCGTTCGACCCCCTGCTCGCGCCGCCTCGCATGCCGCGCGCGTTGCCCCGACCGTCCGGGTCACCTCCAGCGCGCGAGCACCTCCTCGACGGCCGTACGATCGGCCCGCACGCGGCCCGAGCGTTCGGCCAGCTCGAGCGCGAGGTCGGCCAGGACGACGTAGCTTCGTACCGCATCGGGCGCGTAGCGGTGGAGCGCCTCCAGGTTCCGCTCCAGCGTGATCGCGTCGCCGCGGACGGCGGGGCCCGTGAGCGCCTCGGCCGGACCCACTCGTGCGATGTTCGCGAGCGTGGCCTCCTGCAACGGGGCGAACGCCGCGATCGGGTCCTCGATCCCGGCGGCGAGCCCGAGCTCCTCGGCCAGCGCCGTCACCGTCACGAGGCAGTTGGAGGCGAACACGGCGGCCGCGTGGTACAGCGGTTTGCGTTCGTCGGCGATCCGGACCGGATGTCCGGCCGCGTCTTCGACCAGGCGCTCGCCGAGCGCGAATCCCTGGTCGTCGCCTGCGGCCGCCGTCACGGCGAACGTCGAGCCCGGGATCCGTTCGACGCCGGCCTCGACCGTGGGACAGGTCTGCAGCGGATGCACCGAGAGCGTCGCCGCACCCGATGCCGCGGCCGCGGCCAGCGCGTCCAGACCCGTCGCGCCGCTCGCGTGCACGACCGCGTTCGCCGCGTCGAGCGCGCCCGCCGTCGCCATCTCCTGGCACACGGATCCGATCGCCGCGTCGGGAGTAGCGATCACGACGACCTCGGCACCCTTGGCGGCCCCGATCGCGTCGAGGACGGGAACGCCGGGCAGGAACCGTGCGGCGCGCCCGCGCGTCGCGGCGCCGCCCGCGACCGCGACGATCCGATGGCCGGCGCGTCGCCAGAGTACGGCGAGGGAGGTCCCCACGCGTCCGGCGCCGACGACGGCGAGATCCATGCGCCGAGTATCCTCGCTCGCGACCTCAGGGGATCCAGACGAGGGGGCCGGCCGGCGAGGGCGCGCCCTCGGGGAGCTCGAGGCGCGAGAGCACGCCGCCTCGGTCGACGAAGATCCGGCCGTCCACGGACAGGTACAGATCCCCGGACTGGTCGAAGGTCGCGTCCATCGTTCCGCCGGCAGGCATCACGAAGCGCGGCACCCGGGGTCCCGTCCCCGCGCCGGCCGACAGGACGAACACTCCCTGCCGTTGCCCGAGCGCCCCCACCAGGACCACGCTGCCGCCATCGGGCGACCAGGACAGGATCCGCTCGACAGTCAGAGCATCGGTGCCGTCGCCGACGGAGATCGGGCCCCCGATCCCCTTCCATCCCAGCAACGTGCCCCGGCCCGGCCGCTCCTCGAGGGTCCCCTGCGCCGTCCGCGCGTCAAGGAGGAATGCCGACGGCGGTGCCGCCGAAAGGACGCCCAGCCCGTCGAACATCAGGTGTGGCACGCCAACCGCGCCGGTCAGATACACGGCCAGGCGGCCGCCGGAGGCCGAGGTGAAATACGTCGCGGCCGAGCTCCGGCTGAGCGAGAGCATCGGGCCGCAGAAGCCCGGGTCGTCGAGCGCCCTCTGCTCACGCCCGGTGGCGACCGTGACCAGGTTCATCCGAACCGGCACGCAGCCCTTCCCCCGAACGTGGCCGTTGCGGGCCAGCACAAGGCTGGTCCCGTTCGGCCCCCAGGCGACGAGGTCGCCCCTGCCGAGTCCCGCGATATCGGCGTCAGGAACCACCCCTCGGACCACGGCCGCCCACACCCGCCCCTTTCGCGCCTGCTCGATCCCGATCCAGCCGGGCGCGGCCCCCGACAGGTCGACGAGCTCGCGCGTGCCCTGGGGGACGCGCGGACCGGGGCCTGCGCCTCCGGCCCGGAGATCCACGACCCACAGACGGTCGGAACGCGTGAGGTAGACGAGCGAACCCGGACGCCCCGGCACACCGGAAGCCGCCAGGTGGTGAGCCGGGCCGGCCGCGTGCCGGATCGGCGCGCGGTCGGAGAACATCTCGATCGCGGCCACCAGCGCGACGGCGAGCGTGAGCGCGACGCCGATCGATACGCCGGACGGAAGTGACCGACGGGGACGCTCGCCGCGTTCGGGACCCGGATCGTCCGCGAGGACCGGCTCGGGTGCGCGAGGCCGCCGGTAAAGGGGCGCGCCGCACGAGGGGCAGGTGCGGCCCCGGGCGGCCCCCTGCCAGTCGCACCGGAAGCAGAGGGCCTGGCTCATTCGACCGGCAGCGGCGGAGCGAACGGCCGCACGCCGAGGACGGCGTCGGGTCGGATCCGCAGGGACGAGAGCGTTCGGCCTCCCGGCAACATCGGGTCGTCGTCGAGCTCGCCGAGCGGGACGAGGACGAACCCGCGCTCGTGCATGCGCGGATGCGGGATCTGTATGTCGGCCTCGTCGACGGTCTGCTCGTCGAACGTGAGGACGTCGAGGTCGATCGTGCGCGGCCCCCAGCGTTCGGTCCGGACGCGCCCGAGCGCGTCCTCCACGCCTTGGCACGCCTCCAGGAGCCCACGCGCCGATCGCGTGGTCTCCACCTCGATCACCGCGTTCAGGTACGCGGGTTGCGGCGGCCCCACGGGATCGGTCTCGTAGATCCGCGACGAGCGGATGACGTCGACGCCATCGGTTGCATCGAGCAGGCGAACCGCCCCTCGCAGGTGCTCGAGCCGCTCGCCGAGGTTCGAGCCGAGCGCGAGGTAGGCCTTCGTGCCCACGTCACCGCTCGACCGTCGCGCCGGCCGCGACCCCCTGCACCTCGTTCGAGCGCGCGGCGGCGGGCTTGTGCACGATCGCCGCAACCCTCACGACGCCGTCCAGCGCGAGGACCGCGTTCGCGACGGCGTTCGCCAGCGTCTCGAGCAGGTCGAACGACTCGTCCGCGACCTTCGCGCGCGCGGCCGAGATGATCGTGCGGTAGTCGGCCGTCTGTTGCAGTTCGTCGCCTCCCGCCTCGACCTCGACGTCGAGGTCCACGACGAAGTCCTGCGGCAGGTCCTTCTCTCCTGGGTTGGCGCCGTGTCGTCCAGAACACGTGATCCCCGTCAGGAACAACCGCGAAGTCACCACCGATCGTCCTTCGGCGGCCGGCGGCCGAGCGTGACCGTCACCGGGCCCTCCTCATGCGCGTGAGAGATCCCGAGGTACTGGGAGCGAAGCCACTGGAACAGCAGCGGCGCAACGGTTTCGGGCGCATCCTCCAGCAGGAAATGGCCGCATCCCGGCAGGAGCGCCACGGCCGCCCGCGGGAGGGCCTCGCCCAGCCGTTCGGCCAACTCGGCCGGCAGGAACGCGTCGTCCTCGCCCCACAGCACCAGCGCCGGGATCTCGAGCTCGGCCAGGCGGGGCTCGATGCCGACCAGCCCCCGCCCGTCCAGGTCCGAGGCGACACGCACGAAACGCTCGAGCCCCTCCGGCCCCTCGAACGGCCGCCGGAATTCCTCGAGGTCGGCATCGGACAGCCGTTCGCGGTGTCCCATGCCTCGCTCGAACAGCGTCTCGAACCACGAGCGCACGAACGCGTCGTCCGCGTCCCCGAGCCGCTCGCGCATGTCGAGGATCGTCTTGGACGGCCACGCGTCGAATGCCACCGAGTCGATCAGGATCAGGGCGGCCACGTCGCCCTCGACCGCGACGAGCTGCGCGACCCCGCCGCCGCGTCCATGACCCGCGAGCGCGAATCGCTCCACGCCCAGCTCCCCCAGGAGCGCCCGGACGTTCGTGGCATGGGCCGCAAGCCCGAGGTCGGCACCGGCCGGCGACTCGGATTCGCCCGTGCCCAGCATGTCGGGCGCGACCACCCGCATCCACGGCGACAGCAGGGGGACGAGCTGCCGCCACACGTATGAGGAGGTCAGCCCGCCCGAGAGCAACACCACGGGCGGCGCCTCGGGATCGCCTGCGTCGACGACGGCGAGCTCGCCCCCCGGTACCTTCACCCGGCGCTTGTCGATCCAGGTCATGCACGCACCTTCGCGATCGCGTCGATCACTCGCACGGCGCGGACGATCTGCTTCACGTCGTGCACCCGCACCACGTGTACGCCGCGGGCCACCGCCCACGCCACGGCACCCGCGGTGCCCTCGACCCGTTCGCCCTCGGGCAGGTCCAGGATCGTGCCGAGGAACCGCTTCCTCGAGGGACCGATCAGCACGGGTCTCCCGATCTCGATGAGCGCGTCGATGCGGCGCAGGAGCTCGAGGTTGTGCTCCAGGTCCTTTCCGAACCCGATCCCGGGGTCGACCACGACACATTCGGGATCGACGCCGGCGAACTCTGCCGCCTCGACCCGCTCCCGCAGGTACTCCTTCACCTCGGCCACCACGTCCCGGTATGTCGGAGCCTGCTGCATCGTCCTCGGGTCGCCCCGCATGTGCATGAGGACCATCGACGCGTCGTGTTCGCGCACCGTGTCGAACATCGCAGGGTCTCGCGCGCCCGAGACGTCGTTCACGATCGTCGCGCCCGACTCGATCGCGGCGGCGGCCACCTCGGCCTTCCGGGTGTCGATCGAGATCGGGTGCGCAGGGTGGCGCTCGACGAGGCCCTCGATCACGGGGCGGACGCGCCGCAGCTCCTCCTCGGCCGAGACCGCGTCCGAGCCCGGGCGCGTGGACTCGCCGCCCACGTCCACGATGTCGGCACCGTCGTCGACCAGGCGCGAGCCGTGTTCGATCGCGGCGTTCGGATCCTCGAAGCGCCCGCCATCGGAGAACGAATCCGGCGTGACGTTGAGGATCCCCATGACGAGCGTGCGTTCGGAGCAGTCGAACGCGCGATCGCCGACCCGCCAGATGGGACCGCCCACGCTTCCATCGTAGCGGCGGGGGCGACGCCGGTAGGGGGCCTCAGCCCTTGCCGATGTGGTGCAGCGCCTCCTGACGGGTCCGCGCGTCGTTGCGGAACAGCCCGCGGACCGCCGAGGTCACGGTGACCGAGCCCGGCTTCTTGACCCCGCGCATCGTCATGCACAGGTGCTCGGCCTCGATCATGACGAAGACGCCGCGCGGCTCGAGCGCCTCCTCGAGCGTGTCGGCGATCTCCGTGGTCAGCCGCTCCTGCACCTGAGGACGCTTGGACAGGATGTCGACCACCCGCGCGACCTTCGACAGGCCCGTGATGCGGCCGTCCTTGTTCGGGATGTACGCCACGTGCGCGTGACCGTTGAACGGCAGCAGGTGGTGCTCGCACAGCGACTGCAGCGGGATGTCCTTGACCATGATCATCTCGTCGAAGTTCGCGCCGGGGACCACCTGCGGGATCGGCGTCGGGTCCACGCCCACGCCGGCGAAGATCTCCTCGTACATGTCGGCAACGCGCCGCGGCGTGTCGGCCACGCCCTCGCGATCCGGGTCGTCGCCGATCCCCTCCAGGATCATGCGAACGGCCTCCTCGATCTTGGTGCGGTCGATCTGGCCCATCAGCCGCTCACCAGTTCGTCGAGCGTCGCCGGCAGCCTGGACAGGTCCGGGAGCTCGGCCGCCCGGGGCAGGTCCGAGGTCTCGTGCATGCGGTTGATCCATATCGCACGAAGGCCGAGCTCGTCGGCCGGTGCGATGTCGTGGAACAGCGACGCCGCGACGTGGACGTGGCGGCCGCGGTCGGCGCCGGTGCGTTCGAAGAACGTGGTCCAGTGCGCGAGGGCGGGCTTGTACGAGCCGATCTCCGATGCCGTCATCCGAACGTCGGTCGGCACGCCGATCAGCTCCAGCGAGGCATCCAGGTAGTCGGGGTCGGTGTTCGACAGGATCCCGAGCTTCCAGCCGCGGCCACGCACCTCGGCGAGCGAGGAGGGCACCTCGTCGAACGGCGGCCACGACGGCAGCGAATCGGCCAGCGCGGTCCGGTCCTCGTCGGCGAGCACCAGGCCCTCGCGTTCGGCGAGCAGCGACAGACCCTCGGTCATCACCTGCCGGTAGGCCACGCCGCGGCCCTCCTGCAGCGTCGGCTCGATGTCGTGATAGCGATACAGGAGCTCGGTTGCGTCGTGGTCTGGGAACAGGTCCTCCAGGACCGAGCGGATGCCGCCCATCCAGTCGATCAGCGTGCCGTAGCAGTCGAACGTCGCCCAGCGGTCGCCGGCCATCGTGCGCGAAGCCTAGACGGGCTTGGGCGGGATCGTCCCCGGGGTG
>Ga0126377_10004421_pt1 | contig 10232 bp, 17 predicted proteins | sample PanSoiMetPlot_22_FD_92647 | JGI IMG/M metagenome (GOLD analysis project Ga0126377, IMG submission 92647) | Tropical forest soil microbial communities from Panama - MetaG Plot_22 | ecosystem: Environmental > Terrestrial > Soil > Tropical forest > Bulk soil | place: Panama | collected 2016-02-17 | reverse complement strand
TAGAGGTCGTCGATGGAGTAGGAGACCCAGCGCTCGTTCTCGGCATCCGGGACGTACTGCTCGGTCCGGACCAGCCAGTCGTCGAGGCTACAGGTGGAGGGAGCTGGCCCGATCCAGGATCCGGAGACCGTAGAGGCCGACGCAGGTGGCGTCGTAGCGGTCCTGGTCGCCGTCACAGAACGGAGCGTACTGCGGATGGCTCACATGGATGTAGTCCCGGATCTGCTCCTTGGCCGCGTTCCCGTTCCCCAGCAGCGCCTTCTTCCAGGCCTTGTTGTCCACGGTGCGGACATCCACTCCCGGCAGCCCGGCCAGATAGCACAGCACCGCACCCAGGGTCTGGGCCAGCTGCAGCGAGTACTTCCGGTTGTTCCCGATGATCACGTCCTCGATCCAGACATGGTCCAGGTCGTGGCTCAGGCCCAGGTCGTAGCAGTACCTGCCCAGCTCCCGGAGCTGTCGTCCTCTCCCCTCCAGGTCACTGGCCGGATGGGTGCTGGCCTGGACCAGCCCTCCGTCCCGGTACACCGCGCAGCTGACCTTGTGGATGCCCAGGTCCACGCCCATCAGGTTCATGTCTCGCTCCCCTCGGTGGCCCTGGTCACATCGTAGATCTCGTCCACCAGGTAGTCCCCGAACCCCCACCACGGATCGCCCTTCTTGGTGTCCCCGTGCCCCTGGTCCTTGCCCCCGCCCTCGTCCTTGGGGTTCTCGTCCCGACCCAGCAGCCGGAACTCCTCCCGGTACGGCCGGTGGTCGCTGGACGGCACCCGGGCCATCAGGTTCGGGTGCAGGGACACGTCCAGGTGCCGGTACAGCGAGCCGTCGATGATCCGGTCCCCGGTATCCACTCCCGGCGCCCCCAGCGGCGGGTAGGGCGGCCCACCGCTCATCGAGCCGCCCGCGGTCGGGAACCGGGTCCAGGCCTGGTGGTAGGGCCGGCCCCAGACATCCATCAGCAGGTTCCGCACCCAGTTGTGCTTCAGGTTCAGGTTCCAGTCCGCGACCAGCAGGGTGCCGTCGGTGCGGTGCTTCCGCTCCAGGTCCTTCACATGCACCGCCCAGCCGTGCAGCGCCCCCAGGTACGCCGCCTTCCGGCCCTGCCAGTGCGCCATCGTGGTGTTCCAGCCCTGCCGGCCCTCCACATGCGCGGGCAGGTGGGTGACGCTGACCAGCACCCTCTTCCCCGAGCTCCGGTGCAGCAGCACCACCGAGCAGGAGTGCGTGGGCGCGGCCAGCTTCCCGTTCTCCCGGTAGAACCTCCGATCGGTGAGCCGCCTCACCCCGGCCCACTTGCGCAGCCAGACCCCCAGGTCCCAGGCCACCGCGCACTCGTCCTGGCCCTGGGACTTCCTGGCGTTGTAGTGTCCCCAGCCCTTCTCACGCAGCTTGGCGGACCGGTTGTCGTTGTCGATCTCGGTCATCGTGATCAGCTCGAACCGGGCCATCCAGTCGTCCAGGTCCCTCTCCAGCTGCCCCGCCGGCCGGTTGTGCGAGGACGAGCAGTGGATGTGCGAGAAGGTCATGTCGCCCATGGAGCTATGGTCTCCCACCCCGCCGCTGGATGGTGTAGGTGTTCGCCAGCACCCACTCAGTCATGTTCTCGAACCATTGGTTCCGGGAGATCCCTAGGTTCTTGGCACGCTCATCCACATCCTTGACCAACCCTGGTGGCAGCCGCAGATTGAATGGCACCCGTGTGGTATCACCAGCCATCGTGGTATCACCCCTTCCTCCGTCTCGTGATCGTCAGCCGACACCACACCGCGTCGTGGTCGGACCTGTTCTGATAGGTCCGGGACCGCTCCAGGATGACCAGTCGCTGGCCCTTGACCCGCCGCTGCCACCACACGTAGTCGATCGCCCTCCTGCCATGGGTGGGCCGGATCTCGTCCGCGATGTGGTTGTTGGTCCAGCCGGCGTGGTACATGATCCGCGGCGTGTCCCCACCCGGGGTGTCGTTCCAGTCCCCGGCCACCAGGTACGGCCAGTACCGGTTGTCCACCGCCTTCAGGATGTTCTTGGTCATCTTGTTCGCGGCCCGGTTCCGCTTGACGTGCTGCTGACTGGGCGGTACATGGGTACTCAGCGCCCCGAAGATCACCGGAGGCCCGTTGACCTGGCCTTTTGCCAGCAGTCCACCCACCAGGTTCTTCTGCTTGTTCACGTCCGGACCCGCACCAGGTCCGATGGGCTGGGGCTTGAGCACCGGGATGGTGATCCTCCTGCGCACCTTGATCCCCCGACGCACCAGCACCGGGGTGGAGGCACTGCCCGGCTGGTTCCCCTCCAACACCGTCCAGCCGAGGTTCTCGGCCCTCCGCAGCCACCCTCCGCGATCCCCGAACTCACACCCGAAGAACACCTCGCACTGGTCCAATAGCCGCTTGAAGTCCTCGAAGGTCCCGTTCCCGGCGTTCCACTCCACCACCTCCAGCTGCACCATCAGCCAGCCACGCTTTCTTGAACCATTCCAGACTTACTTTGACCGTATTCATCGGATCCGGACCCGTTGCGTCTCCAATAGGCCCTGATCGCGGCCTCGCTCACTCCCACCGCCCTGCCGATCTCCGCGTTGCTCCACCCCCGACGCTTGGCCAGGGACACCATCGCCAGGTACTGCCGGTCCGCCTCCATGCGCGCCACCTTGGCCTGCCGGAGCAGATCCCTGAGCACCACCTCGGTCATCACTCCCCATTCCCCGCGTCGTAGCGCTGCTCGTACAGCAGTCGCTCCGCGCTCAGTCGCCGGCTGCCCAGGTCACACATCACCTTGGCCATCTCGATGAACGACCTCAGCTGCCCGGTCCGGAGCTTGTAGTACGGCGATCCTCGAATCACTCTTCGATTCTGCTCCTCCCAGTGGATCAGCATGTCGATCTCCTTGGCCCGCGCGTAGTAAGCCGCGGCCACCTCCATCAGGTCCAGCATCGAGTCCATGTCGGTGGGCGGATCCGCTCGGCCCAGGATCACGTTCGCGTAGCCGAGCAGCTCCTCGTGCAGCTCCTCCACGCTGGGCAGTCCCTCCAGCACCTCGACATCGGTCAGCCTCCGGCCGAATCGCGCGTCCTTCTTCTCCGGAGCCTTCACCGTCGGGATCACTCGCACGCGATCTCACCCCAGTTGTAGAGCTTCAGACACCGGTCCCGGAACGGACAGGAGTGGTACACCCAGCCCTCCCGGTCGATGCACTTCTCCAGCGGCTGGTACAGCTCCTCGCGCTCGATGTAGGACCACATCTCGTCGGCCCGCTGGGCCGCCTCCACCATCGGCAGGTCACCGAACCCGACCGGGATCTCCTTGTACTCCTGGTTGTCCTTGCACTCGTAGATGAACACCCCGCGTGTATATGCACTACACAGCAGGTAGGTAGCCATCTGGAACAGGTGCGGGATCAGTGGTCCGAAGGTCTGCACCCGACTGAATCCGTGCGCGTTGATGCTCTTCAGCTCCAGAACCGCATCGTCGTCGGTCACCCCGTCCGTGGTCCCGGACAGCCGATAGCGCTCACTCCATACCGGCACTTCGGCCCGCGCCAGCCAGCCCTCGGTGAGCCCGGCCAGCTGCCAGCGCAGGTGCATGAAGCTGCCGTTGTGCATCTTCATCGCGCCCTTCTGGTCCGGCGGCAGCTTGGGCATCCCCAGGTACACGAACTGCTGGTACCTCGGACACTCGCCCAGCGAGCTCGCGCTCACCGTGCCCTTCCGGTCCCGCTCCGGGGCGGTCAGCGTATTTCGCGCGAACTCCAGCGCCCTCGGCGAGTACCGCGGGTGGTCGTTCTCCATCAGCCAGGCATCGTGTCGCCGGCTGATCGTCAGGTCCTCCTGGGCCTTCTTCAGCACCTCGCCGAAACGCATGCGTCACCTCTCATCGCGCCGGGTACCTCTCGCTCAGGTACTCGTCCGGTCCCGAGTAGCGCGGTGTGCCGTCCGGGTTGCTGAGCACCTGACCATGGATCAGCAGCCCGTTCAGAAACGCCGGCTGATCGTGGGCAAGGCCATGGTGCTCCCGGCACAGGTACAGGTGGTGGTAGGTCTCCCCCACCGCGTCCAGGAGCAGCCCACCCCTGGCCCTGGTCAGCTTGTGGTGCAGCTCGGCCGGCTCCCGGCCGCAGCAGTGGTATCTATCCGCGACCAGCACCATCGCTTCGCATCTGGACAACGTTCCTCCCATGGGTCAACAGGGTCAGGCACCCCGATGTGTACAGCTTGCCCAGCACCCCGGACAGTGACTCCGGGCTACCGTCGTACTCCTTGAATCCCGAGATGGACTCCTCCGCGGCCTTGGCCACCAGGTCGTCCAGGTCGGTGAACGGCTTCCGCCGCTCCAGCTTGTCCGCGCTGATCCCGCCCACTCCGTCGATCGACTGCAGCCCCTTGCGGATCGCCTCCCGCCGGTCGTCGATGCTGTAGCTGGCCGCCGAGGCGTTGATCTCCGGGGCCAGCACCCGCAACCCCCGCCGCCGGGTGGCCCGTAGGTACCTGGTCTCCTTCTTGCCGTCGCCCTCGCTGGCCACCCCCAGCAGCGCGGTGTGGAACTCCAGTGGGTGTCGGGCGGCCAGGTAGGCGCACCGGTACGCGGTGATCCCGTACACGGTGGCGTGCGCCCGGTTGAAGCCGTACTCGGCGAACCCCAGGATCGCGTCGGTCAGGTAGTCGATGTCGGTCTGGCTCATCCCGATCTCGGCGCACCGCTCGATGATCCAGGTCAGGTAGGAGTCGATCACCTCGCCGGCGTCGCCGATGTCCTTGTTGGACGCCTTCACCGCCTTCAGGAAGACGGTCAGGTCCTCGGCGTCCATGCCCAGCCCGCGCAGGATGTCGATCACCTGCTCCTGGTAGAGCATGATCCCCTGGGTGTCCGCGGTCACCCTGCTGATCAGCTCGTGCCGCAGGGGTAAGGCTGCAGCCTTGTGTTTCCGCGCGATATACGCGCGGGTTGCGCCGGTGTTCATGGTGGCCGGCCGGAACAGCGCCATCGCCGCGATCACGTCCTTGATCGTGGTCGGCTTCAGGTCCTTCAGCCCCCACATCGTGGCCCGGCCCTCCAGCTGGAAGATGCCGTCGGTGTTCCCGCTCCTGATCAGCTGGTAGGTGGGCCCGTCCCGGTGCTCGATGTCCGCGATCCTGCCGATCGGCAGCCCAAGCAGCCGCATCGTCCGGTCCAGCACGGTCATCGTCTTCAGGCCCAGCGCATCCAGCTTGACCAGACCCAGCGCCTCGATCTGGTTCTTCGCGTACTGGGTCACGAACGCCTTCCGGTTCGCCATCCAGGCCATCGGCACCAGCCGGTCGAACTCGGCCTGGGTGCTGGTCAGCACGATCCCGGCTGCGTTGGTGCCCATACCCTTGTAGAGATGCCGCTCACTCAAGGAGGCCAGCATCGCCCTGTCCGCCTCGGGGACCTCGGCCCAGGACCGAGCGCCCTCATCCTTCTTCCCGGCCGCGGTGAAGTAGCGCACCCGCAGTGACCCTCGCTGGGTCTCACCGAACTCGTCCTCGGTGTCGTTCAGCGAGTAGGTGGCCCACGACCCGATCTGGTGAGCGGTGAACCGGATGTTGAGCATCTCGACGAGCTCATCCCGACGGTCGTGGGCCACGTCCAGGTCCACGTCCGGTGGCTTGGTCCGGTCCTTGGACAGGAACCGCTCGAACCGCAGGTCCCACTTGATCGGGTCCACATTCGAGATGCCCAGCAACCAGCAGACCAGGGAGCCGGCCGCGGAGCCCCGAGTCTGGAACATCACGTCGTGCTCACGCAACCAGTCGGTGACCTGGGCCACCAGCATCAGGTAGCCGGCCATCCCGGAGGCCTCGATCACCTCGATCTCGTCGCGCCTGCGGTCCAGGTATCGCCGGGGCAGCAACAGCTCTGCGGCGGCATCGTCGGTGCGGTGCTTCAGAGCCTTCAGCGGGTCGGCGACGACCTCGGGGACGGCGTACGAGTAAGAGTCAAGGACAGGGATCGTGAGTGTGTGACGACCGAGGAGATCTGCCAGTCCCTCCATTCCGCGCGCAAGCCGACGTTCACCGTGATGGTCTGCAATCCATCGCTCGTCGCAAACGTGGAAGCCATCTCCCGGGAAAACGGCGTCGTCGGGGTCTGGTCCGAACGCGACGAGTCGCTTGAGGCCGTCATGATCGGGCCCATCGGCTTGCTCAAGATAGTGAGCGTCCTGGGTGATGACGACCGGGAGGCCCGCCTGATCCGCCAGGGCCACCAGCGCATCCGCCAACGCATCGTCGGTCCATCCGTCGTCATGGGTGATGTGATGATTCTGTACCTCGACGTACACGCTGTCGCCGAACCACGACGCGAGAGTGTGCAGAAACTGAAGGGCGGAGTCTTCACCGTCGTTGATGAAGGTCTGGGCCAGGTAGCCGAAGTAGCAGCCGGTGCTCACCGCCAGCCCGCTCAGCCGACCGTCATCTGACAGTTGGGCCAGCATCTGGTAGTCCACCAGCGGCTTGTAGTGGTGGTTGTGGTGGGTGGCCGTGGACAGCCGGACCAGGTGCTCGTAGCCCTCGGTGGTGTAGGCCACCACGCCCAGGTGGTACATGGTGGCCTTCACCGTCTTGCTGATCCGGTCCGCCCGGTACTGCGCCGTGTCCGGCACGAAGTACAGCTCGGACCCCGGGAACGGGGCGATCCCGGCCTTCCTACAGGCCTGGTACAGCTGCACCGAGGCAGCCATGTTGCCGTGGTCGGTGATCGCCAGCGCCGGCTGACCCAGGCCGGCCACCTTGGCCACCGTCGCCTCCACCTCCGGCATCGCGTCGTTCACCGAGTACCGGGAGTGGGTATGCAGGGACCACCAGCCGGGTGCCGGGGTGGGTTGTATCCGCCACCTCCGGGTCGGGATGATCCTCATCTGGCATCACGTTCCACGGGAAACATCGTTGGAGGTGAGTGGCACCGGGGACATGTGGGTCATGGGGGGAGTCTCCCGGTGCCACCCACGCTGGGCTCAGGACTGGATCTCCATCAGCCAGTCCACCACCGCGTCGCTGGTGGTCAGGGTGGCCGGCGGAACCATCTCCATGTCCTGCTTGATCAGCACCAGCAGATCGCCATGGTCCATCTTCCGCAGATCCTCTTCGCGATACACCTTCGGCTTTCCCTCAAAAGGGGGTTCCTCCATGCCGACAGCGGGCTCCTGGGGCGCGATCGTGGGTCGCCTGGAGGTACGGGCCACCGACGCCCTGGCGGGCGCTGTACCGGCCTGTGCGCGGTTCGCCTGGGCCTGCTCCCCATCGCCCCATGCCTCGTCGAAGGACTCGGCCAGCATCGCCTCGATGTCCTACAGCTCGAACCGCTCGATCGGCACCGGGGTGGGCGTGTCACCCTCCAGGTCGAAGTCCCACCGGTCCCCGGTGGTCTTGTACTTGGTGATCGTGTAGTCGCGATCGGTGACCGTACCGAACCGGGCGATCCGGTTCTCCAGCTTCGAGGCCACCGTGGATGGCACCTTGTACACGTTCACGTAGTCGGTGCCGTTGAAGCTCTCCAGCACGTTGAACGCGATCTTCCGGCCGACCTTCTTCATCTTCTCGTTGTCTGAGATGCACCCGGGGCAGGTGTCCTCTTCGTTGGTGCACGGGAACGAGAACCCCATCGGGGAGAAGTGCTCCCAGTAGTAGACCCAGCCGTCGTCCCGGTCCTGCAGGATCCGGAACGTGGTGTCGCCCTCCCGCAGGTACTTGATGAAGTCCCCACCCGCCCCACCGCGACTGGGCTCCTCCGCGGCCTCGGCCGCTGATCGTCCGAACCTCACTTGAATCTCCTGACTGCGTCCACGGTGCTGGCCACCGCCTCCATGACGCTGGTGTTGACGTGACCGATGGCCCGACCCCGGGCCTCCGCGGCACTCTCCTCGGGGCGCACCTTGGTCTGCGCCTCGTACTTGACCCAGGAGTTGTCCCGGCCGATCTGGATCTGGTGGGTCACACTCACCGTGATCTGGTCGCCCTGGAACAGCTCACTGGACTCCATTCCTTTCCTGGCTGGTTCGTTCACTACCTGCTTCCCTTCCTGGTCGCCCGCTTCCGGGACACCTTCTCGCCGAAGTGCTCGGCGAGCTCGTCCACGTCCTCGGGGGTGTACACCCAGATGATCAGCTCGCCGGACTTGATGGCCTTGCTGGGTGCCTTGAATCTCTTCTCGCCGGTCCTCGGGTCCGGTCGGGCCAGCCGGCGGATGGTCTCGATGTTCCGGTCGAACCGCTCCGCCACCTGTCGGGCGGTGAGCAGATCCGGGGGCAGTCCCTCGATCATCCGGGTGGCCGGGGACTTCCGGGGTCGACGCTGCACGTCCGCGGCGTCCACGATCTGCGGCTTCACTTCTCCTCCTCCACGATCACGCACGGCCAGTGCCAGGTGCCTCCGGTGTGCTCATCCTCCGACTGCCGGATCTGCCGGTCGAAGAACAGTCCGGTCGGGTTCAGCACCGCCAGCCCGAGCTCTCCGCTCTCCCGGGTCTCGGTGACCAGCGCCGCCCGACAGGTGGACTCGTACCGGCCGTCCTTCGACCCGTACGAGACGTAGTGCACGATCCTGCCGATCGTCGGCACGCTCACCGGGCGTCCCTCACCGAGTACTTCAGGAACGGCTTGTTCGGCCGCTCGGTGAGGAACGGCGCGATGGTCACCCGGTCCACCTCACCGGTGTCGATCGCCTGCTCCATCTTCTTCCGGTCCAGCACCCGCCTGGTGTACTTGTCGAACACCCGTGCGGTCAGCTTGCGGCGCAGCCCGGGCTCGTCGACGTGGATGGTGTGCCCCTGGACGTAGGTCAGCGTGCAGATCTGGTCGCCGACCCGCCAGGTGTAGCTCTTCCGCTGGTCCTGCTCCATCATCTTGATCAGTCGTGCGGCGAGCTCGTCTAACCTGGCCTGGGCCTTGTCCAGCTCCGCCTTCGCTTCGAGGTAGTCGTCTACCAGTGGGTTGTCCATACCGCTCACTCTATACATGCAAGTCCCGATGACACCAGATCATCTACTACTTTCCTACGGCGTGTCGGTCCGATCTCGTCGATGTCCCCACCCCAGGCCCGGGGCCAGGTCAGCCGGCCCACCAGCCGATGCCGGAACGCGCGTTCCGTATCTTGATACGCACGCCAGCCGGCCTGGTCCATGTCGTAGCAGGTGTAGACGTACTCCGGATCGATCCTGTCGATCAGTCTGACCTGAGCCGCCGACAGTCGGGATCCGTAGATCGCGAACGCCTCCACCCCGACGTTCCAGAGCGCGATCGCGTCCAGTGCCCCCTCGGTCAGAACAACGGCTGGTCTAGCCACCGGGGTGTAGCCGAAGAGAAGCCCACCGATATCGACGCCTCGGGGGTAGCGGTACTTCGGCCCGTCGCCCTCCAGTGCACGCCGAACAACGCCCAGCACGTCTCCATCTGGGTCACGAAGCGGATAAGTAACAGCCGCTCCGTCTGGGTCAGCGCCGAGTCGGAACCGACGCGCCGCATCAGCTCCGACACGTCGGAGCCAATACGGGTGTACAGGTCCTGCGTCGTACTGGTTGAGCCAGCCTTCCGGGTAGACATGCCTCTCCTCCAGCCTCTGGTCCAGCCACAGCCTCATCAGGTGGTATTCGGGCTCCGCCAGCCGCGCCTCGCCGGTCAGCTCGCCGTGCGCGTGGCAGGTGTAGCAGAACCACTTCCCCTTGACCACGTTCACCGACGCCGACGGCCGGGAGTCGCCGTGCTCCGGGCACAGGAATGGCCGCTCCACACCACGTCCGTAGCGGAGCGCCTCGGCCAGAGTCAGTGCCCGCATCCGCACCAGACGTGGTGGATCAGGTCACAGCCCGGCTGTACGCACACCCAGTGCGCGTGTCCGACGGTCAGCGAGTGGTGGTTGGTGTCGGCGATCGTGTTCGGCAGTGCGAGGGCAGTGCTCATAGCTCGTCCTTGGCTTTGATCACCCGCAGTCGCGGTGGCTGCGGGGTGGGGTTCCCGGCCTGAGCTTCGGCGTTGATCACCAGGTCCTCCGCGTGATCGGCGGAGATCTCGGTGTACACGCCGGTGTTCGGGTCGAAGGTGGTGTGGAAGTGGATGCCGGATGGCCCGTGCCGGTTCTTCTCCAGCGAGAAGTGGGTGGCCACGTTGTGCGGCTTCCCCCGCATCGTCAGCACCACGTCGCCGTCCTGCCCGAGGGCATCGGACTGGGCCAGGTTCTTCACCTTCGGTGGTGCGCTACCGGTCTCTCCGTCCCGGTTGATCTGAGC
>Ga0126377_10004420_pt1 | contig 10235 bp, 9 predicted proteins | sample PanSoiMetPlot_22_FD_92647 | JGI IMG/M metagenome (GOLD analysis project Ga0126377, IMG submission 92647) | Tropical forest soil microbial communities from Panama - MetaG Plot_22 | ecosystem: Environmental > Terrestrial > Soil > Tropical forest > Bulk soil | place: Panama | collected 2016-02-17 | reverse complement strand
CAGATCCTTTCCGGTCTTGTACGGCGAATCGGCCGCGACCGTGAAGACGACCTGTTCGGTCAGCAACTGCGCGATCGGCGTCACATCGGCGAGACCGATCTCGCTCTCGCCGGTCAGGCGATTGGTGATCAGCGGCAGCGCCTGCACAGCGGTGTAGTCCCCGTCGCCTTCGTGCGTATTGATATAGGCAATTGACACCGTGCCGCCGCCACCCGGTTTGTTGGTGACGATGATCGGTTTTGGCGAGACCTTCAGCTGCTCCATGACGCCCTGCAGCGTGCGCGCGGCCAAGTCCTGCCCGCCGCCGGGTGCGCTGGGCACCACCACCTCGACGGGCCGCTTGGGCTGCCAGGTATCAGCGGCCGCCAACGGCATCTGCAACCCGAATGCCGCGCCCGCGGCTATCAGCATTCCACCAAGTCGCATACTCCAATTCATCTCGGTCCTCCCATTGGGTTTGCGGTTATTAAAAGTTGAAGCGATCCAAGGTCGTGGCGGCGAACAGCTGATCGAGCGCCACCGGCGCCGGGATCAACCCGTCGGCCTGCGCGTATCGCATCAATGCGTCCAGTTCGTTCCGGTTCTGGTCGATTCCGTAGGGCCAGTAGTCCTCGCCCAGCACGGCCTTGAGGCGCGTGATCTCCTCGGCGATCCAGGGGTGCGCCACCGCTGACGAGTCGACCCGCGTCAATTCGTCCATCGCGATCGTTCGTGCCTGTCGGAATGCGGCGTAGACGTTGACCGGCAGCCAGGGATGCTGCTCGACCACCGCCCGACGAATGCCGACCACGTGCATGATCGGAAAGAGATGTGTCTTCTGGTAGTACGCCTCCTCGACCGGCCGGCTGTCCGGAAACATGCGCACGACGCCGTTGTGGCCAAAGCCCTTGGGCGGACGCGGTGTGATCACCGCGTCGATCTCGCCGTCTTCGAGCATTTGCGACAGCGTCTGGTCAGGACCAATCGGCTCGATACGAAGGTCGCCCTTGAGATCGAGCGGCACGCGCATGGCGCGGGCGGCCTGATCGAGGCCGCCGGTGCGCCACAAGATGTCGCGCCGGTCGAGCCCATATTCGTCCGCCAGCAAGCCGCGCGCCCAGACGCCGGCCGTCTGCTGGAAGTCCGGCACGCCAACCGCACGCCCACGCAACGCAGCCGGCTGATCCATGCCGGTGTCCTTGCGTACATAGATCGCGGAGTGGCGGAAGGCGCGCGATACGAAAGCCGGCACCGCGATGTAGGGGCTATTGCCACGCGCGGCCGTGATCAGATGCGTCGCGAGAGACAATTCGGAGATGTCGAACTCCTGGTGGCGGAAGGCCCGCTGGAAGATCTCCTCGGGTCTCGCCGTCAGCACATTCAGCCGACAGCCTTCCACCGCGACGCGCCCGTCGATCAGCGGGCGGGTGCGGTCGATATCCTGGCAGGCAAGCGACAATTCCAACACGATGACTGCAACTCCAACGCGCCTTGACTTGGCAAGCCAACTCCGTTCGCCATTCGCGCTGCGAACGGCGTCACACGATCGACTGATCGCCAGTTTGGTTTTCCAGCGCGCCCTAAGGCGGCGCCAACTCTTCAATCGCCTTTGTCCCAGGCGTTCGAATCTCGGACGTCTACTCGATGCGTCCCATCTCGGGATCGCGGCGATGCCGCGCCGGAACGGCCTCGGCAAGTTCGTTGAGGGCGCTCAGCATGCGCTCCTTGCCGTTACCGACGTGACGTGCGCTGACAAGATAGGCCTGCACGACATCCCTGGCCTTCAGGGCCGCAACGATGTCGCGATGCTCGCGGTTCGATTCGAGCAGCGATGCGCGCTGCACCAGACCGTGCGTGCGGAATAGGTGGAACTCCTTCACCAAGCCCCGATAGAGCTTGAGCAGCCGCGCATTGCCCGTCGCCCGCACGATGTACTCGTGGAACTCGAGATTGATCGGATAGAAGCGCTGGAAGTCGGCGCTCTCCGCCGCCTGCTCCATCTCCGCGACGAAGCCTTCGAGGCGGTCGAGATGCTCGCTGGTCATCATCGGCGCCAGCAGCTGCGCCGCCAATCCGGTCAGGCCGGCGCGAAGATCATAGACCTCGATCGCATCGGCCCTGGTCAGCTTCTTGATGAAGACGCCGCGATTGGGAATGAGGTGGACAAAGCCGAGCTCGGCCAGCGCGCGGCAGGCCTCCCGCACCGGACCGCGGCTGACCTTCAGCGTATCGGCGACTGCCTTCTCGTTGAGCCGGTCACCCGGCGCCAGCTCGCCGGCCAGGATCATCCGCTCGATCTCGTGCTGCACGACGGCAGTCAGCGAATGCTCGCGCAGTGCGGCAATCGTGGGCATGAGCGGGGCTTCGGCGTCGTCCATGACCACAGATTGCTCCTGTCTTATGCCAACTGTCAACAATTTTATTAACAAGACGTGAAGAAAGCGCTAGGGTGGCCGCTGGACCTTACCCTACGAGAGCCCTCAACGACATGAACAAGCCCGATCGAGCGCCTTCCGTTGCAGAGCAGATCGCAGCCGCGATCGGGAGCCTGCACCCCGGCGACCTACCGCCGGCGACGGTGGAAATGGCGCGCCGGCTGCTGCTCGACGTTGTGGGCCTCGCGGTCGCCGCGCGTCACGAGTCATACGTCGCTGCGACGCTGCAAGCCACCGATGAAGGCGTCCATGCCACCGCTTTTGGTCACACGGGAAGCTTCGATGCGTTCGGCGCCGCGCTCATCAACGGCACGGCGGCCCACGGGGAAGACTACGACGATACCTTTGAAGGCGGCCCAGTCCATTCCGGGGCGGTCATCGTTCCAGCGATCCTCGCCGCCTGCGAGCGTGAGATGCTTGGTGGCGACCACGTGCTGCTCGGAATCACCGTTGGCGCCGAATTGATGTGTCGCCTCGCCCTGGTCGCGCCCAAGGCGATCCACGCCGCCGGCTTCCATCCGACCGCGGTGCTCGGCGCCGTTGCGGCGGCCGGCGGCGTTGCGGCGAGCCTCGGCCTCTCGGCACAGGGAACAGTGTCGGCGATGGGCATCGCGGGCAGCATGTCTTCTGGCATCATCGAGTATCTGGCGGAAGGCACCTGGACCAAGCGCATGCATGCCGGCAACTCGGCACAGGCCGGAATCCGGGCGGCACTGATGGCCCGCGGCGGCTTCCTTGGTCCCCGCACGCTGTTAGAAGGCACGCACGGCTTCTTCAAGGCATTTGCTCCGTCGCGCAAGCCGAATTTCGCACCCCTGCTGGATGGATTGGGCAAGACCTGGGTGATCGAGCAGATCGCCTTCAAACCGCACGCCTGTGGGACCATGACCCAGCCTTTCGTGGATTGTGCGGTGCGCCTGGCCGCCAGCGGTGCGCAGGCGCGAGACATCAAGGACATCCTCTGCTTCGTCGGCGAAGGCACGGTGCATCGGCTGTGGGAGCCGCTGCCTGCCAAGCACACGCCGCAGACGCCCTATGCTGCCAAGTTCTCTACGCCCTACTGTATGGCACTCGGCTTCTTCGACGGCCGCGCCGGCTTGAACCAGTTCACCGAGCAGCGGATCGCCGATCCCGAGGTCGCCGCGCTGGCGCGCAAGATCCGTTACGAAATCGACCCCAACGACGCTTATCCCAGGAACTTCACCGGCCACCTGCGGGCAACCCTCGCCGACGGATCGGTCAAGGAATTCCGGCAGCCGCATATGCGCGGTGGCGCGCACGATCCGCTGCCGATCGCCGAACTCGAAGGCAAGTTCCTGGACAACGCCCGCTTCGGCGGCTGGGACGAGCCGCTGGCTCAGACGTTCCTTGACCTTACGCGATCGCTGTTCAGTGCCCGCGATCTATCGGCTCTCGCGGAGTTTCGTCGATGAGCGCCGGAGAGCTGGACGGCCGGGTCGCCATCGTCACCGGCAGCGCACGCAATATCGGGCGCGCCATCGCGCTCGACCTTGCGCGGGCCGGCGCCGCCGTGGTGGTCAATGCCCATACATCAGCCAAGGAAGCACAGGCCACCGCCGACGCCATCGCATCGGAAGGTGGGCGCGCCGTCGTTCAGCTGGCGGACGTCACGCGGACGGAGGGCGCCGAAACGCTCGCCGCCGCGGCTCTCATGCATTTCGGCCGCCTGGATTGCCTAGTGAACAACGCCGCCGTGCGTCGCGAGACGCCCTTCGCCGAGATGTCGTTCGAGGACTGGCGCGAGGTGACCGCGATCATTCTCGATGGCGCCTTCCTCATGGCGAAGGCAGCGCTGCCCGCACTCAGGAATTCTGGCGCGGGCAGCATCATCAACATCGGCGGCATGTCGGCCCATACCGGTGCCGCCAACCGCGCCCATGTGGTGACAGCGAAGGCCGGTCTCGTCGGGCTGACCCGGGCGTTGGCGCATGACCTGGCGCCCGACCGGGTCACCGTCAACTGCGTCGTGCCGGGCATGATCGACACCAGGCGCGGCGGCAGCTCCCCGGCGGCTCCCGCGCACCACGCGCAGCATATGCCGCCGATCGGCCGGCGCGGCGCGCCGGAGGAAATCGCCGCGCTGGTTCGATTCCTGGCTGGGCCGCAGGCCCGGTACATTACTGGCCAGGCCATCCACGCCAACGGCGGCGTCTTCATGCCATGAGTTCAGTACAGTTCCAGAGGATCGATGCATGACCGAAGTGACGCGTATCCTTGCCCGCTACGTCGTGGGCTCTCGGCCGGACGACATCCCCGCCGCGGTGCGGCGCGAGGCAACGCGCTCGTTCCTCAACTGGCTCGGCTGCGCGGTCGGTGGCTCGGCGCATCCGACGCTCGATATCGTGCTTGCAGCGCTTCGGCCGTTTGCCGGTGCCGCCCAGGCCACGGTGCTGGGGCGGCCCGACCGGCTGGACATCTTCCACGCCGCTCTGCTGAACGGCATCTCAAGTCACGTCTTCGACTTCGATGATACGCACCTGAAGACCATCATCCACCCCGCCGGGCCGGTGGCATCCGCGATCCTTGCGCTTGCCGAGCACCGGCCGGTCAACGGCCGCGATTTCCTGCACGCCTTCATCCTGGGGGTCGAAACCGAGTGCCGGATCGGCAACGCGGTCTATCCCGCGCACTATGACGTCGGCTGGCACATTACAGGCACTGCCGGCGTCTTCGGCGCGGCCGCTGCGGCTGGCAAGCTGCTTGGTCTGGATGAGCAGCACATGATCTGGGCGCTCGGCATTGCCGGCACGCAGTCCTCCGGCTTTCGGGAGATGTTCGGCACAATGTGCAAGAGCTTTCATCCCGGACGCGCCGCGCAGAACGGCCTGACGGCGGCGATGCTTGCGAAGGAGGGTTTCACCAGCTCCAACCGCGTGCTCGAGGCGCCGCGCGGGTTTGCGCACGTCATGTCAGCCGAGCGTGACTTCACCGAGATCACCGAAAATCTCGGAACGAGCTTCGAGATTGCACTCAACACCTATAAGCCGTTCGCTTGCGGCATCGTCATCCATCCTTCGATCGACGGCTGCGTACAGCTGCGCAACGAGCACGGGCTGAAGGCCGATGACATTGCGGCGATCGCGCTGCGCGTCCATCCGCTGGTCCTGGAGCTGACCGGCAAGAAGGCGCCGCAGACCGGTCTCGAAGGCAAGTTCAGCGTCTACCACTCCGCCGCCGTGGCGATCATCCACGGCCGCGCCGGCGAAGAGGAATACTCGGATGCCTCGGTCTGCGATCCGCGCGTTGTCGCGCTGCGCGACAAGGTGACAGCAAAGGCGGATCCGAAGATCGCGGAGGATGAGGCCTATCTGAGCGTGAGCCTGACCAACGGCAAGGTGATCAAGAAACACGTTGCCCACGCGGTCGGCAGTCTCGAACGCCCGATGAGCGATACCGATCTCGAAACGAAGTTCCACCATCTGGCGGATCTCGTCTGCGGCCAGCCACAGGCTGCCAGGCTGATCAGACTGGCCCACGACATCGAGACCCTTCCGGACGTCGGCGAGCTCGCCCGCGCCGCCGCCGTGAACCAGCGTCGGCAGGCGGTTTGACGGTCTTTGTCCGACGCATCAGCGATCGAAATAACCGGCAACCAATTGAAATTGTTACTTGATGTTGTCGTAGGTGAAGGTCGGCCCGTTTCAATCTCAGTATCCCCGCCATTCAAGGCCGCGAAACGGCGCCATTCTGGCGGACGGCCATACACTAGGTCGCTGAAACCAGGTCATCCAGCACGACACCCACGTACGGGCGCACGGTCTTCAAGACGATGTAGCTGGCAAGGTTGCTGATCTTCGGTCCGAGTCGCAGCAGCTCGTCGCTCAGCATTTGATAGGCGCCGATATCCGGGCAGATGAACCGGACAAAATAGTCGATGTTGCCGCTGACCTTGGTGCATTCGACGACATGCTGCATGCCGGCGATGGTGCGCTCGAAATTGGCGAAGTCGTCCAGGCCGTGGGTCTTGAGGGTCACGGCGCAGATCACGTCGACATGGCGGCAGACCACGTTCAGGTCGAGCTGGACCCGGTAGCTGGCGATGACGCCGGCCTTTTCCAGCCGCTTCACCCGTTGCAGGCATGGGCTCGGTGACAAACCGACCGCATCGGCCAAGTCCTGGTTGGTGATGCGCGCGTCGCTTTGCAACTTGCCCAGTATCTTAATGTCGAGCTGATCCAGCTTGATCGTGCCAGCGTCGTTTTTCATCCCCTGGTCCCCCAGCATTCCGCTTTAACGATTCCACACCGGAAGACCGCCTGTCGAGAGACAGCAGAGACTGCTTCACGGCAGCTTGCACGCGACAAGTTCCGCTGCGGCCTTCCCCAACTTCGACAGCACCTTTCAAGTCTGTCGTGATAAATCTGAGCAAAATACAGCATCACATTGCAACACGCTGCAAGAGGCGGCCGGGCTCGCGTGGGCACGGCTGGCCCAGCTTGCCGCATCGGGAGGGGACATGAACGGATCGCCATCGCTCGGCGCACGTCTGCTGCGCAAGAAACCCATCGAAATGCTGGTCGGCGACACGGCCGGCGAAGATGCCGGGCACGGCCATTTGAGACGCGGCATTACGCCGTTCCAGCTGACGATGTTCGGCGTCGGCTCGACCATCGGCACCGGCATCTTCTTCGTGCTGGCCCAGACGGTTCCGACCGCCGGACCGGCCGTTATCATATCCTTCATCATCGCCGGCATCGTCGCGGGCCTGACGGCGCTCTGCTACGCCGAGATGGCGTCGATGATCCCGGTCTCCGGCTCATCCTACTCCTACGCCTATGCCACGCTCGGCGAAGGCGTCGCCTACTTTGTGGCGTCCTGCCTGATCCTGGAATACGGGATTTCCGCCTCCGCGGTCGCGGTGGGCTGGAGCGGCTATCTCAACAAGGTGATCGAGATCGTGTTCGGGCATGGACTGCCGGCCGCCCTGCTGTCCGCGCCTTTGGTGGCCGATGGTTACAGCCTGGCGTTCGGCGGCGACGGCATCATCAACCTGCCGGCCGTCATCCTGGTCTTCATGTGCTGCCTGTTGCTGATCCGTGGCTCCAAGGAATCCGCCAAGGCCAACGCGATCATGGTTCTGATCAAGATGGGCGTGCTCGCCATGTTCGTCCTGATCGCGGTCACCGGTTTCTCCGCCTCCAACCTGCAACCGTTCGCCCCGTTTGGGTTCACCGGAATCAGCTCGGCGGCCGGCACCATCTTCTTCACCTATGTCGGCCTCGACGCGGTCTCGACAGCCGGCGAAGAAGTCGAGAACCCGAAGCGCAACCTGCCGCTCGCCATCATCGCGGCCCTGATCATCGTGACTTCGCTCTACGTGCTGGTGGCTGTGACCGCGCTCGGCGTGCAGCCGGCCGGCGAATTCGCAGGCCAGGAAGCGGGCCTTGCCACCATTCTGCAGAACCTGACCGGCCACGACTGGCCAGCGCTGGTGCTGGCGGCGGGCGCGGTAATCTCGGTCTTCAGCGTGACCCTGGTCGTGCTCTATGGCCAGACCCGCATCCTGTTCGCCATGGCGCGCGACGGCATGCTGCCTGAGCTGTTCGATCGCGTGAACCCGCGCACCATGTCGCCGGTCGCCTGCACCATCGTGGTGGCGATCTTCGTCGGCGCGATCGCGGCCTTCGTGCCCGATGCGATCCTGTGGGACCTGACCAGCATGGGCACCCTGGTCGCCTTCATCGTGGTGTCAACCGGCGTCATGATCCTGCGCCGCACACGGCCGGACATGCAGCGCGGCTTCCGGGTGCCGTTCTATCCGGTGCTGCCGATCCTTAGCATCGTCGCTTGCTGCTGGCTGATCTTTAATCTCAATCCGACGGTGTTCAAGCTGTTCGGCGTCTGGCTGGTGTTCGCGGCGATCTTCTACTTCGCCTACAGCGCTCGCAACTCGCGGCTCGAGAAGAAGGCGGCCGCTGCCGCGGCGGCCCGCTCATGAGGTACCTCGTCGGATATTCCGCCGATCAGGGCGGGCGCGAAGCGCTTGCCCTCGGCATCCTGCTGGCGCGCAGCAACGGCGGCGACCTGGTGGTCTGCACCATCCTGCCGGAGACCTGGGGCCATCCGTCGATGGCCCGGGTCGACGCCGAATATGCCACCTTCCTCGAGCAGCACGCCAAGAAGGCGCTGGACAAGGCGCGTGCTCAGGTTGGCAAGCGTGTGCCGGCGGAGTTCGTATCGCGTTCGGCGCCGTCGGCGCGCGAGGGCCTGTTCGCGACCGCCGAGGATGTCAGCGCCGATTGCATCGTCCTCGGATCGGCCCGGGCGGCGCGCGCCGGCTCGTTCCTGGAAGGCAGCGTGACCTCCAGCGTGCTCTACAGCGCGCCGGTGCCGGTAGCGCTGGCACCGCGCGGCTATGCGCCAGGCCCGCGCACACAACTGCGGCGAGTCACCTGCGCGTTCTCGGCCGCGCCGGAATCGGGTGCGACCGTTCGTGCCGCCGCCAGGCTGTGCGTCGTGCTTAAAGTGCCGCTGCGCCTCACCACCTTCGTGGTGCGCGACCAGCAGATGTATCCGAGTGGTGTCGGATATCACGCCGAGAACATGGTCTCCAACCAGTGGCGCTCCCAGGCCATGGCGGCGCAGAAGAAGATCATTGCAACCCTACCCCCCAAACCGCCGGTAACCTCTTCCATCTCGGACGGCAAGACTTGGAAAGCCGCCTTCAACTCGATCCCTTGGAAGGATGGCGAGATGATCGCCGTCGGCTCCAGCAGCCTCGGACCGCTGCTGCGCGTGTTCCTCGGTTCCAACGCCGCCAAGATCGTGCGCAACGCCCCGGTGCCCTGCATCGTGCTGCCGCGGCACGGCGCGGCAGAGGCCGAATAACGCCGCGAAACCAGGAGAGGCGGCCATGCGCATCGCCATCTTTCAGGGTCCCGAGCAGGCGAAGACGCCACAACAGGCGCTCGATCTGCTGGCGCACATGGCGGCTGATGCCGTCGGCCGCGGTGCACGCCTGCTAATCTGCCCGGAGATGTACTTGACGGGTTACAATATAGGTCCGGATGCGGCGCGACGCCTGGCCGAACCGGCCGATGGTTCGTCGACGCAGGCCGTCATGCGGCTTGCGCGCGAGGCCGGCATCGCCATTCTCTACGGCTATCCCGAGCGCGGCGCCGGCGGCCGCGTCTACAACACGGCACAGCTTGTCGATCGGACCGGCCGGATCGTAGGCGCCTATCGCAAGACGCATCTGTTCGGCGAGATCGACCGATCGGCCTTCGCACCCGGCTCGGTGCTGCCCGAGATCGTCGAGATCGAAGGACTCAAGATCGGCATCCTGATCTGCTACGACGTCGAGTTTCCGGAGAATGTGCGGGCACTGGCGCTCAAGGGCGCCGACCTGATCGCGGTGCCGACGGCGCTCATGCAACCGTTCGACATCGTGGCGCGCACTATCGTACCGGCGCGCGCCTACGAGAACCAGGTGTTCCTGGCCTATGCCGATCGTTGCGGAATGGAAGGCGCGCTCAGCTATTGCGGCCTGAGCTGCGTGATTGCGCCCGACGGATCGGATCTGGCACGTGCCGGTCGTTCCGAAGCCTTGATCGTGGCCGATCTCGATCTCGATGGACTGGCCGAATCGCGCAGGCTCAACACTCATCTCGAAGACCGACGGCCCGACCTCTATGGATCTGTGGCCGCAGCAAAGGGAGCATGATCATGGAAAAAATCCATCACCAGCCGCTGGGCGGCAACAAGATGCCGCGCTTCGGCGGTCCAGCCACCATGATGCGGCTGCCGGCCGTGCCGAGCGCAAAGGGCCTCGATGCGGCGTTCGTCGGCGTGCCGTTCGAT
>Ga0126377_10004419_pt1 | contig 10235 bp, 8 predicted proteins | sample PanSoiMetPlot_22_FD_92647 | JGI IMG/M metagenome (GOLD analysis project Ga0126377, IMG submission 92647) | Tropical forest soil microbial communities from Panama - MetaG Plot_22 | ecosystem: Environmental > Terrestrial > Soil > Tropical forest > Bulk soil | place: Panama | collected 2016-02-17 | reverse complement strand
TGGCGTTTGACATTGATCCGGCGTGCGTACCGTCGCTTCCACAAGATTTCGGAAAGTCCGGTCAAATCGCTGCGGAAGCCCCCTGCTGAATTCGCCTGCGATGCTTGCAATGACGAAAATGCCAATTCCACTGGCGGCGAGAGGCAAGAGAAACTTGCTGGGAATTTTGCCCAACGTACGGAAAGGCTTCTCGACATAGGCCCATGAGAGCGTGGCAACCAATCCCGACAGGAGGATGAGCGCCAGCTTTTCCCAGATAAGGAGATCCCGCAATACGACATAGCGCGCAAAAATCAGCAGAGGCCAATGCCACAAATAGAGTGAATATGAGATCAGCCCGACGAAAACCACAGGACGCAGGCTCAGCGCGCGTCCAACGATGGTTTGTGGACCCGCGTAGATCAGGCAGGCTGCACCGATGCAAGGCAAGAGTGCATATTCACCCGGAAAAGGGGTATCGGTGGAAAATGCGAAGATCGAGAAAAGCAGCAGTGCCAGTCCCAACCACGCCAGCATCGTGCTGGTTCGGGCCGCGCTCTTGATGGGACTCAACGCAAGTATTGCCCCGAGCATGAGTTCCCACGCTCGAAAGGGAAGAAGATAGAAATCTGATGCTGGAGCGAGGCGAAGGGCCCAGATGCTCGCCCCCAGAGAGACCAGGAGGATCGCGCCGACAATGTGGACGAGCTTGCGTTGCGATGCGCCCCGAAGGAACCAGAACAATGTCGGGTAAAGCAGATAGAACTGTTCCTCGACTGCCAAGGACCACGTATGCAACAGCGGCTTGCGCTCTGCAATTATGTCGAAATAATCAACTGTGCTCCAGAAATAGAAGTTCGATCCAAAGAGAGCTGTCGCGACCAGGCTTCGCGCATAGTTCATCAGATCCTGCGGGAAGAGGACTGACCCCGCGAGCGCTGTCGTCACAAGCATCATCAGGAACAGCGCGGGCAATATTCGCCGAATGCGCCGCTCGTAGAATCGTACTGGTGAAAAGGCTCCGCTCAGCACTTCACTGTAAATGAGCGACGTAATGAGGTAGCCGGAGATCACGAAAAAAATGTCGACTCCGACAAATCCGCCGGTGAAAGGCGCAATCTGAAAATGGTAAAATACCACGGGCAGCACTGCGAGAGCGCGCAGCCCATCGATATCCGCCCGATACGTTGGCGACGTGGCCTGCCCGGTACCCAGCATGCTTTCGTGGATGTGTTCTGAACAGAAGTGCCGAATGAACCCCGCGGTGAGGTCGATGATGATAGTCGGTTTTTGCGGAGCCAGGAAGCGACCGGCGCCGCGCAGGTCATGGCGGTCGAGCCTATTTACCCCAGATCTGCAATGCCCTTAGGTATCGATAGCGTCGGTTTGCAAAATGCTGCTCGTGTTGCTGTTGTGCCTGTGCTAGCTGCGCGGGTGTCTTGTTCGGGAGGTTCCCCTTGTTCGCTGTCGAAGTATCCGACCAGATCATGATTGCGCATTCGTTTCGTGGTGAAGTATTTGGCCCGGCGCAGGAGCTGCACGGCGCGACCTTCGTGGTGCGCGCAGCATTCATCGCAGAGCAGCTCGATCCGAACGGCATCGTGGTCGATATCGGGCTTGCGACCGACGTGCTCAAGGCGACGCTGAAGCCGCTCAACTACAAGAACCTGGATGCGCTGCCACAGTTCAAAGGCGTCAACACCACGACGGAGTTCCTCACCAAATACGTGTTCGATCACCTCGCGGACACGGCACGCGCGGGTAGGCTCGGACGTGACGGCCGTGAGCTCAAGGCGATCCGGATCACGATCGCGGAATCGCCGACCGCGCAGGCATGGTATGAGGCGCCGTTGTGGTGAAGGCGGTGGCGTTTGCGGTGCCGGGTGATCTTTCGACGCCGACCGGCGGCTATACCTATGACCGCCGCATTGTCGGCGAGCTCGAGGCTCTGGGCTGGCAGGTCGAGGTGCTCGACATCAGCGACGGTTTTCCTCGACCGACGCCGGAGGTCCGAACGATAGTGGGCGCACAGCTCATGGGCTTGCCGAACGGCCAGCCGCTCGTGATCGATGGGCTCGCCTATGGAGCCATGCCGGAAGAAGCCCAGTCGCTGCGAGAGCGCTATCCCTTGGTCGCGCTTGTGCATCATCCGCTCGCGCTCGAGACCGGATTGAGCAACGCAGAAGCCGCGGCGCTACTCACGAGCGAGCGCGCGGCACTTGCCTGCGCCCGCCACGTGATCGCAACGAGTCATGCGACGGCGCGCCTCCTGATGGGCGACTACGGTGTGCCCGCCGAGCGGCTCACTGTCGTGCGGCCCGGCACCGATCGGGCAGCTGTGCATACGGCTCGTCGAGACGGCGTGCTGACCCTACTGACAGTGGGCGCCATCGTGCCGCGCAAGGGCTATGACGTGCTGATCGAGGCGCTGGCGAGCCTCAAAGACCGTCCGTGGCGACTTGTGATTGTCGGCGACAATACGCGCAGTCCCGACACCGCGGCCAGCTTGGACGACGACATCGCGCGCCATGGTTTGTCCGATCGCATCGGGATCGAGGGGCCGGTGTCGGAAGAACGTTTGACCGAGCTCTATGAGTCGGCGGATCTGTTTGTGCTGCCCTCTCGCTTTGAGGGTTACGGCATGGCCTACACCGAGGCGGTGGCGCATGGTGTGCCGGTCGTCGGCACCAATGCCGGCGCGATTCCCGATACCGTGCCGTCTGGCGCCGGCGTCCTCATCCCTCCCGACGACGTCGACGCGCTCGCCGCCACGCTGCAGCGGCTGATCGACAATGAGGCCGAGCGTGCGCAGCTCGCGGCCGGTGCGCGCGCGGCCTCGGCCTCGTTCCCGACTTGGCGGGAGTCTGCCGCGCTGTTTGCCACAGTGCTGGATCGCCTCGCATGACCTTCTCGGCGCAATGGCTGGCGCTGCGCGAGCCCTACGATCAGCGCGCACGCAGTGCCAGCGTGCTCGATCAGGTCGCAGCGGCGTTTGCCGGCCGACCTGAAATCTCCGTGGTTGATCTTGGCTGTGGCACCGGCTCGACGGTGCGCTCTGTTGGACCGCGCCTGCCAGCGCGTCAGCGCTGGCGGCTGGTCGACAACGATCTCGGCCTGCTGGCGCACGCGTCCGCGCTGGCGCGCCCGCCCAATCTGCTGATCGAGGCGCGAACCATCGATCTCGTCCGCGACCTCGAGCTGGCACTCGATGGCGCCCTCGATCTGGTCACCACCTCGGCGTTGCTTGATCTGGTCTCCGCCGACTGGCTCGGGCGGCTCACCGTGGAGGCGGCGGCGCGTCGGCTCCCGGTCTATGCCGCGCTCACCTATCAGGGCCAGGCAACGCTCGATCCGGCGGAGCCGTTTGATCTCGAGATCGTTGCGGCCGTCAATCGGCATCAGCGGCGTGACAAGGGCTTCGGCTCAGCGCTCGGCCCGGAGGCTGGGTTGCGCGCCGTGCGCGCCTTCGAGCGCGTCGGCTATACGGTCGTAAGCGGTTCCTCGGACTGGGAATTCGCGCCGGATGATCGGGCAATTCAGCTCGACGTGCTAGCAGGCTGGGCAACGGCTGCCGGCGAACTTGGCGATCTGCCGCAAGCCGCTATCGACTCCTGGCTCGCGCGCCGGCGCGCGCTCGTTGCCGCCGGTTGCTCCAGCATGCGGGTTGGTCATGTCGACGTCTTTGCCACGGCGACCCGCTGAGCGCTGAGGTCGCAGTCGAGCAGCACCTCCTCGCCGAGCTTGTGGATCTGCATCGGGACGCGCATGGCCTCCTCGACGCGAGCAATCGGGGCGAGTGAAACGCTGGTGCGGCCCGCTCCCAGGATGATCGGCGCGATCACGATATGCAGCCGATCGAGGCACCCGGCAGCCAGGAAACGCGATACCGTGTCGGCACCACCTTCGATCAGGAAGCGGCGGAAGCCGCGCTGTGCGAGCGCCACCAAGATGGCGTCCGGCGCAAGCTGCCCGCGCGGGCAGGGCAAGGCCACCTGCTCCACGCCGGCCGGCAACCGGTTTTCTGTCTCGGCCCGAGTCACCACAATGCGCCTGATGCCGTCCTCAGCGAGCAGCCGGGCCGTGGCTGGCAGGCGGCCGCTGGGGTCGATCACCACCCGTGCCGGGCTTGGCCCGGCGACATGGCGAACGGTCAGCTGGGGATCGTCAGCCACTGCGGTGCCGATTCCCACCACCACCGCATCAACCAGTGCGCGCAGCCGGTGCAGGTGGGCTAGCCCGGCTGCACCATTAATGTAGTGTGAATGGCCGGTCGGAGTAGCGATTCGAGCATCAATGGACTGGCCGAACTGACCGACAACCACCAAATCATCCCTAATGCCTTGCCGTAACGGACCAAAAATCTCCTGCCAGGGCGCCGGGAGCGCGCCACCGGTATCCCGAAAAGCCCTTGGAATATCGGGCCATGTCGCTCCACCGCAGTCGGTCGGCATGATGCTACGTGCTCTGGTTGCCGGCCACTGTCGCCGCGCGGAAGATTGGGTCAATAGGCATTTATTACGCCTTCATCGCGTCATGAAATTGGAACAGGTTGCCGGCCTTGAGATGAGTCTCGTGGGTCTGGAATACGCGTTAACGGAACAAAACGGCTCATTAGATTGTTTCTGTAAAGGTGCCAAAAAAGCGAGGGGCCGTGGATTTTAGCAAGGAACAGGGGGATGCGGTGAGTCGAAACGTAGGCCGTGACGTCGGCCAAGAACTGGGCCGCGACACGGGCCTGCTCGGCAAGCCTGAGCACGTGGCGGTTGAGCGCGGCATAGCGGAATTCCGATCTGGCCGTCCGGTGGTGATCGTACGGGGCAGCGCGGCGGCGCTGGCTTTGCCCGTCGATGGCATGACTGATGCGCGGCTGGCTGCCTTCCGACGTTGTGCCGCTGTTGAGCCTCATCTCGTGATCACCGAGCGTCGGGCGCAGGCGCTTGGGCTGCCAGGAACCGATCCGATTGGGCTGACGGTGTCAGGCGATAATGCGGCGGCCATTGTAGCGCTTGCGGCCGACGCGCGCGTCGAGCGCGGCCTCGAAGTTGTCGAGGCTGGCCCGGTTGCGAACGCCGCCATCGAGCTTGCCAAGCTTGCGCAACGGATGCCCGCCCTGCTGGTTGCCGATGCTGCCAAGGCGGAGCCATGCGATCCCGCGCTTGTGACTGTCGCGGCCGATGCCATCACGCGATTCCGGCGGACTGCGATCGAGTCGCTTGCAGTCGCAGCCGAGGCCGACGTGCCGCTTAACGGCGGTGTGCCGGCGCGCTTTGTGATCTTCCGCGATGCTATCGGCGGCAGTTCTGTGGCGGTGATCGTCGGATCACCCGATCTGCGCGAGCCGGTGCCGCTGCGGCTGCACTCGGCCTGCCTCACCGGTGATGTATTCGGGTCGCGGCGCTGCGATTGCGGCGATCAGCTGCGACTGGCGCTGCGCCGCCTCGAGGAGCAGGGCGGCGGCGTCATTCTCTATCTCGAACAGGAAGGCCGCGGGCTTGGCCTTGCCAACAAGATGCGGGCCTATCAGCTGCAGGACGCTGGCCTCGACACCATCGATGCCAATTCCGCGCTCGGCTTCGATGACGACGAGCGCGACTATGGGGTCGCGGTCCGCATGCTGCAGATCCTGGGCGTCAAGCGCGTGAAGCTTCTGACCAACAATCCGGCCAAGCTCGATGGTCTGACGCAAGCCGGCATCGAGGTGAGCGGGCGCATTCCGCTGCACGGCCCGGTCAATGCCGACAACCGGCGCTATCTCACCGCTAAGGCGACGCGTGCCGGCCACAAGCTCGACCACCTGCTCGCCGCCTTGGCCGAGCCGGCGGATGCCGCCGAGGCCCCGGTCGCCAGCGAGCGCGCGCCTTAGTCCCATTCCCTCGGAATCGCGACATGCGCTACTATGCAAGAGTGGTGCATGTTCCGGCGGAGCATGCGCTTCCCTAGCGAGGGGGCGAGCGCGATGGGCGACCAAACGGTAACGGAAACGAGCGCGGGATACACGGCAACCGCACGCGTGCTGCACTGGATCACAGCGATTCTGGTGCTGGCGCAGATCGTGCTGGGAATCCTCATCGCCAACAAGTGGACTGGCGCCTGGCAGGATCAACTCTACGACCTGCATAAGTCCAATGGCGCGGTGCTGATCCCGATCATCCTCATCCGCATTTTCTATCGCTGGGGACACCCGCCGCCGCCATTGCCGCCCGACATTCCGGCGATCCAGCAATTTGCTGCCCACACCACGCACTACCTGCTCTATGGCCTCGTTGTTGCGCAGGTGTTTCTTGGCTGGATCGCAACGGCATCCTATCCGGCACCTGTGCCCATCTACGGGCTGTTCAACCTGCCATCGATCTGGCCGGAGAACCGAGCGCTCTCCGAGCAGCTGCTGGCCATTCACAAGATCGTCGGAATTGCGATCGCGATTGTTGCCGCCATGCATATCGGCGCTGCGCTGTTTCACCATTTCGTGCGCAAGGACCGCGTCCTCATGCGCATGATCAACGGCTGACAGATGACCGCGCCGGGCCGAAGGCTCATTGAATTGACCTCGGCCGAGAGCGCGCGGCTGATCAGCGAGACCTCGATCCTGTGCCTGCCGCTCGGATCGATCGAGCAGCACGGTCCGCATCTGCCGCTCAATACCGATGTCGTGGTGGCGGAAGGGCTCACGCACGCAATCGTGGCGCACTGGGGCGAGGAGTTCGACCTCTGGCAGCTGCCGGTCGTTCCGATTGGCCTGGCGCGCGAGCACGACTGGGCGGCCGGCACGCTCTCGCTTTCGATCACAGGCTTTGTTGCGCATCTGCGCGAGCTTGCCGCCACGCTCGTGCGTGCACTGCCGGCGCGCAATCTCCTGGTCCTCAACGGTCACGGTGGCAATCGCGGTGTGCTGGAGACCCTGCTGCTCGAGTTCGCGGGCGACTTCGGGCTCAATGCCTGCGCCGTTCATCCCTTCGATCTGGCCAAGATCGACCGCAGCTTCGCGGTGCCCGACGTGCATGGTGGGCAGAACGAGACCTCGGTGATGCTCGCGCTCGCACCCGATCTGGTCCGTCGCGAACTGGCGGCGGAATTCGACCGCAAGCGTGACGCGATCCGGGCGCTGATCCTCGATCGCGGCGCGAGCTGGCCCTGGCGCACCGACGATCCGCGCCTGGCGCGCGATGGCGTGATCGGCGATGCCGCCGCGGCCTCGGCCGAGCTCGGCGCCGCGATCATCAAGAGCGTAGTCGAGGAGGCGCGCGCGGTGCTGGTTCGCTTGCGAGAGAACGCCCGTCAGCCAGATGGTGCTTCAGGCGTTCGCTCGCGGTAGGCGGCGAACAGCGCGGCCGCACTCACCAGGCAGGCCGGCACGCACCAGTAGCCATAGCGGAAGTCGGCCGCGACTCCGAACGGCAGGAACGTCAGTACAAAAATCGTTGCCGATCCGGCCACCGCGACGGCGAAGGCGCCCGCGCGGCGTGAGCGCGCCGGCATCGCCACGATCACGATCATGCCGGCCAGAATGAGCCAGAAGCCCGGCCGAAACAGCACAGTCGATTTGAGCGTGTCGTGCAGCGCCAGCATGGTCTTGAACCGGTTGTTGCTGGCGAGCGGCGTTGCAGGATCGTTGATCCGGTAGAGCTCGTAGGTGAGCGTGTCGGGGTCAGCCAGGAAGCGCCAGAAGTACGTGAGCCGGTGGCGAAGATAGGCAAGCGGCTCCGATGTGACGGCGTGGTTCCAGGCTTCGGTCAGTCGCGGCGTGCCGAAGATGACGTCATCGGGCCGCTCGAGGCGCGCCATAACGAAGCGGCAGGGTTCGAGCGTCCAATAGACGTCCCAGCGATCGGGATTGTAGCAGTGGCTGGTCAGCAGCGCGGTCTGCTCGGCGCTCCATTCGACCGGAAACTGGTTTTCGCCGGTGAAATGCGTGATGCCGCCGAGATCGAAGACGAACACCGAGTGCAGCGGATTCTCGCGCTTCACGTCGAGAATGACGTAGTAGACCAGATGGATCAGCAGGAAGCCGGCTGCGAGCGCCGGCAGAAACAGGATTGTGGTGCGCCGGAATTCGAAGCGCAGGGGCCACAGCGCGTAGCCGATGAGGAGCGGCGCGGCGACAAATGCGGTCGGCCGCAACAGCACGCCGAAGCTGATCAGCACCAGCGCAACGGCCGCCGCCACGATGCGCGCGGTTTGGCCACGATCCGCCATCAGCAGCACGATCGCGGCGGCAAGCAGCCAGGCTGATGCAAACAGAGTGTCGCGCCAGATCATGACAAGCATCATGAAGGAGGACGGCACCAGCCCCAGCAGCGGCACGATAATGCCGAGCAATATGGATCGGCGCGCCAGCGCGACGCCGACGAGGCCAAAGCCCAGCCAATAGGAAGCCGCGACGAGTAGAAACATGCTGCCAGGACCGGGCGAGATCGGGTCGATGACCCACCACAGCATGCTCATGAGCGGCGATTGCCAGTCGCCGAAGCGCCACTCACGCATGTACTGATAGATGAAGGTGGCGTCGGTGGTCAGGTAGCCGGGAAAAAACACGAGCACGGTGAGCCCAAAACCCAGCGCGGCGATCGTGGCGATGAGCGTGATCGTGCCGGCCGACGCCGCGTTTGGAAGCACGGATTGGCGGCCTGCCGCGTTCAGCTCTTGCGACATGCGAGGTATTCTCTCCGTATCAAATCAGGTGCCCCATCGACACGCGTGGCATTAATAACTGTCGCGCGTCAATGGCTGTTCCGCGGCACGCCGGCCTTTTGCGCGACGCGCTGGTATTTGACCGCCGGCTTGAGCACCATACCGTCGGCGAGTTGGTCGACGATGTCGCGCTGGATCTCCTGCCAGGGTGTCTGGCTCTCGGGATAGGGATAGCCGCCGCGCTTCTGCAGCGCCGCGCGCCGCTCGGCCAGCTCCTCGGCCGAGATCAGGATATTGGCCGTGCCCTTGTGCAGATCGATGCGCACGCGGTCGCCGGTCTTGAGCAGCGCAAGCCCACCACCCGCGGCAGCCTCAGGCGTCGCGTTCAGGATCGAGGGCGAGCCTGATGTGCCCGATTGCCGGCCATCACCGATACATGGCAGCGAGGTGATGCCTTTCTTCAGCAGCGCGGCCGGCGGCTGCATGTTGACGACTTCGGACGAGCCCGGATAGCCGATCGGCCCCACGCCTCGGATGAACAGCATGGTGCGCTCGTCGATCTTGAGCGAAGGGTCGTCGATGCGCTTGTGATAATCCTCCGGTCCATCGAACACCACCGCGCGTCCCTCGAAGGCATCGGGATCCTTGGGATCGGCGAGGTAGCGCTGGCGAAACTCGTCCGCGATCACGCTGATCTTCATGATAGCGGAATCGAACAGGTTGCCATGCAGGACCTTGAAGCCGGCCTTCTCCTTGAGCGGCTTCGTGTAAGGAAAAATCACATCCTCATCCTTGATGGTAGCGCCGCGTACGTTCTCCGCGATGGTCTTGCCGCTCACGGTCTTGGCATTGCCGTGGATGCGCTTGGCTTTGATGAGCTCGCTGAGCACCGCCGGCAGGCCGCCGGCGCGGTGATATTCCTCGCCGAGATATTTTCCGGCCGGCTGCATGTTGACGATCAGCGGTACGTCATAGCCGACTGTCTCCCAGTCCTCGATCGCGAGCTTGACGCCGACATGGCGTGCGATCGCGTTGAGATGGATCGGCGCATTGGTCGAACCGCCGATGGCGCTGCAGACCACGATGGCGTTCTCGAACGCTTCGCGGGTCAGAATGTCGGATGGCTTGACATCGTCGCGCACGATCTCGACCGCGCGCCGGCCGGTCTCGTACGCCATCTGCCCGCGCTCGCGATAGGGTGCCGGGATCGAAGCGCAGCCCGGCAGTGACAGGCCGAGCGCCTCGGCGACCGCGTTCATGGTCGAGGCGGTGCCCATAGTGTTGCAGTGGCCGATCGAGGGCGCGGCGGCTGAGACCGAGTCGAGATATTCCTCGTAGTCTATCTTGCCAGCCTTATAGAGCTTGCCGGAGGCCCACTTGATGGTGCCGGAGCCGGCACGGTTCCCTTTCCACCACCCGTTCAGCATCGGCCCGCCTGAGAGCACGATCGCCGGGATGTTGACGGTCGCGGCCGCCATGATGGCGGCCGGTGTGGTCTTGTCGCAGCCGGTGGTCAGCACGACGCCATCGATCGGATAGCCATAGAGCACCTCGACCAGGCTGAGATAGGCGAGGTTGCGGTCGAGCGCGGCGGTCGGCCGCTTGCCGGTCTCCTGGATCGGATGCAT
>Ga0126377_10004418_pt1 | contig 10235 bp, 8 predicted proteins | sample PanSoiMetPlot_22_FD_92647 | JGI IMG/M metagenome (GOLD analysis project Ga0126377, IMG submission 92647) | Tropical forest soil microbial communities from Panama - MetaG Plot_22 | ecosystem: Environmental > Terrestrial > Soil > Tropical forest > Bulk soil | place: Panama | collected 2016-02-17 | reverse complement strand
CGGCGGTTACCGACATCGGTCATCCTTTCTTGCGCGCGGCTCTGCCCATCAGGCCGGCGAGGTTGAACACGCGCTTGGGGACGATCTCGCCACGATCCAGTTCGGCAAGAGCCAGAAGTTGGCCCGAAACCGTTACGTAAACCGTGCCGCGGAAATTGGGTGCGTCCCGTCCGCGCAACAAAACGGCTTGGCCGCGCTGCAGCCTTGCCGCATCAGCCCGGCTGACGGCCAGCGCCGGGATGTCGTCCAGCGCGGTCTCAACGGGCATCAAAGCGTCGGCGAGGCTACCCTCGCCGGACGCGGCTCTATGGCACAGAGCCTCAAGTTGTTCCAGCAAAATCATGGTTTCTTCGCTAAATGGTCCGACTACGGCTCGCCGCAGAGCGCTGACGTGGCCAAAACAGCCCAAGGCACGGCCAAGATCACGCGCCAAGGAGCGTACATAGGTACCTTTGCCGCATTCAGCCTCGAACACGGCATGGTCTCGATCAGGGACATTAATGAGCTCCAGTCGCCCAATTTCGACCGTTCGAGGTGGAAGTTCCACCTGCTCACCGTCACGGGCGAGATCGTAGGCTCGTTCGCCCTCAATCTTGATTGCCGAATAGCGTGGTGGGACCTGCTGGACCAGTCCGGTGTACGCGGGCAGGAGAGCTCGGATGGCGTCAACCGACGGCCGCTCTTTGCTGCCGGAAACGATGCGTCCTTCGGCGTCGTCGGTGTCGCGCTCCTCGCCCCATTGTATCGTGAAACGATAGAGCTTGCGGCCGTCCATCACAAACGGAACGGTTTTGGTGGCCTCGCCGAGCGCAATCGGTAGTGCACCAGAAGCGAGCGGGTCGAGCGTGCCGGCATGACCGCAGCGCTTCGCGCTGAACAGCCGCTTCACCACGCTCACGGCATGCGTTGATGTCATGCCAACCGGTTTGTCGAGCACGACCCAGCCGTGCACGTCGCGCTTGTCGCGCTTCCTCTGCTTAGCCCTCTCGCCTCCGTTGTCGACTGTTTCGGCAGAGCCGGGACGGTTGATGTCATTCAGATCGTGTTCGATCACTCGCCGTCCTCGTCATGGTTCAGATCACGTTGCACGTCGGGAGAGCGAAGCAGCTTGTCTATACGCTCGGCCTCGGCAAAACGGTCATCCACCCGAAAGCGGATGTCTGGTGCAAACTTCAGATTGATGCGATGCGCAATTTCGGCGCGCAAAAACTTCTTGTGCCGCTCGAAGGCAGCGACAACCTCTTCGGCGTCGCGTCCGCCGAGCGGCATCACGTAGATCGTCGCCAGCCTTAGGTCGGCTGTCACCTGCACTTCCGGGATCGTGATCATGTGCCCCTCGATCACCGGGTCGTGCACGTCGCCGCGCGTAAGCATGTCGGCCAGTGCGTGTCGCACCAGCTCGCCGACGCGAAGCTGCCGTTGAGATCCGCCGGTTGGGCTTTCTCGATGATGCTTGTTGCGCGCCATTGCTTCAAAAACCTTCAGGTGTCGCGGCTTGTCGGCCTTCCCGCTCAGGAGAGCACATGCTGTGCCATCCTTTCGCGATACCCGTATCAAGTCCGGGCATGACGGTGAAAATTGGCGGAGAGAAAATCAGATCGCACGCTTGAGACTTGGACTCAGAGCGAGCGTTGAATCTGCTCCACCCGGTAGCATTCGATCACGTCGCCTTGCCGCATGTCCTGATAATTCTCGAAGGCCATGCCGCATTCCATGCCGGCGCCAACCTCGCGCACGTCATCTTTAAACCGCTTGAGCTGCGACAATTTCCCTTCGTGAATCACCACGTTGTCGCGGATCAACCGAACATTGGCGCCCCGCTCGACGGTGCCGTCTGTGACCTTGCAGCCGGCAATCTTGCCGACTTTGGAAATGTTGAAAACCTCGAGAATCTGTGCATTGCCGAGCATGGTCTCGCGCAGCGTCGGCGCGAGCAGGCCTGACATCGCCTTTTTTACGTCATCCACCAAGTCGTAGATGATGTTGTAGTAGCGGATCTCGATGCCGGCGCGTTCGGCGGCCTCGCGCGCTTCTTTGTTGGCGCGCACGTTGAACGCGATGATCGGAACGCCGGACGCTTCGGCCAAGGTGACGTCGGACTCCGAAATACCGCCAACACCCGAATGCAGCACGCGGGCGGCGACTTCGTCGGTCGCCAGCTTGTCCAGTGCGCCAATAATGGCTTCGACCGAGCCCTGCACATCGGCCTTGATCACCAGCGGGAATTCCTTGCGTCCGGATGTTTTGGCCTGCGCCATCATCTGCTCGAGCGAGCCGCGCATGCCGGTGGCACGTGCGGCCATCTTCTCGCGCTTTTGCCGTGCGCGGTAATCGGTGACTTCGCGAGCGCGGGCTTCGTTTTCTACGACCGCCAGGCGGTCGCCGGCATCCGGTGTGCCCGAGAAGCCAAGCACCTCTACTGGTGTTGATGGCCCGGCACTGCCGATCGGATCGCCAGTGTCCGACATTAGGGCACGCACCCGCCCCCATTCGGCGCCTGCGACCACGAGGTCGCCAACGCGCAGCGTGCCGCGCTGGACGAGCACGGTGGCAACCGGGCCACGGCCGCGGTCGAGTTTGGCTTCGATGACGGTACCTTCAGCCGCGCGTCCCGGGTTTGCTTTCAGATCGAGGATTTCCGCCTGTAACCCAAGCATTTCGAGCAGCTTGTCGATATTGGTTTTCTTGGTAGCGGACACTTCAACGTCCACCACGTCGCCGCCCAAGGATTCAACCTGGATTTCGTGCTGTAGCAAATCAGTGCGCACGCGAGTCGGATTTGCGTCAGGTTTGTCGATCTTGTTGATGGCGACGATGATCGGAACCTTCGCCGCCTTGGCATGATGAATCGCCTCAACCGTCTGCGGCATCACTCCGTCGTCGGCGGCGACCACTAGCACGACGATGTCGGTGACCTTGGCGCCACGCGCTCGCATCGCAGTAAAAGCCGCGTGGCCCGGCGTGTCGATGAAGGTAATCTTCGCTCCCGACGGTGCGGTGACCTGATAGGCGCCGATATGCTGCGTGATGCCGCCAGCTTCGCCTGCGGCCACTTCCGACGAACGGATTGCGTCGAGCAAGGACGTTTTTCCGTGATCGACATGGCCCATGACTGTGACGACGGGAGCGCGCGGTGTGAGTTGCGCCGGATCGTCGGCAATGTCGAAAAGACCTTCCTCGACGTCAGCTTCCGCCACGCGACGAACGGTGTGGCCCATTTCCTCGGCGATGAGCTGGGCCGTGTCGGCATCAACCGTATCGTTGATTGTCGCCATTTGCCCCTGTTTCATAAGCAGACGGATCACATCGACCGCGCGCTCAGACATGCGATTGGCGAGATCCTGGATGGTGATCGCCTCGGGAATTGTGACCTCGCGCACAAGCTTTTCTTTCGGCTCCGCCGATGCGACGCCTTTAAGCCGTTGCGTACGGCGGCGAAATGAGGCGACCGAACGTTCGCGAACTTCACCGGCGCTTAACGCATTGATGACGGTAAGACGTCCGCGCTGTTTCTCGGCGCCAACGCGAGGCGCCGCGCGCGGAGCGGCTGCAGGTCGGCCGGCGCCACGCCGACTGCGCGGCGCCTCATCTTCGTCGGCTTCGAGTGTGAGACGAGCGCCCGGCCCGGTGCGCGGAGCTTCATCCACGCCGAAGCGCTTCTTGGCGACTTCGCCCGCCTTTCGTTTGGTTTCCTCGTCGTGCTTGCGACGCTCCTCTTCATCGCGTTTGCGCGTTTCGGCGGCCTCGCGCTCCGTGCGATTGGTCGCTTCGCGACTTGCACGGCGGCGCGCTTCTTCTTCTGCAATTTTACGCTCTTCGGCTTCGCGCACGCGTGAGTCGGCTAGCGCGTGTGCGCGGGCACTGCGCTCCTCCTCGGTCAGCGTGCGAAGAACGACGCCTGAAGGCTTCGGCTTGGGGGCCGTCTCGGCTTGTGCGGAAGCGCGGCCGGTGGCCGGCGCTGCAACGGTCTTGCCGGCAGCCTTCTTGGGCTCGGCTGGGGGCGGAGCTTCGGCCTTGGTTTCGCCGCCGACCACGCGCCGTTTGACCTTCTCGACCACGACCTGCTTGCTGCGGCCATGGCTGAAGCTTTGGCGCACCGTTCCCGTCTCGGAACGAGGCTTGAGCGTCAACGTCTTGCTGGAGACGCTAAGCTTTTTCTCGCCGGGGTTCTTTGTTTCACTCATTCCGTACTATGTCCTTATGCGCCTTCCGTCGGCGCATGCGCGCTAACTGCATCGGTCGAAAACCCGGTCCGAAAACGCGTCAGACGTGCAACGCGCGCGAGAAATGTCCCGCTTCCGGGCCCGGCAAGCAGGGCTGCATGTACCACATTTGGGCGGCCCAATGCCAAATCCAATTGGATGCCGGTAAACGTATCGATGACGGTGATTTCACCCGGTTTGCCCCCAGTATTGCGGTGCAAGGTGGCGGCAAGCTTGCGTTTGCCATCGTCGGCCGCGTCGCCGGCATGAATTAGTGCCAGAACATCGCGGCGGCCGAGCGCCGCCTCGACCTTGGAAAAGCCGCCGACGATTGCGCCAGCTTTGCCGGCGATTGCCAACGCGTCGAGCGCCGCGCGTTCGAGCAGCCTTTCAGTCTGCGCCGCTAAATCTCGAGGCACATGAACCTCTCCGCGGAATCCCCGGGTAAATACGTTGCGCTCGGTCGCATCGGAGATCGCAGCGCGGGTCGCAGTGACCCAGATGCCTCGGCCAGGTAATTTGCGCTTGACGTCGGGAACGACCTCTCCTGCGGGGCCCACGACAAAACGCACTAAGTCGGAGATCGGCCTGACCTCGCGTGTCAACGCACAGGTACGCTCGGTAGCGGCAGCGACACTCGTCGCTCCACGGTCGAGTTCTCCATCCTGCGCGATTGCCAGCATTATCGTCCAACTCCGTCAGGTTTGGGGCTGCGCAGGCTCCTCGGCCGCTTCTTCAGCGGGAGGTGGAGCAAGCTCGGCTTCCGTGACCCACCCGGCCTTTAGGCGCGCTTGCATGATAATGGCCTCGGCGTCTTCGCGTGAAACTCCGAGACCGTCAAAGAAGCCCGGCTCGTGTTTGGTCTCGCCGTCCTTGCGCTCGGTCCAGCCGGTCAGATCGTCAGTGGCGCAGCCTGCCAGATCCTCCACGGTCTTGACGCCATTTTCGCCAAGCGCCACCAGCATCTTGGTGGTTACGCCGGGCACGTCCTTGAGCGCGTCTTCGACGCCCAACTCTTTGCGCTTGTCGTCGAGCTCGGCTTCCTGCTGCGCCAGGTATTCCTTGGCGCGCTCCTGCAGCTCGCGGGCCGTATCGGCGTCGAATCCCTCGATGCCGGCGATTTCTTTCTCGTCGACGAGCGCAAGCTCTTCGATCGAGCCGAAGCCTTCCGAGGCAAGAAGCTGACCGACGACTTCGTCGAGGTTGAGTGCCTCCACGAAGATTTTGGTGCGGTTTTCGAACTCGGCCTGACGGCGTTCGGATTCTTCTTGCTCCGTTAGGATATCGATGTCCCAGCCGGTGAGTTGCGAGGCAAGGCGCACGTTCTGGCCGCGCCGTCCGATCGCCAGCGACAGCTGCTGGTCCGGAACGACAACCTCGATGCGCTCCTTGTCTTCATCAAGCACAACCTTTGCCACTTCGGCCGGTGCAAGCGCATTGACGACAAACGTGGCGATATCGTGTGACCAAGGGATGATGTCGATCTTCTCGCCCTGCAATTCGTTGACTACGGCCTGCACACGCGAGCCACGCATGCCGACGCAGGCGCCGACGGGGTCGACCGAGGAATCGCGCGAGATGACGGCGATTTTGGCGCGCGATCCCGGATCGCGGGCGACTGCCTTAACTTCAACAATGCCGTCGTAGATTTCGGGCACTTCCTGCGCGAACAATTTGGCTGTGAATTGCGGATGCGTGCGTGACAGGAAGATCTGCGGACCGCGAGGTTCGCGCCGAACATCGTAGATATAGGCACGGATGCGGTCACCATTCCGGAAGACTTCGCGCGGCAGCATTTCGTCACGCCGGACGATAGCCTCGCCCCGGCCGAGATCGACAACAACGTTGCCGTATTCGACGCGCTTGACGATGCCGTTGACGATATCGCCGATACGATCCTTATATTCCGCGTACTGCCGGTCGCGCTCCGCTTCGCGCACTTTCTGGACGATAACCTGCTTGGCCGATTGTGCGGCAATGCGGCCGTATTCGAGCGGCGGCAAAGGATCCGCGATCGTGTCGCCGACCTGCGCGGCTGGATGACGCTTGCGTGCTTCGTCCAGGGTGATCTGGTTTGACGGGTTCTCGACGGCTTCCACCACCAGCATGTGGCGGGTCAACCGCAGATCGCCTGTTTTAGGCTCGATCTCCGCGTGGACGTCGGTTTCCGCGCCGTATCGCGAGCGTGCAGCCTTGGCGATTGCATCTTCCATCGCCGTGATCACGATGCCACGGTCGATCGCTTTCTCGCGGGCTACCGCATCGGCAATCTGCAGCAGTTCGAGCCTGTTGGCGCTGACAGCCATAGCTCATTCTCCTCCTTTAGCGGCAGGCCTCTGCGGCCGGTGCCGTGAATGTCTCTCTTCGCGTCGTAATTCTCTCCGCGCCGCGCGTGCATCGCGTTTGGCGGACTTTTCTCGTCGTAGCGCTTCGGTCACCAGATCATCAGTCAAGACGAGTTTAGCTTCGCTCATTTCCTCGATCGGAAGCAGAACTTCCGCCGGCTCTCCTGCGTCGTCACGGCGGATGCGTACCGCTTCGCCTTCGATTCCGGCGAGCACCCCGCGGAAGCGCTTGCGGCCTTCGAACGGAATCGCAGTTTCGATCTTGGCGATATGTCCGGTGTAACGCTCGAAATCGGACTTGCGCACCAGCGGACGATCGATCCCCGGAGACGAAATCTCCAGCCGATAGGCCCGGTCAATTGGATCCGCTACATCGAGAACCGGCGACAGTGCGCGCGACACCATCTCGCAATCCTCGACCGTCATCGTTCCATCGGGTCGCTCCGCCATAACCTGCACGGTGCAGCCCTCGGCGCCCGATACACGTATGCGCACCAGACGGTAGCCGAGCTGTTCAACGACTGGTTCCACGATCGCGGCGACGCGCGCGGGAAGCCCCGGCTCGGTAATGAGCCGCGGTTCGCCTGCTGCGGCGCTGGCCGCGAACTTGTGCAATGTGTCGCCTGTCGGCATCCGGTAACAAAAAAGAGCGGGCCCCGCGGGACCCACTCTCAAAACCCATTCGGTTATGAGGGTGTCAGTAACGCGCGAAATATAGCGATTTCTCGTGCCTGCGCAAGGGTCCGGCATCGGTCAATGACTAACCGTTCCTTCAGAATCTGCCCTTAAATTTGTGTAAAGCCTCGGACCAGGCGAGTTTCAGAGCGTTTTACAGGTCTTTGTATGGGTGTTCCCGCGTCGCTGCTTCCGGAACTGGAAGACGTCGTCCAACATGGCTCGGCCGAAAAACGCGCGGAGACGCTCCGCCGAATTACCTCTTTGTTCCTCGACGGCGTTCCTAGCTTCAACGCTGAACACATCGCGCTGTTCGATGACGTCATTGGGTGCTTGATCGAGGAGATCGAAGCAAAGGCGCTTGCTGAGCTGGCCCGCCGCATCGCGCCGGTTCCCAATGCACCAGCCGGTGTTGTCAGCGCGCTCGCAAAAAATGACGACATCGAAGTCGCGGGCCCCGTTCTGAGGCAGGCACGGATCGACGAAAGTGATTTGATGCATATCGCCGAGACCAAAAGCCAGGCGCACTTGCTCGCGATGTCGACCCGGCTGGGAATTGGAGAAGCACTTTCCGATATCCTCGTGGAACGTGGAAATCGCGACGTTACACGTTCGATTGCCACCAATCCGCATGCGCAACTATCGACAAATGCATTCACGACGCTGGTGAAGCGGGCCGAACAGGACGGTGTCCTTGCCGAGAAAGTCGGCATCCGCACCGATATTCCGCCACGTCTCTTTCGTCAGCTTCTCATGCAGGCAAGTGACGTCGTGCAGAAGCGTCTGTTGTCGAAAGCGAAGCCTGAGACGCAGGCAGAAATCCGGCGTATCCTCGCCCAGGTCACCGACGAAGTCGCGGCAAAGGCCGCGCCGCGCAATTACGCGGCTGCGCTCGCAGCAGTACGTGCGCTGCACAAGGAGCGCAAACTCGGCGAGAGCGATATTGCTGAATTCGCGGATGCCGGAAAATATGAGGAAACTCTTGCGGCTCTGGCCACGATATGCGCAGTGCCGGTTGAAGTCGTGGATCGGCTGATGAATGGCGAGCGTGCCGATCCGATCCTGATCTTGGCACGTGCGGTCGGATTTGGCTGGCCTACGGTGAGAGCCGTGCTCCGGGCCCGCCCCGGCCCGAAGCCCTCGCCGCAATCACTCGACGCAGCGCGCGAAAATTTTGAACGACTGACGGCGACGACGGCGCAACGCGTCGTCCGGTTTTGGCAGGTGCGTCAGGGCACCGGCGATTAGTCACCTGCTCGTCACCTGCGCTGAAATATGAAGTAGGCCGGCTTCCGACCTTCGCGCAAAGCTTTTGCTTCGTATCGCGTACCGGCATATCCCGTCCAGGGGCAACGCCAGTCATTTGCGCACTCCGCGGTCCAGCCAAAGTCGCCTGACCGCGAGATCCGGGTGAGCGCGTAGGCGGCATAGTCGCCTATATCGGTAGCGAATCGCAATTCACCGCCATGTTTTAGGATTCGGGCGAGTCGCTTCAAACTTTCGTCCTGAATGAACCGCCGTTTCCAGTGACGCCGCTTCGGCCAAGGGTCTGGATAGAGCAGGTCGATGCGCGACAATTGTTCGTTGGGCAGCCAATCAATGAGTTCGCTGGCATCGCCGAAATAAAGACGTATGTTGGCCAACGCACCATCGCTGATGGCGACCAGCGCTTTGGCGATCGAGTTGACGAAGGCATCCGTTCCGACGAACCCGATCCGCGGATGTGCCTTTGCTTCTGCCAGCAAGTGTTCGGCACCGCCAAACCCGATTTCGAGGCGCACGCCGTCAACCGCATTTTCAAATAACATTCGGAGATCGGGAGGTGCCTGCTGGCCAAGATCAAGCGCAAGCTTTGGCAACAACGTATCGAAAAGGGCCGCTTGTCGCGGCTTGAGCGCGTGGCCCTTTCGGCGTCCGAAAAATGCACGCTTTGGCCCTGTTCTTTCAGGCCCGTGCGAAGTCGCGGATCCTGGTAACCCCGATTTGCGTGTCAATGCCTTGAATCCCAAGCGACATCGCCGGGACTTGTGCCCGGCGATGTTCAGCTTAGTGCGAAGCGGTCTGGTCGAAAACGTCGTCTACCTCACCGCGCTGCGGATCGCTGAGGCAAGGTCAGTCTTCTCCCAGGAGAAGCCACCGTCTTTGTCCGGCGCGCGGCCGAAATGCCCGTAGGCCGCGGTCCGCTTGTAGATCGGCCGGTTGAGTTTGAGCGTACGGCGGATGTTAGTCGGAGTGAGCCGGAATAACTCCGGCAGGATTTTCTCAAGTTTCTTCTCTTCGATCTTGCCGGTACCGTGCGTATCGACCAGCACCGACATCGGGTCAGCGACCCCGATGGCATAGGCGACCTGGATCGTGCAGCGATCTGCGACACCGGCAGCGACAACATTTTTCGCAAGATAGCGAGCAGCGTAGGCGGCGGACCGGTCAACCTTGGTCGGGTCCTTTCCGGAAAATGCGCCGCCACCGTGAGGTGCATAGCCACCGTACGTGTCGACAATGATCTTGCGGCCAGTCAGACCGCAATCGCCGTCAGGCCCGCCGATTACGAAGTTGCCGGTTGGGTTAACCAGGAAGTCGGACGGCTTCTTCGGCATCCATCCTTTCGGCAGCGCAGACTCGACCGCGTCGGAGATCATCTCCTTGATCAGACCGGGCGTATACTTCCTGCCATTGCGGCTTTGCGCATTGTGTTGCGTGGACACCACGACCTTTGTGCAGCCGATCGGTTTGCCGTCGACGTAGCGAATGGTGACCTGGCTCTTCGAATCGGGCTGCAGATCATAGAGTTGTCCGGAACGGCGCTTCTCTGAAAGAACCTTCAGGATCTTGTGCGCGAAATAGATCGGCGCAGGCATGAACGAGTTCTTCTCGTAGACCTCGCTTTCAGTGCAGGCAAAGCCAAACATCATGCCTTGGTCGCCGGCGCCTTCTTCCTCTCCGCCCTTTTTCTTCTTGGCGTTTACGCCCATTGCGATGTCGGGCGATTGGCCATGCAGGAGCACCTCGACGT